>Ga0316208_1000535_pt1 | contig 44730 bp, 31 predicted proteins | sample 3monopyrite_MG_FD_204944 | JGI IMG/M metagenome (GOLD analysis project Ga0316208, IMG submission 204944) | Microbial mat bacterial communities from mineral coupon in-situ incubated in ocean water Damariscotta River, Maine, United States -... | ecosystem: Environmental > Aquatic > Marine >...
GATTCGGGCTGCTCGACGAAGTCGGACAGCGTCTTGACATGCCGAGTCCACAGAGCAATGTCTCGACGCTGCTGAGTTGCGAGCCTTGCTTTGTACCAGTCAGAAGCCAGCATGGAATCGAGCGTGAACATCGAGCGAATTTCCGGAGCGTCCAGGCCGTGACCTTCGAACTCGCCGTGCACCATGATGTTGAGCAGAGCTTTGAGCGGCGGGCAGGCCTGATCGATGGAGCCATCTTCGAAGTACGCTTTGGCGACTCGTTCGTGAGCTTCGGTCACGTACTTAACGCCGTCGGCGAAGGCGTCCAGATCTTGTGACTCAGGTTTGAGGATTGCTTCGTCGAACACCTTGTTCGGGTTGTCAAAGACTCGCCCGGCGTAGTGACGAATGAATTGCGACGTGATGCGGTATCCGAGTCGGCTGGCCGGGATGGTTTCGCCGTTGTGCTCGAAGTCCTGAATCCGCTCCATCAATTCGTTTTCGATCATGTGCTCAGGCCGACGTTCTTCCGGGCTGAGTCGGCACCAGATTTCCGGGATGAGCAGGCTGATGTCATGATCAACCTGGATGTTGGGGCCGATGTGTCCGGCGGGTGTCGAGAACCCAGCCAGCTCGGTCAGCAGGTAACTGACGAGAGCGTTGTTAAGATCGGTGATCGGCAACACCGCGTTGAACGGTCCTTTGGTGAGCGCTCCTTCGCTGCCGGCGCCGGTTGTTGAGGGGCTTTTACCAGTGAGCGAGCACACAAAATCCATGAACAGCTCGGGCAGTTCCTGGTAATGGATCGGGTTATAAACGGCGAGCGGCCGAATGCCCTTTTTGTAGTCAGGCGGGTTGTTGCGGCGACCAAACAGGACGGCATGAACCGGGATGTGGACGGGATCGTCCTGCGGCACGGCTCGGTAAAGTCGCACGCCCATTTGCGCGACGTGATTCGGCATCGCGTCGATCATGTCCGGGCGGTTCTGCAGGTATCGTGGATTCTTGCTGGGTTGCCCGTCGATCATGCGCGGCGTGGCCGAGCAAACAACATAGCCGTGTTCCGAATCCTGCATGTCCCGCATCAGTTGCTGCATCGGCTCGGTGAACTTGCTCAGGTCGACGGCGTGGTCGCAGATTTCGTTGACCTGTTCCTGCGACAGCGGCTCGAAGTTGACGATGAAATTATCGTCGCGTGCGAGGTCCGATTCGCATTGCTTGTCGAGGCCTCGATGGACCGCGTCGTCGGGACGCTGGAAGAGTCTGAATTCGCAGTTTTCGACAAACTTGTAGCTGTTTGCCGGGGCGGTCACTTTGCCGACGCGACTGAGCTTTCGGCTGGGAACGACGACAGAAACGCTGATGTCGTCTTCGGTTTGAATTTTCTCGGCGGCGGCGAAATCCTGGCGAAGTTTGTAAGTCCGCCAGCTGTTTTCTCCGACAAAGCCGACTCGCAGGTAGTCGCCGACAAGCTTTCGCCCGTTGTACTTCAGCTCGTGGCCGGGCGAGCCGTTGACAATGTCGACGGTAAACGCGTCCCGCCAGTTGGCGTCGGCGTTTCCGCGATGGAATCGTTTGATGATAAACACGAGGGCGTAGATGTAGCCGGGAATCGACCTCAGCCAGTCGTTGTACTCTTCCGTGTAATCGACGGAGGGAGTCAGCAGTTTGATGACGCTGCCGAGAGATCTATCTTCGGCCAGAACCTTTCGGCTTGGCCGACTTGCATAGTCCGGCTGGACCGTTCCATCGGGCAGCCAGCGGTCTGAGTAGTTCTTGTCAAAGATTTCCTGAACAAGATCGAGGTCGCGCTCGACCTCGGCGACGAAGATCGGGCCGTAAAGAACGTAGTCGACGACCGACTTGCTGATTTCGCTCTTCCCGCCACCGCTGACCGTACAGGGCTTGTGGCAGAAGACGCCTTCAAACATTGTGCCGATAAGACGCCACGTTGGAGCCGCCGGGTGTTTCTTCAGTCGGAATCGGTAGCCCGAAGGCAGCATGTAAACTTCACTCGGCTGCAGCGGCAGCGACTGTTTGCCGGCATCGTTGGTCCACGTGATCTTCTGGCCGTGAACTGTCGCCTTTGAGTTTTCCGGAATGTAAACGAGGTTCGGAAACTTTCGGTCTCGAGCAAATCCTGCAGGATCGACATCAAGCAATTCGTCGCCGTAGTCGTTCACAACGTCTGCAAAAGTTCGGTCATTGTGGCGTCGCTTTTTCGCGTTGAACTCGTCGCCCAGGTTGACACTCGCAAAGGCAATGGCACCCCCGGCGTGTTCTTCTTCGACGCCGCCGAACAGGTTGGCTGCGTAGCTGATCTGAGTTTTGACTTCCTTCTTACAATAGCCAAAGTAGTTGTCCGCGATCAGCGTGACGATGACTCCTTCGGCCGTGCGGCACGTCAGCTTGAACGGTGTGCCGCCGTTGTAAAATTCGTCTTCCGACTTCCAGCACATGCCGTCTTCATGCTGCCGTTCCGTGGCGTCGTCGTAATGCGGCAGCCCGACGTCCTTCTTACGCAGTGTCAGCAGGTGCGGAGCCAGGATCACGCAGCCGGTGTGGCCTGTCCAATGATCAATATCCAGCCCGGCGTCATTCGCCGGAAGGAACGGGTCTCCCGCGTTGCCGAAGATTGATTCGACGAAATCCAGGTTACTGACCAGCGAACCGGGCGCAAAGAATCGAATCTCCATACGTTTTTCGGAACAGACTCCTTGAACTTCAGGACAGACCAGCGGTCGAAGCAGCAGCGAGACGAACGCTCGAGCCGGTTGTGGACCGGTGGCTGTGAACGGAAGCTCAAGCACGTCGTCCGGAGCGTCGAACGCTGCTTTGAACAGCGCGGCGAATGTGACCTGCGGGACGGCTCGCTTGTCACGAGGAATCGGCAGGCCGCCTTCGGTGACGTGGAATGTTCCGCTGGTCGTCCGGCGGTCGTGCAGCGGATTATGCAGGACTCCGTTCTTGACTCGGTAAGACGAGACGAGAGGCGTTTCGTACTTCGCTCGATCAATCGGCAGCGAAAGTTCGCGAGCGATTCCGTGACGGTCAAGGATGACGGTCGAGTCGGGGAGCCTCAGCGGATCGGCCAGGTTCAACCCCTCGAAGTGGCTGTCGAGAAAAGCTTCGATCCGAGCGTCGACCGGCGACCGGACTTCGTCCAGCCGCTTCAGTCTTTGGTGGTACGAACCCAGCAGCCGTTCGGCGTCAATCGATTGTTTCGCCGTGAGCGGAGTTTCCGGATGGGGCAGGCCCATCGCGATCAATTTCAGAACGATATATCGAATGACACGTTCGCGATCAGCGTCTCGGTTTTTGCCCGAACCTTCGGCACTGATGCCCAGTGACTCAGCGAAGTCCATGGGGATTCTTTCCGTTAAATCTTCTGATGGAAATTGTGGATTTCTGCTGTCCGAGCGAGTCGCGCTGTTCAGCACGGTGACCGCTGGAAGAACGAAACCGGGCGATTCAATTGGCGAGGCGTGACCGCGGCGAATTCGATGGAATCCGGCCCGCTTTTTCTGCCGGCGACATGGCCGCTGACAGATGCCCTCTGAAGTGAACCCTGTTCCGTTCTGATCTGACCGCACCGCGAAGCAAGTGCCAATCGAATCAGACAACCGGGAATTGATGAATTCCCGTGATGGGATTTGCTCGCTGCCGACGGTGTTGCGACAAGGGAAACCGACGATTCGGTTCGGCCAGCTTTCGCAACATCGGTCGACTTTGAGGTGCGGAGTGTAGCGAGTCAGGCGTCGGGTGTCGCACGGTCTGTCTGTGCAACATGCCGCTGAATTCGTTTGTAGTCGTCAGGCGTGTCCAGATCGAGCAGGATTGAATCCGAATCGACCGGCAGCTTTCGGATTCGAATTCCGGGGGCTGTTCGCAGCCAATTGAGTCCACAGTCGTGGGGAATTTCGCCCAGCCGCTCGGTGAGTGACCACCGGAAAAACGTCGGATGCCCGCTTTTCCCGCCGTGCTGAGGAATCAGGATGTCCTCGTCAGTTGTTCGCCAGGCAGCGATCAACTCGTCCAGAACTCGGCCATCAAGCACCGGATGATCGGCCGGGATCAGCATCCACCCATCGCCCGGCTGAGGCGAGTGGCGAGTCTGGACCGACGCGATCGCGTACTCGACGCTGGTCCGCATGTCCGGCGGATCGGTCTCCGGCTGCACATTCTGAACGTTGCCTGAATCCAGTGAGTTGATGGCGTTTGCGAGGTCATCGTCGCCACGACGAAACACGACGACGGTTTCCGTGACGGCCGGGTGCGACAGCGTTGTCAGCAGCCGCTCGATGACCGTTTTGCCGCCAAGGTCCATGACGAGCTTCGGTTGTCCCATCCGGCGACTGAGCCCCGCGGCCGGAACGATCGCAAAAAGCGACATGGTGGTTACTCTTTCGGATGACTCTCATCTGGATTCTTCGATGTGTCGACTCGAAGAGCGAAGCAGAACTTGAAAGGTGCCCCATGACAATGCAACGACGACGATTTCTGACAACGTCTGCCGGAGCCGCTGCTGGCCTGTTTTGCGGAGCGGGCGGAATGCCTCAACTCGCGGCCGCCGACTCGAAGTCAGTGTCTAGTAAGATGCAACTCGGACTGGTCACTTACAACTGGGGCAAAGACTGGGACGTTCCCACCGTCATTAAGAATTGCGAAGCAACCGGCTTCGAGGGCGTCGAACTTCGCAGCACGCACAAGCACGGAGTCGAGATCACGATTGACGCTGCACGCCGCCAGGAAGTTAAGAAACGATTTGCGGATTCCAATGTCGAGCTGGTCGGACTTGGAAGCGCCTGCGAATACCACTCTCCCGATCCGGCTGTCGTCAAGAAGAACATCGAAGAGACGAAGGCGTTCGTGAAGCTTTGCAAAGATGTCGGTGGCAGCGGAGTGAAAGTTCGCCCGAACGGAATTCCGAAAGACGTTCCCATCGAGAAAACGCTGGAGCAGATCGGCAAGTCTCTCCGCGAGGTCGCCAGGTTCGGAGCCGACCACGGCGTTGACATCCGCGTCGAAGTTCACGGCCGCAACGGCTCAGCCGAGCTGCCCAACATTCATCGTATGATGGAAATCGCCGACCACCCCAACGCCGTCGTCTGCTGGAACTGCAACCCGACCGACCTCATCGGCAAAGGCCTGAAGCACAATTTCGATCTGGTCAAAGAAAAAATCGGCACGGTCCACATCCACGATCTGCGTTCAACGAGCTATCCGTGGAAAGAAATCTTCAGCCTGCTGAAGGGATCGAATTTTGCAGGCTGGGCACTGCTCGAAGAAGGCAAAGTCCCCACCGACATCGTCGCCGCCATGCACGAAAACCGAGCCGTCTGGAACCAACTTGTCGGCTCATAGGTGAAGACTGATAGCAACCCAAATCCACTGAAAAGAGGAACTGCGACCGGTGGTCAGCCTGGTGGATACTTCGTCAAGCACGTGGCACAGGTTGAAGTCCGGGCGGGGACAGCGACCTCCGCTGCTTCCTTGACTGGTCAATCGCCTGATTCGGATTTCAGGAATTCATACTTCGCAGGAAAAGTCGATCCGGTTTCGCCTTCCAACTTTCCGCCCTTGAGTTGAATCTGGCCGAAGAACGATTCCCATAAGAACTCGTTGGCAAATGATGGACCATCCATTGTCGTCGTACCGTGCTGCAAACAGACGTCTGCGGCCGAGAAATTCGAACGCTATGCCGAGAACAATTCCTGAATCACTCCCGTCGAGTCACCGAAGGACTCGGCGTTGATCCCTGAACCGCGCAACAGGCTCAGCCAGAGATTGCACAGCGGAGTCTTGCGGTCGCTCATGACCAGGTGGCGACCATGTTTGATCCCCGCTCCGCCGCCGGTGAGCAGCGTCGGGCAGTTTGTCAACGAGTGAACCGAGCTCAGGTTCGTTCCCAGCGTGATTGAGCAATTGTCAAACAGACTCGAACCGTCGACTTCCTTTGAGGCTTTCAGCTTGTCGATGAACTCGGCCAGAAGTTTTGCGTGTGCCGTATCGCGATTCTGCGAAACAGTTCGGCGTTCGCCTTCAGAATAGTGGCTCATGTTGTGAGCGGTCATCGTCGCACCGAGACTTGAAATCAAAGCGTTCACCGGCATGCGATACGTGAAAACTCGCGAGGAGTCGACCTGCATCGCGGCGACCATCAGGTCGTACATCATGCGAATTTCTTCGAAGCCTTCGAGCGATTCCGACGGTTCCTTAATCGGGTCACTTGGAGACTTCTTTTCCACTGAGAGCCATTTTTCTTCCTTGGCAAGTCGCACTTCAATCTCGCGAACCGACTGGAAGTATTCGTCCAGTTTCTGGTTGTCGACCTTGTTCAGTTTCTTATTCACTGACTTCGCGTCGGCAAGTACGGTGTCGAGGACACTGCGTTGCTCGTTCAAGCGTTGCTGCCGTTCGGCCAGTGGAGTCGTGTCGTTCGAAAACAACCGATGAAAAACGGCGACTGGTGTATTAAGTGCGGAAATAGGTTTTCCGGAACGATTCCACGCTAACGAAAAACCTGGTCCATGACCGTCACCCGACGCGCCGGCGTCTCCAGCGGCGGCAAGTTGAATCGACGTGAATCGTGTCTGCTCGCCCAGCACGACGGCCGCGACCTGGTCCACCGAAACCGTGTTATAAAAACTCTGACCGGGAATCTCGTAACGATTGGCCCCAGTCAACCAGAACGTGCTCCCGCTGTGCCCGTCAGCAGAATATTGGTGCATCAGATTCTGAATGATCGTGAGGTCTTTCTGATGCCTGGCCAGCGGGTTCAGAATCTTTGGCAGTTCGTAATTCTCACCGACAGTCTTAACGTCGGGGTACCACCGATCAGCCGTCACTCCGAAACCCATCCCGAGAAAGACCATTCGTTTCGGAGGAACGGCCGCATTCGCCACAGCCGCCGTCGCAACATTTCGACCACGGAGTGATTCCAAAACTGGCAGAGCAATCAATGAGCTGCTGCTACGAAGGAAGCCGCGGCGTGAAGGAGAGAAAGAGGGATTTGGAGATCGAGAGACTGAGGGATCGGGAGATGGGGCGTGAGTGAGTGCTTTGGGCATTAGAGACTCCAGGCGTCTGGTTTGTTAATCATGTTGACCAACATGCCGATGATGTTGTCGTACTCGGTATAAAGTTCTCGGGCTTCGTCGGTCGGCAAGTATTCACATTCAACGGCAAACTGCAGCCACGTTTGCGTTTCCGCAGCTTCGGCTTCTGAGTCACTGAGCTTGGCGACGAAAGCCGCAGGATATCTCCACTTGCGCCAAGCCTCTGCCAGGTTCGCACACACTGACCGAGACGAACGACGACACTGGTCGGTCAGCGAATACTTCTCTTCCGGCGGAAAGGCCTTGCTCAATCGAAAGACCTTCATTGCTACCGCAAAGGCACGCTGATAAACATCCAAATCAGTATGTTTTCGAACGACACTCTTCCGATCCTGACTCCCCATCTCTCTTTCTCCCTGTCCCTCAATCTCTCAGTCTACTTGGTTTGAAACGACTTCGATTGAACCAGCGCGTGGACGAAGCGACTCATTTCATAGCCGCTCCCTTTGGCTACTTTCATGATTTCGTCGGACAGGTCCTGGTCGGTGAATCCGTAAGGTCGACCGAGGCCATATTCGATCAGCGCTTCAGCGAATCCCTCAGCAAAGGCTTCGTCGTGATGAGAAACTGCTTCGCGGAGGCCGAAGAAGTCATCGAACTTCTTTCCGTCTGGTAGCTGACCGTTGGGTTCGATTTCAAACTGCTTAGTCTTGTTCGCTTTTCGCCTGCCGATCGTGATGGTTTCCACGTCGCGCCACAGCCCGGATGCGTCGAAGTTTTCAAGACCGAAACCAACTGGATCGATCTTCTGGTGACACTGTGCACATTGTGGCTGCTCCTGATGCGCTTCTCCGAGTTCACGTGCAGACAACACCTGACCAGCCAGCCGACTGAGCATTGGAACATTCGGAGGAGCCGGCGGCGGTGCGTCGTTGAGCAGGTGTCGCAACACCCAGACTCCGCGTTCGACAGGTGACGACCTCACCCCGTCCGATCCCATTGCAAGCACAGCCGCCGTTCCCAGCAAGCCACCACGCAAGGAGTCATCGGGAACTGGCACCTTCCGAAATTCGTGCCCTCTAACATTGGGCAGTCCGTAGTAGCCAGCCATTAAGTCGTTCACAACGACGAAGTCCGACTTCAGCAACAACTTGAGCGGTAGTTTCTCGTCGAGCATCGTGTGGACCGTTTCGAAGATTTCCTCACGAGCATTCTCTCTGACAGAGTTATCAAAGGTCGGAAAATCAACGCCGCTGAATTGGAACATCCCAAGCCGCTCCATCTCCAGCCACTGATGCACGAAGCCTCGGACAAATCGATCCGCTCGTTCATCAGCCAGCAACCGTGCCGTCTGAGCATTCAACACGGAAGGCTCGGTGAGCTTCCCACTTTCTGCGAGGCTCAACAATTCACCGTCCGGCGGCGCGCTCCACAGGAAATACGAAAGCCGCGACGCGAGCTCTGCCCCCGTGAGTGCGGGAGAGCTTTCGTTGCCGGTTGACTCGACCATGTAAAGAAAGCTCGGCGAGGCCAGAATGATCGAAAGTGGAGTGAGCAACGCTTCGACATGCTTCTGACCTTTTGCACGCTGTGCGGAATACTGCTGAAAGAGTCGATCAAGGAAGCCAGCGTCCGGTTCCGCGCCGCGGAAGGCACTCACAGCAAATCGTCGGATGACCTCATTCCCATATCGATCCGTGCTCCAACCGTCCGGCTTCGCGAACAGAATTCTACCTGCCGCACTTTCGTCGTCGCTTTCCGGAAGCGGCCCGATCAGCTCGGCCCAGTCGATCCACATGCCAGGCGGAGTCCCGAAGCCATTCTTCTTCATATCAATCGTCGCGAGATTCTTGTCTCCGCGATCCTGGTGGCTGCGTTGATGAATCCAGGTCTGCAGCCTTTCGCCCGCATGATGCTCAAGCGGGAACTCGATGATCTGAGGATCGTCCAGCGACGCTGTCACTTTACGCCATCCAAGAAGCTTGCGGCCCGTGCCGTAGCCAGACGTGAATTCCAGATACCGAAATCGTTCACCGGCATCCGGGTAGGCAGCGGCTCGAACACGCACGATGTATTTGCCTTCTGCCTGCTCACCAAGAACGGGTAGCTTCACTTTGGTCAGCCCTCCCTGTTTGATGGTGACAATCGTGGCGATGCCGGTCTTAGTTTCCGGACGGGCCAAATACCGATCAAGCAGAGGCAACCACTCCGCAACTTTCTGCCTTCCTGCCTGATAGTCATCGAGAAATCCAAAGTCTGACGCCGGCTTGTCCTTCTGAGCAAAATAGGCTTTCGATCGCTTAACCTGGTCTCTCATATTCGCTGCGGCTTCGGTGATCGTCTTGTTGAAGTCTTCCTCAGGCTCAATCCGGACGGTTGTCGAGGCAAGCGGCTTACGAGGCAGCAGTGCCAATTCCAGATTGACACTTGCTGTCGCCAAATACTGCTCAATCTGATCGCTGGAAATGAACAATGAAGCCCCTGATGTGTCAAAGCCGCTCGTCGCCTGGTCATCGGGCAGCGAGGCAATGTCAGGACGAACGCCGAGCAATGCTTCGATCGTGTTCGCATACTCGCGGCGATTCAGTCGACGCATCGTGACGACACCGCCGGTGTCGCTGAGAATTTTCCGCGCGACAACCATCTGAATCGACAGGTCTTTGAGAAACGCCGTCTTGTCGACATCGGAAATCGGTTCGGCATCCTTCGGCGGCATCTCGCCCGAGTTGATCGCGTTCAGAATCTTCGCCCAGCGTTCCGCGGTCGGAATGTCTTTCCCGATTTCGAACGGAATCGCCTCAAGGTCGATCTTGCCTTCCTGCGTCTCTGAATCGTGACAGTCGAGACAGTATTTCCTGAAGACTTCCGCATGCTGCTGCGGCATGACAGCCCGAGGCTTACCCGAGTCACTATCGGACTGCGCGAGTGCAGACGCCACCGAAGTCATAACGACCAGCACCGCGGCGTGGTGAATCAATAAGCAACGAGTCATTCGAAGAAACCTCAGGAACAGGTGGCGAGAGCCAGCTTCGGCAGAAATCCAACGTCTATCACTGCATCACTTTTCGACCGAGTAGATCCGCAAATCGTCCACGACGACGTTTCGATGAATCGCCAGGCGAAGCATTCGTTTGGTCGGATGAGCGATGCCTTCAGAAGAAAACGACCCGACTTCTTTGCCATCGATTGAGACGCTCAACTTGTCTCCTGCAACTTTTGCCACAGCGGTGTACCACTTTCCAGTCTCCAGCTTGTGAGGAAAACGTTTCGCCTTTGTTTTCAACATTTCCTGCTGCTCAGGCGTCACTGTTTTCGCCTGTCGTGCTTCGCGAATCTTCAGGTCCATCACGCCAGTCTTCAGATCTACTAACTCGGTTCGCTTCACGCCGATGACGACCTTAAAGAGATGCCCCGCCCAGACTTTCTTGTACTGCTGATCGGCAAAATTCAGGCCGAGCGAATCCTTCTCGTGTTCGAGCATGAATTTGATCTCGACTCTGCCATCACGAAACTCCACAGGATGAGTCACCGAGACTCCGTGATCAGCGGTCTCGTGAATGAAGATCCGCATCGTTCCATCTTTGAGATCGACTTGCTTATTCCCACCCGCGCGAGTCCTGCTGTTCGTCCCCCAGCCGTTACCAACTTCGTCCTTCAGCTCCTGAGATTCGTTCCGCTCGAAGTCGTCGCTGAAAATCAACTTGCCCGGTTCTTCAGCAAACACACCGGAAGAATGGCCGACGAACGCAATCGTCAGGACGCAAGCAGCAAGAAATCGTGTCTTCATCATTTGTTACCTGAGTTGGGTGAAACTTTGGTTCGTGGAAAGTTTGAAACGATCAATCAAACGAAAACTCAAGGATCGGACCAGACGCCTCGGGATGAGAATCGCTGGCAAAAGAGTGGGGCAACCCCGGTCCTTCGCCTTCAATCTGTCCCGTTTCCCTTACCAGTATCAGCGTGACCGGGGCCGGGGCCGCGTTGTGAGTTTTCAGAAAGTTTAACAGTTTCATACTCACAATGCCGAAGCTGCCACGCTGCGAGGAATCTCAATAGTCCCCAGCAGAACGCCATCGCTTGGACCGGGCGCGTCTTCCCAGAAACTTTCGACTATCCAATCGTGCTTGTCTTCGTCCGCCAGGCCATAAACTGCAAAGCGATTGACCTTTGGTAGACGGGTGGCAAGGGCAATCGAAGCCTGGCGTTAAGGGACAAGCTTTGCCGGAGTTTCATCCGGAAGCGGTGTCATAAGCCACAGCCGTTGGGCATAGTACGCCAGAAACCGTTTGTCATCGATCGGGCTCAGCCTGCTCTCATCTCCACTGTCGAATGGCTTGCCGACGGCAAATGCAGGAATCTGCTGAAACTTGGGTTGACCATCCGGGAACTCGTATCGCCCCAGGGTTCCCCCGTGCTGAATCCACCAGACATTGCCCGCACAAACAACTGGCTCTGAAGTATACGGAACCCACAATCGCCGCGTCGGCTGCAGACTGCCCAGTGGATAGTTGGCAAGAATGTCAGCCTTGTCCGTTGCCAGATTCCACCGGGCGATCCACACATCCGCCAGCTTCAGAATGTCGCCATCAAGACGTGCAAATGTCTGGCGAAGCTGCGGACGAGCCAGAGCATGGACGAGGCTTGTCGTGCCAGTGAGGTGGCGTTCCCACAGCTCAAGCTGACCACCGTCGTTTCGCTCCTTCTGAATAACAATCAGCAGTCGCCTTCGAGCTGAATCAAACAACAAATGCGGGATACCAAACGCTGAGTAGCGATCAAGTGGAGACTCGATTTCCGAGCGGCTTGTGGAGACCAGGGTGTCGACGCTCAAGATCGCATCTCGCGGCTCTGCGGCCAGCGTTCCTCGCAGTAGTTTCCCACCCTGAATGCCGGCATAAAGTTGACCGTCTCCGATCATCAGCGACTGAACGTCGCCATTTGACAGCAACTCGGGAGAAACGATTCGACTGACAGATGCATTGTCCAGTTCGTACCGAAAAACGCCCATCCCGCTGACGGCGACGTAGCAGGCAGCGGCGTCAGCACACGTTGCTGTCACGTAGTTTCTGCAGAGCTGATACTGATATCGATATCTGGTCGGAGTGGTGACCGCCCCAAGTGAATTCGACGGTTCGCCATCCAGCGGAATGGCCACGAGCTGAATCTGGCTCCCCTGCCCGGCTGGTGAAATCGCCACCGTATATACGACTTCATCTCTGACAAACAGATTGGTCATCATCCACTGAGAGAATCGCGATCCCGGTGCGTGATACAACTGCCGAACCGCGACTGCCGAAGGACTCGCCTCGTCCGCCAGGTCCGGCCACTTCGTTTCGAGACGCAAGCGGATCTGGTCAACCAGGCGAAGCGCTGAATCGGAAGCCGCTCCACCACCCGTCTGCTTTCGGCGATAAGCAACGAACTCGGTCAGGAATTCCGAAACTCGACGTCCCGTCTGCAACCCAGAATCGGCATCCGCGTATCGCACAGCGGCGCTCGCACCGTCGAGCGCCATTCTCCGATGCCAATGCGACGACACGCCACGTTCCATCAAAGTTTCAGCAGTATCCATCATCAGATGAGCCATGGGCTCGCCGCCCTGAAGTATCAGATGGTTGAAGCTTCGATCCAGAAAGTCGACAGCCGCCAGACCTTTGCGTGTTCCCCTGCTCTTTTTCAGTTCGCTATCGACGATCGCCAGAGCGTCGTCACAGATTTCAGAAAATTCGTCAGCGCGCGTTCGAAGGTCCAACTTCTTTGCTTTCCAACGAATCACCAGCCGAGCCCGCTTCGCGGAAAGTTGCACAAGCGGCTCAGAATGTTGATCCAGTGCGTCGAGAACGTTCAATGTGTCGGGATCGTCCCAGCCATACTGAGTGAAGTCTCCCAGCACGACGTTGTACATGGACCACGTCTGCAATTCGTGAGGGACTTCCTCCAGATCGTGCAGCCAGCGAAGTGTCGCATCTGCGGCATCCGTCCTTAGTCGAGATTCGCGACGTGCCCGATTCCCAACGTCGAATTTCGAACCCCACAACACCTGGCCGTAAAGCTGGACGTTCTGAAAACTCGCTCCAGCATCTTCGGCAGCCAGCGATGCCCGAGTCAGGTCACGGGCAACCTCGACAAGCCGTTGCGTGAATCCACGGCCGCGTGCGACCAGACGCTCGCGATGCGACGGACTCAAGCGAGGCTGGACTGCTCGCAGTAGATCAAACATTCCACGCACTCGATGACTGATTCCGTGCCGCTGCTGCAGCTCAACAAGAGCCTGCCGATTTTCCACCGACATAAGCCGAGCGATATTGCAGGTCGCCTGAATCGTTCGAATCATCAGCCGGTCCGCAGTCGTGCGTTCCTCTCCTTGAAGTTGTTTCCATTGTAAACCGTCTGTCGCTTCGCGCAATCGGTCGCTTAACCACATGACGGAATCGGCATCCTTCGACGCGGTCATCGCTGCCAGCTCGCCTGATTCCAACGCCTGATCCTTGAATCCCTGCTGCCACAGAGACTTCGCAACGATCAGATGCCGAGCCGACTCGTCCTGATGCACCGGCGCAGGACCATGCAAGTTCTGGTGCGTCCAGATTGCTGTCGCAAGTTGATTGGCAGTTTTTCCGTCCAGCTCATCCGAATCGACCTGTATCGAGGAGGCACGACCAGACGCGTCCCGCATGACAGCCGTGATCTCGCACGATGTCCAGCCGTCGGACCAGGACACACGCAGGTCGAAAATCCCATCTGGTGATACCTGCGGCTTATTCCGATTCGCCGCCGACGCCAACTTCCAGAATTCAGCACTTTGAGACATCACCATCAGGCGAGGCGAATCGCACAGACGTCGTTCCAGCACCTCCAGAAATACCGCCAGAATTCTCCGTCCTGCTGGCGGCGGATTCTTCAGCTGAACATCGCCAATGGAGATGCGTTGGATGGCGGAGGGTGACTCGCGATACGAAGCGATCTGCGTCTGCAATAACCGGCCCACCGCAGTCAGCGTGGCCTTCGGTTTTCGATCTGAAACAGCCTGATCAGCCAGCAATCCGCCACCGCGGGTTTCATAAATGCTGAACCCTTGAACGAGGCCGTCTCGTGTCACGTCAAGCCGAACGATGAAGTCCGCATCGTTGCGCCGCTGAGCGTCGATTGGCTCCATGAGCCGTTCGGACGATTCCGCATCTCCGGCCACAATTCCAGTCGCCCAGGACTGAAAACCGCCATCGTCCAGCTCCGACGCTCGGTCGGACACAGCTTCGAATGCCGAATTTTCTTTCGGCAACAGAAATTCGACCGCGTCACCAGCGACTGAGATTGTGGTCAGCGTCGCCATAAACCCGGCAACGAAAACACGCACGATAAACGATTGGTCAGACATCGGTGATCTCCGGATAGTTGACGATGGATCACCCTATTCTGTCGGATGCGGACTCTGTGGCCAGCCCAGTTTCAAAAAGACGGAGAGCCGTTGAGGTCCGCACTAAACCACCAGCAGGAAGTCCCCCGCCCGCAATTGTGGACACGAATTCCAATGAGCAATGAGCAATGGGCCATGGGCGATCTTCTCGTCGCCGGGTGACAGGGCCGTCACACTCATCCCGACAACGCTACTTGTCCCGAGCTTCCCGTCGCACGGACTCGTTGACGGCGTTCTCAACTTTCTGACGGAACGCGGCGTCGGCATCGATCTCGGAGTCGCCCTGTTTGAGGTACGGTCGCGGCCGTTGAGCGAACTCGCCGCCCTCCCATCGGATATTTCCGAACGTTGGAACCTTTGCTTGCCAGGGTCTGGCCACCTTGTCGGGCCATTCTTTCTGCCCCGGAGTCAGAATCAGGCTGGTCACGAAATCATAGTTTTCGAGAACTTCGCCGTCAGACGTCCGGAACTGATCAACTGAAAGTTTCAGCGAATGCGAGCCGGCTTCAGGCAACTCGACCAGCGCGACAAAACGACGAGGCTTCCTGGCTGTATAACCTCGCCACTTGTCCGTTTCTAGAATCACGGCGAGCGTTTCGTTCGGGGCCGATGTTTCAATGTTGAGTGCCAGTGACGCTCCGCGTGGTCCAACAAATGCTGGATCGCCGACCTTGTGCGTTTCGTAATTCCAGTGTTCTCGATGATTGACTCCGACGAGCGACCAGTCACGCCAGCCGTTGCTGAAATCCTCGATCAACCGGTGCCGTTCAGCTCGTGCTTTGATACCGGCTTCTTTCATCTGATGCGGAAACGACTTTCGACAATCGCTCGTTACAGTCAGCAACGAAGTATCTGCATACCCCCTCGGCATCTTGAGCAGCGAGTCCGTTTCGTAGGTCACATTCGCAAAGGCAAATAACGGTTCGCCGAGATCCATGACCGCACACTCGGCGACGAAAACGTCTCCTTCCCGTACGACGTCAGCCGATCGCCAGAACCGTGCACGAGGATCGCGGTCATAACCGTAGAAAACGGAAACAGACTTCAGGTTGTGCGGCCCGGAAAGATCCGGCTTGACGATAAGTCGAGGAACGCCGTCGCCAGAATTCATATCGAGCCGCGCGCTCGCCGTCTTCGGAAACTGAAACGTCCCCTGCAGATGAGTCTCGAACCAGCGAACTCGCGCCGCATAATTGTTCGCCGTGAATCGATGATTCATGTGCGGCGTGAACGACATCGCTCCGTTTCTTTCAGGGAGCGAATTGAAACCTTTAATCACCATCTCCATCGGCGAATTGAAATCGTTCGTCGCGCCCAGAAACATCAGCGGGCACTTGATCAACGGCCAGTAGTGTTTGCAGTCCAGCGTCCGATTGTAGAGATCAAGGTCAGCTCGCATGCGCCGAGCCGAGCCCGGTACGCCAGTAATTTCTGAGTAAAGGTACCCACTCCCGCCAACCGACGGCGACGCCGCTTTGACTCGAGGATCAATCGCCGTCAGCACGGTCAGGCGGCCTCCCATACTGTGACCGGTTACGCCGACATTGGCTCCGTCGGCCTCGGGTCGTTCTTCCAGAAACGTGATTGCTCGCCGTGCCGCCGCTGAATACAGAAGCCAGCTACTGTTCCAGGGATGCGGGACGTCGTGAACTGTCCCTTCGTCCGGCGAGACATCGTTGTGATGTTTCGGATCGAAGAACCCGGCCGGAATCCCCGCCCAGTCCGTATTCGGATCGTCCGGCTGACCGATCACATGCTCGCCCCAGTTGATCGTCATCGCCGCGTAGCCATGCGACGCCCAGAAGCGAGCGGTTTCAGGCCGTGCTCGCTGCCCGCCACCATGCAGCTGCACGATTCCCGGCAGCTTCTCGCCATTTTTCGGATAAGCATAAAAGGCCGCAACGCGAGTCTTCTTCCCGCCAAACGTTCCCACCACGTACCGAAAATGCCGGAGCACGATGTCGTCTTGAACGGTCTCGCGAATCACCTCGACATCCAGCGACTCTGCACGAGGATCAAATTCCGCCCATGTTTGACTGACGGTCTGAGGAACATCCTGAGCAAACACGGTCGCCATATTGCAGAGCAAAGCAAAAGTCACGAGCAGTTTCATAGATAGCCTTCCGACGTGATCAGTGAAGAATTTAAGCCACAGAGCTCACAGAGGCCTCAGAGAAAGCCTCTGACAGAAAACTCTTTTTCCTCTGTGAGCTCTGTGGCTCAAATCTTCCGAGCAATTGACAGAGCATTGAGCCATGCCGTTAAGCGAGAAGCTCTGGCACGATCCCCGTGCTGTGGCTGAACCGGTCGACTGGCAAGTCAGCCTGTTGCATCAGCGTGAGCCAGTAATTGGCGAGCGGCGTATCCTGCTCGGGCAGCACGATGTGTCGACCATGTTTGATTCCCTTCGCACCGCCGCCGGAAAGGATTGCGGGCAGCCCCTTCAGTTCGTGACCGGATCGGAGGTTCGTTCCGTAACTCACGATGCAGTTGTCGTACAGCCGGCTGCCGTCGATGTCCTTCGCTTCTTTCAGTCGGTCGAGGAAATGGCCGAACAATTCGGAGCACTTCTTATCCCGCTCGCGCGATGCCAGCGTGCGTGGCTTCGAGAATCCATAATGGCTCAGCGAGTGAGCCTTCAGCGAGACTCCCATTCCCTGCAGAACGGAACACACCGGCTGACGATACGTCACGACTCGAGTCGAATCTGTCTGCAGTGCGACGATAATCATGTCGTACATCAGCTTGATTTCATCTTCGCCGGTGATACCCGCGGCGGGTTCGCCAAACGGTGCTTCAGGCTTGGAAATCGCCGCCCAGGATGCCTGGCGTTCGAGACCCTGCTCGATCTGACGAACGCCCTGAAAATACTCGTCGAGTTTTTCCTGGTCGCCTTTGCTCAACTGGCGTTTCATCGTGCCGCCGTTCAGACGGACGATGTCCAGGATGCTCTGCTTCTTCACCAGCCGCGCGTCCAACTCCTCGCGAGAATCCGTGGCCGACGCGAAGATCGTCCGAAACAGATCCAGCGGCCGATTAATGGCGGGAATCGGATTCCCTCCATCATCCCACGACAGCGACAGCCCCTTACCGTGTCCGGAATTCTGACTGCCGTCCGGCTCGAACGCCGCGAGAGCCAATGACGTAAACCTTGTGTCCTGTCCCAAATGCTGAGCCGCCACCTGGTCGCAGGAAACTGAATTGAAGAAGCGTTTCCCAGCCGTGCCGGCAACGTTCGCTCCCGTCAGGTAAGAACAACTTCCGCCGTGCGGGTCAGTCGCTCCGAGATTCGTCAGATTGGCGACCATCGTGATGTCGTCCTGATGACGCTTCAGCGGTGCCAGACCTTCCGTCAGACCAATCTCGCAAAACCGTCCGGCTTCCTTCGGGTAAAACGTTTCCTTGGTAAACCCAAAACCGCCACCCAGGAAAATCATTCGCTTCGGCGGCGCGCCGGCGTTGTCTTTCCCTTTTGCGAACGACTCCAGAAACGGAACGGCCAGGCAAAAACTTCCCGCTCGCAGAAACGAACGTCGTGTTGCCAGGTTTGTGAAATATGGATTCATTGTGTCCTTCTTCCCTGCAGGCAGCAGGTAGGCTGGGACATGTCCCAGCAATTGATCGTTTGCTTCAAGCTGGGTCGACACCCAGCCTTCGTCTGACACGAACATTCTCACGCAAAGTCGCAAAGACGCAAAGAAATTGACCGGCAGGTTTCCTTTGCGGCTTAGCGCCTTTGCGTGAAACTTCTTTTACTTAGTTCTGAAGAGCGGACTGGACGCAATTTCGTGAACCATCGCCCGAAGTCGATAGTCGTCGCGTTTCAGGTTTTCGACAATCGTGGCCACAGCATCGGCATCTGAAAACTCGATCGTTCTGCCAAGACCGTAAGCAAGCATCGACTCAACGAGTTCCTGAGCAAGATGATCATCCTCTTCCAGCAGCACCGCTTTCAGCCCTTTGACATCGCTGAATGCCGCTCCGCCAGGAAGCGTCCCACCAGGTTCAATCGGAATATTTTGACGACCGACGGCTTCAGTGTCTCGCCATTTGCCAATCGTGTCGAAGTTTTCCAACCCAAAGCCGATGACATCCATTTTCTTGTGACACGAGGCGCAAACCGCTCGTCGTTGATGCAGCTCGACCATCTGCCGATTGGTGGCCGGCTTGTCGGTTGCCGCTCCAAGTTCCGGCACATTCGGCGGAGGCGGGGCCGGCTTGTCGTGCAGCAACTTTTCCATGACGAGGGCACCGCGGATGACAGGCGATGAACGTTCGCCGTTTGACCCCAGTGTCAGAAACGCCGTCTGCCCGAGAAGGCCGCCGCGTGGCGAATCGGTCGGCAGGCTCACTTTTTGAAACTCGTCGGACTTCGCAGCGTCGATTCCGTAATGCTCGCCAAGAACCGAATTAATCACAACGAAATCTGATTCGATCAGGTTCGCGGCCGGCAGATTCTCATCGACCAGAGTCTCGAAAAACGCCAGCACTTCACGATAGGCAGAGTGCCGAATGCCTTCGTTGAATCGGAAGAACCTGCTCTCGTCGACCGTGATCGCGTTGAAGCGGTTCAGCTCGGCCCACTGACTCATAAATCCCGCCGTGAACGACTCTGCTCTCGGATCATCCAACATTCGATCGACCTGAATCTTCAACACGTCCGGCTGCGAAAGTGAACCATCGGAGGCACAAGAGTAAAGCTCTTCGTCCGGTGGGCTGCTCCACAGAAAGTACGACAATCGAATCGCCAGCTCGCGATTGTCGAGCTGACGTTTTCCTCCGCCGGCATCACTCGCTTCCCGAACGAAGAGAAACTGTGGAGACGCCAGAACGATTGCCAACGCCTCACCCATTGCGTCTTCGAATTTTTGCCCTGCAGAACGATTCTTTGTGAACAAACCGAACAACTCATCAACGTATTCTGGTGACGGCGGAGTTCTCCGGAATGCTTCGAACGCAAATCGCTCAATCAGCTCGCGTGCGTTCCCATCGTTCCACGCCATCGTTTGCTTACGAGGTTCTGGCGGATCAGGATGGGTGAGCAACTCGAAGAACGCACGCTCCTCGTCGTAAAACGGACCTTCGATCTCCAGCCAGTCGACCCAGATCGATGCCAGGTCGCCGCCGCGATCGACTTTGTTGACATAACCATCCAGCACGCGGATGTTCGCACGGTTTTCTTCGACGGCGAGATTCAAAACCCGCTCACCCACCATGGGCCGGTAACCAACTTCGAAAATCTCCGGTGCAGCGGTCGTGCCGCGAACTCGAGCAACGTCAACCGTGCCGCTTTTATCCGTGATGCGAACAAACTTGCGAATCTCTGGCGGATCGCCGTTGATGCCGCCTCGAACGCGCAGCCGGTAACTGCCTCGTGGATCCGAACCGCGGCCGCCTCGATTGATGCCAAATCGTTTCGTTTCGTTGTTCACTCCGGCCAGATAAATGCCGCTTTCAACGAGCGGATACCTGAGATACATGCGAGGCTTGCCAGCGCGATTCTTGAATTGCGAAAAAACGATCTTCATCTCACCTTCATCTTTGAACCCCATCTCCTGCCAGGTCTTGCCTTCGTTCTTCATCCGCATTTTGTTGTCGAGATCGGCCAACTTGATTCGCAGTCGCGATGTGACGTTTTCTTCCGGCTCGCGCCGATTCTTCGTCACTGGGAGTCGAGATTGTGCCGACCAATCAAAACCGTGCTTCACAATTTCTCGACCGAGTGTCAGGTACTTGTCGAAGTGGGATGACGAGAAAAACTGATCCGCCCCGACCGTGTCAAAAGTTTCGGCTTCGTTGTCTTCGGGAATCTTGTCCGCAGGAATCTGAAACCCGAACAGGTCGCGAATCGTGTTGGCATACTCGCGCCGATTCAGTCGCCGCATCGCAATCTCGCCGCCAGTATCGGTCAGCCGTTTCCGAGCGGTGATCAATGTTCCCGTCAGACTGTCCAGCACTTTCGCCAGTTCAGCATTCGCAGGTTGAGGCTCATCTTCCGGCGGCATGTCGCCAGCATTCAGAATGTCGAGCACATCCTGCCAGCGCTGAGCCGAATCGTTATTCGCGATGCCCCACGCCGGCTCGTCAAAGCGGACCTGCCCGTTCTGTTTTTCTCGCCCGTGACACCGCACGCAATGCTGCTTCAGGAATGGCGTGAAGACTTTCTGCGAAACCGACGCGACGACCGGCTTCTGTTCGACACGCCCCTGCTCAGCAGCACTCGTCATTGAACAAACGGCAAGCAAGACAACATGGATAAACGAATTCAATCCGGGGCGCATGGCTGTTGGATTCTCCGCAAAATCACACTACCGGCAGGACACCGGACGGTCGTGATTGAAGTGGGCAGGCTGTGGGGTGGGAAACTTCGTGGGCTGTGGGGTGGGAAACTTCGTGGGGGTGGGAAACTTCGTGGGCTGTGGGAAATTTGGTGGCCGACATTCTACGGTCAGCCCGGGCACGTTGCTAACCAGCAATCTTTCGGGTCCATCGCATTCTGTGGCGGCGGCCCCGTCCGATGACCTGACCTGCCGACTCATCAAACAATGCCGATCCGAGCGTGCCCAACATTACTGGCCCTTTTCTCCGCTGGCAGAGATACTGGCCGCCGAACAGCCTGTTGAAACCAGGACTCACCAATTCGACGTGTGTGCCACTGGCTTTGCCAGTGCGGCAATTTCGAAAAACTCCGATTGCAAACGGCACTGGCGGAGCCAGTGGCACACATTTTTCGGCACGGCCACTTGAAGGGCCATGCCCGGAAAGCAATTTCAAGAGACTCCCTCATGAAGTCTGATTCCGCCCAACGGCAAATACGACTCCAATGTCCGAACCAGCTCATCTCGACTGCTGGTTGGTTCGTTCTAGCCGTGGCCTGTTTCCTTTCGACGGGTTCGCCAACTTGTGCCACCAATGAAAAGTCCCGGCCAAATATTCTGTTCATCATGTCGGATGACCACGCCTGCAACGCGATCAGTGCTTACGGCGGGAGGCTCGCGAAAGTCGCTCCAACACCGAATATAGATCGGATCGGTCGGGAAGGAATGCGACTCGACGAGTGCTTCGTCACTAATTCAATCTGTACGCCGAGCCGCGCAGTCATCCTGTCCGGCCAGCACTCGCACATTAACACGGTGCGAACGTTGAACGACGCTTTTCCCGGACCGGACTCCGGCACGCCCAACGTCGCGGACATGTTGCGACGATCCGGCTACGAAACCGCTCTCATTGGGAAGTGGCATCTAAGGTCCGCGCCGTGGGGATTCGATTATTGGAAAGTCGGCCCTGGCCAGGGACAGTATCACGATCCGTTTTTCGTAGCCTCGACAGACGGAGTGCCGTACAGCTCTCGTCCGGCCAGGAATGCAAAACGAACCGAGGGCTACTACACCGACCTGGTCACCGACTACGCCGTCGGCTGGCTGGACAACCGCGACGATGAAAAACCGTTCTTCCTGATGCTTCACCACAAAGCTCCGCATGGAAAATGGGAGCCCGCCGATCGTCACAAAGAATACCTCGCCGATGTCGAAATCCCAGAACCGGCCACGCTGTGGGAAGATTTTTCGCACCGCTCCGAAGCAACTCGCGAGATGGGCACGTCCATCACCAGCCGCCTGGCTCCGCGACGAACGATGGTCAACGACGTTCAGAAGAAAGACTGGCCGGCCGGCTCGGTCGACATGTCCGGCATGACGGAACGCGAGAAAGGCAAAGCCGCCTACCAGAAGTACCTGCATGATTACCTCGGCTGCGTGAAGGCCGTCGATGAGAACGTCGGACGAGTCCTCGATTACCTGGACGAAACGGGCCTCGCAGGGTGGCCCAGCCAGAATGGCTGGGTCGCGGAGCGACAGGATGCCTCATCGTCGGTGTGCTATTTGAATTGCCGTCGACCGTTTCCACGATCGCAGAGGGCGCGGTCATGTTGTGCCTGCGGCCCCCAACCACAAGTAGTCGGGCCACCCCGGGGTTCTCTGCTCAGCGGAGGCAGGGTGGCCCAGCCAGAATGGCTGGGTCGCGGAGCGACAGGATGCCTCATCGTCGGTGTGCTATTTGAATTGCCGTCGACCGTTTCCACGATCGCAGAGGGCGCGGTCATGTTGTGCCTGCGGCCCCCAACCACAAGTAGTCGGGCCACCCAAAGCTCTCTGCTCAGCGAAGTCGAACGACGTGGACCCACCAGGGTTGTTTGCCGACGTCGTACGTGGCGAAGCGGGTGAGGGCTCCGGTTTTGCGGTTGATACGGAAGGCGACGAGGCGGTCGGAGGACTGGCCGGCGGCGTAGAGGAAGTGGCCGGAGGGATCGATCGTGAAGCCGCGGGGGGTTGGCTCGGTTGGTGTCTGACCGATGCTTGTCAGCTTGCCGGTTTTTGAATCGACTCGGTAGCCGGCGAGGCTGTTGTGGCCTCGGTTGGCGACATAGACGAAATTGCCGGACGGGTGAATCTCGATGCGGGCGTTGCTGCGAGTTTCTTTGAAACTGTCAGGGACGCTCGACAAACGCTCGCGAAAGGAAAGCTGGCCAGTCCTACGATTGAGGTCAAAGGCCGCAATGGCACATGCCTGCTCGTAGTCGAAGAAGACGACATCGAGTTTCGGATGAAAGGCCAACTGCCGAGGTCCGGTGTTGGCTCCCGTGCTGACGATTAACGGATCGTTTGGCGAAAGCCGTCCGGTCTTCTCGTCAAAACGGAACTGGTAAATGGCGTTGGGGCCTGTGTGAGGTACAAACGCAAACCGGTTCGATGGATCCGTCATGATGGCGTGAGCTTTGGTGTCTGTCGCGATTTCCTGTAGCGGCTTCTCGCTGAGTGACCCGTCTTCGCCGATTCGATGGACGGAGACTTTGGCGGCAACATAATAAGCCGTCAGCAGAAACCGCCCCGTTCGATCTGTCGTGACGTAAGCGGGATCGGCACCGGCTTCGACCGTGTTGATCAGAGTCAGCCCGCCGTCGTCGTTGATCCGGAAACTGGCCAGTCGGCCGGCGCGCCGGAGAGACGCGAACAGGAATCGATTCTTCGGGTCGGACGTCAGGCCGCCGGGAGGGCTCGGCGTTTCGACATCGGGCCGCGGCGACAGCTCCCCGCTCTTTTCGTCGACCGAGTAGACGGCGATGCGGTTTTCGCCGTCGAGAGACACATAAGCGAACTCGCGAGCCTCGCTGGTGGCTGCTCCCAGGAAGAACGCGACCGCGATGAGCAGCACGACTCGGCAAATCAGATGACGCATGATGGCTCCTTGCAATTCCGTGATCAGGGGCGGGGCATATAAGGGGCGGGGCAACGAGGTGATGGCAGTTCAACAAGTGGCGGCAACAACCGCAAATGCCCCCTCACCCGCGGCTGAGACCGCGACCTCATCCCCGAGGGGGAGAGGTGACAATCAACGCTAAAAACAGATCGCACTTCTTAATTCGGCCCTGTCCCTTAATTGTGAGCCGAACGCGCTAGCGTCGGGCCGTGGCGAGAAGAACCTGCAAAATTCATGGCCCGCAGCTAGCGCCGTCGGCTCACAAATGACTTCACAGTCAATTAAGACAGAGCCTGGTCAGATAGCAAACTCATTCTGATAGCGGTCGGGGCAGATTTCCACGACAGCGGGCTTTCGGGCGTCGCGTCGTCGTCGGTCGGGGCAAGCATTCGTGCCACGAGATTGTCGTTGCACATCTTCTGCCAGAGCAGAAACCCTGTCGTCAGGCGAGGGTTGATCTCAACGACGATCGGTTGGGCGTTTTCCGCGTGAGGCACCAGCAGGTCGAAGCCGACATAACCTTTCAGGCCGGGGATCAATGAACAGCAACGTCGGACGAGGCGTTCAACTTGAATCTTCCTGGAGTCTGTGATGGCAGGAGGATATTCAAAACCTTCATAGGTGAAGCAGCCGTCGCCTGACACGATTTGCTGACAGGGAGGCAGCACGTCGATTCTCAATCGCCCAGGATCATTGTCACGCCCTGCAGTCACGATCGCGGCGCACGAAATTGCGACTCCTTCAATGAACGGTTGCCGCACGAAACTGAAGCCGGCGCCGTCGGTCAGCAGTTGCTTCGACAATGCAGCAAGCTCGTCTGAGTTCGGCACTCTGCACGTAAGCAGCGAACCCGCGCCGTCCCGAGGTTTGATGACGCAGGGGAATGCTGAGTCGCCATGCTTGACCGAGTCTGGCTGGCTAGCCGGTTCGAATGCTTCGGTCGCAATTGTTGGGATGCCAACCTCGGCCAGAACCGTTGCCAGCCTGAGTTTGTCGCTGCACAGAGTCGTTGCCTCGACGTTACATCCCACCAGCCGTGTTCGCGCCGACGCTGTTCTGACTCGCTTAGCAAGGACGCTGTGGAACTCCGGAGCGATGACGAACGCTGCGTCGGACTGGTCGCACAGGCGCGCGAACGCCTGTTGCTCGTCGTGCGGTGAAGAAATCTGCTCGACGGAAAGCGTTGAAACCGGACTGAACGGAAACGGTCTGAGTCGTTTATCCCACGTCGTTGCGACTTCGACGCCGGGGACGCGCAGCAGGTCATTGACGAGTCCCACCAGCATCGCGCGGCCTTCGATGGCCAGAGAACTATCCAGTGTTTCTTCCGGCCAGGCACCGCCGCAGACGTACTCGGAAACGAAGACTCTCATTCAGGTTCCTGATAAAGCTGGGGGCTCGCAGGCTCGCCGCCCGCCCCCAGACGTTAGCCAGCTTCCTGGCGGGCCAGTTCCAGATCGTGGTCGACCATCATTCTGGCCAGTTCTGCGAAACTGACTTTCGGCTGCCAGTTAAGTTTCTCAGTCGCTTTCGTGGCGTCGCCGCAGAGCAGGTCGACTTCTGCAGGGCGGAACATGTTCTGGTCGGTTTCGACGACGTCCGTCCAATCGAGACCGACATGCCCGAACGCTGCGTCCAGGAAATCGCGGACCGAGTGAACCTGGCCGGTGGCAACGACGTAGTCCTCGGGGACGTCCTGTTGAAGCATCAGCCACATGGCTTCGACGAAGTCGCCGGCAAAACCCCAATCGCGTTGAGCTTCGATGTTGCCGAGACTCAGCTTGTCCTGCAGACCGAGTTTAATTCGGGCGACCGCCCTGGAAATTTTGCGAGTCACAAATGCTTCGCCGCGTCTTGGTGATTCGTGATTAAAGAGAATCCCGTTTACTGCAAACATGTCGTAAGACTCGCGATAGTTGACCGTTTGCCAGTAGGCATAAACCTTGGCACAAGCATAAGGGCTGCGAGGATAGAACGGCGTTGATTCGGACTGCGGTGTCTCGACGACTTTGCCAAACATTTCGCTGGAAGACGCCTGGTAAAAGCGAACCTGTTTGCCAGCTCGCTGTTGAAATTCCCGAATCGCGTCGAGCATTCTCAGAACGCCGACACCGGTTACGTTGGCCGTGTACTGAGGCAGGTCAAACGACAATCGAACGTGGCTTTGGGCAGCGAGGTTGTAGACCTCGTCCGGCTGAGACTGGTCCAGAATCTGTGCAAGGTTCGAACCGTCGGCCAGGTCGGCGTAGTACAGCCGCTCGCCGGCTTCGCCGATGCCTGGAGCACGACACGAAACGATACCGTGGACTTCGTAGTCTCGTTCCTGCAGGAAGCGAGTCAGGTAGTAGCCATCCTGACCAGAGATGCCAGTGATGAGCGCTCGTCGTTTCGTCTCAGCCATGATTTCCGATTTACTGTTTTGTTTTGTTGGTGACACTGTTCTGTCGGTATGCCGGCGCTTCGCTTGTCATACCCTGCGTTCTCTTGATTCTTCACTTCGGACGACCTGCTGATTAGTCGTCGGCGGAATAACGGGGCTGGCCGCTCCAACCAAGCTTCTGCTGCAGGACGCTGTAGTAATTATGACCGGCCAGTCGTGCCAGCTTGAAGGTGACGTCGGCTTTCTGAAAGTCAACGCGGTCTCCGACTTGAAACGGCACTCGAATCTGGCCATCGATGACCAGGATGACTTCCGTCCTGGCTGATGGAAGTTCCAGCCGGTAACGGCGGTTTGCGTCGTCGACCAATGCCCGGTTCGAAAGCGTGTGAGGACAGATCGGGGTGACCACGACAACGGGCAGATCCTGGCGAATGGCCGGGCCACCCGCTGACAGGCTATGAGCGGTCGATCCGACCGGAGTGCTGATGATCAAACCGTCGCAGCTGTAAGTTGTCACCGGAGCGTCGTCGATGCTGAGTTCAACCTCGACCATCTGCAGCGTTGCTTCGGCGCTGACGGCGACTTCATTGACACCGAGCCACGAATTCGACGAACCGTCGGGCCGGGTCATCGTGCATTGAAACATCAGGTGCTCGACCACGTCGAAACTTCGTGTGCTGATCTCGTCGAACCGCGTTCTAAAGAGGTCTGGTGTCAAGTCCGCTAGAAACCCCAGTCTGCCAAGATTAATTCCGATGATCGGAAGCTGGCGTTGCCCGAGCTGTCGGCACGCTCGAATAATCGCTCCGTCGCCACCCAGCACGACGGCGACTTCCGAGCCGTCCAGCGTCGCCGGATCGAGCTCCTCAATGACCGCAACCGTGAGCAACTCGGTATCTGAGTGAGAATGGAGAAACTGCGTCAGCTCTTGGGCCGCACCTTCAATGCGGTCGCTGCTGTCTCGTTTGAGCAGAATCAGCCTGAGCGGTTTCTTATCCATTTCTCTATATCTGTCCGAGAAATTATTGGATCTGTCCGAGAAATTATTGGATCTGTCCGAGAATTTAATTGGACTCCGCGACGGGCATCATCCGTCACGGCTGGCATTCTGCCCGCATCACGATCGGCCTTCCACCCTCGAAACCCGGATTCGTCGTTTCGTGAGAGTTTGCGGTCGGAATACAACGAAAGCTGCGGGCGTGGCAGCCTTTACGCTCTGCACGGAATGTGGCGTAACCCCGCCAATCCTGACCACGACTTTTTGAATTCCTGCACTCTCGCCCACAGATAACCTCAGGAACGTTGTCAAACTTTGACGATGGTGCTGATTGTGCGGGTGTCCCCACTCTCGCGCATTCCGTCCCGGTGTCCCCCACCAGTTCGGAATTCAATATCCCCTCTCAGGATTGCCTCGCCACGAGGACGGCCACAAATGTCAGTTCTGCGACCAATCTGGTTGAATCTGGCTATTCTTGCAGCTTTTGGGCTGCAGGCGGACGCCGTATTCGGTCAGGTGTTCAATGGTCTGCAGAGGCAAGGCGGTGTCGCTCGATCAGCCAACGGCCCGCACCACTTCACCATCATGGGGCACATCGCCCGCCCGAACTGCTACGAAGCGTTAATCACAACGCCGCTCCTTGTAGACGTTGTGAAGCTTGCTGGCGGTCTGACCCCGACAGCGGGAGGTCCGATTCGCATCGTTCGCGACGGACGGACCGTTCAGTCGACGTTCTACCAACCAGACTCATTGGAGAGACTGGCTCCGGGCGACATTGTCGTCGTCGACGGTAAACTGAACCAGGGGCGTATTATCCATCGAGGGAGTCAGGGACGGACCAGTACAGAAGCCGCAGACGTCACCCTGGCCATTACCGGAATCCGTGATTACCCGGTTGTGAAGACCATCCCAGCCGATCGAGCAACCATCCGCTGGGTCACTCGCCACCTTGGCCTGGATCCGGGTGTCATCAACTTTGTCAAAGCGATCACGCAGCGGCAGTCCGTCCGCGTCTTACCGGATTCACGACTTGCCACGGGGACGGTCCTGGCCTTCGATCCAGCAATGGTCGATCCGTCGCGACTTCCCGACAACCTGCCGGTCCCTGTTAAAGCAGGTCGACAAGCTGCGACACCTCAGCAGACCATGCGTCCTGCAGGCCCGGTTGTTCAACAACCATTGACTGGCCCATTCGATAATCGAGGAAATCAATACGGAGCCTCACCTGGACGAGCACGCGTTCCGACGATCGAAAGCAGGCCGCAATCGTCGACGGGGCAAACTGAAAACCTTGATCTAACGCCTGGCGAGCAAACATTCGTCAAGCAACTCCTGACCGATCCCGCATCGGTGCCGCTGGACGAACCGACGCCAGAACTTTCGGGTCGAGCCTTTGTTCCACAGCAGCCGGTAGCTGGCAGCCCTGCGATCGATGCGGGCGCCGCGAACAATTTTCAGCACAGTCCGGCCGCGTCTGCCTCGGGTGGATCCGCGATTGTCGGCGATGCGGCCCGTCGGCCCGAACAAGCTGCACCAAACTACGCTCATCCATTAGCCACGGAGTCTGCACTCGCACAACCTGCCAATCAGCCTCGGCCTGAGATGGCAGACTTCTCACCCGACGCTCCACGACCTTACCAGTCAGAACCGGCGACTCCCGAACCATTGCAGCCATTCGGGTCGTCGCGGAGCGCACTTGAACATTCCCCGCGACAGTTCGATCCCCCGCGACAACTCGATCCATCGGTCGACGCTTCACCGCCGCCAGCCGTCACCGATTCTGGAAGAGGCGGCGGTTTCAATCTTGCGATGCAGGGTGCAACTCTCGCCGCCACGGCAGCGGCCACCAGTTCGAACCGAAGCAACGCCGAGGACGGTCGCGGAACTCCGCCGCCGTCACCACCCGCTTCCTCAGCCGGCGGCCCGACTGCCGTTTCACCAAACAGCCCATCACCGATCAGCCCCGTGCTGCCGGGTCAGCCGTTTTACCCATCGCCGGCACAATCTTACCCATCGCCGACACAAACCGAGGCAATAGCCTCGGCACCTGCAAGCTTCACAGCAACCGGTTCAACAGACGGCAGCAGGCTCCTGCCTCCGCCTCCGAGCAACCTGAACTGGCCCGTCATTTCGATCCTGACTGTTGGGTTTCTGGGAGCCGTCGCTGCCTGCTTTCTGATTTACTCCATCGCTCACGAAAACCCGGCACCTCGCTCCGCACAGATCGATACTTCCGGCCGTTACTGGCTGGATCGAATGATCGAGAACGATATTCCGATCGAAGACGAAGAGGTCAACTACCCACACAAGACACAACTGTTCGGCAAGCCTGCTCCGCTTCAACGAGTCGACGCGGCACACCAATCCGTGCCTCGTCCGCACTTCTCAGCTCCCGGCGGCAAGTCAGGCGTGCTGAAAGAAAACCCAGCCATGCCCGACGCTCCGTCACCCGAGATTTCTGACAACAACGACACGCGAATCGTCAGAGTGCATTCCGGTGGACCTTTGCGAAAGCAAGGTGCCGCAGCCGTCCCCATGCCACATTCAGTCGAAACGGCAGCGAAGCGTCGCGATGCGGCATCCGGACTCTCTGCGTTCGCAGCAACAGCGGTCTTCGGAGACACGGCCCAGCAAGCTGATCGATCGTCAGGCACTGTTGACACAACTGACACAACGGCGACTGAAACTTCCGCTGCTGAGCCATCCGTGGCATCGGCAAAGAAGCCCGGCCGACAGTTTCGACTCGACACGGGACACAAAGCGGACGAAAAAGTTGCCCGAACAGCCAGCCGTCCGGCAGGAGGCCGCAAACCCGTAACGGTGCAGCCATCACCGGTTGTCGTTAAGGGAGCGAACCTGCTTGATCGAATCCTTTCATCAGTCGAGCACGAACAAACGGTAGCACGCCCAAAAGCTGACGCGTCAGGCCGAAGCAAACGACAGTCAGACGAACGAGGCCAATCATGACCGCCGCGCTTGAACTTGGCTCATCGTCGATCCGATCTTTGCGACGTGAAGACAGCGTCCTGAAGTCTAGAACCAGCCGCTGTGTTTACGCGGTCCTGCCGGACTCGCCCGCGCACCAGCGTCTGCTTGAACAAAGCGGCCTTCAATTCACCACGTGCGAAGACGGAATCCTGCTGCTGGGCGACGGAGCCTACGACAACGCCGAACTCTTCAAGTCGCCGTGCCTGCCGCTGATGGTCGCCGGGAGAATTCCAAAGGGCAATCCGCTCGTCCGACAGCTCATCAGTTCGCTCGTCGAGGTCATCCTGCCGATCGCTGGCAGCCGCAACGAAATCTGCGCGCTGACTCTGCCAGGCGGAGCGGCTCTTGATTCATCCAGCGAAGCGCGAGCAGACCTGGAATTCTACATTCGCCTGGTCAAGCTTCAGGGCTACGAACCGAAACTCGTCCCGGCCAGTCAGGCATTGATCCTTGCCGAACTGGTCGAAAGTGCTTTCACGGGAATCGGCATCGTCTTCGGGGCGTCCGGCTGCGAAGCCATCCTCGCACACCGCGGCAACCCGATCTGCCACGCTGCCAGCGACCACGGCGGAGAATGGATCGATCGCCAACTGGCCATGAAGCTGAATGCTCCATCCGTCGACTCCGACGATGATCCCGCAAATTCGCTGGCGGCAGACAAGTCGTTTGCTCGAGAGTCGCTACTCTCAATCACTCGTCGCAGAGAACACCTCACCAGCGCGGCCACGATCTCCGGCGACGACTTCACAAAGCACGTCGAATCGCTGATGCAGGAAACGATCTTCGAACTCTGCGACGCGTTCAGCGGCGAGCTGATCCGCAGCCGCCGTGCCAAGGAACTGCCAAGCCCCCTGCCGATCATCTGTGGCGGCGGACTGATTCAGACACCCGGATTCGGCTCGATCCTCGCCAGCGTTCTGCAGGAAGTGAACCTGCCAATCCAGACGCAGCGGCCTCAACTGATCACACGAGCCGATCACAGCATCGCCCGCGGCCTGCTCATCAGCGCCGAACTGGAAGCCACGTCCCGCCCGGTCGGACGAGCCGCATAAACTCGAACGCGCAACGACGTTCGAAGCCTGCACGCACCAGACACAACGAGCCCGACCTGAAAACCAGGCCGGGCTCGCTTCGTTCGTGTGGCGGTTTCTGATTCGGGACGTCATGCTTTGTCGATTCAGCAGCAACTGAGTCAGCAATCTTTTTCAACCACGAAATACACGGAAGACGGAAGACACGAAAAGAATCGCTTCATTTTTCCGTGCCTTCCGTGTATTCCGTATTCCGTGGTCAACCTTTTTCTTTGATATTGGACACGGAGAACTGAACGATGAGCCTTCACCGCCTGGCCTGCGTCGTGCTGTTGATTTTGCCAGTCTCGCCGTTGCTCGCCGAGAGCAGCCCTGCGAACAATCCACTAGCTGAAGGCTTGCGACCGTTCCTGCAGGCTTTGAGCGGCAGCGAGTCGCAGTTCTCGCTGACGGGTAACGTCACGCTTCCGATCGACGGAAAGGAACAGACTGTCGCCATCCAGCTCGTTCGATTCAGCGACGAAGCCTTCGACCTGTCGCTCACGCATCGCGAATACGCCGTGTCAATCCGCCGCCGAAGCGAGACTACCGCGTTCGCACTGCCGCTGCACAAAGTCGTTTTCATCGGTCACGGCCAGATCGATCCTGCGGACTCGCTGACGCCTCTTGAGATCACAACCCGACTGTTCAGTCCGGGCAGCCAGGTGGGAGCGTTCGCCCCGTTCATTCTGCAGGCCGATGCCAACGCAGTTTCCGTCGCGTTGACAACGGTGGCAGGCGTGACATTTGACTCGAAGTCCGAACGTTGGTCGAAAGGGGACGTCGACTTCGGATTCGATTCGTTTGGAACGATTAACATTCAGGCTGGCGACGCTTCGATCGAACTTGCTGTAGCCTCGACCGTTCCAGAGAGACTCTCAGTAAGATCATGGCCGGGCCTGAAAACGGTCACTCTCCCCCGAGTCGAACTTGAACGGCAACTTGTCCGCGGCGTCCGGCGAGCCTTTGAGATTATTGCTCCATCCCCGCTGCTGACAAACCCGCCGCAGTCGGGCCGCAAGGTTGCTCATGGCGAATTACGATGGATCGGTGGTCAGCGAGTTGCCCTGCTCAAAGGAAGCCCCGAGGAAGTCGGCAAGGCTCACGGAGAACTGCTGAAAGCCGAATCCGGACGCTGCATCGACTCGGTGCTTTACACCTTCGGAACAGCCCAGACGATCCGCACCGGCCGATGGTTTCGCAGCGACCTTGAGGCAGCTTACAAACGCCTCGCGCCGCACATCCCCGAACGCCACAAACGTGAAACGCGAGCGATGGCCGCAGCCCTCGACCTTGATCCCGAGCTGGTTGAAGCGCTCAACGTCTTCCCGGAACTCTTTCACTGTTCGGGATTCGCGGTCTTCGGCAAGGCAACGGCAGACGGCAAGCTCTACCACGGCCGCGTGCTCGACTACATGACCACGATCGGGCTGCAGGATTCAGCGACGACTTTCATCGTCAACGTCGACGGCCATATTCCCTTCGCCAATGTCGGATACGCAGGCTTCATCGGAAGCGTCAGCGGGATGAATGCCGAATCAATCTCGCTCGGCGAAATGGGTGGGAAAGGAGAAGGCCAGTGGGACGGCGTTCCGATGGCCACGCTGATGAGGCGGGCTCTTGAAGAATGTTCCACTCTCGACGAAGTAATGGACCTTTGGAAAAACAGCCCGCGAACTTGCGAGTACTACTACGTCTTCGCCGACGGAAAAACGAATCGCGCCGTCGGAGTATCAGCACTTCCCGACTCGATCGAGTTCATCCATCCCGGGCAAACGCACGCCCGGCTTGGAGAAGGTATCGAAGACGCGGTCGTCCTTTCAGCCGGAAGCCGCCTTGAAAAACTGCGGGAACGAGTCAACCAGAAGCATGGCCAGATCGACGCAGAAATCGGCAAGTGGTTAATGAGCCGTCCCGTCGCCATGAAGTCGAATCTGCACAACGTCCTGTTCATCCCTGCCGACGGAATCCTCTACGTCGCGAACGCCGACCACAAACACCCCGCCGCCGAGCGACCGTACGTAAAGCTCAACCTGCGAGAGCTGCTGACATCGTTCGACGAAACGCAAACCGAAACACGCGCGTCAGCAGAACGAAACTAAGCCGCCGCGTTTCAAAACTGGCGGGAGGTCTGGAATGCTGAGACGACTAAGTAGTGCCGCAATCATCTTTAGTCTCGCCACTACGGCTGTGGCTGCCGACCTTCCCATTTCGATTGGTGCGAAGTACGAAGCTAAAGACACTCTCGCACCAGCGGTTGACGAATCCGAAGATGCAAGACAGTGCGTCGCGAACCTCTGCTGGAAGCCAACCGATTTTTCCGTCGAGATCGAAGCCGCAGCTGAAGGTCGCGGTGACTGGCTGGTCCGGTTTCCATCACCAATCGAAAGCGGTGATGCCCGCAACGATCGAGTCGCCGTGGAGTGGTACCAGGCACGCGACGCCTACAAAAACCTCGTCGCCGCTCCGGCCGTCGTCGTTGTTCATGAATCAGGCAGCGGGATGACCGTCGGGCGAATCTTTGCGAAAGGGCTGCAGCTTCAAGGCCTGCACGCATTCATGATTCAGCTGCCGTTCTACGGAGAGCGGCGGACCGGAAAGAAACGGCCCGAAGGCGGCAATCTGGTTTCGATGATGAAACAGGCCGTCGCCGATGTCAGGCGTGCCCGTGACGCCGTCGCGGTGTTGCCGCTTGTCGACAAATCACGAATCTCGCTGCAGGGAACAAGCCTCGGAGGATTCGTCTCCGCAACTGCGGGGTCACTCGACGACGGCTACGACAACGTTTTCCTGATGCTCGCTGGCGGAGAACTCTACGACCTGATTCAGAACGGCAAGAAGGACGCCGCCAAAGTCCGCGAGCGTCTTGAAAAAGCAGGACTGAAAGGCGAAGAGCTTCGCAAGTTGACCTTAATCGTCGAGCCAACCCGTGTCGCACACCGACTCAATCCCGAACGGACCTGGCTGTACTCGGGAATTTTCGACACCGTCGTTCCGCCAAAGAATGCCCTCGCCCTGGCCACCGCTGCCAGCCTGACGAAAACCCATCACATTCAAATGACAGCCAATCATTACACCGGGATCGTCTACCTGCCGTTCGTGCTGAGCCACATCGCCGGGCACGCCCACCATCCAGTGCCCCCCGCACCGTAGGCTGGAACGAGCACAGCGCTGTTCCGGCAGAACCTGGTGCTGACTTGCCGGAGCAGCGCTGCGCTCGTTCCGGCCTACAAATTCTTAGTCAACTCGCCTGAGCATTAGAAGCCGGAAGTCCATCACCTGAGAGCCCGGAATCTTCGTCGCTTTCAGAGTCAGCGTGCCCTTGCCTTTCTCAAGACGAACGACGCCTAGCGACATCGGCTTGAAATCTTTGACGTAGGACTCAGCACGTTTCACTCGGTCGTGCTCGGCACCTTTGATCGGGGGATCGTGAGGCTCGACAACCTGCGCGATCAATCGAGTTTCGTTGAACGTCAACTCAAAGGTCGAGCCGACGTCAGCTCTCGGACACGTGTAGTAAAGGTCGACGGCGTAGTTGCCCGTCGCTCCGACTTCCGCTTCCCAGGTAATGCTGTCTTCGACGCGCGTCCAATTGGTGAAGTACGAGCAGTTTGGAAACTTGTTCGAGCGTTTGATATTTCCATGAGCGACGCCGTCGCGAGCCGGAATCTGCGTCAGCTCCGCATCCGGATGGCCGATCACAAACGGACGGTCATCTTTTCCGTAGTCCGCCGGCAGGCCCGCCTGTTGCTCGAAAAGAATCCGTTTCAGCCGTGCGGATTCTTCCGGGAACTTGTTCGTAACGTCTTTGTACTGCCCGGGGTCGGCCTGCATGTCGAAGAGCTTACCGTTGTTGTCCAGCCGAAACCTGTTCGTGCGAACGCTGGTCTTGCCCTTCCACTGCGAAATAATCGGACGCTTTGGGGCGGAGTTTTTCCCAGTGAGTAATGCCGGTTCGAGGCTGATTCCGTCAAGCGTCTTCTGGCTGGCGACCGGAATGTCAACGAGATCGGCGAGCGTCGGCAACAGGTCAATAGCTGCCCCGAGCTGTGTCACAACGTGCCCGCCTTTGATCTTCCCCGGCCAGCGAATCAGCATGGGCGAGCGAACTCCGCCTTCGTCTGTCGAGCCTTTGCGGCCTTTCATGCCACCGTTCCAGCGAGTTCCGTTCGGTCCGTTATCGCAGAAGTAGATGACAATCGTGTTGTCGGCAATCTTCAAATCGTCCAACTTTTTCAAGAGTCGGCCAACGTTCCAATCGATGTTCTCGCACATCGCCAGAGCGGCTCGCACGTGCGGAAGGTTTTCCTTCTTCGGGTCCCGATTGTGCATCTCCAGATCGTTGTCTTTGAACTTCTTCCAGAACCGCTCCGGCACCTGCATCGGCGAATGCGGCGTGTTGTACGGCAGGTACGCGAAAAACGGTTTGTCCTTGTTCTCCTCGACAAACTCCATTGCATGGTTGGTGAAATCGTCGATACAGAATCCCTCGCCCGTCACGATCTGATTGTTGCGTTCGAGCATCGGATCAAAGTAGTTGCCCCAGTGGCCGGAACAGAAGCCGTAGAACTCGTCGAAGCCGCGAGCGTTCGGGTGATACGGAAACTGCATCCCGTTGTGCCACTTCCCGAACGCGGCCGTCGCATACCCTGCGGCCTTGAACGTCTGAGCGATGGTCATCTCGTCGAGGTCCATCCGCTCGCCGCCAGCCGACGTGCTGTAGACGTTACTTCGAGGGTGGTAACGACCGGTCAGAAACTCCGCGCGAGTCGGCGAGCAAACCGGGCAAACATAAAAGCGATCAAAGCTCGCCCCATCACGCGACAGCGAGTCGATATTTGGCGTACTGAGATTCCGGTTCCCATTGACGCTCAAATCGCCCCATCCCTGATCGTCAGTCAGTATGACAATCACGTTTGGCTTCTTACTCTTCGCCCCACCACTGGCAGCGTCAGCCGCGACGAGTGAGCCGCAGGAAAGAAGTCCATACACTGACACGATGGCGGCAAAGATTTTGTGGAAAATCGAAAGCTGGCTCATGGTCTGGGCTCTTTGAGTTTTGAGATGTCACAAGTTCTGACCGCGGATAATAGCGAGCAATCAACGAAGACAGAAAGCGCGAGCGATGGGACAGGTTGCGGAAGCAGACATTTTCGGCATCATCGGCGACGACGGATTTCAGCGACTGGTCGCCGCGTTTTACCGACAGGTGCCGACTGACGATATCCTCGGGCCAATGTACCCGCCCGACGATCTCGAAGGAGCCGAGTATCGCCTGCGCGGATTCCTGATCGGTCGCTTCGGCGGGCCGCAAACTTACGTCGAAGAACGTGGCCACCCTGCCCTGCGGATGCGACACGCGCCGTACGAGCTGAATATCGACGCTCGGAATCGCTGGGTCGAACTCATGGAACGAGCCCTGGACGAAGCCGCGTTCGCTCCGGGAGTCGATGAAGTGCTGCGACCGTTCTTCGCCCAGACCGCGACGTTCCTGATCAACCGCTGGGAATAGGTAAGGAACGTGTCCAAAATAACTTCCCGAATTCAAAAAGTAGGCTGGAACAAGCACCGCGCAGTTCCGGCAGAACAGCACTCCGAAACTGCCGGAACTGCGCGGTGCTTGTTCCAGCCTACCACTTCGCGAATAGGTCAGTCGATCGAAGGAAATCCGGATGGGAAAACGTGTGCTGATGCTGGGGACGTTCGATTCGAAAGGCGAAGAGTACGCGTTTCTTCGTGAACGGATTCTCGAAAATGGCTGCGAAGTTGTCTCGATCAATGCCGGAGTCGATGGCTCGACCGATCTTTTCCCAGTCGATGTCGAGGCCGATGCCGTGGCAGAAGCCGGTGGGGATTCACTCACCAGCCTGCGAGCCAAACGTGACCGCGGAAACGCGATGTCCGTCATGAATGCCGGTGCGGCCGTGCTGGTTCGAAAGATGTACGACGACGGAAGATTCGACGGCATCATTGGCATGGGCGGTTCGGGAGGAACGGGCATCGTGACGTCTGCGATGAGAACTTTGCCGCTTGGCGTGCCGAAGTTCTGCGTGTCGACCCTCGCAGCTGGAGATGTCAGCCCGTTCGTCGGTACCAAAGACATCGTCATGATGCCGTCCATCGCGGACGTGTCGGGCATCAACCGGATCTCGCGCACCATTCTTTCGCGAGCCGCCGGAGCCATCTGCGGAATGGTCAATTCGACCATCCCTGAAGCAACCAGCGAGCGGCCGTTAATCGCCGCCAGCATGTTCGGCAACACGACGACCTGCGTCGACGCGTGTCGCGAAGCATTGGACAAAGCGGGCTACGAAGTCCTCGTCTTTCACGCCACCGGCACCGGCGGTCGGGTTCTCGAATCACTCGCCACCGAAGGTCTGGTCGACGCGGTGTTCGACATCACAACCACCGAATGGGCGGACGAATTGTGCGGGGGAATCCTGACAGCCGGTCCCGACCGCCTGGACGGTGCCGGCAAAAGCGGGCTTCCGCATTTGATCGTCCCGGGCTGCATCGACATGTGCAACTTCGGTTCAATGGCCAGCATCCCGGACAGGTTCAAAACCGGAAACCGCAACTTTTACGAATGGACTCCCGAAGTCACTCTCATGCGTACGACGGAGGAAGAAAATCGTCAGCTCGGAAAAATCTTCGCTGCCAAAGCAAACGCGTCGACAGGACCGGTCGCCTTCCTGTTTCCGCTGCAGGGAGTGTCAATGCTCGACGCTGACGGAGATCGGTTCTGCGACCGCGACGCCGATCAGGCATTCTTCGCCGCCGTGCGGGAAAACATCCGCGACGGCATCCGAGTGGAAGAAATCGACGCCAACATCAATGATCCGGAGTTCTCAGCACGAGCTGTTGAAATCATGCTTGAGCTGATAGCAGCATCTTGATCAGGATGACTTTCTAAATCGCAGAGGACGGAGAGGTCTCGCAGAGTAAAAGGAGAACTCTCCCTTCATCTCTGCGTTTTTCACCTCTGCGAACTCTGCGATTAAGACTTCAGAAGTAACAGCTAAAGGGATAGACACCGTGGCATCAAAACGCAAAGAAATTCTCGACCATCTAAGACAGCTCGTTTCGGACGGCATCCCCATCATCGGCGGGGGAGCCGGCACAGGGATCAGTGCCAAATTTGAAGAGGCCGGCGGCGTCGACTTGATCGTCATCTATAACTCCGGCCGATTTCGCATGGCCGGCCGCGGTTCGATGTCCGGCCTGATGCCCTACGGCGATGCCAATGCGATCGTGATGGAGATGGCGAATGAGGTGCTGACCGTTGTTGAGCATGTTCCCGTGCTCGCCGGCGTGTGCGCGAGCGATCCGTTCCGAAAAATGGATTGGTTTCTGCAGCAGGTCGAAGACATTGGCTTTGCCGGCGTCCAGAATTTCCCAACCGTCGGGCTCATCGATGGAACCTTCCGAGTCAACCTCGAAGAAACCGGCATGGGGTACGACAAAGAAGTCGACATGATCCGCCTCGCGCACGAAATGAATCTGCTGACGACTCCGTACTGCTTCACCCCGGCCGAAGCCGAACAGATGACCGAAGCCGGCGCTGACATCGTGGTGGCTCACATGGGCCTGACGGCGAAAGGTTCCATCGGAGCCGAAACCGCGAAAACACTCGACGACAGCGTAAAAGAAGTCCAGGCCATCGCCGACGCTGCTCGCGGAGTCCGAGACGATGTTCTGGTCATCTGCCACGGCGGCCCCATCGCGATGCCTGAAGACGCCGAGTACGTCCTCCACCGAACCAACAATGTTCACGGCTTCTACGGCGCCTCATCGATGGAACGCCTCCCCGTCGAAACCGCTATCACGAATCAGGTGCGAGATTTCAAAGCGATCCGCTTTGCAAAGTAGACACATGGCGGTGTGACGGTATCCTGACTCCCGACTCTGGAGGTGCTTGTCAGCACAGGCCGATGTTTCGTCGGCCGAGCGGTAGTGAGTCTCCTGGAGACTCGGACGTCTGCGTCACACACATCGCAAGCGATGTGCAGACGCAGAGCAGGGTCGTGCGGGCACTGCATTGAGTAGTGCCCGCATTTCATGATCCAATGCCACAATGGGGCGGCTCGATGCTGGATTGGCTGATTAAATCAGGCACCGTTGTCGCATGGACCATTGTATTGGCAATCGGTTGTCTGTTTTTCGCAGTCGTACTTCTAATTCTTTGGTCCGTACTGGACCGGCACTATGCAAAGATCACCAACCGTCACCCGCTGCATTGGTGGAGAACTCGCCGTGGAAAAGGTTTCGGAGTCGAAGAACTGGCTCGGCGGCTTGAGGTTAACATTGAGAAACTCACGAGCCTCGCACCTGACTACACCGAACGCTTCATTGAAAAGCGGAGCGGTGGCACGAGGCGGCTTCTCGTCCCGGCAGCAGAGCTGAAGGAAATTCAACATAGAATCCGGAAACGTTTGCTGATCAGGTTGAATGTTCATCCGGCAGCGACGGGCTTTGAACCGGGAACATCGATCGTTCACAACGCCGCTCAGCACACCGATCAGGCCGTGGTTGTCTGCATGGATGTCAGCGATTTCTTTCCGCAGACGTCCGAAACTCGCATCACAGCCTACTTTCAGAGAATCGGTTGGAACCGTGAAACGGCAGAACTTCTGACTCACCTGACAACGTGGGAAGGCGGACTTCCGCAAGGGGCACCGACGAGTCCTCGACTCAGTAATCTCGTGAATCATGTCCTTGATGCCCGCATCGAACGATTCGTTCACCGCCGCAAAGGCACCTACACACGATACGCCGACGACATCTGCATCAGCTTTCCCAAGGACTATCCGAAACGGATTCGTGGAACAGTGCAAATGGTGGGTCGCCACCTCAAAGGAGTCGGCTATCGGCTCAACGAGAAGAAGACGCGGATTCTCCGGCGGCATCAGCAGCAGAAAGTCACCGGACTGGTCGTCAACGATCGGGTCAACGTGCCACGACACATTCGCCGCAAGCTGCGAGCGGTCGAGCATCGCCTCAATACCGGCCAACGCGCCACAATGACGCGGGAACAGCTCGACGGTTGGAAGGCGCTTCTGGCAATGGTCGAGAAGCAGCGCAGCGGTGATTAAGAAAGTTCACCATGTGTGGCACTGGCTTCGCCAGTGCCTGGAATACGTAGGGTGTGACCAGCGGGCTGAGCAGAATTCGCGGTGTGCCGGCGCGGAGATCTGAGAACAATCCTGGCGTTGTCAAACTCCGACGATTGCCCACGCGGGCACACCATTTTCCGAGTTCACTCCGCTGGTCACACCCTACGGACAAACTCACAACTTCTTCGGCCTACCTTTCGGCCTACCTAATGACGCGTCGGAATGCACCGTACCGAACTATGAGCACTGGCAGAGCCAGTGGCACACGTCGCCAAACGGCAGTCAACTGACCTCTGCCAATTCGAGATCGACTCCGGCGAAAGCTGGCAGTTGCTGCAGCTCGTCTCGGAGCAGGCTTCTCTGGGCGGGCGACAGATTGCTGAGTGGAGCTCGAACGGGGCCGCAGTCGATGCCCAGGAAACTCATGACTGACTTTGCAGCCGGCAGGAACGAGTATTTCTGCAAGGTGCGGATCATGCGGACGGCTTCGTGCTGGCCGGTTCGCGCGGCGGCGACGTCGCCGGACTCGAAAGAGTCGATCATCGCACGGTAGTGACTGGCGGCAAAGTTGTAGGTACTGCCGACAGCTCCGGGGCAACCGAACATCACGCCAGCCAGCATGAACTCGTCGCAGCCGAAGAGGATTTCGAACTCACCGGTCTCTGCGCTGTCGCCGCCCAGGTGAAGGCATTCCTGAAGCTGCACCAGGTCCGGGTTCGTGAACTTCAGACCTTTGAGATTCGGAATCTGCGTTTTGGCCTTTGTCAGGAACTCCGGCATCGGCAGACGGACGTCGGTCATCACCGGGATGTCGTAAAGATAGAACGGCAAATCACCAGCCGCCTGCGCCACCGGGATGCAGCAGTTGATCAGGTCGTCGACCGTTGCCGGCTTCAGGAAGCTCGGAGCCATTGAGGCGATTGCGTCGGCGCCGTTGGTTTGAGCATGCTCGGCCATCTGGCGAGCATCTTCGACGCAGTTGTGTCCAACCTGGACGATGACGTCGATGTCGGTTTCGCGGCAGACGTCGATCCAGCGTTTCGCCAGGTCGAGTCTTTCGGGAACGGTCAGCGAAAGACTCTCGCCAGTCGTTCCTGACACGAAGACTCCGGCGATGCCTGTCACGGCAAAGTGTTCTGCCTGCTGCTCGACGATCGACAGATTCAGCGATCTGTCAGCGTGGAAGGGTGCGTGAGGTGGGGCGATGAGTTCGAATGTTCCGGCCATGTGGGCTCCGAGCAAGCGGCGGGCGTGTCCGACGAAACTAAGTGGTCGGTTTCATAAATGGTCAAAGGGTTGGCATGGAAAGTTTGTTTGACCCGAAGCCACAGGCGAAGGCGTTTCTGAACGTAAATCGCACCTTCGCCTGCGGCTTCGGGTCAAACGACCAACCGTGTCAGGATTTACAAACAAGACCACTAAGCAGTCACCAGACAGATTACACGCGCGACACGGCTCAGGCGACTGCTTCGCCGGATTCTGGTGTCAGGTTTTCGCCCCACGTGTCGCGGCGGGTGGATTCTGCCGGATTCCCGACGTTTTCCTGTGGAGTTTACGAGGATCGGGCCGGATCCGTAGAATCCGGACTTCTGCTGCGTGACGCCCTGCCCCGTTATCCTTCCTTGTTCCTGCCGATGGCTCTTTGCCGATTCGACAGTCCAACCCCCGCCTGCGACCTCTCCACTGAAAGCTGATGAATGACGGCTGAGATTAAATCATCGATCTCTGCATTGACCGATTTCGACTTCGACCCGCAAACTCGCGTGGTCTACGGAAGCGGTGTCATGTCGCGGCTTGGCGAGCTGGCCAAAGAGCTGGGCGACCGTGCACTTCTCGTTACGGACAAAGGACTGAAAGACGCCGGGCACGAGGATCGCGCGATCGAGTTTCTTAACGAAGCGGGTGTATCAGCAACGATCTTCGACGACGTGCATCCAAACCCAACGACCGAAGATGTTGACCGTTGCCTCGCCGTCGCGAAAGAAGCCAACGTCAACCTGATCATCGGCCTCGGCGGCGGCAGCAGCATGGACTGCGCGAAGGGAGCAAACTTCCTGCTGACCAACGGCGGTCGGATGGAAGATTACTGGGGCGTCGGCAAAGCGACGAAGCCAATGCTGCCCATGATCGCCGTGCCGACCACTTCGGGAACCGGCAGCGAAGCTCAGTCGTTCGCATTGATCGCCAACGCCGAAACTCACATGAAGATGGCTTGTGGCGACAAAAAGGCCGCCTGCCGCGTCGCACTACTCGATCCCGAACTCACTGTCACGATGCCAGCGTCAGTAACGGCCGTGACGGGCATCGACGCGATCAGCCACGCCGTCGAGACTTACGTCACCACCAAACGGAACACCGTCTCGCAGTTGTTCAGCCGCCGAGCCTGGAGTCTGCTGGCGAAGTCGTTTCCGCGCGTGCTCGAAGATCCGTCCGACCTGGAAGCTCGCGGCGGCATGCTGGTCGGTTCGCACTTTGCGGGAGCGGCCATTGAGAATTCAATGCTCGGAGCGACGCACGCTCTGGCCAACCCGCTGTCCGCACATTTTGGTTTGACACACGGCGTCGCGATCGGCGTCATGCTGCCTCACGTCGTGCGTTTTAACGCGTCCGTCGTGGGCGAACTTTACGAGGACCTGGCGACCGACGCCGGGTTATGCGAAAGTGGAGACCCGTCGGCGGCTGAGCATCTCGCTCAGTACCTGACCGTTGTCGTGAAAGGCTGGGGCCTGCCGACCAGCCTTGCGGAATGTCATGTCCGAACGGACCTCATTCCAACGATGGCAGAAGAAGCCGCAAAACAGTGGACCGGAACGTTCAATCCGCGTCCTGTCGATGTCAACTCATTACGGGAGTTATACGAATGCGCCTTCAACAACGAGACATCATGAGCGGGTCTGACCCGCTAAACCGGCGGGAATTTGTTGGACTGGCTGCAGGACTCGCCGCCTCCGGTCTGGTCAGTGCAACCGGAATCGGTGCCGAGGCCGCTCAGAACGAAACCGGCGAGACGGCATGGGCATCTTTTCGCAACGGCAACCAGTTGCGAGGTATCGCGACCAGCCCGCTGCCGGAGAAGCTCGAACTGCTGTGGAAAGTTCCGGTCGACGATGGAGTCACCGCGACGGCTGCCATCGTCGGCGATCACGTATTCGCAGCAACGTACGGCGGCGAGTTGATCTGTCTTGAACGAATGACCGGCAAGCGAGTCTGGACCTACTTCTCAGAAGAGAAAAAGAAGCCGACGTCGTTCATCCCCGGCTTCCAGGCATCGCCAACGGTGACGGGCGAGCTGGTCTTCATCGGTGACGAGTACGGAATCTTTCACGCCGTCGATCGAGCGACCGGCAAAGTGCGATGGAAACACGAAACGATGGCCGAGATCATCTGCTCGGCCGCCATCGTCAAGGACCGAGTCATCTTCGGATCGTACGACTCGACGCTGTACTGTCTCGGCTTCGACGGAAAGGAACGCTGGAAACGCGAGACCGGCGACCGCATCAACGGCTCGCCCGCCATCGCTGGCGACATCACGTTCGTGACCGGCTGCGATCAGCATCTCCGCGCGATCAATATCGAAACCGGCGAAGAAGAGTTCGATCTGGAACTCGGTCACTTCATTATCGCGTCGCCGTGCGTCGACAAGTACATGCTTTACGTCGGTACTCACGAAAGCGATTTCCTGGCCATCAACCTGGAGAATCAGGAAGTCGTGTGGCGATTCAAAGACGAAGCCCGCGAGTTCCCGATTCATTCGTCGGCCGCACTCACTGATGACCGGATCATCTTTGGCGGGCAGGACAAACAGATTCACTGCCTGGAACGGAAGAGCGGCAAGGAACTCTGGAAGTTTGCCACGCGCGGACAGGTCAACAGCTCTCCGGTCATCGTTGGCGGGAACCGAATCTTCGTCGGTTCCAACGACGGCTACGTCTACGAAGTCGGTCTGAACGACGGAAAACAACGCTGGAAAGAAAAGCTCGGACGATCAGTATCGGCATCGCCCGCCGTTGGAGAAGGGTGCCTCGTCATCGGAGCCGAAGGTTCTGAGGGCGAGATCCACTGCTTCGGCGCAAAAGGATAGTTAAGAAACGATGCGTCGAGACACACCCTACGACGTCTACGACTGGCAAAATGACGATTCTCAATCCGCCTGACGATGCAACTAGAAACATGCTGACGTTATGAAACCACGGAAGACACGGAATGACACGGAAAACCATGATCTCTTTCCGTGTCATTCCGTGTCTTCCGTGGTTATCAATTTCTGCCTGTCGAGAATGTGGCTGTTGAGTTTGCCTTGTCTGTTGGGCTTCGTCTTTGAGTCAAGCGTTGATGCCCAGACATTCGCAAGTGTGCCACTGGCTCTGCCAGTGTTGGGCCGCTCGGTCAGGTTGAATTCGGAAGGCACTGGCAAAGCCAGTGGCACACATTTCTGAACTGAAAGATCGCTTCAGAGTCTCAATCCGCCTGACGATG
>Ga0316208_1000536_pt1 | contig 44668 bp, 44 predicted proteins | sample 3monopyrite_MG_FD_204944 | JGI IMG/M metagenome (GOLD analysis project Ga0316208, IMG submission 204944) | Microbial mat bacterial communities from mineral coupon in-situ incubated in ocean water Damariscotta River, Maine, United States -... | ecosystem: Environmental > Aquatic > Marine >...
GCCGAGCCTGCGTATCTTCCTCGTTGCCGGCGCGCCTATCCCGCGCGCGCTCGTGGAACGCGCGCAGCAAACCTTGGGGACGCATATCGTATCGGCCTGGGGCATGACCGAGAACGGCTTGGTGACAACGACACGGCTCGATGACCCAGAAGAGAAGGCGATCAATACCGACGGCCGCCCGCTACCCGGTATGGAAGTCAGGGTGGTCGACAGAGAGAACAAGCCGCTGCCGGGCGGTCGAGAAGGTATGCTGAAGGCCCGCACCTGCTCGACTTTCGTCGGCTACCTCAAACGCCCGGAATGGTACAACCATGATGCTGAAGGTTGGTTTGATACGGGCGATTTGGCCCGCATCGACGGTGACGGCTATATCCGGCTGACTGGGCGGTCCAAAGACATCATTATCCGAGGCGGCGAGAATATACCAGTAGTCGAGGTCGAGGGATTGCTCTTTCGCCACCCCGATATTCAGGATGTCGCGATCGTAGGTATGCCCGATGCGCGGCTGGGTGAGCGGGCCTGTGTATTCATTGTGCCGAAGCCGGACCGTAAAATTAGTCTGAGCGAGATAACTGACTTCCTGGAAGAACACAGCCTAGCCAAACAATATCTGCCGGAGCGGCTGGAAACCGTCGATGAACTACCCCGAACACCAAGCGGCAAAGTCCAGAAATTTAAGCTGCGCGAAATGATCGGCATGCCAAGAGCCTGATCCGCCGCGACATCAGGCTCTAATATTGCGCGACCGGTAACTCCAGGATCAGCCCGTCTAGATCGTCGGTGACAGCGATCTGGCAGCCAAGCCTGCTGTTTTCACGCACGTCCTCAGCGAAATCAAGAAGGCTTTTCTCCATGCTGGCTTCCGCGCGGCCTGTTTTTTCGATCCAGGCCGGATCGACATAGACATGACAGGTCGCGCACGCGCAGCTCCCTCCGCAGTCACCATCGATACCCGGAACGTCATTTCTCACAGCACTCTCCATCACAGAGATGCCGTTCTCGACGTCGACAATGTGTTTCGTGCCGTCGGCTTCAAAAAATGTAATTGTCGGCATTGTACTTTCTCATAACTCCTAGTTCTGTTTGACGCTCTAAGCGTGTAGCCGCACCGGCAGCGACGTGAAGCCCCGTATGAAGTTGGAGTGCACGCGCTGCGGCTCACCAACGATCTCGACCTTCTGGAAACGCTTGAGGATCTCTTCCCACAAGACACGCAACTGCATCTCCGCGAGCCTGTTGCCAACACAACGATGAATGCCAAATCCAAATGAAAGATGCTGCCGCGGTCGCTCTCGGTCGATGATGAACTCATTAGGGCGATCAATCGCCTCTTCATCTCGGTTTCCGGACAGATACCACATCACCACCTTGTCGCCTTTTTTGATTTTTTTTCCGCCAAGGTCCGCATCATCCAGCGCGGTGCGCCGCATATGGGTTAGCGGCGTTTGCCAGCGAATGATTTCAGGCACCATGCTGGTAACAAGTGCCGGGTTAGCCAGCAGCTTTTCATACTGATCCGGATTTTGATTAAGCGCGACAACACCGCCACTAATCGAATTACGCGTCGTATCGTTCCCGCCAACGATCAAAAGCATGATGTTGCCCAGGAATTCATTCGGCGACATGTTCTGTGTCGCAGGCGAATGCGCCATCATTGAAATCAGATCCGCCTTGGGCTCCTGCTTGGTCCGCTGGTCCCACAGTCCCCGGAAACATGCGGCGCACTCCAATAACTCCTGCTTGCGCTGCTCCAGAGAATCGATGATGCCGAAGCCGGGAACCGCCGTGGTCACGTCCGACCAGCGAGTGAGCTTGCGTCGCTCCTCGAAAGGAAAATCGAACAACGTTGCAAGCATCTGAGTCGTAAGTTCGATCGAGACGCGATCCACCCAGTTGAACTCTTCACCAACCGGAAGAGAGTCCAAAATCCGGCCCGCGCGCTCTCGAATCGTTCCTTCCAGGAGCGCTAGATTCCCCGGCGCAACAATGGGGCTTACGGCCTTACGCTGATCATCATGCTTGGGCGGGTCCATCGCAATGAACATGGGCAGCTCTAAGTCCCCCTCCGCGCCTTGAATGATTTCACTGTCGATGACAACACCACCAAGACCTGCCTCGGACGAGTAGATCTGATGACTGGTCTCAACATGCATGATGTCTTTGTACTTCGTTACCGACCAGTAGGGACCGTAAGCACTATCGGGGCAGTAATGGACTGGGTCCTCTTTCCTAAGGCGTGCGAAATAGGCGTCGATTACATCCCGCTGAAAAAGCGCAGGCTCGCTGACATCAAGATCCCCCAGCGGGATTGCACTAACCTCGTCGGCCAACAGCATTTCCGTCGTCATAGCACCTTCCTCCCATCATGTGTCCTCAATACCTTCGGTTCTATTATGTTATATGTCAATAGTTATTGATTGATATATCAATAATAGTAATGCGTTATAGTGCTTCGAAGTGGTGATGGAAGCGGCCCACGCGAGATAGCCGCCAAGGTTAAACTTGGACCGCAATTCGAACGGTTAAAAAAAGGGGCCATCAGCCTTGAGTACAATAACCAGGTATCGACGGACGCGGCTTCAACCGGAGGAGCGCCGCGCGCAGCTCCTAAGATGCGCGCTTGCCGTGTTCGCCGAGCAGGGCATCGCGCGCGCAACACAGTCACACGTCGCGGAGCGTGCCGGTGTTTCGGTACCGGCGGTCTATTCCTATTTCCGAACGCGGGACGATTTGGTCTCAGCGACATTGCAGGAAGTAGAAGACTATCTGGACAGCATCGTCGCAGCCGCGCTCGATCGTAGGCACCCCCCCTATGATGCCCTCGTCAGCCTCGCGCAGACCTTCGCCGACGAGGCGAAAACCGACCCGGAGATGGTCAAGGTCTGGCTCGACTGGAGTTCGGGAGTTGAGTTGGATGCCTGGCCGAAATATCTGCAGGTGCTCGACAGACTCCACCATGCTGCTGAAAAACTACTAGCCCGGGGTAAGCGCGAAGGCCTTGTGCCGGGTGACATCAACATCAAGGCCGCCGCGCGCATATATATCGGCGGCGGCCATACCATCGCCCTCATGCAGTTCGCCGGCATTACGAAACTGGAACTGGACATATTCATCGAGCAGATGGTTCGAGGAGCGATGGGCATCGCCGCGAATGCTGTCCCTACCAAGAACTAGGTCCGGACGGCTTCGTCACAAACAAATGGTGCGGTAGTCGGAGGGGGTCATACCAGTACTGGCACGAAAGTCACAACTGAAATGCGCGCTATCCGAGAACCCGGCACAAAAGCTGATTGCTGTAATCGGTATCATACTATCCTTCAGAAGGCGGCAGGTTTCATGTATCCGGACCAGACGGACGAGGTGCAGAAAGCTCAGATTGGCATCCGCCAATTTCCGCTGCAGAGGCCGCGTCGACAGGCCCGTCTCACGCGCCAGATCACCAACCCTCCATTGACGCGCAACATCGCGCGCCAAAACCTCGGCAACAGCTTCGATCGAAACCCTTAGCGCCGAATCGCATGAACTCGACAGTCCGATATCTGGCGGCTCCATCTCTGATGAGGTGTGGTACGCCCGCGGCGAAAACATCTGTCACTCAATCGTCCACGCAGCAGTCACAAGCATACTTGCATCATATGGAATAGAGAAACAGCCATCCTCACGAATAGAGTGTGTCGTACCATTATCAAGATACATTTCGCACCGAAGATCAATACAATCGACCACTTCCAATAAGGCAATGAGCAAGCCACAAATCAGAAGATTTTCAGGGTCCGTCGGCGTTCCATCATCCACCGTGTATCTGCTAAACAAAGCCCGTTTTTCATGAACCTCGTTGATCTACACACGATTTTGAGAATGAGCAAACGCCTCGAATCGACGCCATTTGTCGAACAAAAAAGCGGGGCTTGCGGAGCGAGTGGCCGCACGCCATACCGGGTCATATCCGGCGTCCTGAATTCCCTGCCCGATTGACAAAATCGTGACCGGGCTTGTCTCCTGCCAGACTTCGCTGACGAAGGGCAGACATAGTGCCACAGCCGCGCGAATTGAAAAGACCTGCAAAAATCGTCTTTGGCCAGACTTGTCCGAGTAGAAAAGTGACGCCCCAAGAAGGTCAAATCCGAGGGTATTCGCACCATTCAATACCTTGGATCACTTCTGAGGCGATAAGAGCGAATAAAAAATGTTGAGGAAAATGCACCCGGCGGGGGCGGCATGTAACTCAGCATGTAAGCTTTTGATTTTGAAAGATAAAGTAGTTTCGAAAATCGGGCTGTACCAACAAAAGTACCAACATCCCAATTTGAAAGTTGCTTCAACTCCCGATTGCTTCTGTTCGCCTTGCAGCGGTGCCATGCATGCCCCCGTCTCGCGTCTTGCATGCCATCACTTCCCACTTGATGCGAAATGTCTCGGCGTTCTCGAACGCCACATCGAAAGCAACATGTGATCATCTACTAGACCAACTCAACAAGCGCCCAAATGTAAACAACCCCTAGGTAGCCGAATGGATGATTGCCCGCAATTCTGAGAGCCGCAAGAGCCCGAACCGAAAAGAGGCGCCGATGCTTGAAGCACCAAGGGCTTTTCAGTGGTCGGGGGGATAGGATTTGAACCTATGACCTTCAGGTAGTGAGCCGAAACGCACTTTAACTACACTGTTGTTTTACAGGAATAATTTGGAACGAAAAATATGACTGTGTAAGTTTCTCGCGTTTTCGGCTTTGGGCGGGAAGCGAATTCAGCAACGCCACATTTCATCCCCATTCGACGCAAAGATTTGACGAATGAAGTCTGACAGAGCCACCAATGCAGCAGACATTGACTTGAACCTCATCCTAAACATCCCAAGGCCGCTCAACGTCCAACCTCGGCCAATCTTTCTAGCGCATTTATGCCAAGGTTCAGCAATTCACCATGAATGCGGGGTACGCCCCGCGAGTCACTCCGCGGCCACCTGTATGGCCTGACCATTGCCGCCGATGTCGGCGCCAACGTCGTGTGCTTTGAGGCGCGGCAAGACCTTCTCTGCAAATAGCTGCATATTCTGCTTGGCAAGCTCTTGCGGCATGCCGCCATATGAGAATATGCAGATTGAACCGGCGGCATCCGCACGTTTCTGGTTTTCCATGATCTTTTCATAGACTTGGTCCGGCGTGCCCCAAATCTGCAGCTCGGCAAGAAAGTTCACGAAGCCATCTATGCCATGCTTTTCGATATTATTCGCCAACGCGCCATAATATTCGTAGCCTTTGATGTCCGCCAGGCCTGGATAATCGGCGGGCTGGGCAAGCCGGCACATCGGGATCGCCCGGGTGAGCGCTTCGACCAAACGCCCGCCGCCGGTCGCGTCGACCGACGCGAGCAACGGTGTATCCGTCGGCCCGGCGCAGATCGTGTTAAAAGTGATGCCCTGCTTGGCGAACTCCCGGCCCATCGTTTTCATAAACGCAATGATCCCGCCCTTGGCTGCGGAATAAACCGCCTCGCCTGATGACCCAACCCGGCCCGCATCCGACGAGATACTGACAACCCGCCCCGCCCCGCGTTCAGCCATTCGGCGCCCGACGATATGGGTGAGGTTGAGAGGGCCGTATAGATTGATATCGATGACCTTTTTCCAAAGGTCCAGTTCGGTTTGGATAAAAGGCTTCGCCTCATCCCAACCTGCATTATTGACCAGGCCAAAGACCGGCCTGTCCTGCAATCCGCGCATGATCCTCCCCATCTCTGCCAGCCTTACGAGCATCCATATAAATACCTTGGCTGGATCTTTTTCTAATGGTAATTAGATTTTTGACATAATGCAATCCTTCAAATGACAGGGTGCGGATGACAAGCGAGCAGAGCAAATCGGACATAAGCCGCGCGAAAATCCTCGATGCGGCGGCACAGACCTTCCGGCAAAAAGGCTATGCTGCAACAACTTTGAATGAAATCGCCGACGCCGCGCAGATGAAGGCTGGCAGCCTCTACTACCACTTCGATTCCAAAGAGCAAATACTGGAAGAAGTGCTCGACATGGGCATGCATCGCGTGCACGAGGCGGTGGAGGAAAGCCAAGGTCGGCTGCCGGAAGGTACCCCACACCAAAAGCGGATTAGGGCAGCCGTGGAAGCACATCTAACCACGCTTCTCAAACATGGCGACTATACATCAGCCAACATTCGCATCTTCGGTCAGGTTCCAGAAGACGTCCGGCGGCGCCACCTGCGGCTGCGGGACGCTTACGCCGCACTTTGGCGAGGACTTCTCATCCGTGCGCAAAAAGCGGGTGCACTTCGCAGCGACGTGGATCTCGGCCTTATCCGGATGCTGTTGATGGGCGCGCTGAACTGGTCGGTCGAATGGTACAAGCCCGGGAAAAAATCAATCCGCGCTATGGCTGACCATATGTGCTTGATGCTCTTCGACGGCATTGGGAATAAGGAGCCCATGAAAAGCAGGGAAAATACGGCTGTTTCCTGAAAGGAAAGCCATATATTTTGTCACAAACTCAAACTGCTGATTGGCAAGACCAGAGACAGCTGCCCGGCCTCTTCTGATACCCCGAGCACATCTCAAATCGATTGGACCTCGCCCACGAACCATCGCGGGCTTCGTCACTCAGGACGATGACGTGCCCCAACAGTCAAGCGTCGCGCAGCATCGCCGAGTATCGAAACAGTCGCGAAAAACCCGAACGGAGAGGACCGGATAAAGCGCCGCCATATGGCGCTCTCTCGACCGCCAACTTGGCCAAGCGCGATGCATGACATAGCGCTAAGCTCCTGTACTGACGGGATTATTCGGAAACGTCTCCGATTGACTTGGTTTGCTTGGAAAGGTTTGGTGGTGTGCGCAATCTCGAGGGAGCTCGTCTCTACACATTTCCCTGATTAACTGGAAAAAAAACAGGGAGGAAGGTGGTCGTCTCCCGCGAATAACAATTGTGATGATAACACCTTGCGGCGCGGGTGAAGTTTTTGATAGAGACGGATAAAGCGCACCACGCAACCAAGCTGTTCCTCCTTCAGCTTATCAGCTCAGTGCAAAACCGGAATAGCCCGCAGCTGCGGCCGCTTCGCAAAGCTCCATGTAAATCGGCACGCTGGGATAGTTCAACAATTGCCGCTTTTTGCCAGGAACATTGGCGCCCATATACCAAGAGTCCGCCCGCGGAAAGAGTGTCATGTCAGCTATTTCAGCGACATGCTCCGTCCAGGCATTTTCTGCATCGACTGTTGCTTCTATCCGCTCCAAACCGTTGTCTCGCAAATACTTTATGCATGACACCACCCACTCGCCCTGCAATTCCGCACAAGTCGGCCCGTTGCAAAAGCCGGAGGGACTTTGTGGGCCATACAACATCAGCATGTTAGGAAAGCCTGACGTCGCTATTCCCAACTGAGTACTCGCTCCTTGCGACCATTTTTCTTTCAGGGATTGACCACCGGTTCCTCTGATGTCGATCTGGGTAAGACCGCCCGTCACCGCATCAAATCCCGTCGCTAACACCAAAATATCAAGCTCGCATACGCTTTGCGCCGTTCTAACACCCTCGGGCACCACTTCCTCAATCGGTGTGTCCCGCACATCTACGAGACTCACGTTACTTTGATTGAAGATTTCATAATACCATTGCTCGAGCGATGGTCTTTTGACACCAAAGGGATGTGGTGGTTCCATAGGTGCGAGCTTCTCCGCAAACACTGGGTCCTTGATCCGCGCGCGCGTTTTATCCCGCCAGAAATTATAAGCGGTCCGGTTAGCGTCTTCATCAAGGAGAACATCTTCAAAAGTGCCTGCCCAAAAATGAAATCCACCGAGTTGCCAGAGTCTCTCGTAAGCTGCTTGCCGTTCCTCTTCAGTATAACTGAGAGCAGGTGCATCGATTCTGCTAATATCGAACCCTCCTGAAGTCTCTCGCCGTTTGCGAAATATCTCGGGGTAACCTCCCTTCATCTTCAATTGTCTCTTCGCATCCAACTTTTCCTGCTGCATGGGAATCGCAAGAATAGGTGTGCGTTGAAATATAGTCAGATGTTTGGCCACCCGGGCTGCTTCCTGAGCCACTTGAACACCACTGGCACCAGTTCCAATAACACCGACCCGTTTTCCTTCAAGAGAAAGCCCTTGTTGCGGCCATAGGCCTGTATGGTGACACTCACCAGAAAAACTATCCAACCCCTTGAAATCGGGAAGGAACGGTTTTGACGCAAAGCCGGTACACGGCACGAAAAAGCGTGCGGATACAGTCTCGCCAATGTCTGTATATATCTTCCAACGATGAACTTCTTCGTCAAATTCTGCCGCCGTCACACGCGTGTCGAACTTGATATCCTTGCTGAGCTGCAACTTTTCATCTGCATACTGAAAGTATCGGCGCAATTCATCCCAGGCCGGGAATTTTTCCGTCCAGTTCCAATCACGCCATAGTTCTTCGATTGAGTATTCATAGACTGGTACATGTGAATCCACGCGCGCGCCCGGATAGCAGTTCCAGTACCAAATGCCGCCGAGATCAGAACCCGCCTCAAGTACACAAACAGAGAAACCCTCTTGTCGCAGTCGATAGAGTTGGTAGATCCCATTGAATCCAGCTCCAATTATAGCGACATCAAATTCTTCCATCGTCATACTTCCCTCTAAAAATCACTTTAATACAGAGGCCGCGAACGCTGTATCGGCATCAGCCCTTCCAAGGTCACTGGCACCGTCTGAAAATCCAGGATAAGTCTGTCGATAAACGGCAAGAAGCATTTCGATTGGCACATCTTCATAAATTCCATGATCGTTCACATATTCCATGTGACGCTGCCCATTGACGTCAAACTCATGGAACAAGGCATCTGAGCATCCATCAAAACTCAATGGCTTAACGCCAAACCGCTCACATAGTTCGGTATTGAAAGCAGGCGTCACCTTGTAGGATAAGTCGCCCAGCCAAAGCTGCACATAACCGTGATAGACAAATAAATCTGTCTTCATCGCAGCTTTGAGTTTTGCCGAGCTGAGATGATTGCGAACGTCCGCAAAGCCAACCGCCGCGGGTATGCCAGCCGCCCGAAGACACGCCGCCAACAATATCGCCTTCGGTACACAGAAAGCCGCGTCTGCCACCGCCACGACGCTTGCCCGGTAGTCATGCATGTCCGCAGAAAACCTGTAAGGGTCATACCGGATCTGATCACGGACAGTATCGAAGAGGCGTATGGCCCTTTGTTTGTCAGAAGCGCCGTCCAAACTTTGGAGAGCCGCGCTGGCAAAGCTTATTACACTCTCGGCGTCGCTATCCACAAATGTGCCGGGCTCCACAAGGCGTTGCATTTCTATCTGCGCGGGGCCTAAGCGGCTATTCTCGATCATCGTCACACTCTCCGCTGGTGATAAGGCACGCCCAAATTATTGATCTGCGGTGCCAATGGGTCGAAAACATGGCAGAATGAAATCTTCCGCAATACGTTCGAAGGCGACTTCCACGGGCATATCGAGAGCTATGGCGTCAGGCGAACAGTTGACCAGCCGAGATGCCATCCGAACACCCTCCTCTAGCTCAACCACGATGGCGGCGTAGGGGACATCGACTGCAAAAGCTGGATGGAATGCTTGATGGGTTACAGTCCAGGAAAAAATGCTGCCTCGTCCCGTTGATGGCGTCCATTCAAACTCGAACGAGCCGCATTTCGCGCATATGTATCGCGGGAGAAACCGCCAGACATTACACGAGGAACATCTCTGAAAATAGAGAGTGCCGTCCTGACACTTGTCCCAAAACTCCTGCTCGATGGGATCTTGTACTTTTGGTTTGGGTCTTGGGATCACTGGCTGTTCCATTACGAAGCCTTCCTCAATATTGCAAGGCTTCCATCGCCAAGGTCTCCCCAGCCGGTCACCAATCCAATTTCCGCGCCCTTGACCTGCCGGTCGCCAACCGTGCCCCTCAGCTGTCGAACAGCCTCCAAGGTATGATTTAATCCCCAAACATGCGCTTCACTGAGAAGTCCGCCATGTGTATTGAGCGGGAACTTTCCTCCCAACTCAATTTGCCCGTCTTTGACAAAATCCCACGCGCCGCCGGGTTCAAAATACCCAAGTGCCTCAAGCTGCAACAAAACGACATATGTAAAACAGTCGTAGATTTGCAAAAAATCCATGTCTTTCGGTTTGACGCCCGCCATTTCAAAAGCTCTAGGCGCAGCATAGCTCAATCCAATTTTGAACGGATCAGGCCGTGATGGAATATCGTCTGCTGGATATGGATGACCTTCCGCCGCGCCCGCAATCAATACCGGTGTGTGTGGCATATCTTTAGCCCGGTCAGCACTTGAGACGATCACCGCACATGCGCCATCTGTCTCAAGGCAGCAATCATACAGCCGGAAAGGCTCAGATATCATTCGGGCATTGAAATACTTCTCTTCGTCAAGTGGATCTCCGCATGTGAAGGCATTTGAGTTCAGCTGTGCATGTCGGCGACAGGCCAATGCCACAGCGCCCATCGGCTCTGGACCCACGCCGTAGAGTTTGGAGTGGCGCATTGCGAGCCAAGCGTACATCTGCACCGGTAACATTACACCGTATGGTAGGTAATAACCACGGATCGTATTCCCCAATGTGTTCATATTCATTGGTCGACTTGCTGGTCGACCCGGCTTTGGGCGAAGCGCTGAGTACCCATTCCAACCAAGAACCACCAACACATGGTCGGCGACACCTGCAGCGACAGCCATCGCGGCGTTTTGCAAAGCCGCCGTTGGGCTTGCGCCTCCCATGTGCACAGTCGACGCGTATCTTAGAATATCAATGCCAAGGTTTGCTGCCAGCTCCTCAGATGTGGTGTAGACAGGCGGCGTCACCATGCCATCAATATCCGAAGCTTTCAGTCCTGCATCCGCAATCGCTGACAGACTGGCTTCCAGCATCATGCCGACTGCCGTCTTTTCGGTACCCTTTACATATTCCGTCTGACCGATCCCCACGATCGCTGATTTATCGCTGAAGCTCATACTATCGCTTAGTCCTGTGTTTCAGTTTTTGGGCCATTTATGCAGCTGAGAGCCTATACTTCTGGAATCAGGCATGAATGAATTGACTCATCGCCCGGCACTCGGCGCGCGAGTGTTTTGATTGCAAGCTCCGCATCTTCCAAAGCGAAATTGTGCGTGTGCATTTTCTCGAGCTGCACAGTCTTGCTCTCAATAAGGTCAATTGCCTTACGGTAGCCACTGGCTGTCACACCGATCGCGCCCTTGATGGTAATTTCCTTTATAACAATCATATCAGTGACGAAGTCAGGAATGGGTTTGAACCCCTTAACTCCCGCAAGAACGATCGTACCGCCTGCACAGACATAACTGAGCGCCTCTCGAACAGGGTCGGTCGCGTAGGACGTCACGTCGACCACAACTTCAGCGCCTCGTCCTTTAGTAATCTCCCGGATGCGCTCAACCGCGTTTTCATTGTCGACATCAATCGTGTAATCGGCACCGTAGAATTTGGCGAGCTTAAGTTTCTCCGCGTCTGCAGCGAGCCCGGTCACGATGATGGTCCCGGCACCCGCGTGACGGGCGGCGATAACACTTGCCAGTCCGCGCTGGCCCGGGCCGAGAACGACGACCGTGTCTCCTATCTGGGTTTTAGGAATCTCAACCGCCCATCGAAAGCCGGCACCCAAAGGATTGAACATTACCGCGATTTCTGCTGGCAATGATTTGTCCATTTTGTGCACGACTGCATTGGGGGCGACATACATGTATTGCGAGTAAGCGCCCCAGAGCGCGGGCTCCGAAGTCAGCGGGATATAGGAATATATCTCGCGACGGTCGCAAAGATGGTAGCTGCCAGACAAGCAGGTGTCGCACGAATGGCAGGAGAGCATCGTCTCCACCGCGACGCGGTCGCCCACATCGACCCGCCATTTCGCCGCTGCCTTATCCCCGATGGCTTCGATGATGCCGAGCGGCTCGTGCCCGGGGATCACTGGCATAGGTGTATTTAGAACACCTTCATACTGCTCATAATCGCTGCCGCATATGCCGCAGGCTTCGATTCGAATAATAGCACTGTCATCGGATATCGCGGGGATAGGTAGATCGCGCCGTTCCAGTTTGCGTGGACCCGTCTGAACCATGGCCATGGTCTTTTTCGGTAACATGCGCAACCTCCAAAAATTGAAATTCACCCATACCTATAAACATGTATGTGTTTTTTGTTTCGCTTATATGTTATATAGGTAACTCTTCGCTGACGGGAAGAGAAAAAACAACAACGCCCAACGCGTCACCTGAGAAGCAGTATCGAGGAAGGATGTCATGAGCGATTTAACCGGGGCCCGTGTCCCATTACTAAGTATTGCAGAGGCGGAAAAAATCGCCGCTTCAAACGGCATTTCCGAACAAATGGCACCGCTAAGTGTCTTTCGCGTTCTACTCAGGCACCCTGGGCTCGCCAAGGAACTTAGTTCTACACTCAATACTCTGTTATTTGATGGTAACAAGCTGGACGCACGTTTGCGCGAGCTTATTATCATGCGCATTGGCTGGCAAACTGCCTCACTCTATGAATGGACGCAGCATTGGCGCGTCGCGCGGATGCTCGAAATTTCCGAAGAAGACATCCTGGCAGTCCGCGAGTGGCAGACTTCCACCCTCCTCTCTGACCTAGACAAAGCAGTGATGAAGGCAACGGACGAAACTTTGGACGGGGGCATGATTTCAGATTCCACGTGGGCCGAGCTTGCCAAAGGACTTAAGTCGTCTGAAGAACGCATCGAACTGGTCGTCGCCATCGGAAATTGGACGCTGTTCTCACAACTTTTGAAGAGTTTGAAAATTCCCCTTGAAGATGGTGTGGATTCTTGGCCGCCGGACGGAAAAACCCCTACCGCCTGACAAACATTTGCATCACAAAAGGGAGATTAGAAAACATGGATAAGAAGCCGATCTCAAACGATTTAGTCGGGCTTGCGTTCGAGCCGAGAGAAGTATCCTGGACCCAGAAGGACGTCATGCTGTATGCGTTGGGCGCTGGCGCTCGGCCGGACAACGACCTCGACTTCATCTACGAAGGAAGGGGCCCCAAAGTACTGCCGACTTATGCAGTTATTCCTGGCGGTGTGGGGCTCGGCGGCATGATGGGCAAAGTTGATATGAAGCTCGAAATGCTTCTGCATGGAGAGCAATCGATTGAGCTCTATCGCCCACTGCCCCCCTCGGCAACCGTATCGATGGTCGGTCGTATCACGGAAGTCTGGGATAAAGGCAAGGCAGCAGTGCTGGGTGTCGAAAGCGTCGCAAGTGATGCCGACGGTGAGTTGTTCAAAACGCATGCGACGCTGTTCGTGCGCGGTGCTGGCGGCTTCGGCGGCGAGCGCGGCCCGTCGTCAGCCGGGATTAACCTAGCATCCGACCGCGCGCCCGACATTGTTGTGGAAGACGTAACACGCCCCGAGCAGGGCGCTATTTACCGTCTGTCCGGCGACAGCAATCCAATCCACATTGATCCCGATTTTGCCAAACTAGGCGGCTTTGAACGCCCCTTCGTACACGGTCTTTGTACCTATGGATTTATCGGGCGCGCCGCTCTCAAGGCGCTTTGCGGCAACGACCCATCTAAGTTTCGTTCCTTTAGCGGTCGGTTTGCAGACCAGGTCTATTTCGGTGACACCATAGTTACCAAGATATGGAAGACCGCAGTTGGCGAAGCGATTATCCAAGGCGAGACGCAGAGGGGCAACACGGTGCTGTCTCAAGCCAAGGTTACCTATAACGCGTGAGGTAGAGCCCACAGATGACAGCTTTGACTTTTTCCCATCTGCTGGCACCACTTGATCTCGGCCACACGCGGCTAAAGAATCGGGTATTGATGGGCTCGATGCACACAGGTTTGGAAGAAATGCCGGACAGCTATGATCGTCAGGCTGCCTTTTTTGGAGCGCGTGCCAGGGGCGGTGTCGGACTGATAGTCACTGGTGGCATCTCTCCCAACACAGCCGGTCGGCTAGCGCCGCGCGCATCAGTCATGACGGAAGAAGCAGTCGCTGGTCATCGGCTCATCGCCGATACCGTTCATGCAGAAGGCGGCAAGATCGTCCTGCAGCTCCTCCATGCCGGGCGCTATGCGCGACACGAAGACTTAGTCGCTCCTTCAGCCATCGCCTCGAGCATCAACCCGCTTACGCCGCGCGCGCTGAGGGCTGAGGAGATCGAACAAACGGTCGAGGATTTCGCCCGCACCGCGATGCTTGCCCGCGACGCTGGCTATGACGGCGTCGAAATCATGGGGTCGGAAGGCTATCTGTTCAATCAATTCACCGCGCCGCGTACCAATCAGCGCGGTGATAGCTGGGGCAGCTCGGCGGAGAACCGCCGCCGATTTCCGCTTGAGACCGTAAGACGCGTCCGCGAGACGGTGGGCCCGGACTTTATCATCATCTATCGATTGTCGGTGCTTGACCTGGTTGAGGGTGGCAATTATTGGGAAGAAATTGTTGCCCAAGCGAAGGGGGTTGAGGCCGCAGGCGCCGACCTCATTAATACAGGCGTTGGCTGGCATGAAGCACGCGTACCGACCATCGCCCATATGGTGCCGCGCGGTGCTTTTGTATGGGCGGTCGAGAGGCTCAAGGACGAGGTTTTAGTTCCAGTTGTCGCCTCAAACCGCATCAACACACCCGAGCAAGCAGAAGAAATACTGGCAACGGGAAAAGCGGACATGGTGTCCATGGCCCGCCCGCTCTTGTCCGATCCCAATTTCGTTGCAAACGCGGCAGCCCAGAAGCCCATCAATGTTTGCATCGGTTGCAACCAAGCTTGTCTCGACAATGCATTCACCGGAAAACTCACGACGTGCATGGTGAACCCTTTCGCCTGCCGAGAGACGGAAATTCGGATTGAAGTCGCAACCCGGTCCAAGCGAATCGCCGTCGTGGGGGCCGGCCCAGCGGGATTGGCGGCCGCAGAAATCGCGGCGCAACGAGGACACCGGGTCATACTCTTGGAGGCGGCCAATAAAATCGGTGGGCAATTTAACTTAGCCTGCCGCATCCCTGGCAAAGAAGACTATGCTGAGACCATTCGTTATTATGAAAAACGCTTGTTAGATCTAGGTGTGACCACTCGTCTGCAAACAATGGCAGACGCTTCGATGCTTTCCGCTCTCGGCGTCGAAGAAATCGTTCTGGCAACGGGCACCCACCCGCGCGTGCCGGACATTGACGGGATCGGCCACCCTTCTGTGATGACTTACGATCAGGCCATCCTCGAGCCAAAGAAGGTCGGTGAAAGAGTGGCCCTCATCGGCGCTGGCGGCATTGGCTTCGATGTTGCCGCCCTTCTGCTGCACCCAGAAGGAGTAAGGGACCCTCGCAACCCGGATATAGCGACTTTCTCTCGGGAATGGGGCATCGACCTCACATACAAGGCTCGCGGTGCGCTGTTGCCGACCGATCACCGCTGGCCGGCCCGCCGCACAGCTTATCTGCTACAAAGACGGGAAGGCTCCAAATTCGGGACGAGCCTTTCAAAGACGCGCGGGTGGGCAAACTTTCTGGAAGTGATGTTTCGCGGGGTCAATATGATCGGCGATGCCGACTACAAAAGAATAGATGATAACGGCCTGCATACAGAAGTTTCGGGACACGCCCGAACTTTCAAGGTGGATACAATTGTTTTATGTTGTGGTCAGGAAAGCACAGATGCGCTGCTTCCTCAGCTGCGGAATTTGAACATCCCGCTTCACACTATCGGCGGAATGAAAGACCCACGCGAGCTCGACGCGGTGAGAGCTTTTGAGGATGGCACGCGGCTGGCGCTTGCCTTGTAGAAAGAACGGATGACAGGCTGAACCATGCCAAAAGCGACCCAATCAGATATGCCTAATACGCAGAGCGCAACGGTCAAGTCGGCGGCGCGTGTCTTGGAAATCTTCGAATATTTTGACGAGATGCGCCGGCCCGTCACGATCCACGACGTCGCCGAAACGCTCGGCTATCCCCACTCGAGTACTGCGGCGCTGCTCAAGAGCCTTGTCGCGCTTGGCTATCTTGATCACGACGAAAAGGCAAAAACGTTCTTCCCCAGTATCCGTATTTCACTTCTGGGAAACTGGATCGAAGCCGAGACGCTGCCGGTCCGCAATATTCACCGTTTGATGCAGCATCTTTCCGACGAGACCGGTTGTACGGTGATCCTGGCGATGCGATCCGGCGCGTATGTGCAATACATCAAGGTGCTGCAAGGAACGACGCCCATTCGCTTTCACGTAAAGCCGAGCACACGGCGCCTCCTGCCGTTCTCCACGATCGGACGCGTGCTGCTTGCCACACTGCCGCAAGCAAAAGCGCACAAGCAGATCGAGGAAGCCTTCTCACGCGATCTTAAGTCGGTGACACAAACGCCGGCACAGATCGAAGATGATCTCGCCAAGATCCGGCGGCGAGGATATGCGTTCTACACAGGTCTGGTGACGCCTAACGCGACAATGTTGGCCGTTCAGGTGGCAAAAACACGCACCGGCGAACCGGTCGCCATCGGCATCGCCGCGCCAAAGGAACATTTTCGCGACCGCAAACAGGCATACGTCGATCTGATGAGGCAGGCGATCGAAACATGTCTCACGCAACGTACCCGCGGCGTCGACGAGTTGGCGCCCTTCGACATCGCAGAAGAAGAGACCTACTGACCGAGCTTCACGCGAATGAAACTCGCCATTTCGTCAGTGGCCGCACGTCCTTCGCTCAATATCGGTCCAAACCAGTGCCAAACGTGGATCATGTCTGGCCAAATCTTGAGGGTCACGGGTACACCAGTGGCCTTCAGCCGTTGGGTGAGTAACTCACTATCGGATAAGAGAACTTCAGACTCCCCTACCTGGACCAAGATCGGAGGTAGACCCGCGAGGTCAGCATAAACTGGGGAGGCAAGCGGTGCCTTGCGATCCCCCGCCCCTAGGTATGCATCGGTCCAGCGCTCAAGATCGGGATGTTGGACCATCGGATCAATGTCGGCTTTTTCAGCGTAGGAGCCGCCCACATTTTCCAGATTAGCCCATGGAGAGATACAAACCGCAGCTGCTGGTAAAGATAGCCCACCATCACGCACAGCGACCAGCGTAGCAACGGTCAAGCCGCCGCCTGCGGAATCGCCCGCAATAGCGAGGTTGGACGCCTCATAACCGCTGCCCAACAATGCTCGATAGACAGCGACCGCATCATCAACCGCAGCTGGAAAAGGATGCTCCGGTGCACGTCGATAGTCGATCAACAGTACAGGGCTCCCCAGCGCTAGCGCAATGGCTGCACACATATGCCTATGTGAACGCACTGACCCAAGCGCATAGCCGCCGCCGTGCAGATAGAGTAACGCTTTTTCGCCGCCCACTCCCTCGGGCTTAAGCCACTCGCCCGGGACACCAGCTATCTCCGTTTTCTCGACGGCGACGCCGTCTGAAACACCAAATGCTTCGCCCGCCTGGTCGTAGCCAGTCCTGAAATCTTCAAGGGTCCGCTCCTCATCGGCGGCCATGCCCTTCAACATTTCCCGTACCATAGAAAGTTCTTGCAGGCTCATTCGTCGCGTCTCCTTGATTAAGCCGCCATACCGTGACGCAAGAGCCGACCGGGAAGCTTGTCGCCAGTGCTTAGCATATCAGTCCCATTTTCCCGGATCAGAGTGCCGTTGACAATCACCGCCGTAATGCCAAACGCATCCGCAATCAACCGGTCCTCCCCAGCAGGCAAATCATGAACCCGGCGCAACGTACTCGCCCCGACAGTATCGGGGTTGAAAATAACAATGTCCGCCGGTACGCCTTTCTCAAGTTTTCCTCGATCTTTGATGCCAAACACCTCCGCCGGGCGTGATGTCAACATCCGCACGGCCTCTTCCAACGAGAGAGCTTTCTTCTCGCGCACCCAATGACCCAAAAGGTGTGTCGAGAAACAAGCGTCGCAAAGCTGGCTCGCGTGCGCCCCAGCATCAGACAAGCCGAGCACAGTCACTGGATCCTTGAGAAGGATCTCGGTCTCATCTTCGTTTGCATTCGCGACTGGAATTCGGAAACGCGCCTGTAAGTCGGAGGCCAACGACAGATCGAGAGCCAAGTCCAGCGAGTCAATGCCTTTTTCTCTGGCGATTTCAGATATGAGCCGTTCTTCATAACTCGGTGTATCCGGATTGTAAGAGACGACTGTCTTTTCCCAAGCATCCCGCATCGCCCCCTGAACCGACGCTCGGAACCCGTCGCGAAAATCCGCGTCCGCATAGAGCTTCAATTTGCCCGCATGATCGGCCTGATTGACAGGGGCGAAGGCAGGCATGCTCTGAAATAAGAATGGCTGATCAAACCGGAACTCAAAGTTCAGCGGTCGGCAGGTAACCTGCGGAAACACGGCATACCCCTGGTCTACAAGTTCGGTTGAGCGGGCGAGTTGCTCCTCCATTGAACCGACATTGAGAACTCCGCCGCCGCCCAAAAGTGCCGTCCAACTGACGTGGCGCCCCGATATTTTGTTCAACTCCGCGAACTCATCAAATGACAGATCACGTCCCACTGTCGCTTGGATGACGCCTGCATTTTGCTCTCCCAATACGCTCGCAATATCACGAATCTCAGAGAATTCAGCCATGCGGCTCGGGACGGGACGGCCCTCATATCCAACGTGCGTGGGTGACTTGGAAGTTGCGAAGCCCAACGCCCCCGCTTCCAGGCCCTCCCGCATAATGTCTTTCATACGGCCAACTTCCTCTGCGGTCGCCGCCCGCTCCGTTGCCTCAGGGCCCATCACATAGAGCCGCATCGGCGTGTGCCCCAAAAGCGCCGCGACATTGATCGACGATCCACCTTTCTCCACGCTATCGAGATATTCCGGGAAAGTTTCAAACGGCCAATCCGCACCGAGGCCCGCCTCAAGCGACTTTGCGCTCATGCCCTCGACATTTTCGAGCGTTCGCACGATCAAATCCCGATGCTCCTTGCGCGTCGGCGCGATGCCGAACCCGCAATTACCCATCACTACGGTTGTAACGCCATGCCAGGGCGAGATGGAAAGTACCGGATCCCAATTAATCTGGGCGTCGTAGTGCGTGTGGATGTCGACGAAGCCGGGGGCCACAACCTGGCCCCCGGCGTCAATAGTCTCATCAGCCGCCTCAGGTGCTTTACCCAGTGCGACGACTTTTCCGTCTTTGATGCCCACGTCGCCCTTGTACGCAGGCTTCCCCGTTCCGTCGATGATCCGGCCACCAACGATCTTCAGATCGTATCCCATAGATTATAGTCCTCCGGACCGCTTACTGGATATTGAGATTATACAGTTCGGCCACATTATCGTGGCAAATCCAGTTGCGCTCCTGCTCGCTCAGATCCTTGGTATGTTCCTCTAGCATCGACTGCGACCAGGGCCAGGTGGAATCCGAATGAGGGAAATCGTTTGCCCACATCAAGCGGCGGACATTGCACATGTCTTTCATCTTGAAGGCGACCCAATCATCCTGGAACGTCACATAGATGTTGTCGTGGAAATATTCGCTCGGCAAACGCTTGAGTGGAGGCGCCTTCATCCAATAGCGGTGACGCTTATAAGCGTGATCCATACGGTACATATAATGCGGCACCCATCCGGCATCCGCCTCGACGCAAACGAGTTTGAGAGTGGGAAAGCGATCAAACACACCACCAAAAATGAACGTGCCCATCACATCCTGGCAACCGCGAATAATCGATAGAAAACCGTTAATTTTCGGCCCCCGCACCTGCCCGGAAAGAGAATCCGAGCTGCCTGTCAAAATATGAAAGGAGAGCGGCATATCAAGTTCGACAGCCGTTGCGTAGACAGGATCATAAACCGGGCTGTCATAGTCCTCGACTGCCGGGTTGCCTGGCATCATCACGCCCTTGAAGCCCATTTTGTGAGCGTCTTTAAGTTCCTGTACGCCATCTTCGGGTGAGCGCATGGAAACTTGCGCCAAGCCGTAAAGGCGGTCTGGGGCTTCGCTGCAATACTCTAAAAGCCAGCGATTGTAAGCCTCAAAGCAAGCTTTCTTGTAGTCAAAATCGGGATGATTACAGAGCATCATGCCAACCGTCGGATAGATAAACTCCGCCGCGATGCCGTCTTTTTCCTGATCGACGATCCGGAACTTAGGGTCCCAACCACTCTTCCACAGATCGCCGAATTTCACGCCGTCGGTCGTAATTTCAGCAGGGTCCTTGCCAGCCGCTGCAACCAGCCCCATCGGGATCGGTGTACTGAGCCCATCAATCACAAAGACATCGCCAATTTTGTCCATCGTCGTCATGTGAGGCGCCGTGCTCTTATACTTCGGGTCGATATAGTCAATGTAGCAGTTGGGCGGCTCGGTAATGTGCGAGTCCGCCGATATTGGACGCTTAAGCATGGTGTTTTCCTCCCACCGTTGGAAACTGACTTTTTCTCATTCTTGCTGGCTTGTCGCTGATAGTCCAGATAGAATCACATTTGTATAAGAAAAACATATATGTGACTTTGGAGGAAATAATGGCACCAGTCCTTTTCGAGAAACGCGGCCACCTCGCGCTGATTACCTTAAATCGTCCAGAGGCACGGAACGCTTTCAACCCCGAAATGCTCGTCCGGCTCGGCGGCACGTGGGAGGAGGTGCGCGATGACAAGGAAATTCGTGTCGCCATCGTTACCGGGGCTGGAGACAAGGCATTCTGTTCCGGTGCAGATCTAGGCAAGCTCATTCCACTGATTAGCGGTGGTCGGCAACCGGAAGACGAGTGGGATCGCAAAGCATTGGAAGCACCCGACCTAATCGGCAAAGGACTTTTGCGAACATTCGACGCGGGCAAGCCCGTGATCGCAGCGCTCAACGGCCACGCTATCGCAGGCGGGATGGAGCTCACGCAGGGCACTGATCTGCGGATTGCAGTGGAATCCGCCAAGCTTGGGGTACAGGAAGTCAAATGGGCGATCTTCCCCGGCGGCGGGTCGACCGTGCGTTTGCCCAAGCAAATACCCTACGCTCGCGCCATGGAACTCCTTCTAACCGGCGATCTAATCTCGGCCCAGGAAGCGTATGATGTAGGGTTCCTTAACCGCGTCGTGCCAGACGGACAAGCCGTCGAGGCAGCCATGGAACTGGCCGAAAAGATCGCGGCCAACGGCCCGATCGCCGTACAGGCAATCCGCAAATCGGCCCGCGAGTGCCAAGGGCGCCAGGAGGAAGAAGCGATGAAGATGGAATCGCGCTTTGCCGCGCCGGTGTTCAAAACCGAGGATGCACGCGAAGGACCACGCGCCTTCATGGAAAAACGCAAGCCAGTCTATAAAGGCCGCTAAACCGGTCCCCTGGGAACCGGACAAGGGAGGAAGACAATGCAAGTTGGCATACAGATGGTATTTCAAAACTTCAACCGAGAGGTCAGCGACGCGCAGGTTTATGACGAGGACATAAAACTCGGCATACTGGCGGAAGAACTGGGCTTTGACGCGCTTTGGCCGGTCGAACATCATTTCGAGGACTATTCGTTCTGCCCTGACAATACCCAGTTCCTGAGCTACATGGCCGCCCGGACGAGCCGGATCAAGCTTGGCACGGGTGCCGTGATCCTGCCATGGAACATCCCGATCCGTGTGGCTGAGAAGATCGTGCTCTTAGACAATCTCTGCAAGGGCCGAACATTGTTTGGCATGGGCCGCGGGCTCGCGCGCAAGGAATATGCCGGCATGGGCATCGACATGGACGAAGCCCGCGCCCGTTTCGACGAAAGCGCCGACATGATCCTCGAAGCGATCGAAACCGGCTTCATCGAAGGCGACGGCCCCTTTTACCCGCAAGCCCGCACCGAGATCAGGCCCGGCCCTTATGAGAGTTTTGCGGGCCGGATCTATCAGGTGGCGATGTCGCCGGCATCGGTGCTGGAAGCCGCCAAGATCGGCGCGCGCATGGTGATCTTCGCCCAGCGCGCCTGGGAGCAGCAGGCCGAAGCCGTAGCGATTTATCGCAAGGCCTTTGAGGAGCATCACGGCAGGAAATCACCGCCGATCATGATCTGCGACTTTACCTATTGCGACACTGATCCTGAGCACGCCGACGAACTCGGCCGCAAATACATAACTAACTATCTGCTGACCGTGCTCGACCATTACGAACTTGCCGGCGACCATCTAAAGGACGCCAAGGGCTACGAAGCCTATGGCGACGCTGTTGAAGCGATCCGCACGTTCGGCAAAGAGGGCATGGCGGCGGGCTATCTCGACGTCACCGCCTGGGGGACACCGGAACAGATCCTCGAAAAATATCAGAAGCGCCACGACCTTTTGGGCGATTTTGACATCAATCCGTGTTTCCGTTTCGGCGGCATCGGCTATGAGGAGGCAGAGCGTTCAATCCGCACCTTTGCTAAAGAAGTTATGCCTGCCTTGAAAGATTGGGCCGGCCGCAAAGCAGCTTAGCTGGCCCACAGATTCTGCGTTTCCTGCTTTAAGCGGGCAGATGATCCCCCGCGCCGGCGTGATGAGCCTGGAACTCCGCTTCAAGGCGCTTGGATTCCGCTTCCACCCCGCGATAGATCGGGGGTTCATCGAGGCCCAGGCGCTCACGAACTTCCGCGAGCGGCAAAACCAGCCAATCTTCCCAAGCAACCGCAGGAAACCATCCCGCCTTACGGCCGCGGCGCCACGCTTCGAATGCTGCCCGCCAGACCGGGAGCTGAGGTTGTTCACGACGAGTTTTCAAAATGCCGATCAGCACAATATAGGCGATCCCGCGATTGTACATTTGGCCATTGCCGAAGGAGAGAACACAGATCTCACCCAGGCCATCGCGGCCATAGCCGGTCACGACATGCCATAAATCGTGGCTGTCGCGCATCCGGTTGCGGAACAGCTCGGCGTCCTCGTTTTGGAAACGCTGCTGCGACCCTTCTTCGCTCGCCTCGACCAGGCCGTCTGCGCTCAAGCCTTCGCCATAGACGAAATCCAGATATGCGCGGCCAAGACTTCCCGTTGGAAGCCGTGCCAATGCCTCACGGTCGCGCAACGGGTCCAGAAGGTCGAGGCGACGCCGGAGAATATCCTGACCGCCGGACGACGCCGCGAACTGCTTGAACGTTTTGTAATACGAACTCCCGGACAGGGCATCAACAATACGGAAGACCTGCGCGGTATCTTCCTTGTCTTTGAGAATCGCTCTGGTTGCCTTCAATGCAACGATAGGCCTTATCCGTTTCCTCAATTGACTGTCAGACATAATCATCCTCCATTGTTTTGGTCCATATTTATTTAGGCCGGGGATCCCTAATCAACACAGTACCTTGAGCAGCACAACAGGTGCGCCCTTCATTGGAAACGTCAATCCGCACCACCGCCGTCGACTTGGTCATGGAAATAAGGTTGGCTTCCGCCACCACCGTTCCCTTACTGACCGGGGCGAGCAGATTTAGCTTGAACTCCGTGGTTGCCGCCCATTGACCTTTTTTCATATGCGGGTAGCAAACGCAGCCCAGCACATGATCACACAAAGCCGCCAACACGCCGCCATGCATATTCCCGATTGGAGTCAGCAATTTGTCAGTCACAGGCATTTCCGCACGGATCAAACTTGGTTCCGCATGGACAATCCGAACCCCCAGAAAATCAGGCAGCCCAGCCATTGAATTGCTGGCGTTCATAAACGCGTCCGCGATTTCCTGATTGAATTCAGGTAATTTTGCTGTAATGGCCATTATTTTCCCTCAGGCGTATTGGCTGGCGCCCGAGAGCGCGTTTTCGGCATCCGCCACAAGGTCTTTCATAACCTCTGCAGCCGGACGCACCTTTTTGATAAGACCCATCCCTTGGCCCGCAAATCCTGGCGCAATGTCCTTGCGCTTGCTCGCCATGCCAGAGGCGAGCACTGGCCCAGCAATGATCGACTGGAAGGGCATTGGAAGCGGCTCCTTCTTTTCGTCAATCCAAGCCTGCGACCATTTGTTTTTGATAATGCGGGCGGGTTTACCAGTGACGGATCGTGACACGACTGTGTCACCGTCCCCACTCTCGGCAATTACCTCTTTCTGATAATCCTCAATTCCCGCTTCCTCTGTTGCAAGAAACGTCGTTCCTATCCACGCCCCTTCGGCGCCCAACATGAGCGCAGCAGCGATACCCCGACCATCTGATATACCACCAGCGCCCAGAACCGGGATGCGGCCCGCCACTGCGTCAACAACCTGGGGAATCAATGCCATTGTCCCGATCGGGGAGTTGTGACCACCGCCATCATGGCCTTGGGCCACGATCAGGTCGATGCCCGAACTAACCACTTGTACCGCGTGCTTCACTGCACCGACGACCGCCATCACCTTGGTGCCGTTAGCATGAAGCTGGTCCATCCACGGCCCTGGATTGCCAAGACCTGCCGCATAGACGGGCACTTTTTCCTCAATCACAACTTGCATCTGTGCATCAAAAAATTCTTTGGAGAAAACTTGCGGGGATTTTTTACTACCCTTGATAGGCGCCATGTCAGCGATTACTGACGAGCGGCCAACTGATTCAAGGCCTTCCTTGTCCATAAAATCCCGAGCGAATGCTTTATACTCGCTAAGCACTTCCATCGGATCAATGTCACCGCCTCCCGATTGGGGCTTACTGCCTCGTCGAACCGACGCGGGTAACAGCGTATCTACGCCGAACGGCTTGTCGGTGAGCGAACGCACTTCTTCAATCCATTCGCGCAACTGTTCTCGTGAACATGCAGCAGCTCCAAGAACGCCAAGCCCGCCGGCATTAGACACAGCGGCAGCCAGTCGAGGCACACTCGCACCCCCCATTCCTGCGAGCAGGATGGGATACTTGATCCCCAGAATATCGCAAATACGGCTTTTCAGTGCCATGCATCTCCTCCTTACAAGAGAACCAAAAATTTAGTTCTTCCCTTTATCTCTATCCATATCAGCGTTCAAAGCTGGACATTGTTCCGACCGTCAATTCAGTGCTCGGGGCGCGTATCACGAACTATTGCGGCCGCATCGTCCCATCGCACACATTTGGACATCAAATCGGGATAGCGCTTTTCAAGATAGCTGTCCGAACGGCGCATGAACCGCAGCATTTCCGTTGACGCCAGTTCCGGATTCCGGCCCTCGATCGCAGATAAGAAGCGATCGTACGCTTTCAGCTGATAGTTGCGCTCGGCCTCGCTGTAGGTAATGCCGATCCCCGAAGCGTTCGTGATATGATGCAAAGCTACGACTAGAAAACCGATCAACGGGTTTTGGCTTGCCCACGCTAAAAGGTCGTGGAACCGCCGGTTCTCCTCGACATAGTCTGAGGAAGTTCCATCGAGATTGCGTAGCCGATCAAGCGAACCGCGCAAAAGCTCAATGTCGTTCGCCGTCGCCCTCTCAGCGGCATGGGCCGCCATGCCAGGCCCAATGGCTTGACGTACCTCTATGAGCGCCCGGAAATCAGCACCAACGAACTGCAGTAACAACGCCATCGTGCTTGCAAAATTGTCCGCCTTGGGCTCCCGTACGACAGGCCCGCCACCCGGCCCTGGCTTCAGATGGATCACACCCTGTAATTCCAAAAACCGCAACGCTTCTCTTAATGTTGCCCGCGCCACCCCATAGCGTATGAGCATCTCCTGCTCCGGCAGAAGTTTGTCGCCCACGTCAAGGTCACTGCGGCCAATCTCGTCGACGATTTGATGCGCAACCAGCAGAGCCCTTTTGGTGCCACGATGCCGCGGATCGTCATTCACTTTTCTCGCCGCGCTCAGGTTCGAAACCATTGTCAATCCTTACGTCCCACCCGCGCCAAGTCGTGTCCATTATTTAGAAACAGGAAAGCACCTACTTCACTAGACGGCAGACCATCGTAACTATTATAATAGTTTAATCTACCCTTGAACAGTAAGAAATTTCAGAAGGAACCGCCGACGATGGCTGCTCAAGCAAGCCGATTAACGTTTAATACGCCAGACGGTTTAACCCTGGCCGCCGACAGCTTCGGTCCGGACAACGGGCATTCCGTGCTTTTTGCCCATGGCGGCGGGCAAACCCGCCATGCATGGCAGAACACGTGCATCGCCCTCGCCGCACAAAACTACCATGCCGTCGCAATCGACCTGCGTGGCCATGGCGCGAGTGACTGGGCGCCCAACGGTGATTACCGGCTTGAGAGGTTCGCTGCAGATTTGACGCTTGTAGCAGACAGCTTCGACAAACCACCAGCCCTCGTTGGCGCTTCGCTCGGCGGCATGGCCGGCCTTATCGCTCAGGGAGAAAAAGTACCCACTGGCGCGCGCGGATTTTCCGCGATCGTCTTGGTCGACATTGCGACCCGGATGCGTATGGACGGGGTGGAAAAGATTATCGGGTTCATGTCCGAAAACCTAAACTCAGGTTTCACATCGCTTGAAGAAGCGGCCGACGCGGTTGCACGGTACCTGCCCAACCGCCCCCGCCCGAAAGACCTGTCTGGCTTGCAGAAAAATCTGCGCCGCAAGGAGGATGGTCGCTATTATTGGCACTGGGATCCACGCTTCATCACCGGCGACAATCGACCCGAAGGCAGCCGAAGCCCAGATCGGCTTGAAATTGCGGGACGCAACCTGTCCATTCCCACTCTGCTCATTCGCGGCAAGCAAAGTGAACTTATCGATATGGATTCCGTGCGGGCTTTCCAAGAGCACGTTCCCCACGCTGAGTTTGTTGACGTCGCTCATGCCGGACATATGGTGGCGGGCGATCGCAATGATGTCTTCTCGGACGCGGTTATGACATTTCTCAGTAGCCAGCGCGAAGCAGTACCGATGCCGACTGACGGTTGATCCCCCATCTACTGGACACTGAGTACTGGGCGCCGCCAATTTTCTTGTGGCGTCACATGGTCGTGTAACCGCCATCGACAACGACCTCGGACCCCGTCATGTATGAAGCCTCGTCCGATGCAAGAAACAAAACTGCATAGGACACCTCCATCGGTTCAGCCGGCCGGCCGAGAAGTGTGGTGCCTATGACCTGCTGAGTGATGGCCTCATCAACGAGCATATCTTTTGTCATGTTGGTGCGTATGACACCCGGATGCACGGAATTCACTCGAATTTTAAACGGCGCATAGTCCACCGCGGTTGATTTCGTCAGCAACCGAACAGCCCCTTTCGACGCCTGATAGGCCGCCGAGGCCGGCGCGCCGATCAAACCGTAGATCGAAGAAATATTGACGATTGAGCCGCCACCAGCCGCCTGCATCGCAGGAAGCATGTATTTCGTCCCGTAAAAAACGCCTTTGACGTTTATGTCAAGAACGCGATCAAAATCCTCATCCAACGTATCCTGAACGGTGGACAAGACGAGAATGCCGGCATTGTTAATGAGAATGTCAACACGGCCGAAAGTAGCGATGGTGTGCTCCACGGCACTCTTCCAATCGGACGGGCACGCAACATCGAGCTTTATGAACCGGGCCTGCCCCCCTTCAGCATTTATCTCATCGACCACGGCGTGACCGCCCTTTTCGTCCATATCGGTCACGACCAGCGTTGCGCCCTCACGCGCGAGCAGCAAAGCATGATAGCGGCCCATGCCGTTGGCACCGCCTGTCACAAAGGCGATTTTTCCGTCAACTCTCCCCATTGGCCTCTCCTCCTACTTTCCCCGTTACGCTTGCAGCGGACACTATCCGCTAACGCCGCTTCGTTTATGCTCAGGCGATTCCCAATTCGCGCCTTGCAAAATTGCTGACACCTTTATAATCAGCCTTACCATTAGGTGCGCGAAGAGCAATATCGCCAACGAGGATATGTTTCGGCGTTTTATACCCGGCAAGGCTTGCGCGGACATGGTTGCGCAACGCCGCCTCGTCAAACGTCGCGCCCTCTGACAATTTTACAATTCCGGTAACAGCCTGACCCCATTTTTCATCGGGCACACCGACCACGAGTGCGTCCTCGACGAAAGAATGCCGCTTCAGAACTTCCTCAACTTCTTCGGGATAAACCTTCTCGCCTGCGGTGTTTATACAGACACTGCCACGCCCGAGCAGCGTTAGGCTGCCGTCTTCTTCCACGATGCACCAATCGCCGGGGATCGAATAACGCTCGCCGCCGATGGTCTTGAACGTCGCGGCGGTCTTTACCGGATCCTTGTAATAGCCGACGGGAATTGGCCCGCCCAAGGCGATGATGCCAGACTTGCCACTGCCGGGCTCAACCGGCTGGTCGTCTTCGTCAAACACCCGGCACCGGCCGCCGATCTGAAACTTGGCGGTTTTTACCTCGCCGGCACTCGTCATAATGGAGCTGCCAAACCCAAGGCCCTCCGAGGCACCGAAGGAATCCATCAACACGACGTTGGGCATATGTTTAAGAAGACCCCGTTTCACCTCGGTGCTCCACATGACACCCGACGAGAGAATGGACACAACACTGGACAGATCATATTTTCCCGGCGCCTCCTCAAGCCCTTGAAGCATTGGCTTGGCGAAGGCATCACCGACGATGGCCAACGAATTGACCCCACGGCGCGACACGGCGGACCACAGCTCATCTGCGTCGAGCGACGGACTTTCCAGCGTGACGATGCATCCACCGCTCATCATATTGCCTATCGCGGTGATAAGCCCGGTACCATGCATCAGCGGGCAGGCCGGTAAGGATATCGGGCCGGGTCCGGCCTCTTTGATTGTTTCGACGAGCGCTGGCAAACTCTCGGGGACCGGCCCGAGCGCGCGAAGCGCGGTAAGCTGCGCTTCGCGCATGTCATCATGCCGCCACATCACGCCCTTGGGCATGCCCGTTGTTCCGCCAGTGTAGATAAACAACATATCGTCAGATGAACGCTGAATATCAAGCGGCGCACCATCACCTGTTGTAACGATCTTCTCGTAATTCTCCGCAAAGGGCGCGGCAGATCCATCCGGGGCTACTTCTATGAAAGTTTTGACCTTTCCCAGCCGACCCTTCAGCTCCACGATGGTATCGCGAAACTCGGTGCCGTAGACAACTGTCTGCGCATCGGAATCGTCGAAAATGTAGAACACCTCATCGGGCTGGTAGCGATAGTTGATGTTCACATGCACCAGCTGACTTTTGAAGCAGGCGGCCATGGTTTCGACATATTCGGGCCGGTTGCGCATATAGAATGCCACTTTGTCGCCGGGCTTGGCGCCGCGTGCGAGCAGTGCACGGCCAAGATTATTGGACCGCCGCGTCGTTTCGCCCCACGAAATCACCCGATCTCCGTGAATGAGAGCAGGTGCATCCGGCGGCAAAACCTCCGAAATGCTGTCTAGAATATCACCGAAATTCCACGTCATGTTGCTCCTCCCTGGTGAGCGTCCGATTTTTTAGGGCAGCCCATTTTAGAAACTCTGGCTTGCGCCCCAACCCGCTTTAGGCCGCTTTAGGCCGGTGTAAACACCGGCAACGCATACCCCTCCTCAGCCTCCACGAAACTGACCTTAACTCTCTGTCCGATATGAACTTTCTCCACATCACAATCAACGATGTTCGTGAGCATCGACACACCTTCATCAATCGTAACATAGGCAATGACATAAGGCGGCTTGGCCTGCCGTGTAACTGAATAACTGTAGATCACCCCATCTCCGGATGCTTCAACGAAAGCGGTATTGTCCGCAAAACAATGAGGACAGATCGAGCGTGGATAGTAATGCACCTTACCGCAGTCATTGCATTTCTTGATCAGGAGCTGCCCCTTCGCGGCCCCTTCCCAATAGGGCTTGTTTTCCGAGTTTACGATTAGCCGGGGTTTGCTTTTCTGTCCGGTACTCATGCGGCTTCGCTCCCGAGGATGAGAGTTGCACTGCCCATGCGAGCGCCCAGAAGTCCGCCGGTGCCGTGGGCAAGGGCTATGTCACAATTGGGAACCTGCACTTTCGGGTGGGCTTCGCCACGGATCTGACGGGCGGCTTCAATCACTTTTGTCATGCCGCCACGATTGCCTGGATGGTTGTTGCACAACCCCCCGCCATCGGTATTGAAGGGCAACTTACCAACACCCGAAATCAGATTTCCGTCTGAAACGAACGCGCCACCCTTGCCCTTTTCACAAAAGCCGAGGTCCTCTAACGTTTCCAAAACAGTAATTGTAAAGGAATCATATATCGACGCGTATTTGATGTCCGTGGGCTTAACCCCGGCCTCTTCAAAGGCCTTTGGCCCTGACCAGCAAGCCCCGGAATAAGTCAAATCGACATAGCCTCCGGCCAGATGCTTGGGCGCTTCGCCCGCACCTAAAACCTTGACCAGGGGTCGTTTCAACGACTTTGCAACTTCGGGACTCACCACCAATAACCCACCACCGCCATCTGTCACAACACAACAATCCAACCGATGCAGCGGGTCGGCAATCATCGGTGAGTTGACGACATCCTCCACCGTCACGACATCGCGCAGCTTGGCATGTTCATTGTGCTGAGCGTGGTGCGATGCGGCGATCTTGATCCATGCAAGCTGCTCGCTTGTCGTCCCATACTCGTGCATATGCCGCATCGCGCACATCGCGTACATGTTGACAACGTTGAAGCGGTACGGCATCTCAAAGGGAAGATCTGGTGTGTCCGGACTATAGAAGCGGGCGGACTTACCTTCCTTGGCGTCTGCCACTGGTCTTCCGGCCAGCGTGATCAACGCCACGCTGCAATGTCCCGCGGCAATCGCCTGCGCTGCATGGTTCACATGGACAATGTAAGAGGACCCGCCCGTCTCCGTACTGTCCATATGGCGCACATTATTCAGACCTAGATATTCGATCATATTGATCGGACCAAGGCCCGGCGCATCGCCCGCGCAGAAATAGCCATCGACATCGTCTTTTGTCAGACCGGCATCCTCAAGGACACCCTTCGCAATCTCGGCGTGAAGCTGTGGCAAGGTCTTGTCAAGAGCCTTGCGGCTCGGGTGCTCGTAGATGCCTGCTATGTACGCTTTTCCTTTGATACTCATCCCTACTCCTTCAAACCCTTCATCATAAATTCAACACCCCATCCAGCACATTTGCGGGCTGGCCGTCCTCTGGTGGGAGAGCGCCCCAACCAAGACAGTCGAGAATGTCGCAACGGGCAGCTCGGATACCGGATGCCGCGTCTGCCAGGCGCGATTGTCAAAGTTCGAGAACGGCTTTCGCGATCACGTTGCGCTGGATTTCGTTGGAGCCGCCATAGATCGAGGCGGCCCGGCCGAAATTATAGGCGCTGGCCGTGGCGACCCCATAGTCAGGTCCGACAGGCGGTTCATTGGAAGTTCCCAGCAACTGCTCTTTCTGAAACGGCTGTGCATAGAAGGCAATGGCTTCTACCGCTAGCTCCGCAAGCGATTGCTGAACTTCTGTTCCGACAATTTTGAGCGTGGACGAAGACGGCCCCGCTGGCCGGCCCGCCGCCGCGTCAGAAAGGATACGCAGGTTTGTAAATTCAAGCCCCGTGAGTTTGATTTCGATTTCCGTAAGCTTGTGCCTGAATGCCGGGTCATCCGCCAGCGCGCCGCCATCCCCGAGCCGCTCTTTGTGCGCAAGTTCTTTGATCCGCGCAATGCTCCTCTTCGATTCAGGCACGCCAGCAATCCCAGTTCGCTCATTTACCAGCAGAAACTTGGCGTAGGTCCAGCCCTTGTTTTCTTCGCCGATCCTGTTTGTTACAGGCACCTTGACGTCCGTAAAAAAGACTTCGTTCAAGTGATGCAGGCCGTCTATGGAAATAATCGGCTTTACCTCAATGCCCGGCGTTTTCATGTCGATGAGCAGGAATGTGATGCCCGCCTGCTGCTTGACTGTATCGTCCGTTCGCACCAGACAGAATATCCAATCGGCCTCGTGGGCATATGAGGTCCAGATTTTCTGACCGTTGACAATGTAGTCATCCCCCTCACGCACTGCCTTGGTCTTCAACGACGCAAGATCGGACCCAGAACCAGGCTCCGAATACCCCTGGCACCACGCCGTGTCCCCCGACAGGATGCCCGACAGGTGCTGCTTCTTCTGCTCTTCATTGCCGAACGTATAGATTACCGGACCGACCATCGACAGGCCGAAAGGAGAAAGCCGTGGGGCATTCGCCAATGCCATCTCTTCATTAAAGATGAATTTTTGCATTGCCGTCCAACCGGTCCCGCCATATTCGGTTGGCCAGTTGACCGCAATCCAGCCTCGTTCGTAGAGAGATTTTTGCCATCCCCGGAGAACACTCCGCTCCGCGGAGGCGCCGACCGTAACTTTTCCCGCGAGTTCCTTTGTCAGATTTTCTGCGATAAATTGCCGAACTTCAGCACGGAAAGCTTCGTCCTCTTTGGCAAGCTCGATATCCATTTCATCCTCCCACCTTGCGCGCCAAGCTGACACCAAGCCGCCGAGAACACCGCGCCTGGCGAAGCAGGGTCCTGTTTATCCGGGCGGCGAAAAACATAGTCACCCTGTTAGGCGGCCCATCCCTGCAATCGCGCGGCTTCGAGACGAATCTGCTCCGGGCCACCCAGCAATTGCCGGTCAAGACCGATACGTTTGAACCAATAGTGCAGCCCGAGAAGATCGGTAAAGCCCATACCGCCATGGACTTCGGTCGCGGTGCGCGCAACGAAGCGCCCCACTTCCGACAAGTGCCCTTTTGCATGGCACGCCATAAGACGGGCATCATCGGGAACCTGATCCATCGCATATGCCGCATACCACACCAGCGACCGGCATGGTTCGAGCGCCGCCGCCATTTCGGCACACATATGCTTCACCGCTTGAAAAGACCCAATCACCCGGCCGAACTGCTTACGCTCTCCTGCATAAACTACGGCTTTCTCAATCATCATCTGGCCCGCGCCCAGCGTGTCGGCGGCGAGCATTATTCTGCCCGCATCAAGCATCCGAGCGACCACATCTGCGTTCGCGCCCGGCAATGGTTCCGAAACAACGTTGTCAAACACCAGCTCGCCGACGGAGCGGGTTTTGTCGATGGTTTTGAGCGCGCGCCGGGAAAGCCCTGGCGCGTCTGGCGCGACCAGGTGCAAACCATTGTCCCGGTCGGCCACGATATAGATGCCCGCTCCGGACCAATCGATGACAAACAGCGCCTTACCGCTGAGCTTGCCCCGGCTGGCATCAACACCGGCATTCTCGCGCGTGCCAACCCGTTCGGTGACACCCACGCCGGCTATCACTTTACCCGCCGCGATTTTCGGTAGCCAATTTTGCTTTTGGGCCTCGCTACCTGCAAGCGTGAGCGCAACCGGCGCCATGACACTCGTCCCAACGAAAGGCACAGGCGCCACATGACGGCCCATCATTTCATTAATAATCGCTGCATCGAGAAAACCAAGCCCCATACCACCAAAGTCTTCTGGAACGAGTATCCCCGGCACACCCAATTCGCGAATGCCATCCCACAAGCCGCGCGGAACGAAGTCGTTACTGTCAGCAGCTTCCCTCACCTTTTCGAGAGGTGATTGCTCCTCAAGAAATCGGCCCACACCGTCCTGCAATAATCGCTGATCTTCCGACAATCCAAATTCCATCGGACATCTCCCTATGTCGCTCGCTTCGGTTCACGAGGCATGCCAAGCCCCCGTTCCGAAATAATATTTTTCTGAATCTGTGCGGTACCGCCGCCGATGATGAGCCCGAGCTGGAACATGTAACCCCATTGCCACGAACCATGGCTGCGGACGTAAGGACTATCATCGTAAAGCACGCCGAGCTCACCCATGACGTCGATCGCCAGCGCCGAAATTGCGTGGGTAACTTCGCAAGACTGAAGTTTCACGACCAAGCGCGCAATGCCAGGATTCTCCGCCTTAGTGGCGCTGGTCAGCAACCGCAATCCGTTGAATTTCATCGCCGCCAACTCCGCTTGAAGCTTGAGCAGGCGATCCCTGAACATCGGGTTGTCTATGGCGCGCTGCCCGTCCAACGTCTCTTCATGCATGAGATCGACCAATGCCTGGAACCTGGATTCCATTGCGGCAGGATCGCCCAGCATCCCGCGCTCGTGTTTCAGCGTTGCATTGGCAACGAGCCAACCCTTACCCCGTTCACTCACGATTTGGGTAGTGGGCACGCGCACATCCGTAAAGAAGGTTTCGTTGAACTCGGCATGACCTGTCATGGTCTTTAACGGGCGCACCTCAATCCCCGGGGTCTCCATCGAGAAAATAAGATAGCTGATACCCTCGTGCTTGGGCTTGTCCGGCTCGGTCCGCACCAAACAAAAGATCATGTCCGCTTCATGGGCGGTGCTGGTCCAAATCTTCTGTCCATTGATAACGAAGTCATCACCGTCAACGACACCTTTGGTCTGAAGGCTTGCAAGGTCAGACCCTGAGCCCGGCTCGGAATAACCCTGGCACCAAACCACATCCCCTCGGAGAGTAGGCTCAACCCATTTTTTCTTTTGCTCTTCCGTCCCCAGCTCCAGAAGGGTCGGCACCAACATTGAGATGCCCTGGTTCTGAATTCCCGCAGGCACCCGTGCGGCCGAAAATTCCTCGGCGATAATGCGTGACTGAAGGATGTCCGGTTCGGCGCCGTAGCCGCCATACTCCTTGGGGATCGTGCGAGCTGCGTAACCGTGCTTGATTAGAAGTTGTTGCCACGCGCATGCTTCTGGAGACGGTCGTCCTGCCGCTCCCAGACCCTTGTGGGCCTTGTCTTTATTCGAGGTAAGAAAGTCTTTTACTTCCTGCCGGAAGGTTTCGTATGCGGGGCCGTATGCCAGATCCATTTTCAAGCTCCGATGCCTTGTCAATTCTATGATCATAAATTATGTGCGATCCTGGCAAGAAGCAAGCCCGAAGACAGGCTTGGCCTTTCGCATCACATCAGCGGCTCCGCCACGGAACAACATGGTAGAAACCACCCCCATATTGATTATAATGTTTCCAAAGATTGCACCTCGATAGGGCACACAAGGAATATGAAATCATGGACAAATTCGTTCTTCGCGAGGATAAGGACCGCGTTTGCACGCTGACGCTCAATCGGCCCGAGACCTTGAACGCCCTGAACACGCCCCCTTCGTGGAGTTGCGCGGACATGTTGAAGCGCTTGGCGCACAAGTCCATCATGTTGCCTGCATCATCTTGAAAGGCGCCGGTAAATCCTTTTCAGCCGGCCACGACCTCAAAGACATTCAGAAGGGCGAGCGGCCGCCGGAGCCCCATTTCCAGCCACGAACCATCCAGGCGCTGGCCGATCTGCCCCAGCCCGTCATCGCCAGCGTCAGTGGGCATTGTTATACCGGCGGGCTTGAGCTGGCCCTGGGAAGCGACATTATTATTGCCTCGCGGTCCGCTAAATTCGCCGATACTCACAGTAAATGGGGCTCAGCCTTCTTTGGGGTATGACCCAGCGGCTGCCGCGGCGTGTTGGTCAGTCGAGAGCCAAACAGATGATGTTCCCCTCAGACGTTTTTTCCGCAGCGGCAGCGGAACTTATGGGCTCAATCGACATCTGCGTGGATGATCAAGAATTGGAACAAGCGACACTCAATCTTGCCGAACGGATCGCTGCAAATTCGACATACAGCAATCAGGTCAACAAAGCTTTGTTGAGTGTGACTGACGGGCTGTCTATCCAAGCGGGGTTAGCCTACGAACTCGCCCACAGTCCGGGGGCTTGTACTGATGCACAAGCGCGGGTTGATTCATTCGGCAAAAAATAGTCTGCGGCAGCAGCAAGGGGCACCCTGTATCTAGAGTGCCCCTTTTATTCTCCGCCAGATTTGGGGGACACCGACCGACAGGAGAATTTCATTCTGCAGCGATGGCTTTTTGAGGGGTTTGTAGTCTCCATCGCGCGCGATCAACAGCGCCCGACATAGTTGACACATACCCCAACGAAAGCATCCCCGACATCGTGTTTTGACACCTGAAACCCTCTCTTTTTCACTTTGACGTTGCCACTTTCTATCTAGTATAATGAATTATTCTGAGGCGGCAACAGAAATGGCGATGGCATCAGGTTTAAAAATATTCGCTGACAATCAATATGCTTTCCATGCAGGGTGTTTTGCTTATAATGAATTATCATGATGACTATTAGCCGACCTGCGGCTCGCCATCACCAGACAAATGATTTCGATGTCTGTTTGTAGCATCCAGAAAACCCCAAAAGAGGCACCATTATGAGTGAAGCCATTCTCACCACAAACGGCGGACCGATTGTGGACGCTTATACGATTCCCCTGGATGAAATAGACCTTAGCGATCCGGAGCTCTTCAGGACCAATACGATATGGCCCTATTTTGAGCGGCTGCGTAACGAAGACCCGGTTCATTACTGCAAAGGGGGTGACTATGGCCCGTTTTGGTCAGTGACCAAATACAAGGACATTATGCATGTTGACACCAATCATGCCATCTACTCGTCCGAGGCCACTTTGGGTGGCGTAGCCCTGCGAGATCAAACGGAAGGTTTCTTCCTGCCTACGTTCATCATGATGGATCCTCCCAAGCATGATGCGCAACGCAAAGTCGTGAGCCCAATCGTTGCGCCGGGGAATTTAGCAATACTTGAAGGAACAATCCGCGAGCGCGCCGGCAAGATACTCGATTCACTGCCTATCAATGAAACTTTCGATTGGGTAGATCGCGTATCTATCGAATTGACCACGCAGATGCTCGCCACTCTGTTCGATTTTCCGTGGGATGAACGGCGAAAACTGACCCATTGGTCGGATGTTGCGACAGCGGGTACATCTTACAAAGATGAGGAGACCGAAGCGACCCGTAGAGCCGAGTTGTTGGAATGCGCCGCTTACTTTACCGAATTATGGAACCAGCGGGTGAACGCGACCGAACCAGGTCATGACCTCATCACCATGCTCGCTCAGGGAGAGGCGACCAAGAATATGGAGCCGATGGAATATCTCGGGAATATCCTGCTGCTCATCGTCGGCGGCAATGACACAACCCGCAATTCGATCACTGGTGGTTTGCTTGCATTGAATGAAAACCCGGATCAATACAAAAAGCTAAGGGACAATCCGACACTTGTTGAAAGTATGGTCCCGGAAATCATCCGTTGGCAGACGCCATTGTCGTATATGCGCCGTACCGCTCTTGAAGATACAGAGCTCGGCGGCAAACAGATCAAAAAGGGCGACAAGGTGGTGATGTGGTATGTCTCGGGCAACCGCGATGAAGAGGTGATTGAAAATGCCAGCAGCTTTATCATTGATCGTGACCGCCCCCGGCAGCACCTATCTTTCGGATTCGGCATCCATCGTTGTGTCGGCAATCGACTGGCAGAAATGCAACTCCGCGTTGTCTGGGAAGAAATCCTGAAGCGTTGGCCTGACACACCTATCGAAGTTGTCGGTGAACCTGAACGAATTTCTTCTAATCTGATAAAGGGCTACGCGAGCTTGCCAGTAAGAATCCCTGGCTAATGAGGCAACCACCCGACACCACTCAAATACTAGGTCTGGATACTACCAATCCACAGTTTCGACAGCGAGGCCCCCTGGCTATCCCATGCCCCCAGAGTAAGTATAAAAGCGGCCCTAGAGAGGATGAGGCTCCGTTGCACCAAGAAGAGCGGAGATTGTCGCAAAGACACGGTCGGGGGGCGGCATCGAATATGGCACGTAAGTATTTGATTTCAAACTGTATCCCGTCACGGCCTTTGAGACATATCGAGTTACTTTGCTAAGGGAGAGTTTTTGGCTCATCGTAATCCTGGAGAGGATTGATGATGGATACGAGAACGGGGCCGAATGGATCGGCTGATAAACATGTAAAGGATATTCGTCGCAAGACGCGACGTAGGTTTTCTTCCGAGGAGAAGATCAGGATTGTGTTGGATGGCCTGCGCGGGGAGAGCTCGATCTCGGAGTTGTGTCGGCACGGGGGCTTTACAAATGGTTTCAACATCAAACTGTTTGCCATGCCGCTGGACGGCGAGATCGTGATACGGGCCGCCAAGGACAATACCGACGACGATCAGTGTTGACGCAGTCGGGAGGTTCAGCACTTGGCCGAGCCTCCTCTTATACCGTTCTTTCGGACAACAGAAAGGGCCCGGTCAGAAGACCGAGTCTGCTGCAGAAACTACAATGTTGACTGGATTATGTGAACTTGGCGAGAGCCTGCATCACCGCGACGGCCAAGACCATCATGCCACCGATGCGAATAGTCAGTTTGTCTGCATTGCTCTTGATCTCTGAGGACAAGTCCATTCTGGACAAATTCATGAGCGTTAACGATAAATTCCGATTGACCCGCAGAAACAAACCAATCAGTTTGCGCTGGCAGCTCAGCAGAATTGCAGGTTATAGCAGCCCGTAAATAGCGAGAAGCGGGTCTCCTCGGTGAGCCGCTTCTCGTTATGCGGAACAGCTAACTCGTTGGTGCCCGGCCACCTGGCCTGGGCAGCAAGGAGAAGAATTGGTCCAGAACGGACAGAAATATGGTGGGGTGGTGGATATGGGCGTTGTTAAGAACGACCACGAGGATGAGCAAGAGCTTCTGTCGTGTTACCGAAAGCTCTCTCTTGGACTTCAACAAGCAACTTTGGACACGTTCCGGTGGCTTTCATCTGGAGCTGATAACCAACAAGCTAAGACTGCTGTCATCTCGGATAACGCTACTCAGACAGAAAAGGGGAGACGGAAGTAGGCAACAGATGACCCAGATCAGCTATCGCAATCCCCCGAAGACTTTCCCACGCTTACGGTTTGAGCTTGTGACAAAGCCACGAAGACAACTAGGGGGCACGTCAGACTTAGTGCGGCAACCGCGACATGGCCAGTCGAAAGATTAAACAGGTGTTTTGATAGAAGTCGGCACGGACAGCATTGCTGTAATTGGTGTATGTAAGTCGACACCAACATCGGCCGTTTTCATCGTTATGACCAGAGAGTAACGAGTCTTTCGATTGCAGTGTTCTTTCGTGGACCGGTCTCGATACCACCCCGCCACTGGCTTGATGCAAAGAAGACTGCGACCTAATAGTTCGATCGCCGGTCCACGCCAAACATCGCAATGCAGTGAACCAGCTGAAACACTTTTGGGGCCGAGCATCCAGCGATCGTCATCAGCTTCCCATGTTTTGGAGCTTTTTGAATTCGTACGCTCCGCTGTGTTGACCCGCTCCTTAAAGACTTCTGTTGTTTCTCGAAGCCTTTGTAGGTCGAAGCGGAGACCATGTGAACGATACCGTTGCGGTTCAACATTTGCTGATAGCCCGGGGTTTGGATCAACAAAGTATGAGAGCGTGATTTTCAATTCCACGACTTCGTTGTTCAGTTGTTCTAAGACCGTTTGTGGAAAGGGAAGTTGGTAGTAGTGGCACTCGTTAAATCGGCGGGTGCCCTTCAGAAGAAATGGTTGTATTGCACTTTGCGACACTATGGCTAAATGGTTCTGTGCGGATGCGTTTGCTCGATCAAAGTCTGGGACACCATATCCGAATCTTCGGACGAGTCTATAGTTGTCAGTTTTGCCATTTGACCCTTCAAATTCACTTAACATTGGGGCTGTCCACTCCGCGCTATGAACGAGAAGGGCTCGAAGCGTTTCTGGCCAATAATCTGGATGTGCCGCTGACAGTTCAGCAGCCATTCTAGCGGCTTGCGCTGCAGCGGCACTGGTAGCTTGAAATGGTACTAGTGGTTCTTGGTCAATGTGAGCACCCGTAGACAACAACGATAGAGAATCGGTTGTAAGAGTTTCTGTTCTGCTGGAATTAATTGCACGGTTGCCCGCTTCTAAAACCAGCTCGGGCTTGAATGGCGCTTTGCTCTGAGGCCATGTAGCAGATGTTCGGCTATGCGGACTAATCTCTCCAGCATTGACGACTGGGGACCAACTTTCGTACCCCGGATCAAAGACCTCATTGAAGTCTGTATAGCCGCCAACTGAAAGTGCATTCCAAGCTTGGCTTGGGTCTTCAGCAGGATAATTATCCTGCGGTTGCAACCGGTTGGGGTCTATTTCAGGCGGGATATTGCCTACAGATAGAACGAAAAGCCTTTTTGGGGGATCCTCTTGGCTTTCAAGGTTTGTTCCTGCTGCCGCTTGGTCAATCGCTGCGCTCCAAGCTGAGGGGATCGATCCGGACACGTCGCGGTTCGACACAGCCATACAGAAAACTCTGGGCCTGTTTGGTTGCGAAATCTCAGGCTGGGAGATGCCAGCAAGTGTCAAGACTCCATAGCTGTGAGGTTCGTTTTCATCGAAGGCATTTGGTGGCAAGATTTTTACCGACTCTAGTCGATGTGCTAGAATGCGCTCTGATTGATCTGCCAGTTGTGCCGTTAAGTTCCCATGTAAGGCCAATCCAGCCATTGCCGTTCCGTGACCCTCAAGGCTGTGGTCATCGTTGCCCCAAACCTTGTTGACTGAATGAAGGTCATTGGGGGACAAGGCGGGTTCGATCAAAGCATGTCCACGGTTGACCCCTGTATCCAAAAGGCAAACAGCTGGTGCATCCGACGCAGGCCAGACGATGCGCGATGCTAGATCATCAACCCATTCGTGTTGCGCTCCGCGCACTTCGTCTGTGAAAAAAGTGGGATTGTCATTGGCTCTCCGAAGCTCACTAATTTCAGCGGTCATAAACAGCATTAGCTCAATAGCAGATCTTGGAGCCAGGACGGGGATAACAGTAGTCTCGGGAAAATAGAGACGCTGGTCTTTGGAGGCCGCGCGGAGCTTTAAGCGCTGACAGCAACTTTCGATCGTGCCTTCACCCTCTGGTCGGCACCACAATGCCCACCAATACATTGCCGTTGAATCATCTGGCAATGCATCGGGGTGGTCGGTCCAAAACGTCTCTAGCCTTGCTTGCCTGAACCCATCGATCGCACTTACAACGCCATTGTTTGGGGGATTTTCAGCTATCGCAGTCAGTGGCCCGCTGGTGTAGTCCTCAAGGATTGCTTTGAGGGCCTCTCTTGCGTGATCCGGCACGTATAGGGCAACTGTTCGCTCATTGTTGTCAGTTGCTTTTACTGCTGCCGGACGGATGCCATCCTTCTTGCGTTCAAGTTTATCGGTTGAAGAGCCTCGAAACAGATCAACCTCGATAAAGGTTCCTTCAGGTGTAGGTAGTCGGTCGTCCAGAGGTTTGGCCGCATCTGCAGCTTTGAGTGCAGCTTCGAGTTCCATCTTTAGGCGTCGACCGTGTTCTTCTCTTACACGAACCGCTCCACTGCCACCTGATCCAGAACCAGAATAGGTTGCGGTGGAAACCGTGGATGAGATGTCAATATGGGGACGATCAAATTGAGACATTAAGCGTTTAGACTTGTTCGTTTTTTGAGAACGCTACGCGCATATTTCTTCGTTCATTTAGTCGGTTCTCAAGCTCACTTGTCGAAATAACGTTCCGCTCATCGAGAATCGCCGTCTTCACGCAATCATCAACGGCCCGAACAATCTCAGACTGGCTGAGGCCATCAGCAGCCTCTACGATCTTGTTCCACGCTAGTCTGGGTGCCTTCATAGGCTTTAGATTGCGTTTGATAATGCTCTTGATTTGCTGAGATGAGGGAGCATCGAACTCAAGCACCTGATCGTAACGGCGAAGAAGAGCTCCATCTAGGAGCGACGGATGATTGGTAGAACAAACAATCAAACTATCTGTGGTGTTCTCCTCTTCCATGAATTGCAGGAACGAATTTAAAACCCGGCGCATTTCCGCAACATCGTTGGTGGCTACGCGTCTTCCACCGACAGCATCAAATTCGTCGAATAGATAGACGCCACGATGCTTGGCTGTTTCGTCAAACACCAGACGCAGTTTGGCCGCTGTTTGCCCCATGAACTGGGTTATCAGAGTTTCCAACCTAATTACAAAAAGCGGCACATTCAGTTCGCCCGCTAGGGCCTCAGCAGACATTGTTTTACCTGAGCCAGGCGGTCCGACAAATAGGAGCCTTCTACTAGGCGTTTTGCCATGTTCTCTCAGCCATTCTCTTTTTCTTTGCTGTCGCAGCACGTCTGACATTCGTTCGACCAGACCTGAACCCAGAACGACATCACTGAGTTTGAAACGGGGCTGCTTTACTTCAAGAAGCCCTTCCAAATCGCCGCGTGGTTGAGCGAACGAGATTGCTACTGAAGGACCCTGAGAATCTCGAGCACGGGCCTTGTCGATTTCCAAACGCATTTCTTCAGCTGATTGCCGACGCCCTTGACGCGCTTCTGCAGCCGCGACCTGAAGGGCTATAGAGAAAAATCTCTGATCATCGCCTTCTGCACGGCTCTTGAGCAAAGCCAATATTTGTTTCGCGTTAGACACCGTTCCTCGCACTTTCGTCTTCATCCTTATTATACATGAAATATTGTAAAATAAGAAGCCGCGAATTCGACGACTCGTGGAGATGCTATCATCACGAACCGATAGAATTTTGCAACGCAAATGATGAACGCCGCTTAAGGTGATTGATGGGCTTGGTTAGGCGAACATCAATGCTCCTGACCTGCCATTGAGATTTTCGTCCAGTTGAATTTAGAGTCCGGCCCTTACCTGAAGGACGGATTTATGAAGATGACCTGCTCCCCTAATTGTCCTCGTTTACAAGTTAGCTCTGTTCTGGTTTTGGTCCTCATGTGACCGGTTTGCATATTCCCACGGCGTCAGCCCACCGAGGCTGGTGTGAGGTCTCTGGGTGTTGTAGTCGCTGCGCCATGCCGCTATCAAGCGGCGGGCATGGTGCAGGGTATCGAAGAGGTGCTCATTCAAACATTCGTCTCTGAGGCGTCCATTAAAACTCTCCACGAAGCCGTTTTGCATCGGCTTTCCCGGTGCGATGTAATGCCACTCAATCTGGCGGTCTTGTTGCCACTTGAGGATCGCATTGGAGGTGAGCTCAGTCCCATTGTCACTCACCACCATGTTTGGTAATCCCCTCATCTCCGCGATTTGATCCAGCTCCCTGGCAACCCGTGTTCCGGAGAGTGAGTTGTCGACCACGGTTGCCAGACATTCCCGGCTACAGTCGTCGATGACACACAAGATGCGGAACTTGCGCCCATCCACTAGTGTGTCGGAGACGAAGTCTAAGCTCCACCGTTGGTTTGGACCCTGGGGAACCGTCATAGGAGTTCGTGTCCCAAGAGCCCGCTTGCGACCGCCGCGTTTGCGCACCATCAGCCTTTCCTCTTTGTAGAGCCGATAGAGCTTCTTCCAGTTGATCTGAACACCCTCACGGGCGAGCAGGATATGGAGCCGTCGGTAGCCAAACCGGCGACGTTCTGATGCCAGTTCCCGCAGTCTCTGCCGCACGACTGCATCATCATCCGGTCGGGTCGACCGGTATCGATAGACACGCGGATCAATACCTGCGAGGGCACAGGCGCGTCTCTGTGAGTAGTTTTGTTCGGTCATGGCCCAGTCCACGGCTTTCCGCCTCGCACCGGGCTTTAGAAGTTTTTTCCAAGCATCTCTTTCAACGTCGAGACATCCATCATGGACTCCGCGAGAAGCTTCTTTAATCGAGCATTTTCTGTCTCAAGGGCTCTCAGCTTCTTCGCATCAGAGGCTTCCATACCGCCATACTTCGAGCGCCATTTGTAAAAAGTCGCATCGCTGATCCCATGCTTGCGACACAAGTCCTTCGCCGAAAAACCGGCCTGATGCTCTTTCAATATCCCGATAATCTGCTCTTCTGTGAACCGTGATCGCTTCATCGTCCGTCTCCTCAATCAAGGAACAGACTAACCTCTAAATGCGGACATTTCTGGGGAGCAGGTCACCTCCCCTACCCACCTTATCAGTCATCATCCCTCGCTCGCGCTAAAGGGTGGTTTATCAAATTCGCGCTCATTGTGTTGAGCCTTGGCCTTTGGTTTCTCATGTTTTCGCCAGGGATCCGGCTCTTTCTCTGAAAAACTCATTGAACCCAAGCTTCGCTTACTCGCCGCCATCAGCGTTGCTGATGAGTCAGTACCGGGCGTGAACTGTTGAACTAACAAAGCTACATCCACAAAGGCGGCGATAGATAGAACAAACGAAGTCGATACCTAGAACCCCTTTTTATCCCCTGCCCCACACCCTGAAGTGTTTCTGACCAGACAGCTCCCGTAAAAGCCCTGCAGCTGTCAGCTCATTGCAGAGTCTGGCGGCGGACTGAACCGTCATGCTGGTTTCATCTGCGATAGAGCGTGTAGAAACCACGCCCTTTGGCGGCGACCAGGTTCAGAACTTGAGAGACGCCGGAAGAGCGACGTCGAGTTTCAAGGTGGTGCCCTGCCCGCTCCCGCCACAGTTCCAATTCGTCCAGCTGGTGCATACCGACCTCCGCCGTCGCCTCGACCGCGTGGAGAAAGTCGGCAAGAAACTCCTCCTCGCTCATGACACCCAGTGGACGCCACTTGGTTCGACGCGCCCCGGTCGCAAGAGCTAAAGGCGCTGAGCTCGTAAGGCGCGAGGCGCGCGCCATCCGCTCCCCAAGGAGGAGTAGGTCGGCGACCGTTGCATGGGTGAAGGCAGGGGCCTGGGCCCAGGCGAGCAGCCCGCGTCCTACTTGAAGGAGAGCGGGCTCATGCAACAGCTCGCTCCATTGATGGCACCAGGCCTCGACGGTCTCCCCATGGTTTTCATCGGGGTCGTAAAGCGCCAAGTCATTTTCTGGAGATTTGGGACCGCGCCCGAAAATCCGAAAAATCTCTTCGGGGGTAATGGCTCGTTCGCGTCGAGCTCTCATCAACTGAGCATGAAGTCGGATACGGTGGCGCGCCCTTAAAGTGGGAGGGTCGCCGGGCCC
>Ga0316208_1000537_pt1 | contig 44660 bp, 27 predicted proteins | sample 3monopyrite_MG_FD_204944 | JGI IMG/M metagenome (GOLD analysis project Ga0316208, IMG submission 204944) | Microbial mat bacterial communities from mineral coupon in-situ incubated in ocean water Damariscotta River, Maine, United States -... | ecosystem: Environmental > Aquatic > Marine >...
TGGATATGTTTGCCATCATCAGAGTCATGGATTGAATAACCATTTCTTTCATTTCGCGAAGGTCTTCTCTATGATTTTCTTCAAACCAGATCTTCTTTGCAATCTTGGTTTCAACTGCTTTCGACATTTGGTAGTAAATGTCACCGATAGACTCCATGTGGTTAACAACAGAAAGAAAAGATTGAATCCTACGCGAGGATTCGGATGATAGCTGACCTCTTGAAAGCTCCATCAAGAACTCGGCAACCTTCACCTCAATAAGGTCGGTGTGCTCTTCGTATTCTTCTAACTTCTTAATAAGTTTTGTTTGGCGTTTTGCCTCTGTTTCTTCAATAAGACTGGCAATTTTGTCAACGCCTTTGACATTCAATTTCCCGAACTTGATGATTTCATTCTCCGCTTCGGCTAATGATATTTCGGGAGTTTGTACTAATCCACGACCGATGAACTCCAAACTGAAGTCTTCATCGTCTCCTTTTGAAGGAATAGCCCACGTAACCACTTTAGCGATGAATGGAACGAAACCTAGCAGCAGAATCACATTGAGAATATTAAATGTGGAATGGAAAATGGAAAGTGCAATTGGAATGTGCTCTGGGTTGGAGTTCGCTCCAGTCGGAAACATATCCATGTACGTTCCCATGTACCAAGCAATCCCATTTAAGAAGAATGGGAACGCAATAAACATCCATGTAACACCAAAAACGTTAAAGATAAAGTGCGCTCCAGCAGATCGTTTGGCGTGAATATTTCCGACAAGGGCAGCTAAATTGGCTGTAATGGTTGTTCCAATATTTTCTCCAAGAACCATCGCGGCAGCAAGCTCAAAGGGAATCCATCCTTCATTACACATGACCAACGTAAGCGCCATTGCTGCACTTGACGATTGTACTACGAGCGTGAGAACGGTTCCTACAATGATGAAGATGAACGTTGATAAGTAGCCCAAATCAGCATAATCCTGTAAGAAGCTGAGTATTTGTGGGTTCGACTTTAAATCTGGAACGGCATGCTTTAATTCATCTAAGCCCATGAACAAAATGGCGAACCCAATAAGCACCTGCGCCCACGAATTGAGCGAGTTTTTAGATGAGAAAAGCATTGGGAAACCGATAGCGATAATTGGTAACGCTAAGGCCGATATTTTTACTTTGAAACCGAGAATAGATATAAGCCAAGCGGTAATTGTGGTGCCGATGTTGGCTCCCATTATCACACCGATTGATTCTATCAAGCTGAGCAACCCAGCGTTTACGAAACTCACAATCATTACTGTGGTTGCAGAGGATGATTGTACCAATGCCGTTACTAAGAATCCGGTTAGAACACCTAAGAATCGGTTGGAAGTCATTGCGCTGAGAATCTCACGCATACGTGAGCCAGCGACCTTCTGAATTCCGTCACTCATCACCTTCATCCCGTAGATAAAGAACCCAAGTGCCCCGATAAGTTCTAAGATGTTTAAAAGTCCGAATTCCATTTCAAAAAATTTGGGGTCAAAAGTATGGCTACAATATAAGGCGTTTGTTACCTCAATGTTAACACTCGAACGATGTGTTGGGCGGTTAGTCGAATTTCTTTCAGCAAACCCAAACCTTCCCGCCCTTCTAACGTAGAATCGCATTCGCGTATGAACAGAATGATGTTGTTCAGCGAGAGGATTACTTAAGAAAGCGTCCAATTAAAAAGCAAATCGAACATATCAGAGCAATTATCACGGTAGCTTTTGCCGTTGTTGGCGTTCTATTTTCACATGCTGCTTTTTCACAGGCTATTACGGTTAGTCAGGCGGGCAGTTCATCCGTAATTGAGAGTTATGTTCAGGACGTACTTCTTGGGTCGTGCGTAACGGCATCAAACATTACATTTTCGGGAGCCGCTAGGGCAGCAGGAACCTTTGATGGCACAGGAACTGTATTAGGTTTGAATGGAGGAATATTACTCACTACGGGCGAAGCAATTAGATCTATCGGTCCGGATGATTCCGACAGCGAAGGTGCTGGAAATGCAGGAGGTGGAGACCCTGACCTTACGGTGCTAGCATCTGGTTTTAGCACATTTGATGCTGCCATTTTAGAGTTTGACTTTATTCCGCAGAGCGACACGCTTAAATTCAACTACATCTTTGGTTCGGAAGAATACCCAGAGTATGTTAATTCGGGTTACAACGATGTTTTTGGGTTCTTCATTTCTGGTCCGGGTATAGCAGGACCTTTTACGGGCGGTGCAGAGAACATTGCCATTGTTCCTGGGACGAGTTTGCCTGTTGCCATTGATAATGTGAACAACGGATACAGCGGATCGGAGCCATCAACGGGTCCTTGCGAGAACTGTGCTTACTACGTAGATAATTCAAGCGGACCTGCGGTGCAGTACGATGGACATACTACGGTGCTAACGGCAGAAATTGTAGTTACTCCTTGCGTTCAGTATCACATTAAGATTGCTGTTGCCGATGCAGGCGATGGTGCTTTGGACTCAGGCGTGTTTTTGGAAGGCGGCAGTTTTTCTGCGGGTAATGGCGCGGGTGTTACGATGGATGTAGTGGCTGGCGTTACGGGCATTTACGAAGGCTGCGACATTGGCACCTTTGTTTTTAGACGTGATGGCGGAAACAACAACGATCCGGTAACCGTCAGCTACACCGCTTCGGGAACCGCTACCCCGGGAGTTGATTACAACGCACTGCCAGGCACTGTTACCATCCCCGCAGGACAAGATTCTGTTATTGTGGCAGTACAAGGAATCCTAGACTACACTCCAGAGGGAACGGAAACCATCATTTTAGATATTCCAAATAGTGGTTGTTCGTGTACACCTCCACCTTCCATTTCGATGGATATTCTTGATAACGACATTCCGCTTGCTTTGACCACCTCAGGCACTACTACCATCTGCTTAGGCGAAACGGTGAACCTGACAGCTACTCCAAGTGGAAGTATTACACCTTATACAAGCGGTTGGGACAATGGTGCACCGGCTGGCGACAATGTTTCGGTATCGCCAACGGCAACTACCACCTATACCTACACACTTACGGATGCATGTAGCGGACAAATGCTTACGAGTAGCGAAACAGTAACGGTGATAGACTCGCCTTTTACGATTGATGATGACGCGCAGTGCTTTAACGGCCATGTTTTCAATCTGGTAAACACAGGTTCAACCGGCCCAACGGTTACGCACTATTGGGATTTTGGCGATGGAAACACCTCCACCACAGAAAACGTAAGTTATGTGTACGCGGCACCGGGTAATTACACCGTTACGCATGATGTGATTTATGTGGCGGCAGGATGCACGGCTTCTGCCGATGCCATCTTGAGTGTTTATGAAGAGCCATCGGTGCTTGTTTTGCTGAACAGCAATGTTGCTTGCGTGGGCGGTTCGGAGGGTGAGTTAGGGACCTTTGTTTCTAACGGAACAGCACCTTATACATATATATGGAGTACAAGTAATGGAGCGGCAAGCGCCAATGGTGCCACTACTCCCGTTATTTCAAACCTCACAGTTGGGAGTTATACGGTAACGGTGACCGATGATAAGGGCTGTACCAATTCTACTACAGGCGTGATTACGCAGAATGATGCGGAACCACCTGTTGCCTTATGCCAAAATGCTACGGTGCAATTGAATGCAAGCGGTGTTGCCACTATTTCGGCAACTGTAATTGATAATGGAAGCTCGGACAACTGCGGTATTGCTTCGTTGGTCGTTTCGCCCAATGTTTTTTCGTGTGCCGAGTTAGATGCGAATGCGGTAGTGCTTACGGTTACGGATGTAAACGGAAATGTGAGCACTTGTAATGCGACTGTTACGGTTGAAGACCCGATTCCGCCCGTAGCTGTTTGCCAAGATGTGGCAGTAGTTTTAGATGCCAGCGGTAACGCCTCTATTGTGACGGGCGATGTAGATAATGGTTCTTCAGACAACTGCGCGGTGCAGAGTTTATCGCTTAATCAAACTGCATTTACATGTGCCGATGTTCCATCAGCAACCGTTACGCTAACGGTAACTGATGTTGAGGGAAACACCGCCACATGTGATGCCACGGTAACGGTATCGGACCCAACCGACCCAACGGCAAATTGCCAAGATGTGTTTGTGAATTTGGATGCCACAGGAAATGTGACGGTGGATGGAGCTGTTATTGGTTCTGGTTCTGCTGATAATTGCTCGAGTATTGATATTACGGTAAGCCCCACTTCGTTTGATTGCGCAAACATTGGCGCCAATACAGTGACAGTAACTGTTACCGATGCAAGCGGGAATACTGCGAGTTGTACGGCAACCGTTACGGTAGCCGACAACCTTGCCCCGGATGCGGTCTGTCAGGATGTTACCGTTCAATTGGATGGAAATGGAGATGCCAGTATTGCTGCTGCGGATGTCGATAACGGTAGCTCTGACAATTGCGCCATTGATAACCTCAGCGTTTCTCCGAATACCTTCAATTGCTCAACTATTGGAACCAACGCGGTTGTGCTGACGGTAACAGATGTGAATGCACTCACCTCCACCTGTAATGCGACCGTGACGGTAGAAGATGGCGTGGCGCCAACGGCTCTTTGCCGGGATATAACAGTTGCGTTGGATGCCAACGGCATGGCCACTATAACGGCAGCGCAGATTGATAACGGCTCTACGGATAATTGTGCTGGTTCGTTGACGCTTGCCATTACCCCAAATTCTTTTGATTGTACGGTCAGTTCGCCTGCACAAGTGGAACTGACGGTTACAGATGTGGCAGGGAATTCATCTACCTGTACGGCCACCGTTTCCTTCACCGAAAACACGCCTCCTACAGCCGTTTGCCAAGACATTACCATTCAATTGGATGGAAATGGAGATGCCAGTATTGTGGGGGCAGATGTAGATGGAGGTTCTTCAGACAACTGCGGTGTGGCTACGCTCGATGTAGATCCTTCGACATTTGATTGCAGCAATATTGGCGAGAACACGGTAACACTTACAGTGAGCGATGTGAATGACAACACCTCCACCTGTACAGCTATTGTTACGGTAGAAGATAATGTGGCTCCAACGGCTATTTGTCAGGATATAACGGTTGTGTTGGATGCCAACGGAGATGCCAGTATTGTAGCTGCGGATGTGGATAACAACAGCGCGGATAATTGTAGCATCAGCACTCTTTTAGTGACCCCTACTTCGTTTGATTGTTCGAACACAGGTGTTACTACGGTAATGTTGAGCGTTACGGATGCGAATGGAAACACCTCTACGTGTACAGCCGATGTAACGGTTGAAGACAACACGCCTCCTTCGGCTCTTTGCCAGGATGTAACGGTGGCATTAGACGCTTCGGGGAATGCGGTTGTAATCCCTTCTCAGGTTGATAACGGTAGCATGGATAACTGCGCCATAGTTGACATCAGCCTCACGCCTAGTACGTTCGATTGCTCGAATACAGGAACCAATCAGTCGGTGCTTACGGTAACGGATGCGAGTGGAAACACCTCCACTTGTAATGCAACTATTACAGTAGAGGAGAATATTCCGCCCACAGCGGTTTGTCAGGATGTAACGGTACAGTTAGATGCAGTAGGAAACGCCAGTATTGTGGCGGCAGATATAGATAATGGAAGCGCAGACAATTGCGGCATTGTTGATTTGACTGTTGACCCATCAGCCTTTGATTGTAGCAACGTGGGAGAGAATACGGTAACACTTACCGCTACCGATGCAGCTGGGAATGCGGCTACGTGTTCGGCCATTGTAACGGTTGAAGATGATATTGACCCGGCCGCTGTTTGTCAGGATATTACGGTTCAGTTGGATGCCGCAGGAAACGCGAGCATTGCGGCTGCCGATGTAGATGGAGGAGGTTCTGACAATTGCTCAGTAATCAATTGGGCGGTGACACCAAATGCTTTTACCTGTGCCGATTTAGGTGCAAATACGGTTACACTTACCGTGACAGATGGCGGAGGAAATACTTCTACCTGTACGGCTGATGTGACGGTGGAAGATGACGTTGATCCAACGGCCTTATGCCAAGATATTGTGGTGGCGTTGGATGTGAACGGCAACGCAACGATTGTTCCGAATCAGATAGATAATGGTTCGAGTGATGTGTGTGGTATTGCCAACCTCAGCCTTGATGTAACGGCTTTTGATTGCTCGAATGCAGGCTTGAACACCGTTGTGCTAACCGTAGAAGATAATAGCGGCAACGTTTCTACTTGTTCGGCAACGGTAACCGCAGAAGACAACATTGACCCGAATGCTGTTTGCCAGAATGCCACTATTTATGTGAATGCAGCAGGTTTGGTAACGCTCGATCCGCTTGCGGTGGATAACGGCTCTTCTGATAATTGCGCGATTGATGTGTATGGCCTTTCGCAAAGCGCTTTTGCGTGTGTTGATTTAGGACAGGCTGTGGCGACACTCACTGTTTCGGATGCCAACGGCAATTCGGACGATTGCGTTGCGGTTGTTACGATTTTGGACACCATCGCGCCAGCAATTGCTGCTTGTCCTGCGGATGTGGTGATAGTTCCTGATAGCTCCGATTGTTCTCCTGTGATAACGTGGGTGCAGCCAACGGTAAGCGACAACTGTACGCCTACGATGGTAAGCACGCATAATCCGGGCGACAACTTTCCTGTGGGAACGACAACGGTTGTTTATGATGCCGAAGACCAATCGGGCAACACGACTACCTGTTCTTTCGCTATTACAATTGAACCATCGGCAGTAACGGTAGTGGTTGCATCGCCCCAAGGGCTATGTGGCAACAACATCACGTGTTTTGAATCCGAAGATGGTACGGCAACGGCAAGTGTTGTGGGCGGATGTATGCCTTACGCGTATCAATGGTCGAACGGACAATCAACCCAAACAGCGGTTGGGTTAGATGCGGGAGAATATAGTGTAGTGGTTACGGATGCCAATGGTACTGAGGCCACGGATACGGTTGTGCTTACACAGCCAACACCTCTTACTACAGATAGCCTTACTTCTCCAACGTTTGTTGGAGGTGGAAACGTTTCGTGTTTTGGTGCTGCGGATGGTGCCATCGACATAAATATTCTTGGAGGCTCGGATTGCTTGAACTACGACTATGCTTGGAACGGCCCTGAAGGATTTACATCTACCGATGAGGATATTTCTGGTCTTGTAGCTGGAACTTACACCGTTACGGTAACGGATGCGAGTGGCTGCGTGCATACAGAAAGCATCACGCTTGTATCGCCAGACCCTATTTCTGTGGTGGCAAGTCCGAATACATATAATGGTTTTAATATGTCTTGTTTGGGGTATGATGATGGGCGGATTGACATCACGGTAACGGACGGAACGGCACCTTACTCCTTTGCTTGGAGCACGGCCGATGGTTCTGCTCATGCTGATGGCGCGGTTACCGAAGACATCGACACACTTGTTTCGGGTACTTATACGATTGTGGCAACAGATGCCAATGGTTGTCAGCTTTCTGAAACCGTTACGCTGACTGAACCGACTGACTTGATTGTGGTAGCAACTGATACGACACTGGTCAACTGTAATGGCGATACCAATGGTGAGTTTGTGGTGGCTGCATCGGGTAGTGTTCCCTCCTACTCTTATTTGTGGAGCACTTCGACAGGCTCAGCACAGGCGAATGGCGATACCGACCCGATATTGAATGAAGTAGGTGTGGGTGTTTATCAGGTAGTTGTGACCGACATTAACGGTTGTCAGGATTCGTTGGAACTTGAAATGACAGAACCAACGAGTTTGGATGTGGCGGTGCTGCAAGTAACGGATGTAACGTGTTTTGATGGCGATGGCGGTTCGGCTACTATTGAAGCTTCAGGCGGTCTTGCACCCTACGATTACAACTGGATTTCAATTGGTCAGAATACGCAAACGGCCACCGACCTTTCTGCGGGAGAATACATTTATGAAGTAACGGATGCCAGCGGTTGCGTTACTTCCGATACCATTGAAGTGATTCAGCCAGACCAGATTATTTTGGTAACATCGCCTGACACCACGGTTTGTGTGGGTACGCTTGCAGCGTTAAGCGTAGAGGCGAGCGGTGGCGGTGGCACCTATCTCATTACATGGGAAAATGGGTTGGGCTTTGGTCCTACTTACGAAGATTACTTCACGCAAACATCCAACGTTGGCGTAATTGCGGTAGACCAAAACGGCTGTACTTCTATTCCAAACTCAGTTATTGTTACCACATACGCACCTGTGAATGCCTCCTTTGAAGAAACAATCGTTGATGCGTGTACATTCCCAGTGGAAGTAGATTTTTCAAACACCAGCACCAATGCTGTGAGTTATAATTGGACGTTTGGCAATGGCCTCACCTCCACCGAGTTTCTGCCATCAACCACTTACGATACGGCACAAACATTTACGATTAAGTTAGTGGCTACATCGCCAGATGGTTGCATGGATTCTACAATTCAACTACTCACCATTGACCCGCTACCTGTTGCTGGTTTTGGTATTCCGTATCCTAATGGATGCTTCCCGATACTTGTGGGATTGTACAATCAGAGTACGCCTGCCGTTTCGTACTATTGGGATTTTGGAGATGGTTTTACAAGCACGGATGCAAGTCCTTACCACTTGTATGAGAACCCCGGGCAGTACACCGTGTCGCTTACCATTACGAACGAGAATGGATGTAGCTCTACGCTGACGGTTGATTCGGCTGTGCATGCGTTCCCAGTTCCCGATGCAGGGTTTATGCCGATTATGCTGAGTGCTCCTGAGCCGGGAAGCGAGTTTCAGATGATTAACAATTCGCTGGGTGCCAACGAATACTTATGGACGTTTGGTGATGGTGGTAATTCTACCCTCACCGAGCCTGTTTATGATTATCCAGAGCATGGTTCTTACACCATCATTTTGCATGCAACAAACGAGTATGGTTGTTCCGATACGGCCAAGGCCACTATTAATGTAGAGCTTACATCAGGGCTATTTGCTCCTAATGCTGTTGCTATTGGTGAGTTTGGCGATGCCGGTTCATGGCTTCCGAAAGGAGACGGAATTGGCCAATACCACGCTTGGATATATGATAAATGGGGCAATATGCTTTGGGAATCGACCGCGCTAATGGATGGCATGCCTATCGAAGGTTGGGATGGCCGCTACCAAGGACAGTATGTTCCGCAAGGGGCGTATGTCTGGAAAATCAACGCCATTTTTAAGGATGGTGAGGTTTGGGAAGGCATGTTGCAACCCAATGGCAAGGAGCAGAACACGGGTTCTGTGATGGTGTTGTTTTAGAGACTACAACCATAAATTCCTCGCAAAGGACTTAGAATCAATTATGCCGATACAGCGTCACCGTTCCGGTGATTTGCTTTGGCTTGAACGTGTTAAACTTCTTAAGGATGAACTGATAGACGTACATGCCTTGCTTTACTGGCTTGAGCGAGCTTTGGTCTGTACCGTCCCAATACACTTCTGGGTTATCTGTTTGCCAAATAAGGCCACCCCAACGGTCGTAAATCTGAACATTGTAGCTTTCGTATTCAAAGTTGGCGCCTTGAGGTATCCATGTATCGTTAATGCCGTCATCATCTGGCGTAAAGGCATTGGGTATATAGAAGGTAAACATCGGGTCAACCTCAACATACCCGAAAGTAGTATCGGCACAACCATACTGCGGGTCGTTATAGGCAATGAGCATCACGAGATACACGCCTGCGCTGTCGTATTCGAACAACGGGTCTTCGGAATAGCTTACAATACCATCGCCCAAATGCCACTCATACGAAGTAGCGCCTGTGCTTTGATTAATCAGTTGAACGGTTGGGTCGATAAAATCTTCGGGCTTAGAGCGTGAAGTAAACGCTGCTACGGGAGAAGGGATCTGACCCACAGTTGTTGTTCCTGAAGCGGTGCAATCACCAGCATCTGTTACTGTTACAGAATAGCTTCCGGGGTTGAGACTGGTGTTCCATCCCGAAGGTGTAGTGAGTTCGGAGTAAATAGAAGCTGAATCGTTAATGGCCGACCATACATATTCGAAAGGTGATGTTCCGCCCAGCATGATGGCTTGCACAGCTCCATTACCTAAACCGCAAGTATCGTCTCCTGCCACCAAACTCACATTGATGGGCAATGGCTGAAGAACGGTAACAGTTGTATCGGCCGAACATCCAAGGTTATCCGTAACGGTAATGGTGTATGGACCAAAACCGAGGTCTTCGATAAGTGTTGTAGTTGACTGAAATACATCGCTCCATTGGTAACTGTATGGTGCTGTTCCTCCTGATGCAACCACAGTGGCTGTTCCGTTAGATTCTCCTGCACACAGGATATCGGTATGCGTGGCAGCCACGGTTGGCAGCGGATTAACCGTTACATTTTGAATAACGGCAGCCAAACAACCATCCGAAGAGGAAACTCCCAGCGTTACGGGATATGTTCCAGCAGTGGCATAGGTATATGTTGGAGATACAGCAACGGATGTTCCAGTCATATCGCCAAAATCCCAAGCTTGACCTGTAGAACCTGTGCTCTGATTTTGAAATGTTGTGGCTGTTCCCTCACAAACAGCAACAGCAGCAAACGCTGGTACAGGCGCAGCGTAAATAGTGATTTGCTCAGTTTGCGTATCGGCACAGAAATCAGAAGTAATAATGCCCAACGTTACATCGTACGTTCCGGCTGTAGTAAAAGTGAAGGTTGCCGATGGCGTTACTGCACTACCCAAGCCATCAAAGTCCCAAGCATACTGTGTAATGGTTGCACCCGTTACGGTTGAATTATCGGTAAAGGTGGCGGGCGTTCCTACGCAAACATCCGTGGTTGCAAAATCCGCCACCGGATTAGGAAATGAATTTGCCTGTAAAGTGATTTGATCTGAGCAGTTTCCTGAACTGGCTACGAGTGTTACATCGTACGTTCCCGGAACGGTATAAGGATGCATCGGATTCTGTATCGTAGAAGTATTTCCATCTCCAAAGTCCCAATCCCAATTGGTAACTGTACCTGTGGCGATGGTTGTAGCGTCTATAAACTGAACCGCATCGCCTGTGCACGCATCCACGACTACAAAGGCTGCAACTGGCACCGCGCTTTCGGTAATTGTCACATCATCTGTACTAACGCATTGATTTGCATCATAAGCTGTTACGGTATATGTGCCTTGCGTAAGCGTTACTGTAGCTGTTGTGCTATTGGCAGGGTCATTCCAAACATAAGACGTACCACCACTGGCGGTTATGTCGGTGCTTCCACCAGGACAATGACTTAAAGCGCCCGTAAAGGTGATTGGGAATGGAGGCGTTTCGGTTACCGTTGCCGAAGCTGTTCCAGGACAGCCGTTGCCGTCAATGGCAGCTACATTATATGTTCCCTGTGTTACCGTGATACTTGCGGTTTGACTGTTTGCTGGATCATCCCAGATATAACTTACACCACCACTTGCAGTAATGGTTGTGCTGTTGCCTGCGCAGTGCGTCAGCGTTCCAGTTATAGTAATGACAGGCGTAGGGAATTGTGCATCGTTTGTAAATGGTGCACTTGGTGCTGATGTGCAGGTCAGGTCACTTTCGGTTACAGTATAGCTTGTTCCTAAAACCATACCCGCGATGCTGCCTCCCGCTCCAACTGTTGGTCCGGCTGGTGTAAAATTGTATGTATTGGCTGCATTGTAAGTTGTAATAGTACTTGAGCCATTTGCCGTACAAGACGCGAGTATGGTTGCAATGATTGGATCTACCACAGAACCTGTAGCTGCATCTACACTAAAAGGAGCGCTTGGTGCGGAAGCACAAGTGCCTGTACCTGCTACCACGGTGTAACTCGTTCCTGCTGTCATACCTGTTATTGCTCCACCCGCACCTACAGTTGGTCCGGCTGGGGTAAACACGTATGTTTCTGTTGCTACATAATTAGTGACTGTTGCTGTTCCAGCAGAAGAACATGTTGCTGCCACCACATTGACAGTTGGTGTTACCGATGGGCCTGTTGCAGCAACGAAGGTTATAAGAATAGCACCTGGGGCACCTCTTCCTCCATTTGAATCATTACCGCCACCACCGCCACCACCTAAAGAGGCACCGCTTCCACCGTTGGTTGCACCGCCATTTCCTCCTGCTGGGCCAGCACCAGCTCCTCCGGTTCCTCCGTTTCCACCACTTCCATTGGTTCCAGCACCGCCTGATGTATTTGTTGTTCCACCGCTGGCCGTGCCGCCTGCGCCACCATTACCGTTACCACCGCCATTGCCAAATATGTTGCATCCATCTCCTCCAGAGCCAGCCGCTCCTCCTCCTGCACTTAAATTTACTGGAGTTCCGTTTGCATCTGTACCTGAAACAGTCGTACTCCCTCCATTTCCACCATTATCTCCATCATTTAAATCACCTCCGTTGCCTCCACCACAACCTCCTGCTCCAACGCTATAAGTGAATGTCGAGCCTGGAGTTACGTCAACAGTTAAAGTTGTGTAGGCAGCACCTCCACCAGCACCACCTCCATACGTATTGCACACCCCACCACTACTTCCGCCACCGCCACCGCCACCGCCAGCACCCCCTCCGTAGAGTTCGACCATTACGGTTGTCACACCACATGGCACGTCAAACGTGCTTGCCGTAGCTGCAGCACCGCACCCAGCAGGACCGGGTACGGTTACATCTTGAGAGTAGGTAAACAACGATGACAACATTGCCATCATGAAAACCAAGAAACGATACGTGTTAAGCATTATATGGGGTTGGCTGCTTTATATTGGCAAAGAAAGGAATTTCATGCAAGGATATTGTAGGGCAAATGTCAAACACCAATCCGTATCTGCTAAAATTACACTTGGTTATAGTAATGACGATGATTGCTTGAAAGCGTTGCTTGGTGGTGGAGTTAAAGATGTTCCTCTTGCAAAATATTATGGAAAGACGGTTCGAGAACGTGAACTCTTTAAAAGGATTTACTCCTACTCTACTCCTTCCACAAATGGCCTTTCCAATTCTCCCTCCTCCTTTTCTTTCTCAATACTGAGTTTAGGGAATTTGACGAGGTCGCGGGCTACAAAACCGCCAGGGTATTGATAGGCTAATTCGCGCTGAAGACGGATGGCCTCTAGTTCGGTACGGAAATCCCCCACACGTACTTTGAAGTTGGGTGCTTGATATATAAGGTAAGCGGGAACATTAGGATTCAATCCCATAAATTCGGCTCGTAAATCGTTGGCTTGCTGTCTTGCTTCCGTTCCAGAACCAGAAAATAGCTGAACACGATAGCCATCGAAGCCATCTTTCAGCTTATTCACCCGAATATGACGCATAATAAGGGAGTCGAGACGCACGTCTCTTTCAATACTCAATGTAGAATCAACAACATCATTAAATGACTGCTGTGCAAATCCTTCCGTGGTAAAACCAAGGAAGAGCATACATATAAAGACAAATTTAGCGATAGCTTGCATGGCGGCAAAGAACGGAAAAATCAGGATTACTGTTCGGCTAGGCGAATGTTGTACCAAGATTATTTAGAACGTTTCTAAATTATGAGATTTTAACAAAAATTCATACTGCGAATAGTTTCAATACTATTTTTGCCCCAATCAAAAAAGTAGCCTTTTTAGGCTGAAAAAGTCAACGAAATCAAGGTGTTGGTAAACGATAAGATTATTAAAAGAAGGGGCTCATTGAGACTTGCTTCGCTTGTACTTACATCGCTCATCTTCCTGTCTTCATTCGCAGCATTTGCACAGGATGGAGAAAAGCTCTTCAAGCAGAATTGCGCAGCGTGTCACCTTCCAACGGACAAAACCGTTCTTGGCCCAGGGCTGAAAGGAATTACAGAGAGAGCGCCTTCCGAACAATGGATTATTGACTGGATTAAGAACCCAGACGCTCTTATTGCAAGTGGAGACGCTTACGCAAATGAAATTAAGGAGTTCAGTCCTACAGCAATGGCTCCTTTCGGATACCTTTCTGACGAGGAAATTGTTGCCATTATAGAATATGTAAAGAATTATGCTCCACCTGTTGAGGAAGTTGCAGTAGTTGCTGAAGGTGTTGTAGAAACTAGTGGTTCGGGAACTTTAGATGAGGGAACATTGAGAAACGTTTTGATTGCCATTGGCGGTCTATTACTTGTTCTTGTATTTATCTTAAGCAGTGTAAGACGCTCATTGACTCAATTGGTTAGCGAGAAAGAAGGAGTTGAAGCTCCTGAAGAACTCGGAACTTGGGGTACGGTTACCAATTGGATGAACGCTCATCGGGGATGGGTCGGGGTTATTGCCCTTGTGCTCATACTTGCATTTCTTAAATGGGGAACGATTGAACTGATGAACATTGGGGTATATACTGGTTACAGCCCCACCCAGCCCATTGCCTTTTCTCATAAGATTCATGCTGGACAGAACGGTATCAACTGTGTGTATTGTCATACAAGTGCCGAAAAAGGGAAAACTGCCGGCATTCCGTCATTGAATGTGTGTATGAACTGTCATACTCATGTTGCCGAAGGGCCAAGCGGAACGGATGAGATTGCGAAGATTTATACCGCATTGGATTTCGATCCAACCACCAAAACATACGGAGACAACCCAACGCCTATTGAATGGGTTCGTGTACACAACCTTCCTGACCTTTCTTACTTCAATCACTCTCAGCACGTAGTTGTTGGTAAGATTGAGTGTCAAGAATGTCACGGTGAGATACAAGAAATGGGTGTTGCTGAACAGCATTCTCCTTTGACTATGGGATGGTGTGTTGATTGTCATCGAACTACTTCGGTACAGGTTGCTGATAACGAATATTACGAAGACTTACACGAACGAACGCCCTCTTGGCATGATGGTAACCCAGTTACGGTTGAGCGAATTGGTGGTTTGGAATGTGGTAAGTGTCATTACTAGAATTAACGATTAAAGATTTTTGGAAACTCTAACATGAGCAAAACCAAAAAATATTGGACAGGGCTGGATCAGCTTCACAACACACCTGAGTTTCAGGAGCGTGTTGAGAATGAATTTGCACCCGAAGCAACCGCTGAACATTTATTGGAAGGCGATAACCTTGACGAAGGCAGTACGAAACGTAGAGACTTCTTGAAGTTTCTAGGTTTTAGCGTTGGAGCAGCCACTTTAGCGGCTTGCGAAACGCCTGTAAACAAGGCAATCCCTTACCTTAATAAACCAGAAGAGATTACTCCTGGTGTTCCAAATTATTATGCTTCCACATTTTTTGACGGAACGGATTACGCAAGTATTCTGGTAAAGACTCGTGAGGGTCGTCCAATTAAAATTGTTGGAAACAAGAAGTCGAAGTTGACAAGTGGAGCACTTAACTCCCGAGTGAATTCTTCAGTTCTTAGCCTTTATGATTCTGCTCGCGCAACGAGTCCGATGAAAGATGGCGAAGCCACTAATTGGACAACTGTTGATGCAGAGATTGGAGCGGCACTTGCTAAGCTGGGCGAAGCTGGCGGTTCTATTGTTCTTCTTACAGAAACGATTATTAGCCCTTCTACTAAGAAGGCAATTGCTGAATTTGCTGCTAAGTATGGCGAAGGTGTGAAGCACGTTACTTATGATGCTATTTCAGCTTCAGGTGCGTTGGAAGCCAATGAGCTTTGCTTTGGTGTAAAAGCGCTACCAGCTTACGATTTTGCTGCTGCTGATGTAGTAGTGAGTTTTGGTGCAGATTTTATCGCAGGTTTCCCTAATGGAGCAGCAAACGCTGTTGGTTACGGAAAAATGAGAGATCCGAAAGGCGGAAAAATGTCACGCCACTTCCAGTTTGAGTCTAACATGTCTCTTGCAGGTAGTAATGCTGATGTGCGTGTGGCTTTGAAGCCATCTGAAAGCGTTGCCGCTGTTATCAGTCTTTATAATAAAGTTGCTTCTGCAACAGGTGGAAACACGTTGAGCGGAGGAACTTCGGAATATGATGCCACTATCGCGAAAGCTGCCAAGGAATTGGTTGCTGCGAAAGGAAAGAGCATCGTTGTTTCGAATTCAAATGACGCAGGTGTTCAAGTTGTAGTTAATGCCATCAATAACCTTCTTGGTAATTATGGTTCTACGCTGAACATGGCTAACCCACTTTACCTTAAAGGTGGTGTTGATGCTGATATGGATGCACTTGTTGCAGACATGAAAGCAGGAAAGGTTGGTGCGTTGCTTATTCACGGTGTGAATCCAAGTTATTCTTACGGAAAGGCTGCCGACTTTAACGCTGGATTGGCGAAAGTTGGTTTGACTGTTTCGTTTGCAGACAGATTGGATGAAACTGCTGCTGCTGGTGTTACTTACCTTACTCCAGACAACAACTACTTAGAAAGCTGGAATGATTCTGAGGCACAAGCTGGAAGCTACAGCTTAACTCAGCCAACGATTCAGCCACTTTTTGATACGAGACAATTCCAAGAGTCTTTATTGAAATGGTCTGGAAACGATTCTGATTATTACTCTTATATCAAAGCCAACTGGGCAGGTATTCATACTTCAATTCCTGATGCTGCGCTATCGTTCAGCGATTTCTTCAATACAGCATTGTTTAATGGTGTATTTGAGTCTGGAACAGCAGGCGAAACTCCTGAATTTGTAGGTGATGTTGCCGCTGCTGCCGCATCGATTAAGAAAGTTCCTGCTGGAGAATTTGAACTTGAACTGTATGTAAAAGCAGGTTTGGGTGACGGTTCGCAAGCAAACAACCCTTGGTTGCAAGAGCTTCCTGATCCTATCTCTCGCGTTACTTGGGATAACTACATTACCATGTCTCCAAAGCAAATGGAGGAAATGGGATTCTCGCGACTTGAGCGTGGAGATTTCATGGCCAATCTTGCTGAGATAACCGTAAATGGTGTGACTATTACAGCACCAGTTTACCTTTCTCCAGGACAGAAATACGGTACTATTGGCCTAGCCGTTGGGTACGGACGTACTGCCGCTGGAAAATGTGGTGATGAAGTTGGCGTTAACGCATACGCTTTATCTACCGGTTCATTTGCTGTTGGTTCAGTTTCTGTATCAAAAGTTGAAGGAGAATACGAAATAGCTCAAACACAGTCTCATCATACATTGATGGGGAGAGATGCTATCCTTAAAGAAACCACTCTTGAAGAGTACAAGCAGGATCCAAAAGCTGGAAACCCAGATTTGATGCTTTATGTTTCAAGTGCAGGAGGTTCTGGTCACGGAGATGATTCACATGGCGGAGGTCACGGAGATGATGGTGATGGACATGGAAACGAGGAAGCTGCTAAAGAAGAACACGCTAGCCCATTTCTACCAGCTGGAGAAGTAAACCTTTGGGATGACCATGCTATTGGCAATGGTCACCGATGGGGAATGTCAATTGACCTAAACAAATGCATCGGTTGTGGTGCATGTGTTACAGGTTGTGGTTCAGAGAATAATGTTCCTGTTGTAGGAAAAGAAGAAGTAAGAAGAGGGCGCAATATGCACTGGTTGCGCATTGATCGTTATTACTCTTCTGAAATGACAGAAGAACACGCTGAAGAAGAAGGTATTGGGGCTATTGACAAGTTTACCGCCATGGAAGCTGCTGCGGAAGCACCTCAGGTTGCTTACCAACCAGTAATGTGTCAGCATTGTAATCATGCTCCATGCGAAACCGTTTGTCCAGTTGCTGCAACTACACACAGTAATGAGGGATTGAACATGATGACGTATAACCGGTGTATCGGTACTCGTTATTGTGCAAACAACTGTCCCTACAAAGTCAGAAGATTCAACTGGTTTCAGTATCATAGCGGAAGTCAGGATTTCAGTACGAACCCAGCAAACGATGACTTGGGCAGAATGGTCTTGAACCCAGATGTAGTGGTGAGAGATAGAGGAGTAATGGAGAAATGTAGTTTCTGTATTCAAGGAATTCAGGCCGCCAAGCTATCAGCTAAAAAAGCAGGACGCAAAGTGGCCGATGAAGAAGTTCAAAGTGCATGTGCTGAGGCTTGTCCAACAAACGCCATTGTGTTCGGAGACCTGAACGACAAGGAGAGTTGGGTTGCTGCAAATGCAAAAGATGAAAGAAGTTATCACCTATTAGAAGAAGTTGGCGTTCAGCCGAACGTTCTCTACATGACCAAGGTGAGGAACGTAGAAGAAAACGAAGCTTAACAAAGACCAAAGCAAGATAAATGTCTAGTCAAGAAGCTTGGATAAGGGAACCACTCGTTTTAGGAGACAAATCCTATCACGATATTTCCAATGATATCGCAAGACCAATAGAAGGTAAGGCAAACAAACAATGGTGGATTGCCTTCACTATTGCCGTAATAGCTATGCTTTGGGGGTTGGGATGTATTATGTACACCATTGGTGTGGGCATCGGTACGTGGGGACTGAACAACACGGTGCAATGGGCTTGGGATATCACCAATTTCGTTTGGTGGGTTGGTATCGGTCATGCTGGTACACTTATCTCAGCAGTACTTCTACTCTTTCGTCAGAAGTGGCGTATGGCAATTAACCGATCAGCAGAGGCGATGACAATCTTTGCGGTGATTTGTGCCGCTTTGTTTCCAGGAATTCACATGGGACGTATCTGGATGGCTTACTGGGTGCTTCCGCTCCCAAACGCTTTCGGGTCTCTTTGGATAAACTTCAACTCGCCACTACTTTGGGATGTGTTCGCGATTGGAACATATTTTAGTGTGTCCTTGGTATTCTGGTACATCGGGCTTATTCCTGATTTTGCAACCATCCGCGATCGTGCAGCAAGAGCTTCCAAGCCGATTCGCGTTGCCATCTACGGCATCATGTCTTTTGGATGGAGTGGAAACGCTAGAGCATGGCATCGATTTGAAGAAATTTCATTGGTACTTGCTGGATTGGCAACGCCACTTGTGCTTTCTGTACACACCATTGTGTCTATGGATTTTGCCACCTCGGTAATTCCAGGATGGCATACAACTATATTTCCACCCTATTTCGTTGCTGGTGCAATTTTCTCTGGATTTGCCATGGTACTTACCCTCATGCTGGTTATGCGTAAGGTGGTGAACCTTGAAGAATACATAACAATCAACCACATAGAGTTGATGAACAAGATTATCATGCTTACAGGTTCAATTGTAGGAGTAGCATACATTACGGAGCTGTTCATGTCTTGGTATTCTGGAGTTGAATATGAACAATATGCCTTTATTAATAGAGCCACCGGACCATACTGGTGGGCCTATGCTGCCATGATGACGTGTAACGTAGTCAGCCCGCAGCTTTTCTGGTCTAAGAAATTGCGAAGAAACATAACGTTCACTTTTATTCTTTCAATTTTCGTGAACATCGGTATGTGGTTCGAACGATTTGTAATTATCGTAACTTCGCTACACAGAGATTATCTTCCTTCAAGCTGGTCTATGTTCTACCCAAGTTGGGTTGATATTGGCATCTTCGTTGGAACCTTAGGTATATTCTTCACTTTCTTCTTATTGTATGCAAGAACCTTCCCTGTATTACCAATAGCAGAGGTAAAGTCAATTTTGAAATCAACTGGATCTCAGTACAAGAAATAATTCAGACTGATAATGAGCACGAAAGAAATACACGGTCTGTTTGGAGATGAGGAAGTACTACTTACCTCGGCCAAAAAACTTGTGAGCAAAGGAGTTCACGTTAAAGATGTGTTCTCTCCGTTTCCAATTCACGGAATTGACCCAGTAATTGGAGTGCCTCCAACACGACTACATATAGCAGGATTCATTTACGGAATAGTTGGTTTATGCCTATCGCTTTTCATGATGTGGTTTACCCTTATCATGGATTGGCCAATGAACATTGGAGGTAAGCCTAACTTCTCATTACTTGAAAACTTACCGGCATTCGTCCCGATAGCATTTGAGATGACGGTTTTCTGTGCCGCCCATGGAATGGCTGTTACCTACCTTATTAGAAATACTACCTATCCAGGTAAGAAAAACTGGAACCCAGATTTAAGAACAACTGATGACAAATTTCTTATTCAAATTAATCTTGATGAGAATAGCGTAAGTGGAGAAGAGATTGAGGCAATTTTGAAAGAAACTGGAGCAGAGGAAATAACTCAAAAATGAACAAGGCATTGAAATACAATATTTCGCTGGTAACAAGTGCATTCGTTTGCATCGTTGTGCTAATGAGCTCTTGTAGCTCAGACCCTAACAGTCCGGGAGTTGAGTATATGCCAGACATGTACCGCTCTCCATCTTACGAAACCTACAGCGCAAACCCTGTTTTCAAGGACAGCATGACAGCTCAACTGCCTGTTGCTGGTACCGTTGGCAGAGGCGAATGGCCTGAAGGTGGAAGTACGATAAATGCACTTCCGTATGCGTATCCAAATACATTGGACGGTTACATTGCCGCTGGCGAAGAATTGACCAGCCCACTTCCAACGTCAGCCGAAACAGCCGCTGAAGGGAAAATTGTCTATGAGAAAATGTGCATGCACTGCCATGGCGCAAAAGGAGAGGGTGATGGACAACTTATCGAAACAGGAAAATACCCGCCTCCACCAGCTTACAACGGTGGTGCATTGAAAAACCTTTCCGAAGGAAAAATGTTCCACACCATTACCTATGGAAAAGGATTGATGGGTTCGCACGCATCACAGCTTACAAAAGAAGATCGTTGGAAAGTCATTCAGTACATCCAAGAACTTCAACAGCTTTAATTGAATTAGAGAAACAGTAGCCACCAGAAATGGATTATACTTTCAAATCAAGCACTAAACGAATAACACTTGGCCTTATTGGCGTTGGTGTACTTGCCCTAGTGTATGCGGTTCTTACGCATATTCCAGGACAGCGTATTTGGGCCAACATGTTGGTCAACTCATATTTCTTTGTTGGCATTGGCCTAATGGGAACACTATGGATGGCTATTCAGTATGCTTCTGAGGCAGGCTGGTCCACAGGATTCAAGCGTGTACCAGAAGCGGTATCGCAATACCTTTTAGTTGGTGGGCCAATTCTATTGATTACTCTAATCGCTGGAAGTCACAGCTTAGGATGGCACCACATCTATCACTGGATGGATCCTGAGATTATGAATCCAGAGAGTTCACACTACGATTCTATTATTGCAGGAAAATCTGCTTACCTAAATGAGCCTTTCTTTTTCGGACGTGCGTTCATCTACATTCTAATTTGGGTTGCATTTACCATCTACTTCCGTAAGGCTTCTTTGAAAGAAGAATTAGACGGTGGTGTTGCTATCCACAAAAAGAACTACGGTTATGCCGCTGCATTCCTTGTGTTCTACGGTATAACTTCATCAACGTCTTCTTGGGATTGGATTATGTCTATTGACACACACTGGTTCAGTACCCTTTTCGGATGGTACAACTTCTCAACCATGTTTGTGACCGGGATTACCATGTTTGCGCTTATTACCATTGATTTGAAGCGCAAAGGCTACATGGAGCACATCAACGAAGAGCACATTCAAGACCTTGGGAAATTTATGTTTGGAGCATCCGTATTCTGGGGCTACCTGTGGTTCTCACAGTTCATGCTTATCTGGTATGCCAACATTCCTGAAGAAGTAACTTATTTCCAAGACAGATGGAAAAACTACTCATTCGTTTGGGGGGCACTACCTATTCTTAACCTAGCTTTGCCAATGTTAATATTGATGGACAAGGCTGCGAAGAGAAACTTTAGCATCATGACCTTGGCCGGTGTTATCATCGTTTTCGGTCACTGGTTAGATGTTTTCCAAATGGTAATGCCTGGTGCTGTTAAGGCAGATTGGGGAATTGGAGTGTTGGAGATAGGGTTGTTCCTAGGTTTCCTTGGCTTGTTCTTGTTTGTAGTGCATAATGCACTCGCCAAAGCACCGCTGGTTGCTAAGAACCATCCTTACTTGGATGAAGCGAAACATCATCACGTATAATCTGGCGATTAAGTATTCGGTAAAAGAGAACTGAGAAATGATCAATCTGCTTATTGCAATAGTTATAATTCTCGCCATCCTAGTTGTGGCGAAAGTGATTCGAGTCTTCGAACTCAGCACAGACCTTAAAAGTGAGAACCCTACAGAAGTTACTGCTTCTGATAATAAAACACAGGCCACCTTGTTTCTCATTGGCGGTTTGAGTTGGTTAGCTTTTGTTGTCTACGGTGCTGTGGTTTGGGGAAAGTTAGCGCTGCCAGAAGCGGCCTCGGTTCATGGAGAAGATATTGACGGACTTATGTCCCTTACATGGTTTATAATTGGAATAGCTTTCTTCGTTACCCACCTTCTGTTGATTTATTTCCTATACACCTACTATTACAGGAAAGAGAACACGGCTACATTCTTCGCTCACAGCACAAAGTTGGAGATGATATGGACAGTAGTGCCAACAATCGTTCTTACTTCACTTATCGTTTATGGATTAAGTATCTGGAACGGGATAACCAGTCAAGAGCCAGACGATGCCATTGAAATTGAGTTATATGCAAAACAGTTCGACTGGACTGCTAGATATGCTGGAGACGATAACGTACTCGGCAAATCCGGTTATCGACTTATTACAAGCGAAAACCCACTTGGTATAAGTCTTAAAGACGGTGCTTCAAATGACGATAAAATAGTTAGAGGAGAAATTCACTTACCTGTCGGGAAGCCAGTAGTCTTTAAGTTTCACTCTAGAGACGTATTACATAGTGCTTACATGCCGCACTTCCGTTTACAGATGAATTGCGTTCCAGGTATGACCACTCAATTTCACATGGTGCCTAAAACCACCACAAAAGAAATGAAGGAAATAACAGGAAACGAAGATTTCAACTACATCCTTCTTTGCAACAAGATTTGCGGTGCCGCTCACTACAATATGCAAATGGACATTATTGTGGAATCAGAAGAGGATTATGCTGCATGGTTAGCAGATAAGAAAACGGTTGCAGAAACACTAACACCAGCACCAGAAAAAGTTGCCCAAGTGGTTGTTGCTAAAATAGCAAGTGAAGAGGCGATTGCAGACCAGCACACAGAAGACCAAAACGAGCAAGCACCAGCTACTCACTAGTATTTATAAAGGATTAAGATGTCAGATCACGCAGAAAACGCAGAAAACGCGCATCACCATCATGGTAAGCCTGACTTTTGGACACATTACGTGTTCAGTCAGGATCATAAGATGATATCTAAGCAGTTTTTGATAACTGCTATTATCATGGGATTTGTGGGGATGGCAATGTCAATGCTTTTCCGTTTACAGTTAGGATGGCCAGGAGAATCATTCCAGATCATTGAAACAGTACTTGGAAGCAAATGGGGAGCAGGAGGAATTCTTGATCCGAACATGTACCTAGCGCTTGTTACCATTCACGGAACGATTATCGTGTTTATGGTACTTACTGGAGGTTTGACTGGTACGTTCGCGAATCTTCTTATTCCTTTGCAGATTGGAGCAAGAGATATGGCATCAGGATTCCTGAACATGCTATCTTATTGGTTCTTCTTGGGTTCTTCAGCGGTTATGATCGCATCCCTGTTCATAGAATCAGGACCTGCATCAGCAGGTTGGACCATTTACCCACCACTTAGCGCATTGCCAGAAGCAATTCCTGGTTCTGGTTTAGGAATGACCATGTGGTTGGTTAGTATTGCTTTGTTTATTGTGTCTTCATTGCTCGGGGGGCTCAATTACATCGTTACCATCGTTAACCTGAGAACTAAAGGCATGTCGATGGGGCGTTTGCCTTTGACCATGTGGGCTATTCTTATCACCGCCATCCTCGGAGTTCTTTCGTTCCCGGTTCTTCTGTCGGCAGCATTGCTGTTAATCTTTGACAGAAGCTTCGGAACAAGTTTCTACCTATCAGACATTTTCATTGGAGGAGAAGCGTTGGAGCATACAGGTGGTAGCCCAATTCTTTACGAGCACCTGTTTTGGTTCTTGGGCCATCCAGAGGTTTACATCATTCTATTACCGGCTCTGGGCATTTCTTCGGAGATAATTTCAACCAATTCGCGTAAGCCAATTTTCGGATATAAGGCAATGGTTGGATCTATGCTGGCAATTGCATTCCTTTCATTCATCGTGTGGGGTCACCACATGTTTATTACAGGAATGAATCCTTTCTTAGGTTCAGTATTCACATTTACAACGCTATTGGTTGCAATTCCATCTGCCGTTAAGGTATTTAACTACCTCACTACACTTTGGAAAGGAAATATCGTTTACACGCCTGCCATGATGTTTGCCATAGGCCTAGTTTCAACTTTCGTAACAGGTGGACTAACAGGTATTATCCTTGGTGATTCTGCATTGGATATCAACGTTCACGATACGTACTTCGTTGTTGCTCACTTCCATATTGTGATGGGAGCCTCTGCCATCTTCGGAATGTTTGCTGGAGTTTATCATTGGTTTCCGAAGATGTATGGGAGAATGATGAACAAGAAACTGGGTTACGCTCACTTTTGGTTGACCATCATTTCAGTTTACGGTGTGTTCTTCCCGATGCACTTCATCGGGTTGGCTGGAGTACCAAGAAGGTATTACACTAACGAAGCATTTCCATTGTTTGATGCTTTGCAAGACATCAACGTTAGCATAAGCATGTTTGCGTTCTTAGGAGCACTTGCCCAGTGCATCTTCGCATTCAACTTCTTCTACAGCATTTTTAGAGGAACTAAGGCATCTAAAAACCCTTGGAGATCAAACGCCTTGGAATGGACAACACCAATCAATCCTGGACATGGAAACTGGCCAGGCCCGATTCCTGAAGTTCACCGTTGGGCGTACGATTACAGTAAGCCTGGTGCTGATGATGATTTCATTCCTCAAAACGTGCCACTGAAACCAGGAGAAGAGGATATTCAGTAACCTTACACTATTTAAACAGAAAATGTCCTTAATTAATTAGGGACATTTTTTTTGCCGTGAACTTTCTGCCCGACATACCTAAGACCACACACGTCATTGCGACTGCCATCATTTCGACCACTTCGACTCTACTCAGTGTAAACTCCGTGGAGAAATTCACAGATGTCTCGGCTTCCCGTAAAAACGGGACAGGCAGTTCCTTGCTCGACATGACGCGCTTTGCAAGGTTCATACGGTTCTTCCTCCTTTTTTCCTTTCTCCTTTTTCCTTTTCTCTCTTCTGCACAGCAGAAGGAGCAACGAGAGAATAAGAAGGTAAAATTCATAGCAAAGGTTGAGACACGAAATTCCTTCGTTCAAACCCACTACGCCACCTTTCTGGGAATCAGAGCTGGCTTAGAGTTTAAGTTTCCTATACGCTGCGGAATTGGCTATTACTGGATGCTCACCAACCTAGATTCCAAGTTCTACAAGCCATCAGACTTTGGACAGACTGATTTGACGGCTCGACCAAAAATGCGCTACGTTATTGGTTATGTTGATTTCAGTTTCTACGAAGAAGACGATTGGACTCTCTCTGTTCCGGTTCAAATTGGAGTTGGAGAAACGTTCTATCGAAGTGAGAACTCCAAACGCTTCGCAAATGGATTAGTCGTGCCTATGGAGGCAGGGATTTCTGTTGATTATCTTTTTACCAAATGGATAGGCTTTGGAGTTGGGCTAGGCTACCGAGTAATGCTGAAAGGCAATAAGCAAGTGAGGGAGAATTTCAATTCGCCTTATTATCAGATTCGGTTGAACATTGCTTTCTCGGAGATCTTTAGGGAGATAAAATCCAAGAAGAAAAAGAAGAAAGGCTAGTTGTTCATCGCTCCTTGAGCAATCCAATCGTAAATCAGGCCTATCTCATCGTCTGTAAGTCTGTCCGCATAAAGCGGCATCATTGTTCCGAATTGGCTGTTGCCAGCTACTTTCTGATACAGCACCGAATTCTGTGGGTCGTGTGGTGTAACTCGTTTGTAGCCTGGAAAGTTGATTGAATTGACATTCACCAAGTCATTATATCCATTGGTTACCCCTAGATCCAGGCTAGCAAAGCCTGGGTGGCAATTCACGCACTTACCAAGAAAGATCGGGAGAATAGTATCAGTATAGGAAAGCGTGTCAACTGGTGGTCTGATAATAATTGGACCAGAATCTTTCGTACACGAGCTCAGAAAAATAATGCTGAATGCAAGAACATTCGTACTTGGTTTCCTGACGAAGGAAGGAACTCTGAGTTGTTGAACCATCAACTTTATAATTCCGAAAAACAATAAGAGATACATGCTAAGAATCTTCATTCTGCGGTTCAATTATTCAAGGCTCCTTGAAGAATCCATTTTGTGAAGAGTTCTTGTTCTTCTTCCGTTAATGTGAGAACCCCCGGAGGCATTGCGAGACCGTACACCTCATCACGCTTGATCTTATGATATAGAACCGATTCGGCAGTATCGAAAGGAACTACGCGCAGAGCAGGTGCCCAAGACGAGGCCTCTACATTTACGAGTTGACTGTAGGTAGAATCAATGCCCAGATCCAAGTCGCCAGAAGCAGGATGACATACCCAGCACTTTACTTGTATAAGTGGTTGCACATCATTGCTAAATGACACGGTATCGCTTGGTGGAGAAGGAGGTGGTGGTGTAGGAAATACGCGGACCGGCCCAGAATCTTTGGTGCAAGAGCACAAGAAAAGGACTGAACCTAACATCACCACCATCAGCTTAGATATATTCCGACTACTGATCATTTCTCCTTTGCCTTCCTTTTTCGCTTTTTCTTAATCCAAAATTTGCGAGTAATGTTAAATCCAAAAAGGAATTTTCCTTTGGTGTAATCGAACGAACTGTCGGTATAGAGGTCTTGTCCAATCAGGTTGTCTGACGAGGAAACAAAAACCTGAAAAGCATGACCCAACGTGCTTATTTCTACGCCCAGAGAAATTGGGTCTCTAAAGGTTGCCGTGCGATTGTTGAACACGTAAGCGTACTCTAAAACGATGTAAGTTTTAGATGCCACACGAACCCGACCAGAAATAGGCAAGGCAAAAGTGTAATTGGTGTTTCCGGGAGCTGAGAGGTTTCTATAAACGAAAGTTGGCGCTATCTGAATGGAACCATATTTCCCAAACTTTCTGGAAATGATCAATTGCAGGTCGTAGGTAAGTCGATGTGCGAATTTGTACTCGTAGAGCGTTGTGCTATCCGCAAAAAAGAGTGTGCTATCCGCTTTGGGAGCATCATCAGAATTTACCCCCATGTTCCCATAAATGGAAAGCGAAACCGGAATCTTGTTGTCTTTGGTCTGTCTCAGCATGGCGTATTTTGCGTCAAAATCCCACACCTTATCAATCTTTGTTCTACCAAAACCGAGCATTAAGTTTTTGGTAACTGCTATTGAATACCCAAGTCGGATATTGGCCGGAAAATCCAATCCAAAGAACTGTTTGTAAAACGATTCATCTATCCCAACCACACCAAACCGGTGCTGAATGCGAAACATCATGCTTCGTCTTGGAAGGACCTCGTTCGTTTGAAAATTGAATAATTGTGGATGGTCAAACGTCTGCTTGACATACACTCTTGGCTTCTTCACCTTAATGCTATCGGTTTCTTGTCCGTGTAGAATTGCGGGGAAGAATAAGAGGCCAAGCAGGAGTAGCGAATAACGGCAGGCTCTCATTGCTCATATTCCTTTGCCAAGGTGCGAATGAATGCCACCAACTGCCACCGCTCTTCTTCGCTTAACGAATATTCGTAGTTGGCCATTTGATCACGTCCGTAAGAGATCTTCCAAAAAAGAGTTCCGTCAGATTGTTTTTGAACAAATGTGCTTGTGAGGTTTGACGGTGGTGTTTCCAATTCGACTGCTGCCAAACCATTACCTTCTCCAGATTCACCGTGACAGGTCCAACAAGCCGAGCCAAACAATTTTTCCCCTGCACGAATTGCATTCTCATCAGATAAATCAATAGTGGCCTGTCTGTTTTTGGCCTCTTCAGGCACGGTCCATGGTTCCTGAGAAAACGTAGTTGCCGATAATGCCATCAGAATAAGAATGGGCACCAATTCTTTCATGAATTCTGCTTTGTATTTAGTTCTTCTAGTTTGCGTAGACCTACTTGAGCGTTGGTGTAAGAAGGCTCAAGGCTGAGTGCTTGCTCCAAGCTTTTTTGGGCCGCTTCCAAATCACCAGATTGTAACTGGATCATTCCAAGATTGTAGTGAGCCTTATGGTTTTCAGGTTGAATTTTGATTAAGGCTTCGAAGTGTGCGAGGGTGGATTTCAACTCCCCAGTTTGAGAGTAAATAGCGCCCAGATTATGATGAGCTGCTGCCGAATTCGCATCCAGATCCAGAACCTTGTTCAGGCTATAAATGGCTTCTTCTGCCCTTCCCGTTTGGAAATAGGTCATGCCGAGTTTTAACCAAGCGTCTGAGTTTTTGTCGTAAGCCTCTGTAGCCGAAAGGAATTTTTGAATTGCACTTTTTGGATTTCTATTTCTTAGGTCAACGTTTCCAAGATTGACAAACGCAGCACTTTGCATAAAGTATTCTTCGCCATCTTCGGGCTCTATATCGATGACCTTTTGAAAATGTTCTGAGCTTTGAATCGCATCATCCGATTTCAACGCTAAGACAGCCAATCGGTAATGCACTTTTAGGTTTTCAGGTTCATCATTGATGATACCGTTTAAGAGGGCGGTGCTGGCTTCAGAGTTGCCAAGCAGATTGTAAATTGAGGCCATTTCTGTTCGAATAAAAACAGGTTTTAGGAATCCGAATGAGAGTGCAGATTCCAAATGATGTAAAGCCTTTCGTGCCAAATCAGAATCAACTTCTCCTCTTGTTTGAGCTGCGGTATTGGCGCTTAACTGTTCATATGTAAACTGCCCCAATTGCGTATGATATTGAACTACAGCGCTGTGTACCGTAAGTCCCAGAATGACGATTGCGACACCCAGAAAAACCATCCCGGGAACTCGAATTTTCCCAGAAAGTTTCAATCTAAGATCGTTGATGCTTGTACTCGATCTGGTAAATAACCGAAGGAGCAGAACCGATCCGTAGGCCGTTGCCACCGACATTCCGACTGACATCAGAAAAGGAATAATCCCATACAATCCTCTGAATATGAGAATGGAAATGATGAATACCACGCTCATCAGAATATCCTCGCCTATCGTGAAACTGTAGCGGTTTTGGTAATTAGGTAGTTTGAATTTGCTTTGAAATAGCGGAGGGGTTGTGAATCCAAAACTCAAGGCATTCTCCGGACAGCTTGAAACACAATCGAGGTCTTTCATGCATCTGGAATTGGTTACCATCCCGAATTCTTTGATCTCTTTATGAACCAGAATATCTGAGGTACAATTGACCGTACACGTGCCGCATTGAACGCAATCTCCGGTCAATTTTATCCTTCCTGGCGCTACTTGATCTGCGATGCCAAATAAAGCTCCATACGGACAGCCGTACCAGCAGAAACTCCGAGAACCCATCATGTAAATGAGTAGAAACCCAACTATGAAAAACGTACTTAATGCGATTTCAACTGGTGGTAGATTTCGCCAAAAATCATTGGTAACGAAAGAAGACCATTGCCCATTGGTGTTCTCCACCACATGAATGGCTTGAGTTTCTGCACCAGAGACCATCATCTTGATCTGCGGCCAAACAAACAAGTAAAGCATGGCACCCATTGGCACCCAGATCAACGCCCTAGAACGAATTGGCCTCGACCGGATTTTCAACTTTTTCAGGATCCAAGAACTGGCATCTTGAAGGGAAAGGATGTGACAGCCCCAACTGCAAAAGAACCGACCGAAAATGAGCGTTGCAATCATAATTACAACCATCAGAATGAACCCAGCGGTTACAATTCCTTGGTGAATGGTGTAGAGAACTTCGTTGAGTTCTAATGGCGCAAGAGTAGTTTCATTGAAGCGCCAATGAATCATGTGCAGAGCGAAAAACACCCAGACCCCGAAGAGCGTCCAAGCTCTCCATTTAGAATAATTAGGATGCGTATTAACTCCCATTGGATGGTTTTTTACTGATTCACAATCGGTGGTGTTACACTCAATTGGCTACAACTCAGATTACTTAATAAACCGTAAGTCGTTTGAAATAAGTACGGTTGTCAATTTCTAAAGACAGACCGTAAACCCCTTTAGATGAGTTGGGAAGAGAGATGGTTTCAAGGAATTTGCCAGAAACATCTTGGTAGGTTTTCGTCCAAACTGTTCGTCCTGCAAGGTCAATTACTGTGGCATTGACATCAGCGGTACCAGGCATTTCAATATCCAAGAAGAATTCTCCATTTGAAGGATTTGGATAAGTGGTAATGCGCTCGGTAAGGTCGTAATCGTCAACAATTCCCGTACATATATCTACAACGGCTGTTGCCATTTCCATATCGCTATTACATACGCCACCTCCGGATGTAATTTCCCAATCGTAGAAGTAATAATAGTACTGTGCGCCCGATGTTGATCCTGTTATGGAAAGCGTATCAGGAACGGAATAGGGGTAACTCACTCCTGCATTATTTCTATACAGATTGATGTCTCCCAATAATGAGATGGTAAAGTTTATACCGATTGGAACATTGAAATTCAGATCTACTCGCTGTTCTCCATCCACAAGATTGAACACACCAGAGGTCACGTACATATCTACCTGATCGGTTATCATGATAGTCCGAGGTCCTGCACCATCAGCATAAACTTTAACCGACTTAATGGTAATTGGCATGTAGGTATCAAACATTAATCCTTGGTCGCTACTTAGGTTACCGCCACCTCCAGCGTTATCGAATTTACCACCGTAAGTTGTGGTTCCTTCTATTATGCCTTGGTCTGAAGCATAGTATTCAGTTGTCTGCGAAATGGCTGGCGTAACAAACGTATTTCCATAACCAACCGTGTTTCCCGCGCCATCGTACCACATCACATTATCGCCAGTTGCAGTTAATGTTGCGGTAGTTGTACTGCCTTGCTCCACCACACATACCGTATCATCGGTTATGTTCGGGGTGGGCGGTTTTGCAATAGGAACAATACTTAATGGGTCTGCTGAGAACGTACCACAATATCCTGTTACGTCAACCGAATAAGTTTCATTCGGATGTCCATAAATGGTTGGAGTTGTTTCTCCCGTGGACCATGCAAATGCAGACCCTGCGGTAGCTCTAAGAAGTACCGAATCATCTTCACAAACAAACATTCCACCTTCGGCTTCGATGACCACATCTGTGGTGCCAGTTGTTCCTTGCTGAGTAAGTGTGATAGGAATGGCCGTGAAATTATTGTCCTCATTTTCTTCCACTACAATATCATTTGGGTCAACTTCATAAACAATCCAGTAATCGCCATTGCATGTGCCGTCAGGAATATCAATCCACATTCCATCTAAATATTCGTAATACACATCTGTGTAGCCCGAAGAAATTCCTTGTCTAGCTTGGCCACAACCATAGTTTCCACCGCCCAGACCGTAGTTCGGAAAGTCGCTGTTGTCCAATACGGTTCCGCCTAAATAAACGGTGTTGTCATCTCTACAATCGTCATTCGGAGCACCAGAGCAGGTGTAGTAATCCATCAGGCAGAAGCCCAATTTGTGCCCGCGTCCAACAATGGGCCAATTAAGTGGGTCGGTGGTTGTAACGTCTTCATAACGGAGCGTGAATACGCCCCACTCATCAAAGTGATTGTGCCCATGACTTGGGTGATATGTGGAAGCATTGGGTATCATCCTTTCGGTAAAACTCATCGTATTGCCATTCTTGTGGTAGATACGTTGGAATTGAATATGCTCAGGCACCGCTCCGTTCGGGCATACAAATTCGGTATTTGAGTTTGGATCAAGAATAGAGACGGTATCTGTTCCGCAGACGAACCATCTATAGCCATCTCTATCCGCACCACGCATTTCCAATGGGCCATGGCCAATGTTTGGAGTTGACCCAGAAACTTCAATTTTTCCTGGAGCTTCGTTTGGCCCGCCTTGTCCATCACGAAGACATTCCCAAGAAATGGTTATGTCTGGTAAGAGATCACATTCAGATGAACCGTCCTCGCAAGCGCAACTCGTTGCGTCTGTTGTTGTGCATTGGGCGTTGACGAAAAATGGAGAAAGTAAAAGGAGGGAGTAGGTAAAAAGTTGTTTCATATTTCCAATCTTGAATGAGCCTCATGCAGTCTTGTTGCAAAAGGTGTATCCAAAATTAGGCGCAGGCCGTACTTACAATATGATGTACATCATAAATTGGGGATGTAAAACAGTCCTCGCTCAGGTTTTAATGGTAAAACCTCAATTAATCGTAGTTAAGGTTGGGGCTCAGCCACCTCTCTACCTGCTTTAGCTCCATTCCTTTTCGCTCAGCGTAATCTTCCACTTGGTCTTTCTCAATTTTTCCAAGACCAAAGTACTTGCTTTGCGGATGTGCGAAATAGAACCCACTAACCGATGCTGCTGGCATCATGGCCAGACTTTGGGTTAAGGTCATTCCTGTAATAGAACCAGCATTCAGAAGTTTGAACAACTCTGGCTTTTCGGTATGATCTGGACAGGCAGGATAGCCTGGTGCTGGACGAATACCCCGATACTTTTCTCTGACCAACTCTTCATTTGAAAGTTTTGCAGAATCGTATCCCCACGTTTCTGTTCGTACAAACTCGTGTAGCTTTTCGGCAAAAGCTTCGGCCAATCTATCGGCTAAAGCTTTTAGCATAATGGAATTGTAATCGTCATGGTCAGCTTCAAACTCGGCTAACTTTTTCTCTATTCCTAGGCCTGAGGTAACGGCAAATCCACCCATGTAATCTTGTAAACCAGTTTCTTTTGGAGACACAAAATCTGCCAAAGCGAGATTAGCAACAGTTGAAGCCTTCTTGGATTGCTGACGTAACGTATGCACCGTTGAAAGCACTTCTGTGCGGCTTTCATCCGTGTAGAGTTCTACATCATCGCCAATGGCGTTTGCGGGCCAAATACCAACTACTCCGCTTGCGGTAAGCCACTTTTCAGAGATGATTCGCTTGAGCATGGCCTGTGCATCGGCAAACACTTTGGTGGCGGCTTCACCCACAACTGCATCTTCCAAAATCTTTGGATAACGACCAGCCAACTCCCATGTTTGGAAAAACGGTGTCCAATCGATGTAGTCAACCAATTCACTCAAAGGGAAATCCTTGAATTCCGTTAAACCGAGTTTGTTAGGCTTTGCAAGATCTTCCTGTTTCCATTCAATTTTGAATTTGTTTTCTCTGGCAACAGCGAGTGACACAAACTGCTTATCTGCACGTTTTCGGGCGTGCATTTCACGCATGTGTGCGTATTCTTCCTTGAGGTTGGCAACAAACGCGTCTTTCTTGCTTCCAAGTAAGCTTTCAACTACGGTTACCGAACGGGAAGCATCCAATACGTGAACCGCTTGGCCTCGCTTGTACCTCTCTTCAATCTTTACTGCTGTGTGAACACGAGATGTAGTCGCACCACCAATCAATAGGGGGATGTCAAAGCCGTCATGTTCCATCTCCTTAGCGAGATGTACCATTTCGTCCAATGATGGTGTAATCAAACCACTAAGGCCAATGACATCTACATTCTGCTCCTTGGCTTCTTTCAGAATACGCTCCGCAGGAACCATCACTCCGAGGTCGATCACCTCATAATTATTACAAGCAAGCACAACCCCAACGATATTCTTCCCGATATCATGAACGTCTCCTTTCACGGTTGCTAAAAGCACACGACCAGCCCCTCCCGACCTCCCCGAAGGGGAGGAGTTGGAGGCCTTGATCTGGCGTTGAATCTTATATCTGACATCATCAATATCTACTAATACTTCATCATTCGTAAAGCGGATAACCTCAAACCCTTGTTCTTTAAGCCAATTCTCTCTTGCAACATCATTTTCGTGAACATCAGGTAGTTGATGAATAAGTCCATCAATTTCAATGACCAACTTTTCCTGAAGACACACGAAATCTGCAACGTATTTGCCAATGATGTGCTGTCTTCTGAATTTATGCCCACCAAGCTGTTTGTCTCTTAATGACTGCCAAAGGGCATCTTCTGCTGGTGTCGGGTTGCTCCGATGCTTTTTGACGTACTCCTTTATCTTTTTGTAGTAAACAGGGTCAGCGGTCATATACCCAGGCTTTTGCGGGTCGCCACCCCCCCCTTTTGGGGGTAGGGGGGCATCCATATATGGAAGCAAGTAAGCCACTGCCTTTTTCATTACCCGCGCACTTTTTACTACCTGAGGAAGAAACATTTTACCTGCACCAAAAAGGTCTCCAACTACATTCATTCCGTCCATCAACGGTCCTTCAATTACATGTAGCGGTCTCTCAGCTTTTAGCCGAGCTTCCTCAACATCTTCTTCCACATAATCGGCCATTCCTTTTACCAAGGCGTGAGAAAGTCGCTCTTCTACAGGCGCTTCTCTCCATGATAAATCCTCAACTCGTTCTCTGGTAGTTCCAACAAAGGTTTGGGCAAACTCTAAAAGGGCTTCGGTTGCATCCTCGTTCCGATTGAGCAACACGTCTTCCACTTTTACCAAAAGCTCCTTTGGAATTTCATCGTAAACCTCCAACATGGTTGGGTTCACAATTCCCATGTCCATTCCATGCTGGATGGCATGATAAAGAAAAGCGGAGTGCATTGCTTCGCGCACAGGATTATTCCCTCTGAACGAGAACGAAACGTTACTTACTCCACCGCTAACCTTAGCTCCAGGAAGGTTTTCCTTTATCCATTTGGTGGCATTGAAAAAATCGACCGCATTGTTGTTGTGCTCATCCATTCCCGTTGCAACGGGGAAAATATTTGGATCGAAAATGATGTCCTGAGGAGGAAATCCAACCTTTTTGACAAGCACGTCATAAGAGCGTTGACAGATTTCAATTCTACGTTCGTAACTGTCTGCTTGTCCGTTCTCGTCAAATGCCATAACAACGGTTGCGGCACCGTAACGTTTAATCTTCTTAGCGTATTCAACAAATTGCTCTTCACCTTCTTTTAGGCTAATGGAATTCACCACACACTTACCTTGAACACATTGTAATCCGGCCTCAATGATATCCCATTTAGAACTATCAATCATGATAGGAATACGAGAAATATCTGGTTCTGCAGCAAGCAAATTCAGAAACCTGACCATGGCTTCTTTACCATCAATCATTCCTTCATCCATGTTGATGTCAAGCACCTGCGCGCCACCATCAACCTGGTCGCGAGCTACAGACAGCGCTTCATCAAACTTCTCTTCTTTAATTAGGCGAAGAAATTTTCTTGAACCTGTAACGTTGGTTCGTTCACCGACATTAATGAAGTTGGAACCGGGGAATATCGTCAGCGGCTCAAGGCCTGAGAGTTGTAACGGGGGGGGGGTAGTTGACAAGGTTGATATAGTTTGATTTTTGAATTATTAACCGCAGAGGCGCAAAGTGATCGCGAAGGACGCGGAGTTTTTTTGCGTACTCTGCGCTTCTCTTTGCGCCTCTGCGGTTAAATCATTTCGTGTGATTGTATTTTTCGCGGTGAATATTCTGCGGCTACTTCTGCAATTGCCTTTATATGAGCAGGGGTGGTACCGCAACATCCGCCAATAATATTTATCAAATCTTCTTTCATGAAGTCTTCAATCTGCTCAGCCATCATTTCAGGCGTCTCGTCATACTCCCCAAACTCGTTCGGTAAACCTGCGTTGGGATGTGCGCTAACATTAAACTGAGATTTTGCCGCAAGCACTTGAAGATATGGTCTCAGTTGCGAAGCTCCTAAGGCACAATTAAAGCCAATACTTAGCAACGGAATGTGCGAAACGGAGATTAAGAATGCCTCAGCAGTCTGCCCGGAAAGCGTTCTTCCGCTGGCATCGGTGATGGTTCCTGAAACCATAATTGGTAATCGATATCCGAGCTCATCAAAAAGTTCATCAATGGCGAAAAGAGCAGCCTTTGCGTTGAGCGTGTCAAATACGGTTTCAACCAATAAGATGTCAACGCCTCCGTTAATCAAAGCCTTGGCTTGGTCTCTATAGGCAACTCGTAACTCATCAAATGTTACACCTCTAAACCCGGGGTCGTTTACATCTGGAGAAAGCGAAGCTGTTCTATTTGTTGGACCCATTGCACCAGCCACAAAACGCGGTTTGTGCGGTTCTTTCGCGGTCATCTCATCCGCTACTTCTCGTGCAATTTTGGCTGACTCGTAGTTGATTTTGTAAACAGCATCCTCTAAACCATAGTCTGCTTGTGCGATGGTTGTTCCGCTAAACGTGTTGGTTTCGGCAATGTCTGCCCCGGCCTCAAAATACTGCCTATGAATGTCCTTGATAATCTCTGGACGGGTAATGGACAACAAGTCGTTGTTTCCTTTTAGCGGCTTTTCAGCATCCTTGAAATACTCACCTCTGAAGTCTTCCTCCTCCAAGGTGTGGCGTTGGATCATCGTTCCCATCGCGCCATCCAAAATGAGTATTCGTTCTTTAAGGGCTTTCTCTAACAGCCCCCCCGACCCCCCAAAGGGGGGAGTTGCGTTACTAGAGGGCTTTGTCGGTTCATTTGTTTCCGAGTTCATTTTCTTCTGCTTTTTTTGTCCCCCTTCGGGGGATTAGGGGGCTAATAAAAAAGCCTTCAACGATTTCTCATTGAAGGCCCTGTTTGTTCTGTTTTAAATGTTCTCACATTCTGCTTATCTCTTCCCGATGATTATCGGGATAGGATTTGGCACCTTTCCCGATTCTATCGGGAGGTTGCCAAGACTTCGTAGGGCCTTATCCCTCTGTCTTTCTTGATAAGAATAAATTAAAGAACGAAGCGCAAATGTAGTATGATTGCACGTAGCAAGCAAAGTCATTTTAAGTAGCTCAATATCCGAACACCTCTTTTAGTGTCAGTTCTTTTACCGGCCCGAGCTTTTTCAGTACAGCCATGTCCATTTCTGATTTTTTACCAATAACACAATAGACATACGAACGGTTAGCAATGTTTGAATTGAAGTAGCCGTTCATTTCATCCATTGTCATGGTGCCGAGTTTTTCGTAGATGTTTTTGCGGATGTCATAATCGATTCCCTTGTCTTGCAAGCTGCGATAATTCCAGTAGATGCGGTCTTTGATGAGTCGGTCAGACTCAATCTGTTTCAGAGCTGAAGTTCTCGATTCCTCAAATTGTGTTCCAGTTCCTTCGGGAATTTTGCTCATCAGTTCTGCCATAGCATCAACGGCTTGTCCTAATTTGTTGTTCTGTGTTCCCACATAAACAGAAACGTAATGTGATTCATCAGCTTTGCTTGGCGTGCTTACCCAAGCATTGGCAGCATAAGCCAACGCCTTCGATTCTCTGATTTCCTGAAACACAATGGAGGAGAGCCCGCTGCCGAAGAACTCGTTAAACATGCTTTGGAAGGCAGCATGCTGCGGATTGTAGAGTTCGCCTTTGGAAAGCATTCTCATTTCGGTTTGTACCATATCGTAATCCACAAAATAGACCTGACTCTTATTAGTAGGCAACTCCTTATACTTTAAAGCATTCTCCACGGTCAACAGCGTTTCAGGCGTCACGTGGTTGGCCTTTACTTTGGCAAACACATCATTCATTGGTGTTTTACCATAATAGAACATCTTGTGGCTATAACTAGTCAGTCTGTGAATGATATCCACCAATTCCTGCGCTGTAATGGCATTCAGTTCTTCAGAACTCAATTGGTTATTGAACTTGTTGTCTGGGCCATATTTGGCAAAGCCCTGAATTCCAGACATGATATTCCATTTGTTCTTCTTGTTGTCTTCACGTTCTTTGAGTTCGTCAGCAATGAGATTTTTAAGGGCGGCCTCATCAGGCTGTGCATTCAGAATCAATTCTTCCATAAGCTGCTGTGCTTCGTCAAATGATTCTTCCAACCCACTTAGAAACAAATAGACTTTCCAAGAATTGGCACTCGAACTGAAATTAACACCTAGGCTGTACAGTTTCTGTAACAATTCTTCGTTTGTGTATTTATCCGTTCCGAGATATTGCAAGTATTTAACAGCAAGTTTCACCTTCGGATCCAGCTTCAGGTCATCGTCCATCTCCACAAAAAGGGTAAAGAGATCGTTCGATGTGTTTTCAATGTAATAGAAAGGTATGTTGGCCATCAGCTCCTTGGATTTCAAATCCGTTTTAAAGTCAACGAATTCTGGTTTTAAGCGGATTGATTCCATCTTATCCAAATCGTCATAGAACAGAGATTTGACCTCGCGGTTAATATCAACGGGAGTTATCTGAGGCTTATCAACCTTGAATGTTGTAGTGTCTTCTCCCGTGCGTTTGTACACCACGCAGTAGTTGTTTGCAAAGTTCTTGTTAGCCCAATCAACCAATTGTTGCTTAGTCACTTTTGACATACGATCTATGCGAGTAATGTATTCCTCCCAGGTTGTACCCATAATGTATGCATCGGTCATCAAATAGGCGCGCAGCCAGTTTTCTTCAAACTGCTGAAGTTCCTGTACTTTCAAATTCCTGATAACGGCAGGCATCAAATCATCAGAGAATGCGCCCTGTTTTATTAGGTTAATTTGGCCAATCAAAAGGTCTTTCACCTCATCCAATGTCTGTCCGCTTTTTGGGTTTCCACCAAATACCATGGTCGAATAATCGCGTTGTGTGTTCGAATAGCAATAGGCGTCCAGCACGGTCTGCTTCTGTTTCAGGTTGAGGTCAATCAGTCCGGCCACATCGTTCGATAGCATGGTTGACATGAGTTCGGCCATCATCGGGTCTTCGGTGTGATAGCCGCCCAAGCGGTAGCCAATGGTAACCCATTCTTCCATTGGGCCATAAACGGTTGCTTCACGCGGTTCAGCAATTGGATCTTCGGTAGGATGAGTTGGCTGAACCAACTCTTTACGTTTCCATGTTCCGAAGTATTTCTTCACCATTTCCAGCGTTTTCTCTGCGTCAATATCTCCAGCTATGGAAACCACCATATTGTTCGGAACATAATACGTGTCGAAATATTCATGAATCTTCACCATAGAAGGGTTTTTCAGGTGCTCACCTTCCCCAATGGTGGTCTGTGTTCCGTACTGGTGCTTCTTAAACAAGAGTTTATCCAACGCCTTGTAAGATTTACTGTAATCGCTGTCTTGCCCGCGATTGAATTCTTCGTACACCGCCTCCAATTCTGTATGGAACAAGCGCAGAACCAACTCAGAGAAACGTTCAGACTCAATCTTCATCCATTTTTCCAGCTCTGTGGACGGAACATCATTGATATAGGCGGTACGCTCAAATGAGGTAAACGCATTGGTTCCTTGCGCCCCAAGCCCATTTATCATCTTGTCATACTCATTGGCGATGGCAAATTTGGCCGCCTCGCCCGAAACGGAATCTATTTTTGCGTAGATGGCCTTCTTCTTGTCGGGGTCAGTTTCGTTCCGTTGTTGTTCGTATAGGTCGGAGATTAGGTTAAGAAGCGGTTTTTCCTTTTCCCAATCGAGTGTAGCGAATTTGGAAGTGCCTTTGAACACCATGTGTTCCAAGTAATGCGCAAGCCCAGTTACATCGGCAGGATCGTTTGTGCTGCCTGTGTTTACGGCAATAAATGTTTGTACGCGGGGCTGGTCTTTATTTACAGACAAATACACATTGAGGCCATTTTCGAGCACATAATGCTGTGCATCAATGGGGTCAACAAATACTGATTGATTCTTATCGCCAGATTGGTTACAGGCTGAAAACCCAACAGCGAATGCTGTAAACAGCAGAATAGAACGGAATGTCATGGTTATTTGATGTAGGTGAATTGATTGTTAAATCTATCAATATTTATTCATCACATAGCCAAAGAGAAGTTGTTTAAAGTCCCCTCAGTGAGTTAAAAAAGGATACTTATTACTCTAGGGTTTTAAAAATCGTAATCCTTGAATTCAGTACTGAATTCATCCGCATGAAAATGTGGGTTAATTTTGAGTTTTGTGTACTCATATGTAGCCATCAACCCTTTTCCATCAAACAGTTTTTGATAGAGAGGAAGGTAGTTTTCTTGGTCGATGTACATTTCTATTTGCTTGCAGAGAGAGTTAGGCACTTTGATGGTCTGGCCAGCTTTTACATCATCAAAATTTCTCTTTCCGTTCAACTCAAGCAGCGAGTATTCGTCCAGTCTAAGTTTTCGGGCAATCTTGATAATGTCTTCGCCAGCTAAAACCGTGTAATCTTCAATTTTATACTCTTTATTGGTAAGCGTTACATTCCAACATTTTCGACCATCGTAAGTTACTTCTCCATTGATAGTTACATAATCTTCAATCTTGCTTTTATACTTCTGATAAACATGGTTAATTAAATCTCCAGTGTACGCGAACCCAAGCTGTTTTACGCTGTGATGCTGGTCTTTTCTGAGGATGTCACCGTCAGGATCTAGGTTCAACGTCATGTAAGGGAAAGCATTCGGGTTCACCTTTGCATTTCCTTTGTTTTCGCCTTCGCGATATAAAACTTCTGCTCCTTTGTTGGGAACGTGAACTTTCAGGTAAACTCGAAATGGTTTCACATTCAACTTTACGTCTTGAGAACCTGGCATCATTTTGCCTTTAATCCGTTCGGTTTTGTCCATTTTAAAGCTGAGGGTTTTAATTCCTTCGATGGTGGTCATCATTTTTCTGAACACCTCATGTTTATCAACTTCTTGTGCACAAATGGTTGAGGTGAAAAGTAGGACGGTAAAAAGTGCTGTGAATATTCTAGTCATGGTTTTTTTATTACGAGTCGAAATTAAGGAAGTATGGTTAGCGAAATGGCGTAATGATCGGACAGATGTTTCCGTCTTTTCGACCATTGTTGCGTGTAGGTTTTTAATTCACGTCTTAGCTTGAATGGGAAACCTGTATGTCGCTGTAACGCATAATCAAGCAAGTAGGTTTGGCCTTTCCATTTTTTCCTGATAAGGTCGTTATTGGCACAACCCCAAGTAATGGGTTTTTCAACGCTTAATTCAGAAGCATCAAGAATGGAAACATCGCCATCGGTTGCATTTAAAGTTGACAACATTCTGCTGTACTCTTCTTCCACTTTCTTGGCTGTGTTCAAGTCGCCCAATATAAATTGAGGCACTTCGGGTTTCTGATTTATATCAAGCAAATTGGCTATCATTTTAAACTGATTGGCACGCACCAAGGCAAACTCCTTGCCATCTTCGGCTTGCACGTGAGTGCTGACAAACTGATAGAGCTGATTGTTGATTTCTACCTTGAAAAGCACTGCCCCTTTGGCCGCTTGACAATCGCTTATCAAACAGCCATCAAAAAAGATGAATTCAGAGTTTTTGATTTCGTGTTTGCTCAAAATCCATAGGCCACTATTGACGGTTTTCTTGTTATTCTTTGGTTCGATTTCAAATGGAAATTTTCCGCCAAGCGCTTTACGAAGTTTCTTTCTGCTTGTTTTTCCGAATGCTTCCTGAAATAGAATAATGTCGTAATCTTCAGATTTTAGCACCTCGCCAATCGCCTTTGCACGTCTAAATTGACCATCAAATGTGATGGAATGAGGGCGCATGTAAATGTTCCAAGTAAGAATATGAATTGGCACAATCCCCGCGGCCTTCGGCCACTCCCCCTTTTCAGGGAGAGAGTTGGTGGGTTTCACCAATGCTAAATCGGAGAGCCAGCTCCCCTCCTTCTGAAAGGAGGGGTGTCCCACAGGGACGGGGTGGTTCATTCCTATTTGGGCTGAAGCTCCGCAGACTAGACAAAACAACAAGACCACAGTCAAGCAAAACCTCATCTCAAGAAAGGGTTGTTCGCTTTTTCGAAACCGATATTGGTAGATGGACCATGACCTGAATGTACTTGAACATCTTCTGGAAGTGTGAGTAGTTCACTTTTAATGGCGGCAATTAGCTGTGCGTGGTTTCCTCCGGGAAGGTCTGTTCGGCCAATGCTTCCGTAAAAAAGGGCATCACCAGAAATAACCTGTTTGGTGGCAACGTGATAAAAGCAAATACTACCAGGCGAATGGCCGGGAACGAACAGAATCTTCAACGCAATTGAACCAACATGTAACGTTTCTCCTTCTTCAAGAAAAACAGAGGGTTGTACCATTGGGCCTGTATCGAAACCGAAATTAGTGCCGTAGCTCGGAACGGCATTTAGAACGGGTAAATCCAGCTTGTGTATTTCAAGTCCCAACTTGTATTTCTCAGCTAAGAATTTATTGCCCAACACATGGTCAATGTGGCAATGTGTGTTGAGAAGCTTTACAGGCTTCAGACCTTGGTCTTCAATAAATTCAACTAACTCATTACGTTCGTGCACATCGGAACAACCTGGGTCTATTATGGCGCAGTTCTTCGCATCATCCCACAAAACGTAGGTGTTTTCCTGAAAAGGATTGAAGGTAAATTTCTTGAGGTTCATGGAGCGCGAAGATAACTTAGGAAAGACCTTCAAGATTTTGAAAACTTGAAGGTCTTTGAGCAATGTATTATTCTGGATGATAAATCCGTTTAGCGTTCTTATAAACTTCGTCCTTATCAAGGCTCATTTTCTTCATTTCTTCTTTCCCAAATCGAGACATTTGATCAGTATAATGGGGCGAATCCTTCTTGTTTGAAGCTCCAAAAGGACTAGCGCTTTCAATAATAGTCCCATCATCTGTAAACTGTACCAACTGGAAATAGCCATCACCGGCAACCATTCGGTTTCTACCGTCTTCCATAAAGCTTCCGAATACGGCTCTAATGGCATCTGGCCCACCAGCCATTGCTACTGATTTTCCGTTTCTCTCCAATACTTGAAGTTCGCGTAATGCAATATCAATGGTTCCAAACTTATCAATCAATTTGGCCTGCGCTTTAGTGATGCAATCGACAAATAAAACAACCCGCTTTACCGAATCCTTGGCTGCTTCATCGCGTTTTTTGCCGTTGTAGTCAAGCAACTCATAAATGGTCATCAACAGTATTGGGAAGTTTCTATCAAGGGTATCTGCGGTTTTGTCAAACGCTGCAATACGATCAATAGCATCAGCAATATCTGGATATTTCTTTCCGTCAAGCGTGAATATTTCATCCATCCAAAACTCCCCACGATAGGTCATTCTTTGAGGATACGTATGGTCAAGTTTTAGCCTCTTAAACTCTTCATAATCGATTTTCTTGTTGGCATATTCGCCTTCCATAATCTCGTATGTCCGTAGGCTTCGGTTATTGAATTTCTTACGGTAACCAATGTGTGGATTGTAATCTTCAAACTTTCCGTTTTCTGCTTTAGCCGTTGCTTCAAACCCTGAATTGTTCGTATTGAAAACCCATCCACATTCTGGGTTCAGAAATTGAGCAAAACTGTCCACTGGTAAATATGTGTCCCAAAGCGTAAGGGAAGTATCGCCTGGCACCACTCTATTCCAATCGTATCCGTCCGCTCTATTTGGGATGCGCCCATTTGAGATGAAGTAAATCGTATCGTTTTTATCTGCATACGTGATATTCATACGCGATAATCCTTGAAGATCTATCGCTTTTCTGAACTCTGTAAAGTTTCGTGCCTTGTTCATTCTGTACCATTGAACAATTGGGTAGATGTTCATTAGAGCGGGCATTCTGAGTGAAAAGAAACCATGGTCATTTTCGATGGTTGGACCATACATACTCTTCCAAAAAGTTTTGCCAACGGTAATCTTGAACCAGCCATTTTTGCCGAGAGCTACCTTCAGCTTAGCCCGTTTCTTCTCCAGTTTGTGCCATGCTCCATCTACAGAGTACCAGCGTTTTTTCTTCGGATGCATTTTGAGTTTAAAAACATCCTTTTCATCCAGGTTTCCAACTGTATGCCCCCAACCTAAGTTTTCGTTTGTGCCTAAAAAAATGGTCGGAGAACCATGAAAAAGACCTCCTACCATGTTCCAACCTTCTTCGGAACAAACGTGTGCCTCATACCATGATAAAAGACCTTCAATTGGTTGATGTGCATTAACCGCCAGATAAGTATTTCCATCGACCGTCTTATTTGAATTGAAAGCATAAGCATTTGAGCCAATTCCATCCTCTGGTTTTGGAACATCATTTTGAATACGGCCATCAACCATTTTCTCAACAGTTCCTTGTACGCCTCCCATCAATCCCATGGCCAGCATGTAACCAGTTACAAAATCTTGTGGCCTTACCGGAAGCATTTTCATGTTCCACACTTCTTCTGGGTGCGAATAGAAATACGCGTTGGCACCTGCTGCAGCACCTTCCAGCAATCGCTTTAAATCTTCTGGAATGCTTTCTTCATAGTTCTCTTCGACATAATCAACAACACCAAAAAACTGAACAGCAAAATCAATCTTAGCACCATCAACACCTTGTCTAGCTCCAAGTTGACCTCGCATGGCGCTAAGCATAAACTGGGCATTGTCCACATCATCTTCGGCAGTAGCCCATTCTAGACCGTACGCAACTTCAGCGTCTGTTTTGGCAAAGATGTGAGGTACGCCAAACTCATCTCGTACAATATCAATCTTAGATGGGTCGAAAGTGGTTTGCGCCTGTACCGAAATAGTAAAGGCAAGAGCTACTAGAAACAGTATGTTTTTCATGGAAAGGAATGCGTGCATTGCGTTTTGACGAAAATACACACTTGAAGCACATTTGATTCTTCGGATTACCTCCGAAACCAGCTACAGCGTCATTCCGACCGAAGCGGAGGAATCTATAACTAGTAGAACCATAGATGTCTCGGCTACGCAAGCTCCGCTCGGAATGACGGATGCTGTGGTTTGATGCTACGAATTAACTCCGATGCCAACTACGCGTCATTCCGACCGACCGCAGGGAGCGGAGGAATCTATAACTAGTAGAACCATAGATGT
>Ga0316208_1000539_pt1 | contig 44627 bp, 42 predicted proteins | sample 3monopyrite_MG_FD_204944 | JGI IMG/M metagenome (GOLD analysis project Ga0316208, IMG submission 204944) | Microbial mat bacterial communities from mineral coupon in-situ incubated in ocean water Damariscotta River, Maine, United States -... | ecosystem: Environmental > Aquatic > Marine >...
TGTGTTTGTTCTAGACAAGGAAAACAAAATTCATTATATTGAATTGGTCGAAGACATCACCTACGAGCCAGATTACGACAAGGCATTGGCTGCCCTTTCCAAGCTAAACTAAAACGATGGAGTTTCTTCAAAAAGAATTCTATTGGAATACGGTTGGCGAGTGGCTTATTGCACTCGGCATCATCATTCTTAGTGTGCTGATTGGCCGCGTTGTGTTCTGGATATTTTCCAATGTAGTTAAAAAGCTTACTGCTCGCACAAAAACCAATATCGATGACATTATCATTGATATGGTTGAAGAACCGCTTGCGTTTGCAATTGCCATTCTAGGTATTTGGTACGGGCTAGATTCGCTGAACCTACCAGATGTTGGTCACGTGTGGATCAACCGTATATACTACCTGCTCATTATCTTCAATATTGCGTGGCTCATCAACCGTGTTTTGGATGCGTTGATAGAAGAATACCTAGTTCCTATTGTTGAAAAATCGGAAAGCGATTTAGATGATCAATTGCTGCCTATTCTTCGAAAAGGAATTCACGTGGCTGTATGGATTATGGCAATCATTGTTGGATTGAACAACGCAGGTTATGATGTTGGTGCGGTGATTGCGGGTCTTGGTATTGGCGGTCTTGCACTAGCACTAGCTGCACAAGATACGGTGGCAAACCTGTTTGGCGGCATCACCATTTTTGTAGATCAGCCATTCACAATCAATGATTGGATTAAGATTGGTTCGCACGAAGGAATTATTGAAGAAGTTGGAATTCGTAGCACACGTATCAGAACGTTTGATGGTCGTTTAGTAACCATTCCGAATAAGGTGTTTGCCGAATCGGCCATCGAAAATGTTTCTGCCGAACCTAACCGAAGGGTTATTCTGATTTTCGGACTGACCTACGACACGAGCCCTGAAAAAATGAAGTTGGCGATTTCAACCTTAGCCGATGTTCACACTAAATTTTCTGAACATTTAGAAGAAAAGCACTTGGAGCTGTTCGATTCATTCGGAGACTTCTCGTTGAACGTCAAGTTCGTGTTCTACATCAAAAAAGGCGAAGACAATTTTCAAATCAACTCTCAGATCAAGATGGAAATCTTAGAGCAGTTTAACGCTAAGGGGCTCGATTTTGCTTTCCCAACACAGACAATTCTTGCCACGGTGGAGAAATAGTTAAAACTTATATCCTAAAAATTTTAACCCCGATTCTTCGGGGTTATTTTTGTCCAAAATATTATTGAAAATGGCATCATACGAAGTAAGCGGAAAGTTGAAAGTGAAAATGGAGGAGCAATCCTTCAGCAGCGGGTTCACAAAAAGAGAGTTTGTTCTAACTACAGAAGAGCAATATCCACAAGACATTAAGTTTGAACTTATCAAAGACAAAACGTCAATCATTGACAAGTTCAACGATAACGACACCATCAAGGTGAGTTTCAACCTACGTGGAAACGAATACAATGGGAAATACTACGTCAATCTTCAGGCTTGGAGGGTTGAGGCAGATGCTACTGGAGCCAGCGCTCCAATTCCTGCTCCACTAGACCCAATGGCCGCGATGCCAACCGCCACAGCAGCATCTGGCCCTGCTCCAACAAATATTGACGATATTGGGGAGGACGATTTACCATTCTAAAAAACTTCCGTTATGAGCGACAAAAAACTATCTCGAAAAGAAGGAAAGATATTAGGCGTATGTGCCGGCTTGGGAGAACATTTTGACCTTGACCCAACCGTTGTCAGAATTGCGTTCATCATCTTTCTATTCTTGGGTGGAAGCGGATTCTACTCTATCTTATCTTGGCATTGATAATGCCAAAAGCATACTGAAATGCCAGAAGTTGCAGTTCTCATTATCGGATTGCTTCTTAACGGATTAGGAATTCTAGGATGCATCATCCCTGCACTTCCTGGCCCTTTTATCAGCTGGCTTTCATTATTTCTCTTTTTCCTACTTCCCGAACACGAAATAGGCACCATCACACTAGTTATAACTGGAATATTCATGGCGATAGTAACCGCGTTGGATTACATCGTTCCAATACTTGGGGCGAAGAAATTCGGTTCCTCTCGTGAAGGGGTGATTGGGGGAATGATAGGTATTGTAGTCGGGCTTTTCTTTTTTCCACCTTTCGGCATTATTCTCGGACCTTTGGTAGGAACCATAATTGGTGATATGATAGCAGGCGGAACGTTTACCAAAGCGTTAAATAGTGGCTTTGGTTCACTGCTCGGCTTCATTATTGGAACTTCTATAAAACTTATTTTCTGCATTGCCGTATTGACTTTGTTCACCATCAACGCAGGTGGTGCAATAGGTCAATTATTTACGCAATGGTTCTCTTAAAATCTACAAGTCACAAATCGCAGGTCTCACGTGTTTCGACAGGTTTACTTCTGACCTTGTTTTTTCTGTTTTCATTTCTAAATATGAAAGGGCAAATATTGGAGCCCGAACGTATTACAGCATGGGAAAACGCTGGATTGACCACCGAACTTCAAGCACCCATCAATCAAGTTTTTATTACAGATTTTGGAGCAGACAACACGGGTTCTAACAGCAGTAATTCTGCTTACACGGCCGCCATAACCAGTTTGAACGGAAATGCAGGAACCATCTATTTTCCGCAAGGAGAATATCTGTTTACTTCCGGTATATCTGTTCCAGATAGCGTTTTTCTAAAAGGAGAATCAACCGATACAGAATTAAAATTCAATCTTAGTGGAAGCGGTGACCTTATCAGAATAAGCGGCACCATCAACTCCTCTGAATACGCCCTGTCGCAAAATGCTGTTAAGGGCACAAATGTTTTGGAATTGGCAGATGCTTCCGAGTTAGTAGCTGGCGATGTGATACGGCTTTATCAATTTGATGAAGATTACATGTTTTCTTCTTGGGCCTACGGAACACTTGGACAGGTTATTCGGATTTCTGAAATCAACAGCACTACCATTATTCTTGAAGACCCTCTAAACCACGACTACCCGCTAGCACGTAATCCGTACTTAAAAAAACTGAACCCACGAGTAGCTGTAGGAATTGAATGTTTGACCATTACCAGAGAAGATGCAACCGCTGGCCAAACAGATAATATCTACGTCAATTATGCCTCTAACTGCGTGATGAGAAATATTGAAATGGAGAAGAACAATTTTGCTCATATCGCCATCAACTCTTCATCTCATATTCAAGTTGAAGGTTGTTATTTTCATCACGCGTTCGCTTACGGTGGTGGTGGGCAGGGTTACGGTGTAGTTACCCAAATGGCTTCAAGTTTTTGTCTGATAGAAAACAACGTATTTGAGCGCCTCAGACATTCCATGTTAATACAAAGTGGTGCAAACGGAAATGTTTTTGGGTACAACTATTCGAACGATCCCTATTGGGAAGAAGGATTCCTTCCTGCCAACTCTGCGGGAGACGCTGTTTTACACGGAAACTACCCCTACTTAAACCTATTTGAAGGAAATACCGTTCAGCATATGGTCGTTGATGCATCTCATGCGAGCAACGGACCATACAACACATTTTTTCGAAATAGAGCAGAACTTTATGGCTTCTTTTCAGATAGTGGAACGCCTACAGACTCAATGAATGTTGTTGGCAATGTGATTACCAACTCAGGTTTTCCGTATGGTCTTTTTCTGCTTAATGGAATCGGTCATTACTCCTATGGAAACAACCATAGCGGTACTGTTACTCCTTCGGGTACTTCAAATCTCAGTATCAACACACTGTATTTGAACGAGAACAATCCTCCTGCTTTTCTCTCGCAGGAAGTACTCCCAATGGTTGGTTACCCATTGGCAATGAATCAGAAACTTCTGCCTGCAGAAGAACGGTTTATCGCACAAGAATTTGTGAATTGCGCTGGTCTGGTAACTTCATCTCAGTCTGCTTTGAGTAAAAAAGAAGACAAATTCGTACTGAGCGGCAATATATTGGAACTCGATAAATCGGTTTTGCCTGCCACACTTTCCGTCTATTCGCTAAACGGTGCTTTGGTAAATCAGCAAACATTAACGAACACGAGAGAAACACTTGGTCATCTTTCGAAAAAAGGAATGTTCCTCATAAGAATCCAAAGCCAAAACGTGTCTTACAACACTGCTTTTAAGTACGTTTCTTTGAACTAATAACCTGCGTTCGACATAAGGATTGTAGACCAAAAAGTATCAATTCGAGTGAAATTTCACAGAAATTTTATATCGAGAATCTGCTTTTTGGCTAGAATCAAACTGTTCTCGATACAATTTTGCTCAGCAAAATCACTCAAACTGACCCACAGCTGTTAGGTTAAACCCAGCTTATGCAATAGCACTTCGTGTAGTTCTTCCGATTATTGCACTAGTGAAACAAGCAAAAACATGCACGGTAATAGGTTCTGGAATTGCCGGACTGGCCGCTGCCATTCGCTTGCAGCAGCAAGGATTTAGCGTAGTCGTCTTTGAGAAGAATGCCTCAGCTGGCGGAAAAATGAGCGAGCTGAATACTAACGGATTCCGGTTTGACAAAGGCCCAACTGTACTCACAAAACCCGAATATGTGGAGGAACTGTTTGAACTCTGTGGGAAGCGTGCCTCAGATTACTGGCAGCATCATCCGGTTAATCCCATCTTCAAGTATTTTTTTGATGATGGTACGGTAATAAACTCGCACAAAGACCAAAAACAGTTTGCTGAAGAAGTTGCCACAAAAACCAGTGCATCGGCCAATTCAGTTTTCCAATTTCTGAAACAATCGTCAACCAAGCATTTTCTTACGGATGAGGTTTTTCTTCAGCGCTCGTTGCATAAACTCAAAAACTATCTAAACTGGAGTACGCTACGCGGAATACTAAACTTTGCAAAAGTAGATGTGTTCCGCTCAATGAACAGAGCCAATTCCAAGCAGTTTTCGGACCAAAAGGTTGTTGATATTTTCAATCGCTACGCTAGTTACAACGGCTCCAATCCGTACCTCGCTCCTGCCACACTCAATGTAATTGCACATTACGAAATTACCCTCGGAACCTACTTTTCTGAAGGTGGAATCTATCGCATCATCAGAACTCTTCAATCACTTGCAGAGGAGGTTGGCGTTAAGTTCCGATTCAATGTTGACGTAAAAGAGATTGTGACAGAAGGAAATCGGGCTACAGCAATCCGAACGGAAGACGGAACAAAGGATTTCGACCTCATTGTGAGTAATACGGATGTGTACAATACGTACAAGCACCTTCTTCCAACATTGACCGCGCCAAAACGCTTCATTGAACAACCGCGCTCCAGTTCGGTCATTGTTTTCTATTGGGGAATGAACCGAGAATTTCCACAACTTGGACTGCACAACATGTTTCTGACTAACAATTCTAAGCAGGAATACGAACATCTTTTCGGAACGGAAACACTATATGAAGATCCAACTATCCATCTAACCATCAGTAGCAAAATGAATGCTACCGATGCACCCGATGGGCAAGAAAACTGGGTCGCACTCATTTCCGTTCCGTATGATTCTGGACAAAATTGGGATGAACTTATCACTCTATCGCGACAGCGGGTAATAAAGAAATTGAACACTATCCTTAAAACTGATATTGAGCCACATATTTCGTTTGAAGATGTGTTGGATCCGCGCAAAGTAAATGCTGAAACAGGCGCGGCATTCGGGGCAGTTTTCGGCAACAATTCAAACAGTATGTTCTCCGCATTTCTGCGACATCCCAATTTTTCATCAAAGCTGGAGAACCTGTTTTTCTGTGGCGGCACAGCCCATCCCGGACCAGGAATTCCGTTGTGCTTGCTTTCGGCCAAAATTGCAAGTGAGCTTATTGTCGAAAAATATACGCCCTTTGGCTAGTAAACCAGCCTTGGTTGAAAGTTTATTTTTGTCATGCTGACGAAGCGACCGCCCTGAGTTTGCCGAAGGGAAGCATCTCATAGCTATGAACTAGATTCCTCGTTCCTCGGAATGACAAAACGGACAAAACAAAGGTTAATCCAGTATCTACTAACTTGCAACCACTGATGTGGTCTAAGAATCAACCGTTTCATATAGCTATTTGTGGTGGAGGATTAGCTGGACTTATACCAATTATACTTTCTGCGACCTAGCCCAAAACGATTGTTCATTGAAAGTGCCATTGGTTTAATCACTCGCTCAAAAATGGAAGATTACCAGCATTATTTGGATGAACAAATTGTTTTTTTTTAAAGATGAGTGATGTGCTCTGAGCCCACTCAAAAGGAGAACTAGAACAGCCTGAATTTGCTCCATTCCGAAGTTTATTCAGCCCCATCACCAAGCAAGAGAAAAGAAAAAATAGCATCAACAAACGGATTACTAGAATTGGAAACGGAGCTTTCCTGTACGGCTTTAGAGGTGCTTACATCCGCCTGTTTGTAGCAGGAAAAAGCACGGTAAATCTGCGCAGTATGTTACGAATGCTTTACTATAATTGACGGAATCAACGTTATTGGTGTCAGACCAGACCTTCGAGGTTTTGAAAACCTCGAAGGTCTCTTCGGGCAGATCTACGTCAATACTGCGTTTTTTAACGTTTTAAATGGGGTCTCGGAATGACTTCCATTAAATTTGTCAGTATGGTTTCAAGGGATAAAATACAAGCTCAGGTTTCCGCGTATCTCACCAAGCGTTTTCTCGCCAAAGGGGCGAAGTTGGAAGCGACTACCCCTTTCGCTGATTTTGGAATTGATTCCATGACTGTAGTTGAGTTGGTAATGTACATCGAGGAAGAATTCGGTATTGTTATTCCTGCCAATCAATTAACTGGCGACAACTTAAAATCGTTAGAGTCACTAGTGAATTGTGCGGCTTCCAATCAGAATTGATGAGACGGCAATCGCTTTCTGGTTCAGATTACTTCCACCTCCTACTCGACCGCAAAATGCTACGCAATGGATTGGTTGGGAACATCTCCCGCATTCATCTTGAATTGAGTACTGACGTTGACCTTGAACTCATTGGAAAAAAGCTCGCCAAAAATTGGACATTCCAAACTGTTTCAAACCTAAAAGTGAAATACAATTGGCCGTTCCTTCCTGTTTGGAAAGAGGAAAAAGGGAAAAGGAAAAACGTTGAAATTCGAACGAACTTATCAAAGTCAGAGTTTGAATCTTCTGTATTAAACAGAAAGGTTGACAATGAAAACGGACTGGTTTTTATTGACTTATCCGAACTGGAAAACGGCACCAAACACGTGGTCATCTCTATGCATCACGTACTGTTCGACCATCAGGGAATGGACAATTTCGTACAAGCTTTGGCAGACGAAACGTTGTCGTTTCCATTGTTTCCGAATGTGGAAAAACTGAATGGATTTAGGGTGTTCCGAAACTTTTTGTTTATGACGGTTTACATGCTAAAACGCAGCAGTTCCAAACTCGGAACGCTCGTTGAAAAGAACCTCAAACCCAAAGCGGCACCAAGGTTTAGGGTTATCGAATTCACGGAATCTGAAACTGAGCAAATCGAAAAAAATGCTTGGAAGGTTGGCGCTCGTATCGGTCAGAGTGCATTTTACATTTCAGCGACCGCTAAAACTGTCATTCAAGTTCTGACGAAACGCAATGAGAACCCGCCTTATTTGTGGTTCAGCGTCCTCAACAACCAGCGCAAAAAAGGCACTGCTGGGCATTTGGTCTCCAACCAGCTTTCCTTTCTATTCTTCCGACTAAACGCTAAAACACTGAATAAAACTACTGATGGAGTTACTTCCATCAACCAACAGCTTAAAGCACAAATCAAAAACCGAATAACGGAACGCTACGCAGACCTATTGAGTGCGCTTAGATTCATGCCAATGCCTGTCTATGAAGCAATGGTCAATCTGACATCAAACGGTAAAATGTCAAGTTTTGGGTTCTCTAATCTCGGAACCGACAAAATAAATCTGACTGAATTTCAAGGTACGGGGATCGTAAACATGCTCCATTTCCCCCCTGTTCCTAGCCCACCCGGTTTTAATGTGGTTGTTTCCAAAACCAACGGAAAACTCAAATTCGTTTGGGCGTATTTTGATGAGGTTTTGAGTTGGGAAGAAGTTGCAGCGATGGAACAATCGTTCAAAGCGTTGTTGCTGTAGGTGCGTGTGGACATACGCCCTGTAAATTAAAAGAAGGAGACCCTTCCTTCGTCAGGGAAACAAACGGACAATTCCGTAATCTCTAGTTGCTTCGCTGAGGAACGAAGCGTCTCATTATAGACATACACCCTGAAAATGTTGTAACGAAGATGATTGTCGCAAGCGGACAGAAAGATTATGCCGAATATTCTAGTTCATCAAAAACCTCTTTCCAATTCCGATAAATATCCTCCATCTTTTCTGGCGGATAGTTGTAGGTGTTTGTTTGATAGTTCTCATAAACCTTCACCTCCTGCCTGATGAGCGGCTTGGCCTCATCAAAACCCGGAAGACCGAGTTCGGTGTAAACGCGTTCCAGTTGGCTCAGTTCGCCACCGATAAGATCATCATACCGTATCTCCGAAAAATTCCCTGATGGTATCAGCTTGCGCGATTCAAAAAACCGCTCGAACATCTGCCGATAGGATCTCAGAATGTAGTCTTTGACCACATCCTCCGAACAATATTGCATGGCCACGAGGGGAAGTGTGATTCCGTAAAGCCGTTCGGTTGAGAAATACACACGGTACGGGTCGCGATGAATATGGATGAACTTGGCATCGGGAAAAACCTCTAGAATTTCTTTTATCCGTGCCAAGTTCTCAGGTGCTTTGATGATGAGCTGTTTACCACCTTTCTTCAAGGTCAATTTCTGCATGAAATACTTCAAGGCCTCCTTCCATTCTTCCTTGGCACAGGAATTCTCGAACAGAACGGTTTTCCTGAAAACTGATTCTAATTGCTTTGGAAAACAATAGCCCGCAAGCATAGTCGAAACCGTCATGTTGCCAAGGGCGTATTCGGGTTCGGTCGGAAGGTCGAGGCCGAGTTTGAGGTTGTCCATCGGGCGTTTTTCGGGCATGGCGCGGCCTAGCATCCATTCCAGATGCCTTTCGGCCGTGAGGTATATCCACGGCATGAAACTTTCCTTGACGGTAAGGAAACCGAACTGCATGTCGCGCCCAAGCAGATAATGCAGATACGTGGTGCCGCTACGCTGATGTCCGATGATGAAGATCGGAGCTTTTACCGCAGTTTGTCTAATCCTCTTATCAAAACGAAACCTTTCCCACCACATAATCGGTGTGTACAGGCAAATCATCAATGTAATGACAAGAATCTTGGGAAGAAACCGCAGATTGATATGCTTGCGGGCCTGCCAAAGCATCCGCAACCACGTGCTGAGGTTTGCTCCCATCACCGTTGGCGCAGAGAAATCGAAATGACTTTTGGGACCGATGATTTTGCTCAAACGAAAAGGCTCTCGTGCTCGTTTTCTAACTTGGCCGCAAATATGCGGAATTGCCCCTGAACCCATCCATATTATCTATTCCGTATATCGTAAAACGCTTCCTAATGTTGTTGTTTTTTACCTCGATAGGTCTATCGAGTTTCGCGCAGAAAACAACTAAGATTTATGGTTCTGTTACGGATGTTTCAACCAATCAGCCACTGCCATTTGTAAATGCCGTATTTCAGAATAGCAACGTTGGAACCATAACTGATTCTCTAGGTAATTTTGTTCTTGAAACGAAGCGAAATTTCGATTCACTAACCGTTTCAATAATAGGATATAAAAGTCAAATTCTGGTTGTAAACCGCGGTGTAACCGAAGAAATTGAAGTACAGCTTTCGCCTTCTTCTTTTGAGTTGGATATGGTGGAAGTACGACCCAGTGAAAATCCCGCTTTCAAGATTCTACGAAAGGTGATTGCTAACAAGCCGATAAATAGTCCAGAACAACTCGATTATTACGAATACGAAGTATACCACCGCGTTCAGTTTGACCTCAACAACTTTACGGAGAAGATAAAGAAGAACCTTTTTCTAAGGCCATTCGACTACATGTGGGAGAATATTGACACCACGGAGAATGGCGTGAATTACCTGCCCATGTTACTTACGGAAAGTAGCGAAGAACATTTCTACCGTAAAAATCCACGAAACAAAAAAGAAGTAGTAAAAGGCCGCAGAACGTTCAAGTTCTTTCAAGCTCCAAAAATTATGGAGTTTGTGCAAGATATGTACGTAAACCCTAACATTTATCAGAATTATGTGACCATTCTTGATCGAAGTTTTCCAAGCCCGATAAACGATTTCTACAAACGGAATTACAATTTCTTACTCGATTCTGGTATTCATGTAATTGGTGGTTTTCCTTGTCATCATATCTATTTCAAGCCCAAGAGCAAGAGTGCTGTGGCCTTTACGGGCGATATGTACATCGATACATCAAGCTTCGCGGTTGTAAAGACCGACCTCGAATTCAGCGTAGAGGCCAATATTAATTTTGTGCGGAATTACTGGATTCAACAGCAATATTCGTTTGTAGATAGCACCCAATGGTTTCTTACGAGTAGTCGTGTTATTGCAGATTTTACAGTGATAGAAAACTCAAAAGACATGACCGGATTCTTCGGTAAAAAGTCGACCGAAATCCAGAACATAAAAATCAACAACCCACGCAAATCGAACTATTATACTTCAATCGACCCAATTGTTATTCAGGATAGCGCTTACGTGCGCGATGAAGCATTTTGGACAGAGGCACGACAAGACACCTTTTCTTCCGAACAACAGAGTCTAGTAAAAATGATTGACCGGATGAATACTGATCCAAAGTGGAAAGCACTTGTGGGTGGACTGAAACTGCTCTCAGAGGGCTGGTTTCCCTTCCGCCAGATCGATGTAGGGAATGTGTTCTCATTTTACAGCTACAATCAGTACGAAGGTTCACGCGTAAAACTCGGTTTCAGGACCAACGATAAGTTCAGCGATCAGGTGAAACTGAGCGGCTATCTCGCCTACGGCATTGGCGATGACCGGTTTAAGGGCGGTGGTGAAGCTGCCTTCATCTTTCCCGGAAAATTGCGCAAACGCTGGGTGCTTGGGGCCAGATACAATAACGACCTTTTTCAGCAAGGACGAAGTCAGAATGTGCTGCCGCTGGACCATGTGCTCACCTCTTTTGTCCGTATCAGCGGGTCTGAGAAACGCACCATGCTCGAAAACTATTCGGCATATATCGAGCGGCAATGGTTCACAGGGCTTTCTACACGTGTTTCCGTGTTCAGAGACCGCTATTCTCCATTGGAACAGGACTTCAGATTGCGGACTGATTTCGATACTGCATCCGTTGAGAATTTCACAACGGGCGGGCTGAAATTCAATCTGCGATTCGGTTTTGGCGAAGATGAGCTTCTGGCAACTTTTGATCAGGTTGACCGCGGATTCTTCTTCCGAAAATATCCGATGGTTTCGTTAGAAGTGGCAGTTGGAATAAAGGATTTTCTCAATTCTGAATTCACCTATCAGCATTACAAACTGAAGATGGAACACCAGCTGCGCGCCAATAAGGCCGGTTATTTGAACATTCTTGCCGAAGGCGGAATCATCAACGGTTATCTCCCTTATCAACTGCTGCACGTGCCTGACGGAAATCCATTGGTTTTCAATGACGACCACGGTTTCAATCTGATGAATTACATGGAATTTGTAAGCGACAAGTACGTTTCGCTGCAATTGGAACATCACTTCAACGGGCTGCTTTTCAATCTTATTCCAGGCGTGCGGAAAGCAAAGCTTCGGTCTTTGCTCATCGGCAAACTCTATTACGGGACGCTGACAGCCAACAATCAATCGGGTAAATACATTTTGGCCGATGGCATGGAGCAAACACGCTATCCGTATGCAGAGGTGGGTTTTGGCATTGAGAATATTCTCAAGATCTCTCGTATTGACTTTACTTGGCGCGTGACGCAACGGGATAATTCAAATACGCTTGGATTTATAGTGAAGCCGAGTTTTTATTTTAAATTTTGATGATGAAGTTGTTTAAAGTCCCCTCAGCGAGTTAAAAAATGATTCTTTTTTTCGGATTACTTTACTTCGACAGGCTCAGCACAGGCCGTTGTTTTTTTCCAACCGTAGCTTTGGCTATGCTTCTCAAAAATGCCTCGTCCTCCAAAAAAATAATTCATTTTCACTTTTCACTGGAGGACTTTAAACAACTTCGATGAATAGACTAAGTGAAAAAGTAGTTCAAAAAAGAACTATTGAGTTTCTTCGTCAGAGGTATGAGAAACAAAAATTACCGGACACAAAACTCACACGGAACCCAGAGGAGTATACAAGCAATAAGAAGCGAGCTGACGGAATGTTCTGTTTACACACAAAAAGACAGAGATATTTCGTTGCATCTCTTGAAGCAAAATCACACAAAACATTACACAATTTGTCACCAAAATGGAATTATGGGAAAGTGTTTCAAATTGGGAGTGCGATTGCGTTGATTTCTATAATTCTATTCCTACTGATTGCTGCAGACCTTTCATACTTTTGACTGATTATTGGATTATTACTAATTGGTCTATGCTCGTTGTTTGGATATTTTATTTACTCAGAGTACTCTGAACCAACAAGCCATAAATTAAGTGGGGTTTTTGAACAAATCGAAACATACCCTGGTAATGAACAATGGTTAGCTGTATCCGATGACAGCTTAATTCTCTTAAACAAACAGTCAAACTTTTTCAAAAGCCAGTCAAACGATGAAGCACTAAAAGAAATTTGCCATAACCGTGGGGTTGGGCTTTTAATAGTCACGCCACAAAAACTTAGATTCAATTGCTAGTGCAAATCACTAACTTCGCGCTTTAATGAGTTTCGCCTATCCCGAATTTCTTTTTGCTCTCGCTGCAATTTCGGTTCCGATTATTATCCATTTATTCAATTTCAGACGGTTCAAGAAGGTTTACTTCTCTGATATCCGTTTTTTGAAAGATGTTGAGATTGAAACCAAGAGCAGGAACAAACTTAAGAACCTACTCATTCTCCTTTCGAGAATTCTTGCCATCACTTTCCTAGTTCTAGCTTTCACCAAACCTGTTATCCCAACTGGAAATCAGGCAACGGCTCTATCCAATGCGGTGGTGATATACATCGACAATTCGTTTAGCATGAGCGCTCAAGGCGAGACAGGAAATCTGCTTGAAGAAGCCAAAGCAAAGGCAATTGAGGTCGGTTCGGCTTATGCGAATGGTGCAGAATTGCATCTGCTTACCAACGATTTTTCGGCAGCACATTTTCGTAATCTTTCGTTTGAGGAATTCAAGAATGAAGTGGCATCCGTGCAATCATCTCCGCAAGTGAGAATGTTTGACGATGTGGTTTCGCGAGCGACTTCGGTATTTGACGCGGCAACGGCATCCAGTCTCTATTTCATTTCAGATTTACAATCAAATACATCAACCCCTAAAGAATCTTCAATTGACTCATTATTAAGTATTTATATTGTTCCAGTTCAATCAAAAATAGAATCCAATATTTATATCGATAGCTGTTGGTTCGATTCACCATCGCGGCTATCCTCACAACCAGACAATCTGAATGTTAGAATCAGAAATGCTGGCGATAAGGACATTGAAAACCTATCGGTTAAATTGAACTTGAACGGAGTGCAACGTTCGGTTGGGACGACCAATGTTTCGGCCAAAAGCTTTGAGAATGTAGTCTTGAATTTCACCAACGAGACCAATGGACTGCAATTGGCGGAAATCTCAATTCAGGATTACCCGATAACGTATGATGACCATTATTACCTGTCGTTCAATTTAGCCAATGCCATCAGTATTCTTAGCGTGAACGGCCAATCGGCATCCAAGGCAGCTGCCAAATTATTCGACTCCGAACCGAACTTCACCGTGGCTCAGGTTTCGGATGGCGCGCTAGACTATTCCGCACTCAGCACCACCGATCTTGTTGTGCTGAACGAGATTCCGAATTTTTCATCGGGGATGATCCAGGAACTGATGAAATTCGTTTCTGCTGGAGGAAATTTGCTTTTCATCCCTTCAGAAAAACCTGATATGAATTCAAGCAACGAACTGCTTTTGGCGATCGGTGCGGAGAAATTCGCAGGTTCAGACAGTTCAAAATTGAAAGTGGAAGGCGTGAATCTGAAAAGCAAAGTCTTTAAGAATGTATTCACAGAATGGGAAGACCGAATTGACCTGCCGACCGCGAGCAAACATTACATTACAGAAACGCGAACAACGTCTTCTTCTGAACGACTTCTGACCTTGGAAAATGGTGGTTCGCTTCTCTCCTCCTATCAAAAAGAAAAGGGAAACGCCTATGTACTTTCTGCTCCGCTGCGCGATAATTGGACGAATTTCCATCGGCACGCGCTGTTTGTTCCTGTGTTTTACAACATTGCTTTAAACAGCGTTACGAATGGTGTGAGCACAGAAGTTATCGGAGCCGATGAAATTATTCCGATTAGTTCTCGATTGGAAAATTCGGAGACACTCCAAATTTCGAACACGGAAAACAATGGTTCATTTATACCAGAACGGGTTGCGAGAGCAGAAGGAAATGGCGTTTTTGTGCACGACCAGATTCAAACAGATGGTCATTATTTATTACAATCCGAAAAAGGAGATACGCTGCAACCCCTAAGTTTCAACTTTAACCGTGCAGAAAGCGATATGAACTTCCTCAGCACCAAGGAGTTCATTCGAATTGCGAAAGACCTCGGAATTCCAAATATTGAAATCGTAAAAGGAAGCACCGAATCGCTTGCGAATAAGGTACAGGAATTGCACGATGGCAAACAGCTTTGGCGCCTGTTTCTCATTCTTGCCCTACTCTGCCTTTTGTTTGAAACCGTTCTGATCAGAATACTATCTATGCCCCGAACCTAGCGGAAATTATTGATGGCCGAAAAGTTTACAAATAGTGCATGTATTGCTGATACGAATTACGAATAAGACACGAATATGCGAATGGTTCATTTTGCTAATATCGTAAGTGCTTGCAGGTTTTGCTGTTCTATGTTAATGTGTGATTCGTCATATTCGTACACGATTCGTAATTCGTATCAGCCTAAAACACTCCCCTTCTGAACAAAAACAGCTTTAACCATGCAAATACTCATACGCGCTGCAAAAATCATCGACCCGACCTCCGAACACAATGGGAAAATTGCGGATGTCCTTATCACCGATGGAGTTTTTACCACCATCGGAAAAGACCTTGATTCGGAAGGAGTTGATGATGTAATTGAGGGAGACGACCTGCATATATCTACGGGTTGGGTAGATCTGTACGCCACATTCGGTGATCCTGGGAAAGAATACAAAGAAGACATTGAATCTGGGTTGAATACTGCTGCACAAGGTGGTTTCACCAAAGTGGCCATTTCGCCTCAAACGGATCCTGTAGTTGATAACAAATCTGCCATTCAATATTTATTAAGAAAAGCTGAAGGCCATGCAGTTGATGCGCTTCCAATAGGTGCGGTTACAAAGGGTTTGAAAGGAGAAGAATTAGCCGAGATGTTTGACATGCAGACCTCAGGCGCGGTCGCAGTCAGTAACGGGAAACACACTATATCAAATACAAAACTTCAGAACCTTGCCCTACTTTACGGCAAGAATTTGAATCTGATTTTCTACACCTTTTGTCAGGATGAATTGCTTGCAAGTGGTGGTCAGATGCACGAAGGAGAAATGAACACAAACATCGGCCTAAAAGGAATTCCAGCTTTGGCGGAAGAAGTTGTGGTTGCACGGGATCTGTACTTGGCGGAATACTCGGATGTGGCTGTTCACTTCTCACATATCACCACAAAGGGTTCGGTTGATCTGATCCGCGAAGCGAAAGCCAAAGGACTGAAAGTAACATCCAGCGTGCCAGCCCATCACCTTTCTCTGAAGGATGAGGCCATTGCCGACTTTGAGCCGAATTACAAGGTTGTTCCGCCTTTCAGAAGTTCGGAGCACATTGAAGCATTGATCGCTGGTGTTGCAGACGGAACCATTGACTCGATTATTTCGGATCACGAACCATGCGAGATTGAAGCGAAATTCTCTGAGTTCAGTATTGCAGAGGCAGGCATCATCGCCTTGGAAACTGCTTTCCCAACAGCATTGGAAGCGCTTTCTGGCAAAATGAAACTGGAAGAGATCATCAAGCGGTTCACCACTGGGCCGCGCAAAGTCCTGCATCTCGAAACACCGACCATCAGGGAAGGAAACGAAGCGGAGATCACCATTTTCACGCCTTCTCTCAAATGGGTCTATGAGAAAAAGAGCATTAAAAGTCTTTCAAAAAACTCCCCGCTCATCGGTAAGGAAATGACTGGGCTTGCTGTGGGGATTGTGAATAAGGGGCGATTGTATCTGAACAGTTAATCATTAAACCAACCATTCTTATGATTTTCAAGAAAATAATTACAGCATTGCTAATCACGTTTTTGGCGACTTCAAACGCAATTGGTCAAGACTTAAAAGGGAAAATGTTAGTTGGTGGAAATCTCAATTTCTCAGGAAGAACTTATTCAGGCCCATCTAAAAACTCAGAGAATTTCAACTTTTCTATTCGCCCTAATTTTGGTGGTTTTATTTCTAATTCCGTGGCGATGGGGGCTGTTGTTTCATACTTCTATTACAACAACAAATCGGAGAGCCTTCTAAGTCAATCAAACAGTCATTCGGTTAGAAATGAATTTGGCTTTGCCTATTTCCTTCGGTACTATAAATTCTTTGGAAAGAAATTCTCCATTCTTCTTACCGTAACCGCAGGCGGTTCCCGAGGAATTGAGGACTATTCTTATGTTACTAGTTCCAATGAAATAACGAGCAAAAACATCATTCAAACAGCGAGCATTTCATTCAGACCAGGAATTGTCTATTTCATCAGTCCGAAATTCGGTGTAGAAACAAGTTTTGGAAACATCGGTGCAAACCTACAGAGGGTTAATGATGAACTAAGTTCTTCAGATAGTCGCTCTACTGAATCAAACTATGTACTGGACTTTGGGCTTTCATCACTTCAATTTGGTTTCAATTACTATTTCGGAAAAAGTAAGGTGAAGAAAACGCCAGAGGAATAAGCATTGAACAGTTAAGCTTTTTAAGGTGTTTCGATTGAGTACCTTTGCGCTCAATTTTAGAACATGGCTGAAGAAGAGATAAAACTGGATAGCATTGAATCTGCCATTCAGGACATTAAAGACGGGAAGGTGGTTATTGTGGTTGATGATGCTGACCGCGAGAACGAAGGCGATTTTGTAGCTGCAGCACGTTCAGTTACTCCCGAAATGATCAACTTTATGGCAACTCACGGTCGCGGTCTCATCTGCGCCCCGCTGGTGGAAGACCGTTGCGTGGAGCTTGGCCTAGACCTGATGGTGCAGAACAATAATGCTGCTTACGAAACGCCTTTCACCGTTTCTGTTGACCTGATGGGACACGGCTGCACGACTGGAATTTCGGTCAGCGACCGCTCAAAAACGGTTCAGGCACTCGTAAATCCTGATACAAAGCCAGAGGAACTTGGAAAACCAGGACACATTTTTCCGCTGAAAGCGAAGAAAGGCGGTGTTTTAAGAAGAGCGGGTCACACGGAAGCTGCGATTGACCTTGCGCGTTTAGCGGGTTTTGAAGCTGCGGGCGTTATTGTTGAGATCATGAACGAGGACGGCACCATGGCGCGGCTTCCGCAGTTGCTGGAGATTGCCAAGAAGTTCGATCTCAAACTGGTTTCCATCAAGGATCTGATCGCTTACCGTGTAAAGCACGAATCATTGATCGAGCGGCAGATCCGTGTCGATATGCCCACCGAATGGGGCGATTTTAAACTGATGGCATACAAGCAGACCACTAATGACCAAACACATCTTGCCTTGGTAAAAGGAACGTGGGAAGATGACGAAGAGATTCTTGTCCGCGTACATTCTTCGTGTGTAACGGGCGATATATTCGGTTCTTGTCGTTGTGACTGTGGTCCACAATTGCATGCGGCCATGGAAATGGTCGAAAAAGAAGGAAAAGGCATTGTCGTATATATGAACCAAGAAGGACGCGGGATTGGACTTCTAAATAAGTTGAAAGCCTACGAACTGCAAGAGCAGGGAATGGACACGGTTGAAGCCAATCTCGCCCTCGGTTTTGATATGGACCAACGAGACTACGGAATAGGTGCTCAAATACTTAGGGATCTTGGCGTTCATAAAATGAAACTGATGAGCAACAATCCCAAGAAGCGTACTGGCCTAATAGGGTATGGTTTGGAAATAACTGACACCCTTCCTATCGAGATAGTCGCAAACGATCACAATCGCTTTTATTTACAGACAAAACGTGACAAAATGGGGCATTCAATTAAGGTTGACAAATAGCCCAATCGCCTGTCAACAAAGAGGTTCAAAGCTTTTGTTTTTTAATTCAAAAACAGGGTTGTGATTCCAAACCCAAGGATATATATTTGCAACCGCTTTAAAAAAAGCACGATTCGATAGCTCAGCTGGTAGAGCATCTCCCTTTTAAGGAGAGGGTCCTGGGTTCGAACCCCAGTCGAGTCACTTTCTGAAACTCCATTGCAACTCTAGCAATGGAGTTTTTTAATACCTAAAATTTTGTGTTCGAATTTTACTGCGATGAGGAAATGAAGGTGTCTTTTTATCTTAACAACCAACCGCGTATATTTGCGCGAATTCAGTAGAAAAACTAACAGATATGCGTAGCGAAAGCCTTGATTTCCTCAGAACCTATTTGAATAATGCATCACCTACGGGTTTTGAATCTTCGGGCCAGCAGCTCTGGCTCGATTACATAAAGCCGTATATCGATGAGTATTACACCGATGTCTATGGTTCTGCCGTTGGCATCATCAATCCAGAGGCGAAATACAAGGTTGTGATTGAAGCACATGCAGATGAGATTTCATGGTTCGTCAACTACATCTCAAAGGAAGGCCTGATTTACGTTCGCAGAAACGGTGGCTCTGACCATCAGATTGCTCCTTCTATGCGAGTGAATATTCATACGAAGAAAGGAATCGTTAAAGGTGTTTTCGGATGGCCCGCAATCCACGTTAGAGATTCCTCTAAAGAAGAAGCACCAAGTTTAAAGAACATCTTTATTGATACCGGTTGCAGTTCAAAAGAAGAAGTTGAAGAGAAAGGAGTTCATGTTGGTTCTGTTATCACATTTGAGGATGAAATGATTATCCTGAATGATCGCTATGTTGTTGGTCGTGCTTTGGATAACCGAATTGGCGGTTTTATGATTGCCGAGGTGGCGAGAATACTCAAAGAAAAAAAGAAGAAACTTCCGTTCGGACTGTATATCGTAAATGCAGTTCAGGAAGAAATTGGATTACGTGGTGCTGAGATGATTTCAAGACGCATTAAACCTGATGTTGCCATAATTACGGATGTGTGTCACGACACGCAGACACCGATGTATGAGAAGAAAATGCAAGGCGATTTGACAGCAGGAAAAGGGCCTGTTCTTACTTACGGGCCAGCGGTTCAGAACAATCTTTTAGACATGATTGTAGAGACAGCCGAGAAGAAAAAAGTTCCTTTTCAGCGTGCTGCGGCCTCTAGAGCTACGGGAACAGATACCGATGCATTTGCCTATTCTGGCGAAGGAGTTGCTTCTGCATTGATTTCTCTACCACTAAAATACATGCATACCACGGTTGAGTCGGTTCATAAGGATGATGTGGATAATGTAATCAAGTTGATTTACGAAATGCTAACTCAGCTCAAGAGCGGGCACGATTTCAGGTATATCAAATAGGAGTTAGGAAAAAAGGGGCAAGTAATAAGGCAGGCGATTTACCAACTTACTCCTTACTACTATTCCCTTTCTACTTTAGCTATTACCTTGCATCCGATGTCACAATCGGATAAAGAGGATAGTATTTCTTCAGTTGAAAAGCAGCTTATAACGCTAAAAGCGTTGCAATCTCAGGACGACTCTATCTACCCAAAGGGCATTTTCCCATCGCAGCGCTACCATCCTTTTCTTCCTTATAAACGGGATGATGACAATCTATTTTTCACCGTCTCGGTGGTTCATATTTTGCAAGGATTGAATGAGCAATTCACCGAAACTGAAAAGGCGTTAGTGAACCAAATAACTACCGAAGCCAAGGCCAGTTATCACTTGTTTCAAAATAAGGACGGTTTAGACACTTATAACTTTTGGCAGACCAAACCGAGCCGGCATTTCCCAAATGGGATGTTCATGCATCGATTCAAACATTTTCAAATTCCTGACGATGTAGATGATACGGCTTTGGTTTATCTAACAGAAAACTCTTCAAAAGAACGTGTTGCCCAACTCCGTGAAAAATTGAAGAGCCATGCCAATCTCGCTTACAAACGCGCCTTCAACCCGTTGGAGAAATACCGTGATTTGAAATGCTATTCGACCTTTTTCGGGGAGAAGATGTACATCGAGTTTGACATCTGCGTGCTCAGCAACCTGATGCGCGTTATCCTCACGCATTTCAAAGCTGAACTGAACGAATATGACCACGGTACGCTCCAATTCATAACGGAAGCCATCACCAATGATGAGCACATTGAGCTTCCCTTCTATTCCGCCCCGAATTACCCGAAAACGGAACTGATCCTTTACCATGTTTCGCGATTGATTCCGTTGCTGCCTGCGGAATACAGCATCAGAATTGAAGAGAAGATCAAGGCTGATATTCACTTGCAATTGAAGCGCGTTTCAGGTATGAATCGGCTGCTGTTGGAGAATGCAGCCATGAAACTCAACATGGAAATTGAAGCTGACGAATCAACTTCAACCGATGTGCTGAACGACAGATCGTTCTTCTTTTTTCATGCTGGAATGATCACTGCATTTGAAAATAGTATTGCGCAGAAACTGGCGTACAATGCTTTTTTCCACCTTCGTTATATAAGTAAGGCCCTAAATAGGGCCTTACTCATTGAAAATATGGTATTGAAGCGAGGTCTTACTCCTCAGTAATCACGTCAATCAATTTCACATCAAAGATTAGTACTTCATTCGGACCAATTCCGCCTCTTGGGTTTCCCTGCTCGCCATAGGCCAAGTTGCCAGGAATGAAGAGCTTGTATTCCGCTCCTTCCTTCATCAACTGCAATGCTTCTGTCCAACCTGGAATCACGCTTCGTACGTAGAACACAACTGGCTCATTTCTCTCAACTGAGCTATCGAAAACGGTTCCATCAAGCAATTTACCTGTGTAATGAACACGAACTTGATCAGCAGCAGAAGGACTTGCTCCTTCTCCCTCTTTCAGAACGATGTATTGCAATCCGCTTTCGGTCGTAACCACACCCGGCTTGCTTCCATTTTCCTTGAGGAAGGTTTCGCCAATCGCAACGTTCTTATTAGCACGTTGGGCATTCATTTCTTCGAAGAAACGACCAACAATTTCCTGAGCTTCTTCTTGGCTCAACTTTGCAGAAACAGAATCGCCTGTAAGTGCAGCAGTAAGACCAGCAATTACCAAATCAGACTTAAACGAAGTATCAACTCCTTGTGTCTTGAAATCTCCGGCAAGGTTCAATCCAATGGAAGTCCCAACAGCGTAACTCGCAGAGTCTGCGAAATCATTCAAGGCAACATCCTTTGTTGCTGTATTTGTATTACAAGCCGCGAAAGTTGCCGCAGCCATCATGATAAAAAGTATCTTCTTCATATTAATTAACTGTTATTAGTTCTACTTCAAAAATAAGTGTTGCAAACGGAGGAATGCTCCCCCCTGCTCCATTCTCGCCATAAGCGAGATTAAAAGGAATGAAAAGCTCCCATTTGTCGCCTTCTTTCATCATCGGCAATGCTTCTTGCCAACCTTGAATTACGCCATTCACAGGAAAAGTTGCAGGAGAATTGCGCTCCACAGAACTATCGAATACAGTTCCGTCAAGTAATTTTCCGTGATAGTGCGTAGTTACTTGATCAGTTGCTGCTGGAGATTTTCCAGAACCCGCTGTCATTACACGGTACTGTAATCCACTTTCAGTAACAGTTACTTCATCTCGCTTGGCGTTTTCTTCAAGGAATTTCAATCCTTCTTCCATTACAGGTACGTGCTTTTCGGACTGAATTTTTTCCATAGCAGCTTTTAAGGTTGCGTTCACTTCGTCAACCGAAAGTTTCAATTCGCTCTTAGCGTAATGGTCTTCCAATGCAGTGCTGAATGCGCTGTAATCGAAATCTTCAAAACCTGTTTCTTCTAGGTTCTTGGCTATGTTTAGCCCCAACGCGTAACCCAAACGTTCTTTTTCTGATGTCATTCTCTTCATTTTAGTTTGAAACCGAACTCATTTCGGTTCATTCTTTGAGGCGACAAAAGTATGTGTTTTAAGGGAACTCCGTAGAGACGCGATGCTTCGCGTCTCATTCACACGGAGACGCCAGCATGGTGTCTCTACGGGGCATCTGGGTGTTAATGAGACGCCAGCATGGCGTCTCTACGGAGGGGCGTAGAATTTATCCTCCGTCCAATTGATAGGATTGTTCAGAATATACCGTTCGATGGTATCGTGTGATTCTGAATTGCGGATGATGTGGTCATGGAATCTGGTCTGCCACGCAAAATCTGCATGAATGGTACGTGCCTGAACTGTGACGGCAGATTTGAATCCCCTAACAATAGATGATAGATTTTTGGATTGCGGAATGAATGCGTTTTTATAACCCGTAGAGACGCGATGCTTCGCGTCTCCATCACGTATCGCATCTGCAAATGGTTTTGAGACGCCATGCTTCGCGTCTCCATCACGTATCGCATCTACAAATGGTTTTGAGACGCCAAGCATGGCGTCTCTACCATCATTGAATTGGTTTTCACCTATGGTGATGATGGCGTGAAAATGATTTGGCATAATTACAAATGCACCCATATGTATGTTCATATCGGGGCGAATAGCAGATGTTTTTAACCATTCTAATTCTACAATGCGACCGATTTCAGATAGTTGCATGGCGCCATTTACAATTTCCCCGAAAAAGGATTGCTTGTGGTATGTGCAAATGGTGATGAAATAATTGGCCGACCATGCATAATCCCAATTGGGTCTGCGGGCAGATGGAATTCGGTATTTGTTTCGGAATTTCTCAGACATGGCCGTGTGTCATTAAAAATATTCATTTTTCGATTCGCACCACCATCCCGTAGAGACGCCATGCTGGTGTCTCCGTGTGAATGAGACGCGAGCATCGCGTCTCTACAGGCAATGCTCTGCGTCTCCGTGTAAATGAGACGCGAGCATCGCGTCTCTACGATTTTAAAAACCCCTTGCCCGCGCAAGTTTGCAACTTGTGCGCCTACCCCGCCCTCTTCACCAGCCATCCGCTGCCATCGGGGTGGCGACCGTAGTTGAAATTGCGTTTCAGGTTTTTGGCCGCTGTGCGAATGGTTTTGTAGGGCGTGCTCTTGGTATTCCAATCTGTGTAGGGAATAGCAATGGCCTCCCCCACCTTGAGCAACGCCAGTCTTTTATACAGCCAGTTGAATCTTCCGCCTCCTAAAGGTTCGAGGCCTTCGGCCTCATTTGTATCAAAGATCTTCATGTTCCACTGTTTTGTCTGTCATTGGCAAGAGGCCGTTTGCAAGCCTTTTGCCAGCCTTTCTTCTATTTTTTCCAGCCTTTTGGCATTCGTTCAAGGTCTTTTGCTGTGCTTTTAGTGCCTTTTAACCCGCATTTAAGGCCTTTCTCTGTGAAAAACTCGACCTTCTCTCTGTTCTTCTCGACTTTCTCTGAGTAAAACACGCCTTTTGGATGCCCTCCATCAGCCTTTTGAAAACCTTTCAGGGCCAAAAAAGCGCCCCGCTGTTTTTAACGGGACGCTTTTCTGAACCGCAGACCGACTAAGGCATTAGCGGTGCAGTTGTATCCGCAGGGCCTGCAGGCCCTGGATCGGGCGTGGTATCCGGTTCATCAGCATTACTCCCCTGTTGTTCAAACAATGGCGCAATGGCCGCAATGAACACCTGGCATGCGTCCTTCCTGTCTTTTAGCCGTGTCGTAGCTATCGCTCATGCTGGAATATACCAGATTCTCGGCATTGATGCCCAAGTCAGTGAACCTGTCAATTATCTCATCCATCTTAGGTTTAACACTTTGAATGAATCCTGCAAGCTGAAATAATGTGGTTGTGCGGGCCAAATTGATGCTTGGACTTGCCAAACCCGGAAACACCGGAAGAATATTCACTACGGCATCATTGGCATAAGGAAACCGTGCCGCACCGATGGACGGGGTGTTCTGTCTCTCTCCCATCGTGAGGTTGACATAAGGATTGGTGGGCTGCGTGAGCACATCCAGCACTGCATCCAAACCAGCATTGATACCGTCCTGCTGCGTTTGGTTAAAATTGAAATTAAGGTTTGGGTCAACTGCCATTTTCTTGTTTCTTTAATGATTGAACATGGCCAAAGTAGATTATTGATCCTGAAAAATTCTATAATTTCAGCGGCCAGTTTTCGGCCAGTTCTTGGATGGCCGGAAGAATTGACTGTCAATGTTTTGGGCGGTCTTCCATTGACCTTGGCAATTGGAAGCCGCCATGTTAAGGCCGGGCCCATGTTTGTACATCCCTATCATTTCGGACTGATGCGGTGCCGGATCCGACAAAAACTGAAAGGCGACCATCGGCTCCGCCTCAGCTGTGCCGACCGTGTGGCATTGGTGCGGGACAATAAGCTCAAAGTATCGGACAGCTACATTGTGAAGGTGATCAGCGAAGCGGACAGAAGGGCCGGGAACCTTTCGCAGCATGTGCTGGACCAATTGGCACACGCCATCGGCCATGCCGATTGGAACGGGTTTCTGAGGACAAACCCCATACCTGATGGACAGTTTCAGCAACTGCTCAAAGCTAAATTCAAAAAACGGCTTGATGCGCTGGTGGAGCAACGGATGGCAGACCTGCGCGCTGAACAGGCCGAGGATTCTGAATTTCGGGGAAACCAATGAAAGCACAAAGGGCATCAGCTTGCGTTGAGTTAAGCACGGCTCGGGCGCGTTTGCAACGCGTTCGTAAATGCTACATCAGGATGGATGGTTATTGGCACGCGCCAGCAAATATTGGCCGGACTCGCGGTTGTAATGTGTGGTCATTGCTGGTATGGTCAGGGCACGCGTTACAAACGCGCGCCAGCGGACAGCTACATTGTGAAGGTGATCAGCGAAGCGGACAGAAGGGCCGGGAACCTTTCACAGCATGTGCTGGACCAATTGGCACACGCCATCGGCCATGCCGATTGGAACGGGTTTCTGAGGACAAACCCCATACCTGATGGACAGTTTCAGCAACTGCTCAAAGCTAAATTCAAAAAACGGCTTGATGCGCTGGTGGAGCAACGGATGGCAGACCTGCGCGCTGAACAGGCCGAGGATTCTGAATTTCGGGGAAACCAATGAAAGCACAAAGGGCATCAGCTTGCGTTGAGTTAAGCACGGCTCGGGCGCGTTTGCAACGCGTTCCTAAATGCTACATCAGGATGGATGGTTATTGGCACGCGCCAGCAAATATTGGCCGGACTCGCGGTTGTAATGTGTGGTCATTGCCGGTATGGTCAGGGCACGCGTTACAAACGCGCGCCAGCGGAGGTTTTCTGAACACCCTTCGCCAATTTTTTATTGCTCCTATCCTGTTTCTGAACTGTCAATATCCCACTTCAATAACCTTCTACAACAATGCTACAAACGGATAAGCAAATCCAACATCCAAAAACACAAAGGGCACCAACTTTCGTTGATGCCCTTGTAAGGAAGTTCCAGTTCCAGGTTTGTAGGTTGCGAGTCTCTTTTTCCTGTTAGGCCACTCGCATGGCCCAAAGCATTATTCTTCCTCCTCCGAGTTTCATGACCGGTCCTTTTTCAGCAGTCACTTTTTCAATAAGTTGTGCCATAAGGTCAATTCCTGTTCCTCGTTGGAATGTATTTAGCAAGGCTCTGAATTTGTTCATCATACTTGCAGTTGGAACCTCAGACGAATCGTTAATTCCTAGTGCATGACGAACTCGCAGATCGTTCTTGCATTCGTTTATCAATTGTGTGTCTCCCCAACCAAACCCAGCTTTCATGATGGCCATTGCTGCTAGCGTTTTAACTGGAAGAAGAGTTCTTACTCCTTCCTCTGTCAACTCATCGAAATCATACGTTTCGATTTTGTCTGTTACATGGCTTCTGAAGGTGGCGTACCACTCCATTTCCTGATGGTTCAAGTTGTCCATGAAGGAATTGAAGTTTGGATGCGAAATCTCAGGAGAGAGACTTTTTACAACTTTTAAGTATGACGTTTCCATAGCTTAGGTTTTTTAAGGTTTGACTAACTATGATTACGCTACTTTAAGCAGTTGCTGCTTAGCCGGGGCGTATGTTTCTTTAGCCGATGGGAATGCTTCTGCGTGTACATCTGCAGCAAACTGATTTACTGCATCCTTAATAAGGTCAGCACCATACATGTAGGTTCTTACGAACTTAGGTTTGAAGTCTGTGGAGAATCCAAGCATGTCTTGCAATACAAGTGCTTGTCCATCTACTTCCAAGCCTGCTCCAACACCCACAACTGGGATAGAAACAGCATCTCTTACTGCTGCTCCAACGTGCTCAGGAACTGCTTCCAAAACAACTGCGATGCAACCAAGCTCTTCTAGTTTTATAGCTTCTGCTACTATACTAAGTTCGCTTTCAATCGTCTTTCCTTGCGCTTTAAACCCACCGATTGCATTGTGGTGAGATGGCGTAAGACCAATGTGTCCGATTGTTGGAATACCAGATGAAGAAAGGTGAGCGTAAAGCTCCTCGTTTCCGTCAACCCCTTCTATTTTTAGTGCATTTGCACCAGCTTTAATCAAAGTCTCAACGTTGTCCATTGATTCCTTCATCCCTTTTCTATTACTCATAAAAGGCATTGCCGCGATAAGGAATTTGTCTTTTGCTCCTTTTCTTACAGCTCTCGTGTGCATTGCAATCGTCTCAACATCAGAGTTCAACGTGTCTTCGTTTCCATGCATTACCATGGCAGAACAATCACCAATTAAAATTCCGTTAACATCTGTGTCGTTAAGGATTTTTGCACTCCAGTAGTCGTAAGATGTAACGACAACTAGTTTCTTTCCTTCTGCTTTTAGTTTTTTGAAATTGTTTAATACGCTCATGACTTTAGGTTTTGTGCTTCTTGGTGGTCAGGCCAATTGGCGGGGTGAATGTTTGTTTTTCGTTTTTGTTACAGTTATTCCGATTTGTTGATTCAAATGTGCGATGTCTCTATATAATGGGCGTAAAGACTTAAAACCAAATCGAACACTCAAAAACTACAAAAAACACTTAAATGCCTTTGTTAATAAGGGTTTCAGTAATTCCAAAATATTAGCATTAACAACCGAAAAAAATAGATAAACGACTGTAACCTTTCTACGAATGGATAAATAGGTCGATGAATTACCGTGTTAATGGGGATGAATTATGGTTTTGCCGTAGTTGTAAGATGAAGGGGCTAATTGGAAAGGGCGTTGCTTATGAAAAGGTGGTCTATTCAGGATGATACGCTTTGTTCTTCAGCGAAGCAACTACAGGCTCCAGCATTTTCCTTTGGTTTCCTTGAGGTTGAGCCTGCCCTGAGTTTTTACCGAAGGGAAGGGTCTCGCTATTTCAATTTAACGAACTAAGGATGCACTACTGTGCAGTCTCATCAAGGCGATATAGGTACGCCTTAGAATAGTCAACGGTATAAGGTCGTTCATGGAGCTTATCATTAAACCATATATGAAAGCAGATCATTTCTGGGGTTTGAAGAATCCAGCCCGTTTCTACATCATCTTTATATAACTGACTGAGAACCTCTCGCTTTAGACTCGCTACTTCTGAAAAATCATAGCTTTTTTTACGCAGTTCCAATAGAACAGAAAGAATAAGAGTGTCTCTAAACCTCAAATCAGCATCCTCCACGCCTTCGCGGATAAACTGCCTGAGGTTTACAATAAGCGTATCTGCAAGGTCAAACTTCTCACGCTCAATGGCCAGCATAATGCTCAAAACCCTGGAGCCGATGTTCCAACCTTCTTTATCCTTTTCTATGTTCTGACTACTTGCGAGTCGCAAATTCACTTTACGGAATTCTCCTTTTGCAAACGATACACAAGCAAGTAAGTAACTTCTAACCGCCTTTCGAAAATCGCTTTGATCTACATGTTTACTATCAACCAACGATTCAAACTTAGTTTCCGCCTCATCAAGGTTCCCAGCATAGAATAAGGAATAAAACAACAGTTCCGTAATTACCCCATGGTTTCGAGTATTCTCTCTTATGTAGGTTAAACTAACCTCAAACTGCTTGCGCGATTCTTCAAAGCGATGCAACCATAAATCATTTGCTCCCAAGTTCAGATGGACACTTGCCAGACGTACTTTCCGTCTGATTGCTGGATTATTCTCTAGCATTTGAGCAAGTTTTGATAAAGAATCTGAAGCTTCTTCCAACTTGTTCTGTACCTGATAAAACTCTACTAATAAGAAGTAATAGTAGTAACCTACGGTTGCCGAACTGGTTTTTTCAAACTCATCGTGCAGACGGTCTATCCGTTCTTTAAGAAACGTTACCTGTTTTGGGTCTGCTGCAATCCGACTCAATCCTTTAAAACCATAGCGCATGGTTGTTTCTTCAAAATATTGCTTGGCCAAATTGGCTGCATCTCTACACTCAGAGTAGGTTTTAATCTGATTTACTACATCATAGAATGCCTTATCCGTTCCCTTAAATGCTTTTACAAACTGTCGTTCTATCGAAAGCATATCAATTAAATCATCGTAAAACTCATAATGCTTGGCCTGCTGAATGCTTCGGTCAAGCACGTAATAACCCAGCTTTCGTTGCCCGCGACCTAAAAGCAATCCTCCCTGCAACTTGCCCTGCACCACATTTGCCCGTGCCTGCGCCTGCTCATCATAATTTTCACTTCGCGATAGGTTAACGTCTAGAGATAAGGAAGTCAGCATCTTATCGCGCAATCGTCCGATTACCATTCGCCTCGCATCCTCAGACGGAACCTTCTTCTTTAATAGGAGCAGAACCTTTTCATCATCCTCATACTTCTCCAGCAAGTCTAGCAGAATAACAGACTTGGGCTTATGCCCTTTTTTCCTCGATTCAAAGCAAGTGAGGTAGTTCCGCAGTGCTAATCGCTCATTCTTATCCATCATAAAATGGATGCTGCGCAGGTGCTCAAATCCTTTCAAGGCGTATTGTGTCGTTTGTCGATAAAAATCGAAGGTATCGATAAACGACCAAACGAATAGTTCTCGACATGCATATAAAACCTCAGACACACCAATTAAAAACAAGGAACTATGGAATTATTGATCGCAGTACTTATCGCTTTCGGAACTATCTCTTCAAATGACGCTTCTAGTCTTTCTAAAGCAGATGCCGAAAAACTTGTTCAAGAAAGTAAAATTTCAAAAGCTGATTTAGACAAACAAGCTTCTATTATCGGACTCGAAGAGTCTGACTACTAAAACATACAGTTTCCCCAATTAATCGGGATGCCGAAATGAAACACGGCATTGGATTCTCTGACCACGCCATTTCGGTTCGGATTGGTCTCCGAATAACGAAGGACTTTTTTAGGTTTTAGTCCTCGGCAGGTTTAAGGAATTAGAAAGAGGTTTTAGGTTTCCTCTTCAATTCATTAGAATCCGGTTTGTTAGTTAAGGGTGCGCTCATTGGGCGCACCTTTTTCGTTGCATAAAAAAGCCGCGAGCAATAAAGCTCGCGGCATTGGTCTGGCTGAGAAAGTCTCTAAAACGAATCCAACCCCTATTACATTCGCTAAGCCAGACCAGTCGAAGTTAGTGCGGCCAACCCCTTGGTATCCGACACTAAAATCGTGTTTCTATCAAATTTTATAATCTTATCTCTTTTTAATTCATTCAAAACGCTGGTAACAAATTGGCGCGATGTACCTGTAAGATTTGCAATGTCTTGATGAGTTAGGAAGTGTTCCAACAAAACCTCATCCCCAAACACTCTTCCTGCTTTATCGGCCATATCCTTTATGAATTCGACAACACGAGTTCTCGAATCTTTAAAAATGATTGACTCTAACCTGCTTTCGGTTCTTCTAATTCTAGATCCAATGCGATCAATCAATCTCAAGCTCAATTCAGCATTTCCTTGCATAACGGTTTTCAAATCCGCCACATAAATCATGTAGAAAGAACATTCTTCCTTCATAGTAATAGCAAACTCATTTCGCTTGTCCTCCCCTGCCAATCCCATCTCACCAAACAATTCTCCTGGTTGAATAATTGCTTTTATCACCTCTCTCCCATCATCCGAATAATTTCCAATCTTAACTCTCCCTTCTTTTAGAATGAATACAACCTCACTCAAATCGCCAGGGTGATAGATGTAAGAATTCTTAGGGCGGGTTCTAAGCGTTGTGAAGTTTGACACCTCTTCTAGAACCGATCTTGGGATATCATCAAACAGATTGAACTGCTCTAGATGAATATAGTTTGCTTGAATGTCCATTGTATTAAATTACCTCTACGTGAAACACGTAACAAATATGCGTGTTTTATCTGAAGTTCCAAGAAATAAATGGTGGACAATAAGGTGGACAATGTAGAAATTGACTTAAAAGGACGTTACGAAATCTTGTATTGACGTTGCTTCTTCAACACGAAGTTTCTTCTTCAACCGGTATCTTCCTTTCTTAACTGAATCTGGCGAAACGCCAAGAATATTGGCAATTTCCTTGGTGGACAATTGCAATTTCATGAGTAGAAAAAGCCGTTGCTCTGCTAATGTGAGATTCTCGTAGCTGGCTAAAAGCCGATTAAGCAATCCATGGTGCACTCGATTAAACAATTCTTTGAACTCTTCCCAATCATCCTCAGTAAGGATTCTAACTGAAGAGAAGTCGCTGATGAGTTGTATCCCCTGTTTGGAATTAGCCTCGTCTTCATTCACAGCGGTTTTCAACTTCATTTCCAGCTGACTTACTAATTCATTCTTCTTCAGTAGGTTTTCTGTATAAAGCGAAAGTTTTTTCTCGTTGTATTCGAGCAAATCAGCCAAGCTTTTCAATTCGGCTTTTTTCAGTTGGTCTTCTGTAGTCAATACTTCGGTTTGAAGCCGATGCTTCCTTTTCTGATTATCCACAAAGAGAATTCCAATGATGATTGTAAAAAACAGGCCGACTGCAAGAGTCAACCACCGATTTGTAATAATGGCCTGTTTTTGTTGCAACATCACTATTTCCTGCTCCTTTTTCTGCGTGTTGTAACTGACCTCTAACTCACCGAGTGCTTCCATCCTACTCAAATCGGCAAGACTATCCTTTAACCCGACCATCTTGGTTTGCATCTCAAAAGCCATCTTATAGTCTCCTTCTTGCGAGTGGAATCGAATTATGTTCAGATAGGAAGTGAGGGCATCTCCCATTTGCCCATTTGCCATCGCTTTATCCAAAGCCAAGTTGAAATATATGAGTGCTTTTTGAGCATGCCCCATTCTATTATGGCAATGCCCCATGTTATTAAATATCACCGTCATTTGGGTCAAATCTTTAGCTCTGATTTTTAACTGAACTGCCTCTTCTAAATAAGAAAGTGCCTGCGCCCAGTTCTTAATTCCCATATAAGCTAGGGCCAGATTATTAAGGCTTTCTCCTTGTCCTTTTAAGTCGTTTATGCTTTTTCTTATGCTATAAGCCTCGAGGTTTTTCTCGATTGAACCTTGGTAATCATCAAGCTCATAGTCGAGCAAGCCTTTAAGTGAAAGGCCAAATGCAACTTCTTTCTTTGTGCCTGACCTTAAGAAAAACTCATAACCAATCTGAACGTCAGAACGAGCAATATCGACTTGCCCAAGTAGGTAGTGAACAATTCCTACTCCATAATATGCGCTCGCAACTGAAACAGAATCGTTGGCTTTTCCGAGCAGTTGAAGAACCTCGTACCATTTATCTAAACTCTCGTCTAACTTGCCGCGGTACCTGAGGTTTTCTGCTATTGCCTGCATAAGTAACAAACTCAATTCAGCATTATCTTGAATCTCATAATTTGCCTCTAAAAACAGCCTATCTGCTAACAGATAATCCCCCTCATAAGTAGCAGCAATTCCGAGATTAAATTTTTTATAAGCAAGCACCCAATCTGGCACTTCCTTCCAATTAACAATTAAGGAGTCTTGAAGCAGCTCCTTAGCCCGTTGAACGCTATCGTTATCGAGAAGTATCTGGGCGTAAACGAGCAAAGCCCACGCTTTTTCATCTTTGCTTTCCAGATTCCTATTCAAAAAGAGTTTTCTTGCCAATGGTAATTCGCGTCCATCCCCGAATTTGAGTGCATCGCAAATATCAGAATACTGCTGACGGGAGGTCGAATTTAGTTCTCCAACAAAGCCAACTGGCCGACTAGCAAGACATGGGTTAATCGCCTGAACTACAAGGAGAAAAAACGAAAAAAATATGCGCCTATAAATTCTCCTAGATTGGAGCGAATTTGGTGCGTTGCGCAGCGGCCTACTTATTAAAGAAATCAAAACTCCACCCTAAATTTCAGAACAGGAATTATTCCCTGCTGATACTTGGCTTCAATGCGCTCAGTAGCAGCATTGTACTTTCTCTTAAACTCGTTTTTACGATTGGCCGTATTCTGAATATCAATCGAAACTTCCCATGCTACTTTCTTCAGATTGTGCTTAAATCTAATTCTTGTATCTAATCTAAAATAGTCAGCCACGCGGTCTTCAAAGATTCGGGTTTCGTCTCGTACTTCCTCTCTCTGTTTAATAGATTCCTCTAAATCTATGGGCGTAAACCGCCTTCCTCCTGCGTAGAACAACTTGATATTAATTCCAATAATGTTCTTGCCCTTTTTCCCTACCCTAAAGTCTTTTCCGGCAGTTAAACTGGTGATATAATTTCCGTTATATCTAGTGTTTCTCCAAACGTTATCCGAGGCGCGATAGAGCGAGTTATAAAGTGATGCAGTAAATAAAACGTAGTAGTTTTTGGAGAAGCTCTTTTCAACTGTAAGCTCCAATCCGTAATTAGTTCCAAGTCCTTCATTAGTCAGTGCTCGTTTTTGATAAGAATCCTGATCATTAATTGTAGAGTAATCATCGGCTTTTCTCTTAACCGGAATTCCGTATAAATATTGGTAATAAGCCTCTGCATGAAGGTTTAGGTTGCGAAGGATTTGAAAGTCATAACCCAACACGACATGTACCGCTCGGCTGTAATCTAAATAGCGATTTATTTTCCCTGGATTGTTCCCGTCTTCTACAAAATAGAAAGCCAAGCTCTCTTGACGGCTGTGCATTCCAACTCCGAGCGATAGTTTATGCGTTGGAGCAAAACGCCAATCAAAAGCCAAACGTGGTTCAAATGCAAACTTGCCGTTTACATTGAAATAGCTGGCATGAAACCCACCTAGCACAGTAATGTTGGCATTTATTCTAAACCTGTGCTGCGCGTAAATTTGATAAAAATTAGCCTGTCCCTTGGCTCGGTAGAAATAGTCAGAATCTATCCAGCGATCTTCTAAGTTGAACAGCAATCGACTATAGTTGAAACCATACCGGAGATTGTGCTTTGCATTAAACTTGGTATTAAACTGAGTTGAAAACCGTATAGCTCGGTTGTAAACGTTATACTTCCAATAGTCCAGAAGTTCCAATGAATCGGTCAGATAGCTATAAAGCAGATTATTCCCTGATTGCGTGTAGGCCAGAGTGGTGTGGACGTAATTCTTCTCGTTTATGATGTACCTGTGACTGATTCCTGTTGCGAGAAAATGATTTTTATAATCTTCTTGAACACGAGACTGGTCCCAACCGTCTTCCCATTTTGATGAGTCGGTTTCAGCCTCAAAGCCTGCATCGCTAAGACCACCAACCCCAAAAAAGGAGAACGTTCCCGCCTTTTTAGTCGGGAAATTCAGTTTCATATTCAAGTCTTGGAAACCTGTATTCAAATCGCCTCCTAAATCAGCTCCTACAGCTTTAAACAACCCAAGAGTTGAGTATCTATAATTTATCAGATAGGATGCCCGTTTTCCTTTAACAAATGGTCCTTCCGCTGATGCTTCGATGCCGAGAAACCCTACCTGCACCGTGTATTCCCGTTTTTGATCATTGCCAGTTCGTAAACGTAAATCATAAACTCCTGATAGCGCATTGCCGTATTCGGCAGGAAATGCCCCTGTTGAGAAATCGCTTTTATCTAAAAGGTTATTGGAGAGGATGGAAACATTTCCTGCGTACAGCCCGTCAATATTAAAATGATTGGGAATCGGAATCTCAACGCCCTCTAATCGCCAAAGTAAACCTTTTGGTGAGTTGCCACGAATAGAAATCTCATTAGTAACATCATCAGTTAGATTAACGCCTGCAAAGGATAATGCCATTCTTCCTGGGTCATTCATACTAGCAGCAAACCGTTCCGCTTGTTCCAACGAGAATGATCTGGTACTAACAACGGCCATTTCATTGTTTGGATTGGAGTTGTTCTTTTTACTACTCACCACAACCTCTTCAAGTTGCTCTGTTGATTCGGTCATTTCAATATTGAGAACGAGCTCTTTTCCGCTTCCCACATCAATCTGCGGAATAGACTTTGGCTCATAACCCAAGTACTGAATCACCAAATCATGTCTGCCAACTGGTACGCCTTTGATTGAAAATCGACCATCAACATCAGTAGAACCACCAAGAATTGGGTCTGAGCCAACTATGAAAACCGTTGCCCCAATTAATGGAATCTTAGAATCTTGGTCAATGATTGAACCTCTTATTACTTGAGTCAATTCTTGGGCATGAATTATTCCGTTGGTCGAAACCAACAAGACTAAACCAAGAAAAAAACCAAGAAATCGCCTCATGAATGATTTGAAAAAGGGCATCGAAGATACGTGTCTTCTTATGGTGCGGTGTTTTCTGGACTAAGCCTACCCGAAAGAATAACACATTTCGCCTCCGAGAGTACGACTTCCTTAATCTCTTACGAAGCGTCTTCAACCGAAGAGTCAGATTCTACCACCTCTTTAAGTGAGGCTAATCCCGTAGCGTAAGACTCTTCCAAAACGCCTTTCATCATCAAATTTATTGGCCGGAAGAAAAATGGTGATGGCGCTCCTTCAAAACTCCAGCTTACGATAGTAGAACCATCGACTTCATCAAACTTCCAATTAGCATAATTCACACCTTCAAAGCCTTCAAATACAAGGTTCATTTTAATACTCTCGCTACCATTTACTTCTTCAATGGTTTGCTTTCCTTTACCACTAGTTGGTCCATTCCAAGAATTCCATGCCCCTACTCCGCACGGATTATCGGAATACTCATTCTCCATTTTCGGATCCATTGCTTGCCAAGCACTCCACGCTGGCCATTTATCTAAACAATTCACATGGCTACTAACTGCTTGCGATGAAGCGTCAATCGTTGTAGATTTTTCCACAATAAGGTTTGCTGGCGCAACAGCAGCAATGACAACGTAGATACCAAATAAGGTAATCAAAATTATACCTAGAACTTTTAAAACTTTCATGATTGATGGTTTATTGGTTTACCGTACAAAGTAAAGAAACCCAACAATTTATTGAACATAGATTAGGCTATACCTGTTTTTATAGTGCTACTGCAATACAGCTTTAGTGTATTTCTAAATAAGTAACATGATTGTACGTTGATGAAACAACGTTACGAGAAAGTGAAACTTTGAACGGTGAAATTTGGAAGAGTGTAAAACAAACGACAAATGCTGGTGGAGGAGAATATTTTTAGTCAGGTGGATGTTCTTAAGAATTTACCCGAAGAACAGCAAGAATTTGTCAATCGCTACGCGCAGGTAAAATCTTACCGCAAAAGTACGTTCATATACAATCCTGGAGAAGAAGCCGATTGGGTCTATTTTGTAACAGAAGGTGTCGTAAAAACGGGAACCATAAGTGAAGAGGGCAAGGAAGTCATCAAGAACATCCTTTATAAAGGAGAAATGTTTGGTGAATTAGGCTTGTCTGGAATGATTGAACGACCAGATTTTGCTTCGAGCTTGAAAGGTGAAGTCGAAATCGTCAGAATTCCTGTAAAGATTTTAAAAGACTTGATAAACAAAAACCCGGAAGTTGGTCTGAGGATGATTGAAAAGTTAGGGGAACGCATTACCCGTTCAGAAAAGCGCTTAGAACAACTAGTTTTCGATGATGCAAGAACTCGTATCATCGGTTTTTTGAAAGAACAGGCAAGTAAAAACGGAATGAAATTCGGTGACGAAACACTTATCCGCCATGGATTTACTCATCAAGACATGGCAAACATTACTGGAACATCGCGTCAATTGGTCACAATTGTACTAAATGATTTAAAAAAAGAAAACCTCATTAATTTCGACAGATCTAGTATTCTGATCCGTAACCTGAATCAACTCAAATAATCTTGTTTAAGATTAAGTTTGGCGCATGAAGCGCAAACCCCTACTCCTATTATCTCTAGTCGTTCTTCTCTCTGTTTTGGCTTACGGCTTTTGGCCAATGAGCTCCAAAAACTTTGAGATTACGTTTGACAAAGACAAAATTCAAGCGAAAAAGGAATATCTCAATTCCATCATTCCTGATACTTCTCGTAAACCAAACATTGTCATAATTGTAGCAGATGACCTCGGGAAAACCGACATCTCGCTTTACGGAAAACCACCTATTCAAACACCAAATATTGATTTAATAGGATTGAAGGGAATGACATTTACCGAAGGCTACATTACTTCACCCATCTGCGCACCTTCTAGAGCTGGCATGCTAACGGGCCGCTATCAGCAGCGGTTTGGGTTTGAGTATCAGCCACACGACCGCTACCCTAAGAATCGGATTGAGATGTTTGTTTACAAGAACTTCATTGCTACTGGCGATTGGTTAGTTGCCAATCAAGTAGAATTTCCGCGATTTGAAGATGTAGTAAAGAACGGAATGCCTCCTTCAGAAATTATGCTAGCCGAAATTCTTCAGAAAGCGGGTTACAGAACGGGCATTGCTGGAAAATGGCACTTGGGTTCAGGCAAGCACGCCATTCCAATTAATCGTGGTTTCGATTATCAGTATGGTTTCTACGAAGCATATTCGCTATACATGGCTGATACAAGCCACAAGGACATCATTAATCAACGGCACAAAGATTTTTCAGATCCATTTATTTGGGGCAAAGGCAGAACAGGAAACTGCGCCATAAGAAGGAATGATGATGTGATTGACGAGAAATTCTACCTCACAGATCGCATTGCGGAGGAAGCAAATCAGTTTATAGACAAGAACAAAGACGAACCTTTTTTCTTGTACGTTCCCTTTCTTGCTCCGCACACACCTTTTCAAGCAACAAAGGCATACTTCGATAAACTTGGCCACATCAAAGACCGAAACAAACGGGTTTATAACGCCATGATTTGGCAGTTGGATGATGCCGTTGGAAGCATCATCAATCACTTGGAAGAAAACGGGTTGATGGAAAATACGATCGTTTTCTTTTTGAGTGACAACGGTGGAGCAACTTATACGAAAGCAACCGATAACGCCCCTTTAAAAGGTGGCAAATTCACCAATTTTGAAGGTGGGTTGAACATCCCATTTATGGTAAGATGGGACGGCTATATTTCTGAGGGAGCCCAGTACGACAAATCAGTTATATCGATGGATGTATTCTCAACAGCACTGGAACTTGCGAATGTTGAATACACCAATGAGCGGAAACTGGATGGAGCTTCCCTCCTGCCCGTTCTGACCGATTCTGTTTCAGAATCGATTCACGACATTCTATGCTGGCGTTCTGGATACAATCGCGCCATTCGGTCTGGCGATTGGAAGCTTATCACTGACGGATTAAGCGGAAATCACGCTCTATATAATGTGCGTGCCGACAAGGAAGAACAGCACAACTTGTATGATGACAATCCTGAAATCGTGGGGCAGCTCAAACGGCAGCATGCAGCATGGGAAGCTGAAATGATGAATCCGAAATGGCCGCGTGTAATGGATTACCGTTGGTGGGATGGCGATGAACCTTACTTCTTTCCCCTGTAGAAGAACTTAACTCAGGTTTTACTTTGTCTTCTGCCAAGTTTCAAAAACCCCTTTCTGTTTTCCGTTGTAAGGGTCTTTTTCTGGAATTAAACCTGAACTAAGAACGTTTTCCAATCCCAATTCCTTTAACGTATCGTGGCTTTCTTTCGGAAGGGCTTGATATAATTTGGTTCCTTCTGTTTTCCATGCAATCATACTGTCAGAAACATCCTTGATGACTTTGGCTGGATTGCCAACGGCAATCTTTCGAGATGGAATAATCATGTTGGCGGGAACGAAAGCCAACGCTCCTACAATGGAGTCCTCTCCTACTTCCACGTCATCCATCACAACTGCATTCATTCCTATCAGACAGTTCTCCCTAAGAATAGCACCATGAATAACAGCTCCGTGCCCCACATGCGCTCCTTTATGCAACCAAACCGTTGTTCCTGGAAACATGTGAATTGTGCAGCTTTCCTGAACGTTGCAACCGTCTTCAATTACAATTCTGCCCCAATCGCCACGGATGGCGGCACCGGGGCCGATGTAAACATCCTTTCCAATCTGAACATTGCCAATTACGCTAGCCGTTTGGTGGACAAAAGCGGTTGGGTGAATAGTTGGTCGCATTCCGTTGAATTCGTAGATCATGGTTCAGTTTCGAGTTTCGAGTGCGGGCTGCAAGTTACAAGAACTCGGAACTTGCGACTGGAAACTCGCGGCTTTCAACAATTGTATTTATCGTGCAATCCTTTCTTTTCCCGCATCAGGCGCAAGCACTTTTCAAGTCTTCGCAGTTTGGTTGCTTCTTGCTTTGCTTCCGAAATATGTTCTGAATATTCTCTTCTGTGTGATGGTGCCATGGAATTGAAAAACGCCAGCACTTTTGGTTCTGCATCCAGCGCAGATTGAAGCAATTCTGGAACCTCCACCACAATCTTCTTCTTAGTTGTTTTAATTCTCCTTTCCATGTTGAGGGCTGCTTCGGAAATGTATTCCTTCATCAATTTTTCATCTACTGTATCACCTTCAACAAATCGCCATTGACGTAATGCTTGGGTTTTCCCTTCTTGAGCGTTGAGCAACACCTTGGCTTTATCCTTCAGCATGGCGCCCTCAAAAAACCAAATGGCGCAATGATTTTTAAATGCTGAGAATCCTGCCACATTTCCGTAATGCGTGTAAGTGGGTGCTCCCCATTTGATCTCTTCCTTCAAGCCACGATCCAGCATGCATTTTCTGAATGTCTCAAGTAAAGGCCGTTGCCAATCATTGGCTTTTTTAGCGATGTATTCGTCAACTTTTGGATTCATTTCAATCTTAATTTGAGTTGAAATTATGATTCCCCTGCAGATTACCAGTAACCATTCCGCTTGGGAAAAAATGAAAATGAGATATGCTCTGTATTTTCAACTCGCCCCCGTCACGCCAAGGCGTGCCACCCCCTCTCTTTTTTAAAGAGAGGGGGAAGTTCAGCTTGCTGAACGGGGGAGAGTTATAAAAGAAGAGCAGTTGACAAGCTGAGAGCTGAAAACGTGAGGAAGAGGTCTGTCTATCAAAAAAATCAGGATGCGTTGTGGCGCAATCCTACCGGTAAGCTGCAGGGGAATCACTTGAAATTTAAGGTTTAACCGCAAAGACGAGAAGCAACCTGCATAGAATAGAAGGTTAATCTCTGAAACTGGCCGTCAATAGACTTTATCAACTTTATCTCTTGTCGCCTAATCAACTTCAAAGTACCTTCCGCGCCAAATCCATCACATCCATGTCAACATCCATCAAAGAATTTATTGAAGGCTTACCAAAGGCCGAACTGCACCTACACATTGAAGGTTCATTTGAACCTGAATTGATGTTTGAAATCGCGCAGCGTAACAAGAAAGAGATTCGTTTCAAATCGGTTGAGGAAGTACGGGAAGCATACAATTTCAGCAACCTGCAAGATTTTCTAGACATCTATTATGAAGGAATGAATGTACTCACAACCGAGCAGGATTATTATGACCTTACTTGGGCCTATTTGCGAAAGATCTATTTGGAGAATGTAATCCATACTGAGGTCATGTTCGATCCGCAGGGTCATACGGATCGTGGAATTTCGTTTGATACGGTCATAAATGGAATTGATAGGGCGTTGAAAGATGCCCAATCAAAATTGGGAATGACAACTGTTCTGATAATGAGTTTTCTTCGTCATTTAGATGAAGAATCTGCTTTTAAGACGTTGGAAGATGGACTTAGACATCAGAATAAGATAACCGCAATTGGATTGGATTCATCCGAACTGGGAAATCCGCCTTCTAAGTTTGAGCGTGTTTATAAGAAGGCGAAGGAGGCTGGATTTAAACTGGTTGCTCATGCGGGCGAAGAAGGCCCAGCCGAATACGTTTGGGAAGCCCTGAATCTTCTCAATATTGATAGACTTGACCACGGCAACCGTTGCTTGGAAGATGAGGAATTGGTAAAAGAATTGGCTTCGCGAAAAATGGGGCTGACGGTTTGCCCGCTTTCCAATTTGAAGCTGTGCGTGGTTGATGACTTGAAAAAGCATCCTTTAAGGACTATGCTTGAAAAAGGACTGAAGCCTTCCGTCAATTCGGACGACCCGGCCTATTTCGGAGGATACATGAACGCGAATTATCTGGCAACGGCTGAGGCTTTGAATCTTACGAAAGAAGAATTGGCGGAAATTGCCAAAATCAGCTTTGAGACCAGCTTTCTGAGTGAGACTGAGAAAGTGGAAAGCATCAGATTGGTGGATGATTATTTGGCGGCTAATTCCACTACGAGACCTTCAAACCTAGGTTCGGCCTAAGGATTTGCAGGTCGAAAAGCGTCAGTTCGAGTGAAATTTCAGGGAAATTTTGTATCGAGAATGAGCTTTTTGGCCGGTTTCAAACTGTTTTCGATACAATTTTGCCGTGCAAAATCACTCAAACTGACCATCGTCTGTTACATCGAACTGAGGTTTGAAGGTTTCAAAACCTTGAAGGTCTTTATGCTACGCTCGCTCAATAATCGTTGCGTAGCCCTGCCCCACTCCAATACACATCGTTACCAGCGCATATTGCTTCTGGGTTTTCTGTAATTGAATAGCGGCAGTTTGCAAAATTCGGGCACCGCTCATTCCCAACGGATGACCGATAGCAATTGCTCCACCGTTAGGGTTTACACGAGAATCATCATCAGCCAAACCCATTTTTCGAGTGCAGGCCAGAGACTGAGCAGCAAAAGCTTCATTCAGTTCAATCACATCCATTTGATCTAACGTTAAACCAGCGCGTTTCAATGCTTTTTCAGAAGCATGAACTGGCCCGATTCCCATAATTCTAGGTTCAACTCCAGCAACGGCAGCCGATACGATTCGTGCCATTGGTTTGAGGTTGTGGTCTTTCAACGCTTGGTCTGATGCAACCAACATAGCTGCTGCACCATCGTTCAATCCAGAACTATTACCAGCTGTAACCGAACCGTCTTTCTTGAATGCGGCTCGAAGTTTTCCAAGAACTTCTAGAGATGTATTTGGTTTGATGAATTCATCTTGATCAAAAATGATTGAATCGGCTTTACGTTGAGGGATTTCTACAGCAATAATTTCTTCGGCCAATCTTCCAGAATCTCGCGCAGCGGCAGCTTTCATGTGAGAATTGTAAGCAAATAAATCTTGCGCTTCGCGTTCAATTCCGTACATCTCCACAAGGTTTTCGGCAGTTTGCCCCATTCCTTCCGTTCCGTACAGTTCCTGTATTTTGGGATTGATGAAACGCCACCCGAAACTGGTGTCATGCATCTCAGCATCGCGACCAAAAGGCTTGCTTGCTTTAGAAATAACCCACGGTCCGCGCGTCATGTGCTCCACTCCACCAGAAACATAAATATCTCCGTTACCTGTTTGAATCGCTCTTGCAGCATTAATGGTTGAAGCCATTCCAGAAGAACACAATCGATTAACGGTTTCGCCACCAACCGACCAAGGCAATCCTGCTAAAAGCAGGGCCATCCGTGCTACATTCCTGTTGTCTTCCCCCGCTTGATTAGCACAGCCAAAGATCAGGTCTTCAATTGCCGATGGATCCAAATTCGGATTCCGTTTCATCAATTCTCGGATTGGAATGGCTGCCAGATCATCTGTTCTCACAGGTGCTAGTGTGCCACCGAAATTTCCGATAGGAGTTCTAATTGCGTCAACTATAAAAGCGTCTTTCATAAGGATAAATGATTATTGATTAAGGATTAAATCACATCACTATACGATTGCTCGATGATGTTAAAAACATAGTCCAGATCTTTCTCGTCTCTGAGATGGATTCGCCTATCCATGACCCATTGATACGTATCAGGAACTTTCTCAACCAAGTTTTTCTGGTCTGAATAATCAACAGGTCTCAAATGAATTTTAAGCTGATTTTTTCCAATGTGGATTTCTGCAAAATTCTTCGCCAGGCGATAGGCCACATACATGGTGGTTGCTTTCTCCACTATATTATCATCAAGTTCAAATATTCGAGACCTCAACTCAGAAAAAAGCTCTCTTATTTTGGGATTGGCCTTGGACAAATGGTCATCTACACTAAGATCGATCTTTGATTTTGTGATGTTTTCGGTTGGAGAACTTGATCTATTGCTTTTCTCTGTCACTCCCAAAGGCTCCAAACTGAAAACACCTTCATCATAGTATCGGTATTTGAACAGCTCAATACGCATGGGAACTACTTCAACCGTATCAATATCGAACTGGCTGTAATTTTCTGCAATGCACACAACTCTCGGATTCTTCCAATCAATCGTTACCGACTTTGCCAACTTTTCGCCCAAGGTCTTGAGAACCAGCATTTCAAAGAACTCTTCCTTTTGCGCTTTAAGCCATTTGAGATACGACAAGCCTTGGTTGATGATGCTATCGTTACGGTTTCGTTTGTATTCAATAATAACCGGTGCGCCATTCACATCGATGGCAAGTGTGTCGATTCTGCCACCAAAGGTTGTGGTATACTCAGTAGCCAAAAAGTGCATATCAAGCACTTCCATCAAATTGTCTTCAACAAGCTTTTGAACCTCTTTCTCTTTTGATGCCGAAAATGAATTCAGTTTTTTGAGTTTCCCCTTTGGATGTTCTTTGAATATTGGCACGTAAATTTGGTTTTAGCCTTTGTAATTCTATTTAATCCTCATCCCTTCCGTTCTAAAAGACAATCCCTGCTGTCCGGAAGTGGAGATCATTACGGCTTCAAACAATGGCATGGAATCATTGTTTGGAATGGCCCAATCAAAGATGAGATTGCCGCCCGTTCCGCCTTCCCTATCCACTTCGGCAATGATGATCTCTACGGTTTCCATGGCATGAAGCTGTATCGGATGCTCAAAATACGTTCGCACCAGATCGCCATGCGTGTTGTAATACTTTGCACTTGTAATAAAGACGGTGTCAACATTCGTGTTCCGCATACTAACGGTCACAGTTAAATTGTGGGTCTGATGTTCCGTTTCGCTGTAGATCTGCGAATAAACGGACAGGTACGATTTGCCATAAATGAGCGAATCCCGTGGGTTGATGGAAATCTTACGGCTTTCCCAATCTATTGGTCTGCGAGCCGACTCATCACTTTGCGGGTTACAGGCCGAAAGCCAAATTCCCAACGCAAAAAACAAGAAAAGTCCACTATTCTTAAAGCTCATCATTCATTGTTCGGTTTAAGAATGGATTCATTTTTTTTTCGCAGCGCGATCAGATCATTCGCATCTGGAACAACAACCTTAGGCATTTGAAATATCAGCGTTCAGATCGTCAATGGAGGAACTGAAAACAGACACACCGTATTTCCCTAAAAGTTCGATGAATGCCCGTTTTGAAAGACCGACAATAGCGGCTGCCTGACCGGATGACAGCTTTCCATCCTCATACAGTTTGGAGGCAATTATCATTGGAAAATCGTAATCGGTCAAATCAATCCCTTCTGGTATTTTAAGCTGTATCGTTCTCATTACAAGCAAAGATACAGAACCTTGAGTTCTACAGATTTCGTTTCTGGTTTAAACTTTCCACTCTTTTCCCGTTCTGTAAACCGTTCCTCCAAAATTCCCGATTGGTGTTCTAATTGCGTCAACTATAAATACGTCCATAAAGGATTAAGGATAAGTGATTAAGGATTATTACTGCGGTTTGCAGCTGTTTTTCTAGCCGCCACAAATATCGCAGTCAATTCTCTAGATTCCTTTATAACCGGTTTTGCTTGATTTTCTGTAATCAGCCCTTCTTCATAAAGCAATTCGAGCCAAAAGATACATTCATCAGCCTCTTCCACAACTATGCTCAATTTAGCCACAAAAGCCGCCTTTGATTGCGCCAAATTAGCCGCACGATAGTTGGCTGCAACGGATGTAGCGCACCTTAATAGCTGCCGCTCAACATGCCAAAAAAGTTTGTCGTTTGATTTTACTGAACGTAATAAATGGATGCATGATTTTGCAAATAACTTGGTTCTATCCTTAAGTTCTTGACTCATCCTGTTAATCCTTAATCCCTAATCCTTAATCACTTATCCCTAATCCTTAATCATTTATCCCTAATCCTTAATCATTTATCCCTAATCCTTAATCATTTATCCCTAATCCTTAATCATTTATCCCTAATCC
>Ga0316208_1000540_pt1 | contig 44461 bp, 42 predicted proteins | sample 3monopyrite_MG_FD_204944 | JGI IMG/M metagenome (GOLD analysis project Ga0316208, IMG submission 204944) | Microbial mat bacterial communities from mineral coupon in-situ incubated in ocean water Damariscotta River, Maine, United States -... | ecosystem: Environmental > Aquatic > Marine >...
AATGAAACTATTTGTCCTTCTTTATCGGGGTGACTAATTTCAAGAGTGACTCTGAAGGTGTGTGCGTGTGGATTGTGTAAACTTACAGTATATTTAATGGTCATTTTGTTATTTTAATATAAAGGTGGACATGGTTTTTATTAATTTTATTTGTACTATAAACAATCTCATCAGGAAAGTGTTTTATTTGTTGACTTGAAGATACTTCCAGCCATTCGCCGGTTTTACCAACAATAGTGGTGTCGAGTTTAGTGTGTTCTATTGCATCAGCAATATTATTGCTGAGTGATGAGGCATTAACACCGACCTGGATAATAGCCTGACCATCAAACTCATGAACTTTAAAAAGGTAGTTTTGTCCGGTTTGTTTATAACGTATTGACTCTGTAACTGAACCATCAGCAGAGCGTGTACGTTCACGGATGGGAATGGAAGTACCTGTGTTTAATCTTACCCATTGACGTTCGATGATTGACATGGATTGTGAAACGTTATTCCTGTTTAATTCATAAGTATTTTTCGATTCTCTAAAATTTAGTTTTTTCTTTGAGGCAATAAATTCAAGGGTAAGAGGAATGGTTGCTGTGTCTAACTTCTGAATGAGTTTAACAGTATTTTTAGTCTTCTTTTTTGCCCCCTTTATAATCAGCGTGTTATTGCTGGTGTTTGCAGATAGTGCATGTTCAGTTAAAGGTTTAAGAATGCTGACAGCTTCTGTTACATCAATATACTTTAATTGCACCGTGGTGAACTGCTCTTGTTTCGCCAGAGCATTTATACTGCTAAGCAGTAAAACAAAAGTAACTATCAATTTCATTATTTTTTACCCAGTTTCATGTCATAGTGGGGGATACCGGCATCCATATACACCCCGCTTGAAATAGTAAAACCCTGTTTTTCATAAAAGCCGACAGCATGTTCCTGGGCAGATAATTGTATATTTGTCATTGATTTTTCACCTGCCAGATTAATCATAAAATTAAGCATGTTCTTACCAATACCAGAGTTACGATATTCGATAAGCACGGCCATTCTGCCTATATGACCATCACGCAATAAACGTGCCGTTGCGACGGCTTTGTTATCAATATAAGCCAGAATATGTACAGAATCAGTATCAAATTCATCCCATTCTAATTCAACGGGTACATTTTGCTCTTCTATAAACACTTTTGTACGTATATATTGGATGTCAGCCAGGCTCTTATCAAAGTCAACAATTTTTATATTATTATTACTCATGCAACAGCTCATTGTCGAACTCAATAAAACCTGAATTATACAGTTTGCATAAAAATGCGAGTCCGATTTTATTATCCATATAAGGTTTTAGTGTTAGATAAGTATAAGTCGTTTGATTACAAAAAAGCATTGTAATATCACTTTCATCTTTATATATATTTTGTTTTGTACCGTTGATATAAAGAGCAATAGTATCGTCTTTGTTTTTAATATAATTGGCTCTAACAGTTGCAGGCCGACGGAGATTACTGTTTCTGATTTTTTCTAAAAATTTATCTGTTGTTAAACTGTTTTCAGTGAGTTCACTCTCATCATTCAGGTAGCCTGTAATAAAACCTCCAAACCAGTCAGCTATTTTTGATGTGTCTTTAAAGTGTGAAAGCAACAGCTGTTGAATCTTACTGATTGCAGCAGAAGATATTTCACCAGGATTATTTTGCTGTCTTAATTCAGGATCCTGGTAGCGCAAGTCATCTGTCAGTGTTGTTATATGTTCATCAATATAAGATGAAAGTAATTCAGCATGAGAGGGGGCTCTAAAACCTATTGAAAAAGTCATACAGTCTTCCATACCGATGCCATAGTGTGCAATATTGGGGGGAAGGTATAACATATCACCTGCTTCAAGAACCCATTCCGATTCTGCAGTAAAATTTTTAATAACTTTTAAAGCTGAGTTTTTCTCAAAATCATCCTCCGTTACTATTGTCTCATTGATCATCCACTTACGCCTGCCGCTGGCTTGTAATAAAAAAACATCATACTGATCAATATGAGGGCCAACACTACCTTCTGGGGCGGCATAACTGGCCATGAGATCATCTACGCGCCAGCTCGGTATAAAATTAAATTGCTGTAGTAAGTCATCTAACTCAGGAAAAATTTTATTTAAACCCTGAATTAATAATGTCCAATGGCTTTTAGGTAGCTTAGAAAACCTTTCTTCTAAAAAAGGACCGTTTTCCAGATTCCATTTAGGTTGGTGTTTTTGTTCTAAAATAATCCGTGATTCAACAAATTCTTCACAAGCGAGACCGGCAAGTTCTTCTGCAGGTATGGGAGACTGGTAATGTGGAAAGGCAGAGCGAATTAATAGTGGCTTTTTTTGCCAATAGTGAAGTAAAAAGTCATTAATATTTATATTTTGTATCAAAGGGTATAGTAATGATGTTGAGAAATTAAAAGAGCTCGATATCGCTTTCGCTTATAACAATATCATCTATTTCTTTTTTTTCCAGTAAGGCTTCAAAATAACTGACTTTATTTCTTCCACTATCTTTTGAATAATAGAGTGCTTTATCAGCACGTTCAATAATGGTTGCGAGAGGGATATCATTGGTAAATGCGCAAACACCTATACTAACAGTGACTTTGTTATTTAATGGAAAATTTATTTCCTCAATACTCTTGCGAAAGCGTTCCAGTATGCTCAGTGCTTGTTCTGCGCTTACGTCTTTTAATAAAGCAGCAAACTCTTCGCCACCATAACGAAATAATAAGTCAATATCACGAAAGGTATTTTTTATTGCATTAGAGAATAGCAGTAATATTTCATCGCCGTAGATGTGACCAAATTTATCATTTATCCGCTTAAAGTAATCAATATCAAGCATTGCAAAATAATATTGCTTTTTTTCGTCGTCAGAGCGTTTTTCATACTTTAAATCATTGTGAATTTTCTCAAGCTTGTTATCAAAAGCCAGCCTGTTATACAGGCCTGTCAGAGAATCAGTGTCTTTATTTCTTAACAAATATACCTGGTTGTTATAAACGTCAAGCAGGGTATTAACATAATCTTCATCAATTATATTGCTGTTAATAGTAATTAATAATCCTCTGTTTGAGCGTTCGGCTTCAATACTAAACACCTGCACATAATCTTCCGTAGGAAGAAATGTAAAACTTTCAAATTTGTTTTTTTCTTTATTATTTTGAAGTTTAACAACCTTCTTTTTTTTATCTTTACAGCGTGAATCTAAAAGTACCGGAGAAAATGATTGCTTGCTGGAGTCATATAGACTATAGCCTTGTTCGTACAGATAGATTTCACCCCCTGGTTGAAACCTGTCTATGACATCAAGCAATGCGGCACGAAGTTTTTCTATGTTGTCCTGGCGAACTAAATGCAGTACATCTTTAACCGGGCAATCTACCGTATTTGTTATTAATTCGCCCATAATAGTAGTTACAGTGCTTTAGTTTGTTCAATTGCATTACCAATGTATGACATTGGCGTTAGAAGAATGAGCTGATTTTTTGCCTCTGCAGGAATCTCCAGTTTTGAGATAAAATCTTTAAAGTCTTGTTCGGTAACTCTTTGACCCCGTGTTAATTCTTTTAATTTTTCATAAGGCTTTTCAATACCATAACGACGCATGACCGTTTGAATCGGTTCTGCTAAAACTTCCCAATTCGTATCTAATGTATTATGTAAAGCATCACTATTAACTTGTAATTTGCTAATGCCGCGAAGTGTTGATTGATAAGCGATGACACAGTGAGCAAAACCTACACCAAGGTTACGCAGTACGGTTGAATCCGTTAAATCACGCTGCATTCTTGAAATGGGCAACTTCGCAGACAAGTGTGAGAAAATTGCATTTGCAATACCAATATTGCCTTCAGAATTTTCAAAATCAATCGGGTTTACTTTATGTGGCATAGTGGATGAACCGACTTCGCCGGCAATCGTTTTTTGCTTGAAAAAACCCATTGAAATATAAGTCCAAATATCGCGATCGAAATCCATGACAATATTGTTAAAACGTGAGAAGGCATCAAAGAGCTCAGCCATATAATCATGAGGTTCAATTTGAATAGTATACGGGTTTTGTTCCAGGCCCAGACTCTCAATAAAGTTTTTACTAATCGAAGCCCAGTCCAAATTTGGATAGGCCGATAAATGCGCATTGTAATTGCCCACTGCACCATTGAGTTTGCCTAGTAGTGGAACAGATTTTATTTGTTTAATTTGGCGTTGCAAGCGGTATACAACATTGGCTATTTCTTTACCGACAGTAGTCGGTGAAGCTGGCTGGCCATGTGTGTGTGCCAACATCGGCTGCCCGGCTAATTCTTTTGCCAGCGATGTTAATGCATTGACTAACTCATCGATAAGTTGAAGCATAACCGTGTCACGTGCTTCGCGTAGCATTAATGCATGTGATAAATTATTAATATCTTCAGAGGTGCAAGCGAAATGAATAAACTCGTTGACTGCTTCAAGCTCTTTATTTCCTGCAATTTTTTCTTTGAGTAAGTATTCTACTGCTTTAACATCGTGGTTAGTGGTATTTTCAATTTCTTTGACCCGAAGTGCATCCTGTTCTGAAAAACCATCAACAATGCCGTTAAGTAATTTTTGAGTTTCTGCTGAAAAAGCCGGGACTTCGGTAATGTCTTTAATGCTCGCCAAATGTTGTAACCACCGTATTTCAACTAAAACACGGTGACGGATCAAACCATATTCACTAAAAATAGGGCGCAATGCTGCGGTTTTGCTGCCATAGCGACCATCTACTGGTGAAATTGCGGTTAACTGACTAAGATCCATTACTTTTCCTCGAAGCACATTATACAAAGTCTTTATGATACCCTTATTTTTAAATAAATGATATTACGGCGTAATTTCTGAGCACTATTTCTTCAATAAAATCATAAGGATATCAAGGTATTAGTAATTTTTTAGTTAAATTTAGTTAAAAAACCCGTTGATCTCGATATTTGTTTTATTCACACATTTAAGTCCACTTTAGTGCAGAAATATTCACTTTATGCTATTTGTTTATATGATGGGGAATAAGGCGTTTAATGTGGTTGTTACTGTGTCTATTGTGGAAGGAGTTTAAAGCGTTAATATGTATTTGATTGAATATTCGTGATTATGTTTTATATTTAAAAACATTTTACTAAAAGTAAAAATTTAAAGACTATATACTATTATTCTGTCTATTATTATTCTCTGGCTGCCTGTGTGTTTGTTATGCTTTTTTTGTCTTTACAGTTAGGACAAAATAGATCACCTAACTCATTAATTGACCAGCCAGCTTTGATTCCTGTTTCTAATGAACCTTCAAACCATGCTCGTCCATCGCTATTTCGTCTCCCATCATATTGACGTCTAACATTGTCATTATGACGTCCCTCTGTTCCACGTCGGTCATTTACGCTGCATCTGGGATTTAATGTGCGTATAGCCTGAGGGTTACATTTATCACAAAATATAAAAGTACGAACACTCATAGTGTTATCTCTATATTGTTTATCTAAGTTGTATTTTGCTAAGGGGGGCGAACATAATAATGCTTAAAAAGCTTGTAATGACTATAGCAGATATTTTTGTAATATCAATCCTGCAAATAATATTATTAAAGATAAAAAAGCCCGACATAAATTGTCGGGCTTTTAAAGGGGGGGGTGATTTTACGATGCTAACTGCCGCAGTACGTAGTGTAATATACCACCGTTTCTCATATAAATAATTTCTTGTGGAGTATCAATGCGCACTTTAGCATTAAAGGTTATATCGCCTTTATCGCTCGAGGCAACGACATTGACTTCTTTTGCTTCACCGTTATTTAATCCGCTAATTGAGATTACTTCATGGCCGGTTAAGCCTAAACTTGCAGCAGTATCACCGTCTTTAAATTGTAATGGTACGATCCCCATACAAACAAGGTTGGTACGATGAATGCGTTCATAACTTTCGGCGATTACGGCTTTCACGCCTAACAGACGAGGACCTTTTGCTGCCCAGTCGCGAGATGAGCCTGAGCCATATTCTTTACCGGCAATAACAATGCTGGCAACGCCTTCTTTTTGATACTCCATTGCTGCTTCATAGATAGAAGTTTGAGTAGCTTGCGGAAGCTTTAATGTAATACCACCTTCAGTACCCGGTGCAAGTAAGTTACGTAAACGAATATTGGCAAAGGTACCGCGCATCATCACTTCGTGATTACCGCGACGAGAACCGTAGGAGTTAAAGTCTGCTGTAGCAACACCATTGTTCATTAAGTATTTACCTGCGGGACTGTCTTGCTTGATCGCACCAGCAGGTGAAATATGATCAGTGGTTACCGAGTCACCCAACAAGGCAAGAACGCGTGCGTTGCTAATATCGTCAACGGTACCGGCTTCTTTACTCATATTAGTAAAATAGGGTGGGTTCTGCACATAGGTTGAATCATTCTGCCAGTCAAAGAGTTGACCATCGGGAGACTGAAGATTGAGCCAACGTTCATTTCCTGCAAAAACATTTTTATATGAGGAAGTAAATTGTTCACGGGTGACGTTTGCAAGTACGACTTCCTGAATTTCATGTTGTGTTGGCCAAATGTCTTTTAAGTAAACATCATTACCGTTGTTATCTTTTCCCAGGGAATCATTTTGTAGATCAATATCCATGGTACCGGCAATCGCATAAGCGACCACTAAAGGCGGTGAAGCCAGGTAGTTCATACGTACTTCTGCATGTACCCGGCCTTCAAAGTTACGGTTACCTGAAATAACAGAGGTAACGGTTAAGTCTTCATCACGAATGGCTTTGCTTACCTCAACAGGTAGTGGTCCCGAGTTACCAATACAGGTAGTACAACCATAACCAACTACGTTAAAGCCTAATGCATTAAGATCATCCATTAAACCGGCATGTTCCAAATAGTCTGAAACAACGCGTGATCCAGGGCCTAATGACGTTTTAACCCAGGGTTTAACATTTAATCCAAGTGCATGAGCTTTACGTGCAACTAAACCGGCACCTAACATAACTGATGGATTAGAGGTGTTTGTACAAGAGGTAATAGCTGCAATAACCACTGCGCCATCTTTAATTTCAACATCTTGTCCGTTCATTTGTGTAGCAGCAACACCAGCACTTGTTGATTTACGTTCTGCTTTTAGTGCTTTTAACGAGTCACCAAACATTGTTTTTGACTTGCTCAGTGGCACACGATCCTGAGGACGTTTTGGCCCCGCCATACTGGGTTCAACGCTTGAAATATCGAGCTCGATAGTTGAGCTGAATTTTGCTTTTACGCTATCTTTGCTGCGGAAAAATCCTTGCGCTTTTGCGTAAGCTTCAACCACCGCAATCGATTCTTCGTCACGACCTGATAAACGTAAGTAAGTCAGTGTTTCATCATCAATAGGGAATATGCCACAGGTTGCACCATACTCAGGTGCCATATTGGCGATTGTTGCACGATCAGCCAGAGGCAATGAATCTAAACCTTCACCAAAGAATTCAACAAACTTACCAACAACACCGTGTTTGCGTAGCATTTCAACAACAATTAAAACTAAATCAGTTGCGGTTGTGCCCTCAGGTAACTGACCTTTTAATTCAAAGCCAACAACTTGTGGAATTAACATTGAAATTGGTTGGCCTAACATCGCTGCTTCAGCTTCAATACCACCCACACCCCAGCCCAATACGCCAAGACCATTGATCATGGTTGTGTGAGAGTCTGTTCCGACTAATGAGTCAGGATAAACTTGCATGACGCCATCATTTTCCTGAGTAAAAACGGTACGGGCTAAGTATTCAAGATTGACCTGATGCACGATACCCGTTTCAGGTGGCACCACTTTGAAATTTGAAAAAGCTTTTTGTCCCCATTTCAAAAAGGCATAACGCTCCTGATTACGGCTGTATTCTAAGGCTTCATTTTCTTCAAAGGCATTTTTATTACCAAACTTGTCGACCTGTACCGAGTGATCGATAACTAATTCTGCTGGTTGCAGGGGATTAATTTTATTAGGGTCGCCACCGAGGTTTTTCATTGCATCGCGCATTGCAGCCAAATCAACAACGGCAGGGACACCGGTAAAATCCTGCATTAATACGCGGGCCGGGCGAAACGCAATTTCCTGACTAGGAGCGGCCTTTGGATCCCATGCCGCCAAGGCTTCAATATCCTCTTTATTGACGGTTAAGTTGTCTTCAAAACGTAATAGATTCTCTAATAAGATCTTCATAGAAAAAGGCAGGTTCTCGGAGCCCTTAATAGTATCCAGACGGTAATATTCGTAGTCACGTCCATTTACCGTTAACTTGTCACGAGAGTTGAAACTGTTACTCATACTATCTCCAGTAATAAATCACCTTGATAAAACAAGGTGACTAATTGATTGAATTGTTAATTATTGCTGTTTTTATATGCCTACAATCCGCCATTATAGCCTTATATTGGCTTTCATGTGAGCCTTATCTGGTTTTAAAAGTTAAGACAGAATGGGGTTATAAAGCGGATATTAACCAAATATTGGGGTTCTCACAGGTCTAACCGGTCAGTTTTTAGAAATAATTGAATTGACTATTTGATTTAACGCATTAATTGTTTCAATGGGTAATCCTGCAGAAATTTTTTCCTGAACAAGTTCTACTTCCTTTCTTGCCAGTGATAATCGCCTTTGTCCTGACTCCGTTAATCTTATATAAAAAGATCTTTTATCTTTTGGATTGTTTTTATGTTCAATAATATCTGCTTTGAGCAGCTCATTGGCCAGAATACTCATTGTTGCCCGGGTAACATTTAAATATCGACTTAAATCAGAGACGGTAATATTTCCTGAAACTTCTAAAAATAACATGGCGCGATATTGAGGTATGCGTAATCCTGAATACATTAATGCCATATTTAATTTTTTCTCAAATAGCTGTGTCGCCTCGAGCAATTGAATAATGTGCAGTGTTTCCATACAAACCTTATCTTTTTATAAATAGTTAGTTAGCCTAACAATCAAAAAACAGGTACACAATATTATCTTATTTTTATAGTCTTATATAGCTTTTCGTGTACAGGTGAATATAAGTCATAGTTTAGTCTATTTATAATTATAAGGAGCAATGTTATGAGTGCTGTAATTGAAAGAAGTAATGTTAATAATGATTTATTAATTAAAAAAATTGATTCAATGGAGTCTCAATTAAAAGAGATGGAAAAGAAAATCCCGGATGACAAAGTATCTATAATTGTTTTATCAGGAGACTTTGATAAAGCCATGGCTGCTTTCATGATGGCTAATGGTGCTGTAGGAATGGGAATGGAAGTGACGATGTTTTTTACCTTTTGGGGCTGCTCTGTTATAAAAAAAGAAAGGAGACTAAAAGGTAAAAAGTTTACACATAAACTTGTCAATATGATGATACCTGCAAACAGTAAAGCGCTGGGGCCGTCTAAAATGTCCTTTGGTGGTTTCGGGCGTAAAATGTTTAATTATTTAATGGATGGGCAAATGTCATCTCTCGAGGAGCAAATAGAAATTGCTGTTGAAGCAGGGGTTAAATTTCAGGTTTGTTCTCCATCATTGGGAATGATGGGATTTGATGAAGATGAGTGGGCTGTGCCTGTGGACATTTGTGGCGTTGCAGCAATGTACGAGGTCGCACTTAATGCCCGAACGGCTTATTTTATTTCATAAGGTTGCGTATAGAGATAACAACCTTTCTATGAGAGTAGATTCGTTGTTATCTTTATATAAACAGTGTCAGGCATTAACAACTTAAATGTTTTTTTACTTCTTTAATGTAACGACTGCGCTGAAATAAAATATGCCAGCGTCGACCACCAAGTTGCTGCCATAAAACTGCAGAGCGTATTCCAGCCAGAAGTACTGTTCTGATTTTGTTTGATATTGAGGTCGTTTCAAGATAACTCTGTTCACCATTGACCATGATTCGTGGGCCAATTTCGCTGATTGTACGGCTATATAAATCTGCAAGGTTAGAAATAACATTTTCATGCGTTATTGAAAAATGCTCTGACTGGCGTGTTGCTAAATCGATACCTGTTGAAAGTGTTTCTAGCATATCGTTTTTTTTCATTAACTGCCTTTCTAAAAAAAGCATGCTGACAACATAACGCGCAATATCAATATTGCGCTTATCACTGTCTTTACCTAGCTGGTTTAACAAGGTTTGAAAACCAAGTGAAAGATTACTTACCTTTCCATAGATCTGGACAACATCACTGGCATCTGTTTCAAAAATACTTTGAATACTTATTTGTAGCTCATCATCTGAAATAGTACCTTCATTAGCTAAAGTATTCACTAAAGCGGCAGCACGGAACACACCGGAAAGCGCCAGTGTACGTAATTCAAAATTATTCATATATAAAATTCTTATAGATAGTTTATAAAAGGGTATTGGATAAAATCGTACCGCCACCTAAACATTCTTCATCATCATAAAAAACGATGGCTTGCCCCGGTGTGATAGCCCATTGTGGTTCGTCAAAATGAATATGCCAGCTTTGACTTTGTTCTTTGTACTCAACTAAACAAGCAGCATCACTCTGACGATAACGTGTTTTTGCTGCGCAACGAAAAGATAAAGAGGGCGCTTTACCTTGTACCCACGACATCTCGTTCGCCGCACATTGCGTGTGATGCAAAAGAGGGTGCGTGTTACCTTGCACAACAACAAGGACGTTATTGTCCAGGTCTTTATCTGCGACATACCAGGGTGTGTTATCAAAATCACGTAAGCCACCGATGCCTAAACCTTGTCGCTGGCCTAAAGTGTAATACATTAAGCCATCATGTTTTCCGATAACCTGTCCTTGCGGCGTTTGCATTTCACCGGGTTGCGCAGGCAAATACTTTTTTAAAAACGCTTTAAAGTCGCGTTCACCAATAAAACAAATTCCCGTACTGTCTTTTTTGTTAAATGTAATAAGATTATTGTCTTCGGCTAGTTTGCGAACAGCAGGCTTTTCCAGCTCACCGATAGGAAATAAACTTTTTGCTAACTGCTCTTGCCCTAATGTATATAAAAAATAAGTCTGGTCTTTGTTGTTGTCGACGCCTTTAATGAGTTTATAAACACCTTTTTCGTTACGTATACGTGCATAATGGCCTGTGGCAATTTTTTCAGCACCTTGCGATATCGCATAATCTAAAAAAGCTTTAAATTTTATTTCTTTATTACAAAGAATGTCCGGGTTAGGAGTACGGCCAGCAGAATATTCCTGCAGAAAATACTCAAACACTCTATCCCAGTATTGGTCGGAGAAATTCACGCCCTGTAGGTCAATGTTTAAAGTATCGCAAACTTTTTGCGCATCAGTTAAATCTTCTTCAGCCGCGCAATAACCGTCCTCATCATCACCTTCCCAGTTTTTCATAAATAGGCCATGCACAGCATAGCCTTGCTGTTTTAACAGCAAGGCAGCAACTGATGAATCGACGCCGCCGGACATACCTACGAATATATTTGAATCTTGTTTTAAACTCATCTTGCTTCTGTCAATAAGGTGATTACTAGATAATTTAAGGCGCTATTGTACCTTCAATATGACTCATTAGCGTTATTTTAACTCAATAATAATGGAATTATGGCTGGCGGTTTAACAACTATAATGCTGCAATTAAAATCCACTCTCATTAATTGCAGTACAAGAAAGGAATTTTGTTGTATTACCCAATATCCTGAATTAAGGATATTGGATATTTTTTTCCATGCAAATAATCTTTTATTGACTGCGTAACTAGCGGGCTACGTAAATGTTTATGTTCAAAGACCTCTTCTTTCGTTAACCAAATTGTGCGCTCAATACCTGCATCAAGCTCTAATTCAGGGTGCTCTTGTATAACCTTACCAACAAAACAAACTCTTAAATAGGTTTCTCCATTATCATGTTTCCATTGATAGAGACCGCTGATATATTCCGGAGAAAATTGCCAGCGGGTTTCTTCCAAGGTTTCACGAATAACCGCTTCAAACAATGATTCATTATTTTCTAAGTGCCCCGCGGGTTGATTGATAACCCGTTTATTTGAGGTTTTATCTTTTTCTTCGACCAGGAGAAATTTTCCTTCCCGATGAATGATGGCTGCGACGGTGACGTGAGGTGCCCAGTAGTTTAATTGCATTTGCGTGTTCTATGAGTGATTGTGGAGTTGAAATTTTACGCCATTCGCCGGGTGATAATCCATCAATTGTAAACTCACCAATCGAAACGCGAACGAGGCGCAGTGTTGGGAATCCGACAGCAGCTGTCATTCTTCTGACTTGTCGGTTTCTACCCTCTGTAATTGTGAGCTCACACCAGGAGGTGGGAATATTGGCCCGGTAACGAACAGGGGGATCCCGTGGCCATAATGCCGGCTCAGTGATTGCTTTTGCTTTAGCTGGCAGGGTTAAGCCATCTTTTAACATTACCCCTTTTTCAAGTGCAGCGAGCGCGCTGTCGGTTATTTCTCCATCCACCTGTACCCAATACGTTTTAGCCTGTTTATGTTTAGGGTGACTTAAGCAGTGCTGGACAGGGCCTTCATCGGTGAGAATTAATAATCCTTCACTATCATGATCTAAACGTCCGGCAGGGTAGAAATTTTTTTCTTTAATGTAGTTGGAAAGCGCGGTGTGTTTCTCATGCTCACTAAACTGACTGATTACACCGTAAGGTTTATTGAATAAAATTAAAGACATAACGCGATTTTACGCGAAGATAATCTTGCAGACAAAAAAATACCCCGGACAAAGCGAGCGGGGCATTTTATAAAGATAAAAAATTAGTGTTTGGTATCACTTATTTCATGTTCAGGAATCTCACCTAATTTGATTTCAGTTGCCTGTTGTCCTTTAGGACCCGCTGTGACTTCATATTCAACAAATTGTCCTTTTTTCAATGTTTTGTACCCGTCCATTGAAATGACTGAAAAATGGGCGAATATATCTTCTCCGCCTTCTGATGGTGAAATAAACCCATAGCCCTTACTATTGCTGAACCACTTTACTGTACCTTTAGACATCGCTTCCTAGCCTCCGTGTCATTGAAAAACATAATTTGATCCCATACATATCAATGAAGGTTAGAATGAATATCCACAATAAATGTGAAATAACAACTCACCTAATTGAAAATACGACTATCGAGTTAAATATAGACAATATTTAACATTCTGCACAAGTTTTAAACAGAATTTTTTTAAACTAAAATCACACATAGAGGTCGAATACGTTAGAATTTAGCTATGAGTAAAGAAATAGAAAATCCAGATGATGGTTTTGGTGACGGTGTTGCCACGGCAGAAGCGAAACCAAAACTAAAAAAGCCACCAATGTACAAGGTTATTATTCTTAATGATGATTACACCCCGATGGAATTCGTGGTGCATATCTTGCAAGCTTTTTTTAACCTGCCACACGAACAAGCGCAGAATGTGATGTTAAATGTACATCAAAAAGGCAAAGGCGTTTGCGGTGTTTACACGCGTGATGTCGCAGAAACAAAAGTTGATCAGGTGAATGAATATTCGCGGCAAAATCAACATCCATTGTTAACCACAATGGAACCTGACTCATAAACATAAAGGTCTTATAAGATGTTGGATAAAGAACTTGAACAAACTCTAAACCAGGCATTTCGTGATGCACGAAGTAATAATCATGAATTTATGACGGTGGAACATTTATTACTTGCCTTGCTCGATAACAGTATTTCTCGCGAGATATTATTAGCTTGTGGTGTCGATATTCCGGCACTAAAAACAGAGCTGACGACATTCCTGCAGGAGACCGTTCCCTTACTTCCACCTAATGATGAGCGCGATACCCAGCCCACTTTAGGCTTTCAACGTGTGCTACAACGTGCTGTATTTCACGTGCAGTCATCGGGTAAACAGGAAGTCTCTGCTGCAAATGTTTTAGTTGCGATTTTTAGCGAGCAAGAATCACAAGCCGTTTTCTTTTTAAAGAAGCAGGATATAACCCGTCTTGATGTAGTGAATTACTTATCTCATGGCATAAATCGTTTGTCGATTGATGAAGAAATGGATGAAGAAATTGAAATGGGTGATGAGGAGCAGGATGTTGCCGCACAAAATCCGTTAACTGAATATGCCATTAATTTAAATGAGCTGGCTGAAGCAGGAAAAATTGATCCGCTAATTGGTCGCGCAGAAGAAGTTGAACGTACTATTCAAGTGCTATGTCGTCGCAGAAAAAATAATCCTTTGTTTGTCGGTGAAGCGGGGGTAGGTAAAACAGCTTTAGCAGAAGGCCTGGCAAAACGTATTATTGAAAATGATGTCCCGGATATTATTAAGGGGGCCGTTATTTATTCGCTGGATCTTGGCGCTTTACTCGCGGGTACAAAATACCGTGGTGATTTTGAAAAACGTTTTAAAGCGGTGATGAATCAAATGGCAAAAGAAGACCATGCGATTTTATTTATTGATGAGATTCACACTATTATCGGTGCCGGTGCTGCATCAGGTGGTGCGATGGATGCCTCAAACTTGATCAAGCCGGTTTTATCAAATGGCTCATTAAAATGTATCGGTTCAACCACGTACCAGGAATACCGGGGTATTTTTGAGAAGGATCGCGCTTTAGCCAGACGCTTCCAGAAAATTGATGTGCCTGAACCCAGCGTTGAAGAATGTGTGCAAATTTTACAGGGCTTAAAAAGTCGTTTTGAAAATCACCATGGCGTTAAATACACACAACCCGCTTTAAAAGGTGCAGCAGAGTTAGCTGAACGTTATATCAATGATCGACATTTACCGGATAAAGCGATTGATGTTATAGATGAAGCCGGCGCATTTCAACAGTTGCAACCAGACTCAAAACGCAAGAAAACGGTTGGCATTAAGGAAATCGAAGCCATTGTTGCAAAGATTGCCCGTATTCCGCCTAAGACGGTTTCTAATGATGATATGGATACCTTAAAGAATCTTGAACGTAATCTTAAGCTGGTTATTTTCGGTCAGGATCCTGCGATAGATAGCCTGGCAACCGCCATTAAACTTTCTCGTGCAGGTTTAGGCAATGAAGATAAACCGGTGGGTTCATTCCTATTTGCCGGGCCGACAGGTGTCGGTAAAACAGAAGTGACGCGTCAACTGGCACGGCTTATGGGCATCGAACTCATTCGCTTTGACATGTCGGAATATATGGAACGTCATACGGTTTCCCGTCTTATTGGTGCGCCTCCCGGTTATGTTGGTTATGACCAGGGTGGGTTATTGACCGAAGAAATTAATAAACATCCGCATTCAGTCTTATTGCTTGATGAAATCGAGAAAGCACACCCGGAAGTGTTTAACTTGTTATTACAGGTAATGGATCATGGAACGCTGACGGATAACAATGGCCGTAAGGCTGATTTCCGTAATGTCACCATTATTATGACGACCAATGCGGGCGCTGAAATGTTAAGCCGCTCTTCGATGGGCTTTGCATCTCAGGATCATTCTTCCGATGGTATGGAATCGATCAAAAAAGCATTTTCACCAGAGTTCAGGAATCGCCTGGATGGCATTATTCAGTTCAGACAGCTTGGGCAGGATATGATTGCACAAGTCGTTGACAAGTTTGTGTTTGAGTTTGAACATCAACTTGAAGAGAAAGGTGTATCACTCAAAATTGATGACGAAGTACGTACCTGGTTAGCGATTAAAGGTTATGACCCAGTAATGGGCGCAAGACCTTTAGCCAGGGTCATTCAGGAGCAACTTAAAAAGCCGCTGGCAGAAGATTTACTTTTCGGTAAATTGGCAAAAGGTGGTCACGTTACTGTAACGGTAGAAAATGATAAGCTTGTATTTGAAACGCAAAGTAAGAATTTACCCGCAAAACAGGGAGCTTAAAAAGTAATACGGAAAAGGCTTTTTGTTACTGTAAGGCGGAAAGTATTCGAAAAAAACGGATTTTACACTTAGGCCTTTCTCGTACTTGCTTGTACTTCAAGACATTAAAACATCCATGTTTTAATAAATGAGTATTTTGAGGGTTCTTTTCAACGCCGCAGGCCGCAGGAGCGAAAAAGATGAATCGTATTTTAGCGACCGCGGAAGACGATTCGACCTTTGCTGAGGTCATAAGGCGTCAGCTGCACCGTGACTTTATCGCCGGTTAAAATACGAATGTAGTTTTTACGCATTTTTCCGGAAATATGAGCTGTCACAACGTGACCATTTTCCAGTTCAACTTTAAATGTTGTATTAGGCATCGTATCAATGACGGTGCCTTCCATTTCAATGTGTTCTTCTTTAGCCATTTAAATCTCAAAATCACTGTTAAAAATCAGGCGCAATAATGCCTGAATAAGGCGAAAACATCAAAGCCTGATTGCTTTACTGTGGACAAATTGGCTAAATAAATCTGTTTTTAAGCTTATGCAGTAATTTTGGTCCATTCAATGGGCTGCCATACGACATGTGGGTGAGTGGCTTCTTCGGAAAAGACCAAATCCATGCCAAGAAACTGGCTTAACTCGCCCAGGTTTTCTATGCCTGAGAGCTGTTCGCACAAAACGGAGTAATGGCGTTGGTTTATGTAGAGAAGGTTAGCTTGGTAGCCGTGGCTTAGTTCAAAGTCGTGGGCCAGATGATAAAGAAAGCTTAACATGATGAACCTCCGGTTATCCTTTATTATGGATAGTGTTGGTTAACTCCTAATACCGCTCTTTCCTGCATTAATTACTTTATCGGCTGTTTCTTGCTCTGTTTTAACAAATATAGCTAATATTCATGAAGTATTTGTTACAAATTGAAAAAATTACTTGATATAGCACAATATATTGTGTTTTCTGGCTAAATTTCGACCACATATAGATTTTAGGGCAGAAAATTAGACTTTTGCAGCCATTGCCAGTTTTGTCCATCAAAAAACTCCATTGGCTGATAATGGCTTTTATAAGACATTTTATTGGTTTTTGGGTTCCAATAACCCAAATAAAGCCAGTCGAGTTGGAGCGTACGCGTATAGTCAATTTCGGACAAAATACCAAACACGCCTAATCCACGGCGAGAATAGTCCGGATCAAAAAACGTGTAAACAGCCGAAATACCATCGTCAAAACAATCGATCACAGCAACCATAACTAATATGTTTTCTAATCGAAATTCTAATAATTTTGATGAGCACCAGTCCGCTTTAATTAAAGACTCGTAATTATCGGGTTCATCTTTATCCATACCGCCACCGGCATGCCGTGCTTTCATGTATTTTCGGTATAGCGTGTAATGTTCATGATCAAACTCAGCTTCTTTTACCTGCATGCTGAGATCGTTATTCAAGGATTGATTACGCAGTTGACTGCGGTTAGCTTTAAATTCTTCTACCGGTACGCGCACCGGAATACATAAACCACAATCATTGCAGTGTGGGCGGTAAACATTTTCACCGCTTCGACGAAACCCCAGCTGCGCTAACTGACTGTATTGTTTCATGACAAGAGGATAGTTAGGATCAACAAAAAGCGTAATCGCTTCTTTATCATCAAGATAACTACACTCATGTTCAGGCGTAATACAAAAACCTATGTCATCGAGAGCAGCAATATCATCATTCATTTTCAATTTGCCAGAGAGTATTTGAAGCCGGTAGCGGTGTGTAGTGTTTCAACAGGTTTATAAAATTTTTACGCGTAATCATTTTTGCACCCAGGCTTTCAAGATGTGAAGTATAAACCTGGCAATCAATTAATTTAAAACCCCATTGCTGTAATTGTTTGCTAAGTGCAACAAAAGCAACTTTAGATGAGTCTGAAACACGCGAGAACATCGACTCACCAAAAAAAACTTGTCCTATTGCTACGCCATATAAACCACCTACCAGTTTGTTATCCTGCCAGCATTCAACGCTATGCGCATAACCGGCTTTATGTAATTTATTGTAAGCATCGATCATCTCATCAAGAATCCAAGTTTCACTTTGAACACGGCCTTTTTCCAGTCGTGGTTTAGCGCATTCGAGTATTACCTTCTGAAACTCTTTATCCATTGTTACGCTAAAGACTTGTTGGCGTATTTTTTTTGCAAGGCTGCGTGATACTTTAATTTCTGCAGGATCCAAAACCATTCTTGGATCAGGTGACCACCAGAGAACAGGTTGCCCTTCACTATACCAGGGGAAAATACCTTTTTGATAGGCGGTAACAAGTCGTTCAACACTCAAATCACCGCCAACCGCGAGCAGGCCATCCGGGTCAGTTAACGCAAGTTCAACATCGGGAAAAATTTTTTTATGCGTACTGTCAAGTAAATAAGGCGCAGTCATATTATTCTTTAAACGGGCTGTGGCCACTTAATTCCTGAATATAATCCAGCATGCCGTCTGTTTCATGCTGAAGAAAATTTTTAATACTTTCGCTAAACTGAGGGTGCGCAATCCAGTGTGCGGACCATGTTTTAGTTGGCATGAAGCCGCGGGCAATTTTATGTTCACCCTGCGCACCGGGTTCGAAATATTTCAATCCATTATCAATACAGTATTCTAAACCCTGATAATAGCAAGCTTCAAAATGAAGATTATCAAATTCATCGGAGCAACCCCAATGTCGTCCGTATAAAGTTTCTGTGCCTTTAAGGTTAAATGCACTGGCAACGTATTCATCCTGGTATTTAGCTAAAACTAAAACAATATTGTCCGGCATGGTGCGGGCAATTTCTTTAAAAAAATTATTTGATAATGTTGGCATCCCGCTTTTTCGTTCAAAAGTACTTTCATAAAAGCGATGATAAATATCCCATTGTTGTTCAGTGGCTTCGTGACCATTTACTATTTCAAATTCGATCGTTTGTTCTTTAACAATTCTTCGCTCGCGTTTAATTTGTTTACGTTTTTTGGATGTAAGCTGTTCTAAATAATGCTCGAAGCTATTGTAGTTATTATTACGCCAATGAAACTGGCAACCCAGGCGCATCATTAATTGAGGGTGGTTTTTAAAATATTCAGTGTCTTGTTTATTGGTAAATAAACAATGAAATGAAGATAGTTGTGATTTTTCAGCAAAAGAAATAACCGCGTCTATTAAGGCATCAGCAATCTTTTTATAGTGCGATTTATCCGCAACTAATATTCTGCCACCTGTTGCAGGAGTATAGGGTATGGAGCTTACAAGTTTAGGATAATAGCGCAGGCCATGTTGTTGATACGCGTCTGCCCAGGCCCAGTCAAAGACAAACTCACCATAAGAGTTAAACTTTATATAAAGCGGGAGAGCACCAACGAGTTTATTATCGTTATATGCCAGAAAAAAATGGGTTAACCAGCCAAACTCTTTTCCCACGGCACCATTGTTTTCTAAGGCGACGAGAAACTCATATTGTGTAAAAGGATTTTCAAAGCCGGCCAGCGCATTCCATTCATCCGCTGAAATAGCATGCAACGAATCTATCGTTATTATTTTTAGTTTCATTTAACAAAAAGGTATAAGGTGTTTTTACATTTAAATATTTAGGATTTGTTCATATATGAACGCATGTAATAATACCTTTTCTGCATCGTTAGTAATAGTAAACTCAACACCATATTCAAATTTACCAATATCCGCGTCTTCTTTTTCCTGTTTACGGCAAATTATTCCCGTAATATTTAAATATTGAGCGATATTGGCAACAGTGACTTTACACTGAATAGCGAGTTTTTGACCTGGTTCAGCAATGGCTTCATTGGTCGTTAATTGCGCACCTGCGGTACTCAGATTAGACAGCGTTGCACTCTTACTTTCTGCTTCATTATTTTCTTCATCCAACTTTTTGACAGACACGATTAATGTACAATCGACGCGTTCTGCTTTGCGAACTGTCGTTGTCTGAAGATTATTTGGGAAGGTGAGGTGCATATGTGGATAGGGGTGTTTAGTTGTATGTAAGACATCTGCACTGAAGCCTTGTGAAGTTTGTCCACTAATGAGTCTAACGATAAACTGTTGATCTTTTTCGACGTGCAAAGAAGCGCCATCTAATCGCGGCTTTGAGACAATAATGCTTTTTCCCATACAAAAGCCTAATAACTTCACATAATAACGTTCTTCTTCATTACCCGGAACAAACTGAAGTTGTACGGTATCACCGACATTGCGTCTTAGATCGAGTTCGTTATTCTCCAGCATCCAAATTAACCTTAAATTTAATGTCGTTTTTTTTCGGCTCTCTTATAAATTATCGGCCGTCAATGGAATACCTTTATCTACTTTAAAGTACAGGGGGCATATAATTTTGAGGACAACATACTGGCCAGCAAGGGTGAGGGGCTTAAAATTAAAACCTTTAATTAAAAAGGGGTTAATTTATGTTGTTTAAGAAGTAAAGACTTTCAAGGAGCCATCCTTAAAAGTCTTTGCCTGATAAATTTTATTTTTGATTATCTAAAAAGCGTTCAGCATCCAATGCTGCCATGCAGCCTGCACCTGCTGAAGTAATGGCCTGGCGATATACATGATCAGCGACATCACCGGCGGCAAATACACCTTCAACGCTGGTCATGGTTGAATTCGCTTCACGCCCACCTTTGGTTGTGAGATAACCATGTTCCATTTCAAGTTGCCCTTCAAAAATACCGGTATTCGGTTTGTGGCCAATTGCAATAAAGATGCCCATAAGCTCGATATCTTTAGTGCTACCATCTTCTCTGTTTTTAAGGCGGGCACCGGTGACACCGGTTGCATCGCCAAGCACCTCATCAAGTTCAGAATTCCATTCAATAGTGACATTGCCATTCTTCGCTTTTTCAATTAGTTGTGCGGATAAGATTTTTTCTGAGCTAAATTTATCGCGGCGATGAATCACCGTAACATGTGAAGCGATATTTGACAGATAAAGCGCTTCTTCCACTGCGGTATTACCGCCACCCACAACCGCAACATCTTTGCCGCGGTAAAAGAAACCGTCACAGGTGGCACAGCCTGATACACCACGACCTTTGAAAGCTTCTTCCGACTCTAAGCCTAAATACATGGCCGAAGCACCTGTTGCGAGAATCAAAGCATCGCAGGTATACGTGCCACTATCACCCGTAAGGGTAAAAGGGCGTTTACTTAAATCAGCCTTATTAATAGTGTCGAAAATCATTTCGGTATCAAAACGTTCAGCATGCTCTTTCATCCGTTCCATTAAAGCCGGACCCTGTAAACCCTCAACATCGCCCGGCCAGTTGTCCACTTCTGTGGTGGTCATGAGCTGCCCACCTTGCTCCATGCCAGTGATTAGTACAGGCTTTAAATTAGCACGTGCAGCGTAAACAGCTGCGGTATAGCCCGCAGGACCTGAGCCAATAATTAATACACGACAATGTTTTGTGTCACTCATGGACTAAACTCCAGAAATTCTTAATGTAAAATGCGGTTAATAATAAGGTTTATTCTTTCTCAGTAATTTGTGGACTGATTTTCATTATGCAACTCTTGGGCAACACAATAGTCAAAAAGTCTTGTAGTATGGTACGCAAAGTAGATATAAGGGTAAAGGTTGAATATGAAAATTGGTGTTCCGCGTGAAATTAAAATACTTGAAGGTCGGGTTGCTTTAACGCCTGAGGCCGTTCAGGAATTGGTCAAAATGGATCATCAGGTTTTTGTTGAAGAAAATGCAGGTTTATTAAGTGGTTATTCTGATTCGGATTACATAGATGCTGGTGCAATATTAGTTGATTCAGCAAAAACGCTTTATGACAGTGCAATACTCATTGTTAAAGTCAAAGAACCCCAAGCAGAAGAATTAAAATATCTGCGTAAAGACCATATTCTCTTTTCATTTTTACATTTAGTCGCGGCCCCGGAATTAACTCGAGGACTACTTGATATTGGTTTAACCGCAGTTGCTTTTGAAACCGTCACTGATAATAAGCAGTTACCTCTACTAGCGCCAATGAGTGATATTGCAGGGCGTATTGCCGTTCAGATTGGCACACGCTTATTACATCAATCCGAAGGTGGCAGGGGGATTTTATTAGGCGGTGTTAGCAATGCTTCCAAAATGGAAATAGAAAAGGGACAAGTCGTTATTTTAGGTGGTGGAACGGCCGGTACAGGTGCCGCACACATAGCATCAGCACTAGGTGCGAATGTCCTGGTTTTTGATCCAAATCGAGACAGGCAAATTCAACTTGAATCCATTGCTCAAAATATAACCGCCTGTTTTCCAGATGCTGAGGCCATTGATAAAGCGGTTAAAGAAGCCGACTTATTAATTGGTGCTGTTTTAATACGGGGTGCCAGGGCACCCCATTTGGTTTCATCTGAACAGGTTAAATCAATGAAGGCAGGGAGTGTCATAATTGATATTTCAGTGGATCAAGGAGGGTGTATAGAAACCACACGGCCGACAACCTATGAAAACCCCACCTTCGTTTGGGAAGAGGTTATTCATTTTGGTGTAACAAATATGCCAGGAGCGGTACCACGAACGGCTACTCAGGCTTTATCCAGAGTGCTATTACCGTACGTAGCTCGTCTTTGTAAAGCTGACTGGCAATCGGACACAGCATTAAGCAGCGGTATAAATATTAAAAGTGGTGAAATTATTCTAACAACATTGGTTTAATTGATGTGTTTATCGACACATTATCCTGACTTTTTCGGTAAACTAGTCACGTTGACCTTATTTCTAGCTTGCATTCACCTGTAAATAGAAATAATCTAACAATATTAATAAGTTAACAATCTTTCTTGATGAATATTATTAATTCAAATAACAACAAAGAACCAGCAAATTGGCACAAGCAAAACAAACAGTAAGCAAAAACAATCCTCTCGCCAGCCATATTACTCGTGGTTTAAAAGAGGGCGCATTATTTATATTTGGTTTTACGGCCATTTATTTTTTCTTAACGTTGCTTTCTTATAGCGCCTCTGATCCGGGTTGGTCGCATAGTGGTTTAGCGGATCAAAAATCTATTGCTAATTTAGGAGGGCCGACTGGTGCCTTAATTTCAGATATTTTCCTTTCTCTATTTGGTTACCTTGCTTATCTTTTTCCGATTATGCTGGCTTACTCAGGGTGGCTAATTTATCGGGGACGGCAAAAAGAACAGAGTTTTGATAAACGGGGGTTTGGCTTAAGAACTGCAGGCTTTATTTTGGCGTTATTATCCGGCTGCGCGTTAGCAAGTATGCATGATGCGAATGTGGTTAGTTCATTACCGGTTAACGCGGGCGGGATTTTAGGGGATCTCCTAGGGACAAAGATGGAGCAAGGTTTTAGTATTATTGGCGCAACAATATTACTGTTGGCACTGTTCTTTGCCGGAATCACCCTTTTTACCCACTTATCATGGTTATGGTTAATGGACACCACCGGTGCGTATACACTGCAAGGTTTGGGGTATATCAAACGCATTTTCCTTAATTTATATTCAGTTTATACAACCTACAAAGCGAAAAAGAAGCGCGATCAACAGTTTAAAGTCTCTGCACAACGTCAGGAAGTGAAGAAACAAAAACGCAAAGAACCGATTATTCAAAAACAACCCAAGCCCGTTGAATTAAGCCCACGAGTGCAACAGGAAAAACAAGCTTCTCTTTTTGTTGCTGATTCAGATGGCACATTACCGTCTTTATCTTTATTAGATGATGCAACACCGAGTAAACACGTGTTGTCGGAAGAAGCTTTGAAGGCGATATCGCAACAAGTTGAAATGAAATTGCAGGATTTTAATATTGATGCAGAAGTGGTGGCGGTACATCCAGGCCCGATTGTTACCCGCTTTGAATTGCAGCCTGCACCGGGAACAAAGAGTAGCCAGGTATCAAACCTGGCAAAAGATCTCGCCCGTTCTTTGTCTGCGGTGAGTGTGCGCATTGTTGAAGTAATTCCCGGAAAAACCACGATTGGCCTGGAAATCCCCAATGAACACCGTGAAATTGTTCGTTTGAGTGAGATTATTAGTTCGAAAGCCTTTGCGGATTCCAAGTCACCCTTAACTTTCGCATTAGGTAAAGATATTAGTGGTATACCGTCTATTGCTGATTTAGCGAAAATGCCGCACTTACTTGTCGCCGGTACAACAGGTTCCGGTAAATCGGTTGCCCTAAATACCATGATATTGAGTTTGCTTTATAACTCATCGCCAAGTGAAGTGCGTATGATCATGATTGATCCTAAAATGTTAGAACTTTCAATTTATGACGGTATCCCGCATTTGCTTGCACCTGTTGTTATTGATATGAAAGAGGCCGCCAATGCTCTGCGTTGGTGTGTTGCGGAAATGGATCAACGCTACCTTTTAATGTCGAAACTAAAAGTGCGCAATATTGTGGGTTTTAATAAAAAAGTTAATGATGCCATTAAGGCAAAAAATCCGATAAAAGATCCTTTGCATCCACAAGATTCAGAACTTCCTGTTGCTGATTTGCAACCCTTGCCTTATATCGTTGTCGTAGTAGATGAATTAGCCGACATGATGATGTTAGTGGGCAAAAAAGTGGAAGAGTTGATTGCGCGTTTAGCACAAAAAGCACGTGCTTCGGGTATTCATCTTGTATTAGCAACACAGCGTCCATCGGTTGATGTGTTAACCGGTTTAATTAAATCGAATATTCCAACCCGTATTGCGTTTCAGGTGTCATCGCGGGTTGATTCAAGAACGATCCTGGATCAAATGGGGGCAGAACAATTACTCGGGCATGGTGATATGCTTTATTTACCCCCGGGAACCGCCATCCCCAACCGTATTCATGGTGCATTTGTAGATGATCACGAAGTGAATAACGTGGTAGAGAGTCTGAAGAAAAGTGGTAAACCGCAATACATTGAAGAAGTCACCACGGGGCCAAAAAGTGAAAATGCCATGCCCGGCTACAATGATGATGACGAAGGCGATGAGCTCTATGACCAGGCGGTACAAATTGTCACCGAGACACGTAAGGCTTCTATTTCGGGTGTACAACGAAGACTTAAAATTGGTTATAACCGGGCGGCAAGAATGATTGAAGCGATGGAGCTTGCGGGTATTGTTGGCCCGGCTGAATCCAATGGTAGTCGTGAAGTGCTTGCACCAGCACCCGTTAAAGATTAAACATAAAGTCGTTTTAAATTTAAATACCTGATGAACCTTTTAAAGAATATAAAATGAATCCAAATAAAATATTACTCATCGTTACTTTTGCAGTTTCAAGCTTTCAGCTTAGCGCAAGTGAACTTACCGATTATTTAACTAACCTGCATACCTTTAAAGCAAATTTTTCACAGTTTGTTTTTTCAGCAAATAAAAAGGAACAACTAAAAAGTCAGGGTATTATTATCGTAAAAAGTCCTGATAAATTTTATCTTGAGTATACGCAGCCCTATAAAACACTTTATGTTGCAGATGGAAAAAAACTCTGGAGTTATGATCAAGACCTGGAACAGGTTGTTGTCAAAGCCCAGGGGGATTTATTGATTAATACACCGGCCATGTTATTGGGCAACCCCGGTGATTTAACCAAATCCTATTTCATTGAAAACAAGGGAAAAATTGAGGGCTTGCTTTGGTTTGAATTAACCCCTAAAAAAGAGGATAGCAACTTTGAAACCGTCAGCCTTGTTTTTGATGAGGCTGAACTTATTGCCATGGAAATGCGGGATAACTTTGGACAGGTAACCCGTTTAGTCTTTTCTGATATTGAAAAAAATCGTTCACTGGCAACAAATCAATTTAAATTTGTTCCGCCTAAAGACGTCGATGTGATCGGCCAATAAGCTTCAATGTTAGATGCCGAACAAAATCTTTTTCCCGATAATAAAACCAATGAGTGGCAACCGCTTGCTGACCGAATGCGGCCACAACAGCTAGATGATCTTGTTGGGCAGCAGCATATCCTCGGTAGCGATAAACCATTACGCCAGGCCATTGAGAATGGAAAACTGCACTCGATTATTTTATGGGGGCCACCTGGCACAGGAAAAACAACACTGTCCCGTATGATCGCAAATTATTGTGATGCAGAATTTATTAGTCTATCAGCAGTGCTTTTCGGAGTTAAAGATATTCGCGAAGCGGTAACGCGCGCGCAGGTTAACCAGCAACAAGGTAAACCCAGTATTTTATTTGTTGATGAAGTCCATCGTTTTAATAAATCGCAACAGGATGCATTTCTGCCGTATGTTGAAGATGGCACTTTTACTTTTATTGGTGCGACCACGGAAAACCCGTCCTTTGAATTAAATAATGCCTTGCTATCACGGGCTCGCGTTTATATTTTAAAGTCGATTAATGAAGATGACCTTACGCAAATTTTAAGTCGCGCCTTAAATGATTCCAACAAAGGTTTAGGAAGCAAAAATATTCAGGCCAGTGAAGATGCTTTACGTTTGTTAGGGCAGGTGGCGGATGGTGACGCGCGCCGCGCTTTAAACTTATTGGAAATTGCCAGTGACCTGACAGAAAATAACGTTATTGATAAAGTAACCATTAAAAGCATTTCTGGTGAAACCTTACGTCGTTTTGATAACCACGGAGAAGCTTTTTATGATCAAATCTCCGCGTTACACAAATCTGTACGCGGTTCAGCACCTGATGCAGCGCTTTACTGGTTAGTCAGAATGTTAGATGGCGGTTGTGATCCACTTTATCTGGCCCGACGTATTGTGCGTATGGCCAGTGAAGATATTGGCAATGCCGATCCTCGTGCTTTAACCATTACAATGCAAGCCTGGGATGTGCTGGAGCGTTTAGGTCGCCCTGAAGGAGAACTGGCATTAGCCCAGGCAGTATTATATTTAGCCAGTGCAGCAAAAAGTAATGCTGTTTATAAAGCCTATAATCAAGCTAAAGCGGATGTTAAACAGTATGCCTCAGCTGAAGTACCGGTTCATTTACGTAACGCCCCCACCAAGCTGATGAAAGAGCTTGGTTATGGAAAACAATACCGTTATGCGCATGATGAACCTGATGCCTATGCCGCAGGGGAGTCTTATTTTCCAGATAACATGCCTGAGATGAATTATTACCAGCCGGTTGAGCGTGGTTTAGAAATTAAAATTAAAGAAAAGCTTGCTCACTTACGCGAGCTGGATCAAAAAGCGGGCAAGAAAGGGTAATACTGCTAATTTCAATAGATAAAATTTAAAGATTTTTTCCCTCCCCTTTAAGGGGAGGGTTAGGGAGCCCCCTCCCGAAATGGGAGGGGGGAATAAACATAAAAACTTAATAGAATAGAACAGAAAAGGTAAACTGGGTTTTATGAATAATTTATTGGCAATTGCGATTGGCGGTTCATTGGGCGCGGTTATGCGTTATTTAACGTCAACCAGTGTACATAGCCTTTTCGGCGTGGGTTTTCCTTATGGAACTTTAACCGTCAATGTGCTGGGTTCATTATTAATGGGCTTTATTTCTATTTTGTTACTTGAACGGTTTATGTTGGCTGAATTTTGGCGACCCATTATTATTATCGGTTTTCTGGGAGCCTTCACCACATTCTCAACTTTTTCAATGGAAACCTTTAATTTAATTGAAGCGGGCGAAATGACAAAAGCGTTTATTAATATGTTTATAAATGTTTTGTTTTGCCTTGGCGCAACATGGATAGGCGTAATCGCAGGACGACAATTATGAAAATGAAACAGGTTACAATTGTTCGGATTTACCTGACAGAAGGTGAAAAACAACTCAAAAACTTTATGCGACAACTACGTGATTGGGAAAAATTGCGTGGCTTAACCGTTTTCCGTGGCATTTCAGGTTATGGTGAATCAGGCGTCATTCATGGTTCTGATATTGTTGATTTATCCCTGAATATGCCGATAGTCATTGAGTTCTTTGATGATGCCGAAAAAATAAATCAGATTTTAGATCATTTAGGTGATCAAATTAAAACCGGGCACATGTTAAAATGGTCTGCTGAGATTAACGAATAACTATTAATAGAATATAAGGTTTGCTTTACCATGCTTGATCCACAGTTATTAAGAAACAATCTGGAAGAAACGGCGGCTTTACTAAAACGCCGTGGTTATGATTTAGATATTGAAAACTTTGCCGCGTTAGAAGAAAAACGTAAAACGCATCAGGTTGATGCACAGGCTTTACAGGCTGAACGCAATAAAAAATCTAAAAATATTGGTAAAGCAAAAGCCTCTGGTGAAGATATAAAACCTTTATTAGATGAAGTTTCTTCTTTAGGTGCAAAACTTGAAGAATCCGAGAAAGCGTTGACACTTGTTCAGGAAGAAATGAATGAGATTATGATGTCGTTACCCAATGTACCGGATGCTTCTGTACCAGATGGAAAGTCAGAAGATGATAATGCAGAAATCAGAAAGTGGGGCGAACCGAAGCAATTTGATTTTGCAGTAAAAGATCATGTTGATTTAGGCGAGGCACTGGGTCAATTAGATTTTGAAACAGGCGCTAAAATTGCGGGTTCGCGTTTTGCAGTAATGAATGCCGGCATAGCAAACATGCATCGGGCTTTAACACAGTTTATGTTGGATCTGCATACGACAGAACACGGCTACACAGAAACGTATGTTCCTTATATCGTCAATAGCGACAGTTTACGTGGCACAGGTCAGCTCCCCAAATTCGAAGAAGATTTATTTAAACTTCGTGCCGAACAGGAGTTTTATTTAATCCCGACGGCTGAAGTCCCTGTCACAAATATCGTACGCGATACTATTATTGAAGACAGTTATATGCCACGTAAGTATGTTTGTCATACACCGTGCTTTCGCAGTGAAGCAGGATCATACGGCCGTGATACGCGCGGCATGATTCGTCAGCATCAATTTGAAAAAGTTGAGTTGGTACAAGTGGTCACTGCTGAACAATCTGAACAGGCGCATGAAGAACTCACTTCTCACGCAGAAGCGGTTTTACAAAAATTAAACTTACCGTACCGTATGGTTAATTTATGCACGGGTGATATTGGTTTTTCATCACGTAAAACCTATGACCTGGAAGTCTGGTTACCGGGGCAGCAAAAGTACCGTGAAATTTCATCATGCAGTAATTTCGGTGACTTTCAGGCACGTCGTCTGAAAGCACGCTGGCGTAACCCTGCAACGGGTAAGCCCGAGTTAGTGCATACGGTAAATGGCTCAGGTTTAGCTGTCGGCCGTACACTTGTTGCGATTATGGAAAACTATCAGGATGCAGAAGGGGCTATCCATGTTCCCGAAGTATTACAGCCGTATATGGGTAACCGTAAAGTGATAAAATGAAGGGATCATACCCTGAGGGATCCCCACAAAATCTGGCATATCCGGTCATTGCGAGGAAGTGCTGAAAAATAAGTGTTGTTCAGCACTGACGCAGCAATCTCATGGTTAATCCCATATGTCATGAGATTGCTTCAGTCACTTTGTTCTTTCGCAATGACATAACTTTTAATCTTGTATTAACAGGCGTCTGACTAAGTTGTTGTTTTTGATCGTTTTTTTGATTAATTTTGTGGGGATACCTCAGGATCAGACCCTGAGGGATCCCCCACGAAAGCTGGAATACCCGGTCATTGCGAGGAAGTGCTGAAAAATAAATGTTTTTCAGCACTGACGCGGTAATCTCATGGTTAATCCTATCTATCATGAGATTGCTTCAGTCACTTTGTTCTTTCGCAACGACATAGCATTCAATGTTGTATTAACTGGTTTATAAACGAATAAGCTTATACGCTTTAAACTATCGACATTAAAAAAACCACAAAGCCAATGACGGCAAGTAAAGGGATAATGTAGCCTTTCCAGTCTTCGCTTGTGCCTTTAGGTGAGTGTTTTATGGCATCACGCATACGTGGATAGATAAAGACCAACATCCCTATCAATAATGCCGCTGAACCAATTTTTAACCAATCCATTTTTTTACCCTTAATATTTACGCTAAAAAAAACCCGCTTAAATAAGCGGGCTTTTTTGATGATATTATCAACAACTTAATCGTCGTTCATTGCCCCTAATAAGTGCAACAACGAAGTAAAGATGTTAATGATAGACAAGAACAAGCTTGCGGTTGCCATAATGTAATTAGTTTCGCCGCCATGAATAATGGATGATGTTTCATACAGAATGAAACCACTCATAATCATGATAACAGCAGCACTAACTGCAAGTGATAAAGCAGGGATGCCCATGAAAATATTTAACAAAGACGCACCGATGATGACAAACATGCCCACCATCAGGAAGCCGCCCATAAAGCTGAAGTCTTTACGTGTTGTTAAAGCATAACCTGACAAACCCAGGAAAATAACACCGGTACCGCCTAAAGCAGTCATAACGATACTTGGGTTAACAGAGAGATAGTAAGCAACCATTGGGCCGATACCAAATCCGAGTAAACCCGTAATAGCAAAAATAACAGGGATACCGGAAGCAGAGTTAGCGGTTCTGGGTAAGACAAACCAAAGCATAACGATGCCGACAATAGTAGCAACAAGTCCCATACCTTGTGATGCCTGCATAGCGATACTTAGATAGGCTGCAAAAGCGCTAAATAACAACGTCATAGACAATAATTGATATGTGCTACGAATGACCTTATTGGTGGATAAAACCGACTCAACAGGACGAGACGCAACTGACTGATTTCCTAACATACAGATATTCCTCTTAAAATTATAATAAACTAACGTACAGCTAGTAGACCAAAGCATACGCTATTAGTTCATAATATCAAGGCGATATAATCAAATTTCAAGCCCAATTATGACTGGAAAATTACTTTTTCTTACTGTATATTGCGCATCCTCAAGTAGGGCAGAACGCCTGAATTGAGTTTGGAGAGGTGACTGAGCTGGCCGAAAGTACCGGTCTTGAAAACCGGCGTAGGGCAACCTACCGTGGGTTCGAATCCCACCCTCTCCGCCATAGGCGTTCGGAATTTTGTGATATAATTGCATAATTTCGAAAAAATCACAGGATAGGCATTTAAGACCTATCCTGTTGATTTTATTAAATATAATGGAAGCCAGGCGCAGGAAGCGATTAATAATTAGAATTAAAAATATTATATATTGGGGCAAAATATAGCTCTAACTTTTCCCTTTTTTATGAGCGGACAACAAAATCACGCCAAGATCTCCCCCGTGGAGAGTTCAAGCTTGCCTGGCTTCTCAATTGATGCAAATTGCTGTCGAAATCCTGCATGTGACAACTTTGGCATTCCAGAAAGAGACATTCCTTTCACAAAATATGGTTATACCTATACAGAAAACAATGGACGTTTGAAATTCAAGTGTAAGCGCTGCAACCAGGGGCGTGAAGCTTATAGCAACCTCAGTGTCCTCGAAGCTTTTGAACGCTGTCTTCGAAACTCAATCCCCTTCGCAAGTTGCCCGAACTCAGACTGCAAAAATCATAATGTGAACATTTTTGAGCACTATCATGGCGACCTGCGAGACAAGAACCAGAAACTCTATCGAATAAATGTCGAGGATGATTCAAAGCAGTATTACCAGGCTCGATGTCGGAACTGCAATAAAACTTTCCCCTTGGCAAAACCACTGCGCTTGCATACCAGCAAACGAAGAGCATGGCAGAAAGATATTAAAACCTTCATTAACGCTGTTGTTGATGGCTCTGGGCCATCCAATGTGATGAATCAGATGCGGGTTCATGCAGATCTCTATTATTCACAACTTAGGGCTGCTTCGAATGCTTTATTAAGTTACAACAACTTCCATATCATTAATCTTATGAAAGGCAAAGGCGTCTATACGTCGGAGCCAATGCGGATATACACTGATTGTATAGTCTGTAGCATTAAGACTCACCGAAAAGATCAACGTTATCAGATGATGAAAATCATTGTTTCATCTTGTCGCTATAAAAATCGTTCGTTGATTCTGGTATTCCATCCGCTGTTTGACCAACAAGACTTTGACGACATTACCTTGATCAACGACAACAAACAGCCATTATCAAAGCGTCGTTTTGACTATTTGAAACATCCATTTAATCGAAAAGAAAAAGATTCGCTGCCTCTGTTGAATGTCGGCGGCTATCTTATGGAAGAATTTTATGCTTATTTGGGTCACTTTCTTGTTTTAAGAAAACTACTTATCCAGGTTCCAAACTTACACTTTTACATGGACGGTGAAGCTAATTTATACAATGCGGCCTTGAACGTTTTTTCCGACAGAATCAAATCCGATAATTGCGATATTGTTGTAAGGAAAATGGAAAAAGACAGCAAGTCAAGAGCGCCTGAAGCACTCAACAAAATTTACAATCGTTTGAAAAGTAAAGCGATACGTGACTATAAGCAAGCTAATACTGACATGAAATCACCTGCTATTCCCGAATTACGTCAATTCTTACTTAACGAAGAGATGAAGCGAGTGAATCAGACAATTAAGGAAAACAGCGTTGATAAGAATGATGCTCTGTTTCCAGAACCGCTTTCCAAGATTTACAGTAAAGCAATCAATCGTGCTGGCAGTTCAGGCAACGTCTACTGGGTAACCAACAAACTTCCTGTTGATAAATATAATTCAGAATTCAGGATGTTATGGCTAACCAGGACAACAGAGCGTTCGAATACCGACTATGAACTTAACTTGTACCTGAATGGTGTGATTTTTTATATTGATAATGTATTTAACAGCTTTCGTAATCGATCTTCGATGGCTGACCGACCGAGAGTTACAGCAACAGGCCATAAAAGTTACAATCGTAATCCTGAATTACCGCCGAACCTGATCGGGGACTTTACCATTAACGTTGCATTCTGGAATTTTTTCCTGAAATTTAGAAGTAATCAGAAAGAAACTATTGCTTATGTGCATGGCCTTGTTTCCAAACCTGAACCGCCTAATATAAAGGTAGTTTTTCAGTCCAGATATACATTTACTAATGCAAAAAGGATGAGCAAGTGGCTTGGTATTTAAGTGAGATTGTCACCGATCTCTCCCCAATTCAAGATATTCTCAATTTATATGATCAGACTGAATCATTTAGTGAAGGTGAATTCCACCGTGAATATCAAAGTCGTCTGGTTCCTTTATTACGTCAGGCGCTTTTTAATTCTGATCATATTGATACAGATACTATCCCTGCACAATATGAGAATGATGAATATAAATGGCTTGCTTCTGGTTACCATGACCTGATTATAAAATTAGGGCTAATCGACCAGAACTATGAGAAGGCTGGGCATCGGTATGGTTTTGAGCTGACAGATTTAGGAACCCAGGTACTCAATCAAACCATTTCCATACCTGAATTCATGAAACGTAAGCTACCAGAATGGAAAAATGATCATGGGGTTCAACCCTACACAGAAATTCTAAATATTATTTCTAAGTTAAAACAAGTCAACCTGTATCCTTGTGATGGCTTGATGCTGCTTGAAGTCCTGATAATTTTATTATGCCTTAACTCACGCCATGGCTATATCAATCCCTATGATCAAATCTATCGGAAGCGAAAAGCATATTATGCACATATAGTCGGAGAGCCAAGAATTGACCTCATACAATATTCAGATTTTCTCTGGGAAGATTTAAGTCAGGATTTGTCCAATTACTTTTCCGCCAACTACCCAACCAGAGCAACATTACAACTAATAATATACGCTGGTGAATTAACTTATGGACAAGTACCAGATGAAGTATTTGGCCATATTCAATACATCACCAGCAAATAAATCGAGTCGCTCAAATGCATGATAAAAATAAAACTATTGTCATTGGCGAGAATAAAAATTCTTATAAGATGCCTTTGGGTCTTATTCAAATGTCGCTGTACCTGGAATACATCAGTTTAAATTTGACGCGGGAGTTAAAGTACATCTTTGATCTGCTTAATCTGGGTTCATCTTCACGAGTTAAATATGGCAATACCATCGATTTCAAAACTGCTGAAAGAGAGCGAATAAATATTCGAAATATTAACAAAGCGCTCACGATGGAATTATTTAGTAGTGGCATATTCGGTTACATCGATAATCCAACAGAAGTACATGCCAACTGCCTCGTAAGTCATTGTCATTATCAGAAATTAAATAATGTTGAGAGCCACGTTACTGTCCCAAGTAATTTTGCACAAGGTGGCGTGCCGGATGTACAAATAGACTATGGGGACTTTATGGTGATACTGGAAGTCAGTGCCAAGTATCAGCCTTCAATCGAACATTATAAAAAACAGTTAAAAGGCGCATTGAAACACGCTCGCATAATACGTGAAGATGGATACAAAAAGCCTATATATTGTATATTAATAAACGAGCGTTCATTGTCACTTGTTGAAAATATAATGGCAATGAAAGAACTTCTTGGTGAAATAAAATCAATAGAGAAAATTTATATCTCTGCAATGTCCATAGATGAATTTTCTAATCTTGGGCAAGTGTTGGGCGAGAAACACGAAGAAGAAATTTCAAAGATGGTCAGCGACGATTTACACAGTATCTTGAAAGCTACTGTTGAAAAGGGGGTTAACGGTAAGTTTCATGAAATATTGGTGGAATTTCTTGAAACTCTAAACCCACCAACAAATCGGTTTACTTTTTAATTTGGCCCTTTGAATTTAAGCACCTTAAAATCAATGATTTTTGGCGTCAATGTTTTTCTGGGTAGTGAATAAACACATATTTTTAAAACCTCGTCCCAGGTAATGTTGATTGTTACATGGACTATACTCAGCCAGTCTCGAGTTTACAAAATGTTGTTGTGGTCATAATTTTGTCTTTATCTGCTGGTGTACCAAGTTATTATTCGAATGACACCATTTCACGCTCCAAATACGTCTGGTGCGCATTGCGTCCTGCCAAATTATCGAAGTCCGCCAGACCTTGCCATGCTGATTGATCAAGACGACGAAGCGCATCATTCAAATCAAGGCCCATACTGATGGCGTTATCCATGTGTGTTTTTAGCGTAGTTAAATATTGATAAGTTGAGTGTTCGAATTTGTTTAACTTTGCAGGTTCACCGTGACCTGGGACGAACAATGCGGTTTGATATTTTCGTAATTTATCGTAACTTTGAATCCATTTATCAACACGGCTAACGGGTAATATAGCAAGTAATCTTCCGCCATAAAGGATATCACCAGCATACACCACGTTGTCGTCCGCAACTTCAACTATCAGGCTTCCGGCCGTGTGTGTATGGCCAGCTGGGATAACATTCAATTTTACACCACCAAGATCAAGCACAAGTGCTTCATTGACTATTCGCTCAGGAAGAGCAGGTGTATGTATACTTCCTTTTTTGAGTCTTAAACGTCCTTCGGCACTGCGTGCCATTGTAGTACCTTCGTTTTTTATTCGAGGAATCGCCTCACTGCTGGCAATAAGTGATGCGCCATTCTTTTTGAATATCGCATTACCCAAGATACGGTGGGGTTGCGAATTTGTATTGATCACATACCGAACAGGTTTGCTGGTTAATTGTTTGATTTGTTTCAGCATTGTTTTTGCCATTGCATCACTGTAGCCACTATCGATCACGGCCACAGCGCTGTTACCTACCACAAAACCCAAGTTCATACGAAACCCCTTATTCTCTTTAGTGGGTGGACCGTAAGGCCCGATCCAGGCATAACTATGTGGTGCAAGTTTTGTCGGTTGCGGCAAGTTTGCAGCATGCGCGGAATTTGTCATGACGAGGTTCAATAACAATAAACATATATATAGAATACGCATTAAAATTCTCCTGAGAAGTTTTAGTAGCAATAAATCACTCATGATTACGCGAATCATGCTTACTTATTGTTTTAAGCCCTGACTTCAATCTTTCCGCCTGCCGATTTCCAGCCTTCGATCCCGCCTTCAATGAATTGTGCCTTGAGTCCCTTGTTATGTAATGCATCGACGACCGAATTACTGACTGAGCCGCCACGTACACAATACAGCACAATATCCTGATCTTGTGGTAGCGTATCCACCCAATCCTGAATTTGCTCCGGATCATGCCAGTGTGCACCCGGTAATTGTTCTGTAGAGTTAGCCAGATCACTACGGCGGCGAACATCGAGAATCAGTTTATCGTTGAAATCTCTTTTTAAATTTTCGACTTTGACTGTACGTTCCATCATTTGATATTCCTCATAGATGACATTTAATAGTAGCTGTTTACATAGATTGTTCAGATAATAAATGACCATGCGAGTCCAGCAAGTGCGCATACCCCGATGACTGGAATGATGCCGATCTTGTATCGCCATAACGCAATGAAGGCACCGATGGTAATCAGTAACGAAAACCATTCAAATTTGCCGGTAAAAGGTGTGGCATCAGTAGCTTGTGGCCACAACACATGCCAGGCGAAGAACACGGCCAGATTGATGACCACACCGACCACCGCAGCGGTAATACCGGTCAACGGCGCGGTGAATTTCACGTCATGCCTCGTGGCTTCCACCGCCGGTCCACCGACCAGAATAAAAATAAACGATGGCAGGAAGGTGAATATCGTCGCCACTGTAGCGCCGGCCATGCCGGCCAGCGCGATATTTTCCGGACCGAAGATCTCCTTGGTCCAGCCGCCGACAAAACCGACGAAGGCCACCACCATGATGAGCGGCCCCGGTGTAGTTTCACCGAGTGCCAGGCCATCGATCATTTGTGTACCGGTCAACCATTGATACTGATCGACACCACCCTGATAGACATATGGCAATACCGCGTAGGCACCACCAAAAGTCACTAATGCAGCTTTGGTAAAGAACCAGCCCATCTGCGTGAGCGGGCCTTGCCAGCCGTAAGTCATGAACAGCGCACCTTCGATCGCGGCCCAGATAGCCAGGCCGGCAAGGATATGAATGATGGTCGAACGCCAGCTAAAGTGCCCCCAAGCAGGCACCGGTGTGTCGTCATCAATCAATGCCGGACCGAAAGATTTATCCGAGGCACCATGACCGCCACCGGTTTTGAATTTCTCTGGCGCGATACGGCCACCGAAATATCCAATCACACCGGCAGCCACCACGATGTATGGGAAAGGAATGTGCATGGCAAAGATCGCAACAAAGGCGGCGGCGGCCAGTGCCCATAGCACCCCGTTACGTAATGCCTTTGATCCAATCCGGTACGCAGCAAACAACACGATGGCCGTCACCGCCGGTTTGATACCGTAGAGGATACCGGCCACCACCGGCACATCGCCAAATGCCAGATAGATCCAGGTCAGCGCGATCAGGATGAACAGTGACGGCAACACGAACAGGAAGCCGGCCATGATGCCACCCCAGGTACCGTGCATCAGCCAGCCGATATAGGTCGCCAGTTGTTGCGCTTCCGGTCCCGGCAACACCATGGTGTAATTCAGCGCATGCAGAAAACGGTGTTCACTGATCCAGCGGCGCCGTTCTACCAGTTCGGTATGCATCATCGAGATCTGGCCGGCCGGGCCGCCGAAGCTGACGAAGCCAAGTTTAAGCCAGTAGAGAAAAGCTTCTTTCGCTGAAACTGGCGCAGGCGGTTGGTCAGTAGTCGTGGCGTTTTGTGTTGTTGTCATGATGTTATCCTTACTAAAGATTGAATTCGCATTTCAATTAAGCCGCGTAATGCAGGTACAAGGCATCCAACAGTGTTGTGGTGGAAGCTAATAAATCATCATCGTTATGATTATTCTTACGCATCCCTGCTAACATGGCTTCGAAACCAGCCGCTTCGGGAACAGGAATACCGCCGACATCCAGGTAATGAACTAATTGTGCAAGTTTTTTCAGGGCGACATCGTTTTCCAGTTGAAAACTTGCCAGCAATACCTCAAACGTTACCCGATCTTCGACATGCGTAAATGATGCACCATCAAAGTCAAAACCCAGTGCATCGTCAGGACAATCCACCGGATTGCTCAACCATAAAAATGTTGCCTGATGATCGATAAAGCGACGTATTAGCCATGCACTGGCAACCCGATCAACCCACAGTTTTTTTCGTGTTGCCCATGTGCGACCCTGATAGTGTTTGGTATCGAGAAGCTCAATCTGACCGGTTTCCATCGTGGGTTCCATTGGGGAAAAATGACGATTGATGAGGTTGGCCAATTCATGTGTGAGCTGTTTAGCCGTTGTTTGTGTGTCGCCAGGAAAAAAATCGATCTGGGTAATGGACTCAAACTGACGTTCGATCTGCCGAAGCTGACGTCGGGCCGAGGCTTCATTGGACTGAGCTAATCCATCTTTGAGTTCTGCGAGTTGGAGATTTAATTCATGATAATCTTCGGAACGATCAAACAGGACCTGCATCTGACTTTCGTACTCGGGGATCTGTTTCGATAATTCGAATATCCAGACTGAACCACCTTTTTCATTGACCTGCTTTGCGATTTCTTCCAATTTGTTCCGATGTTCGATGGAGTAAGGTAGAAGTGAAACCCCGTCACGCAAGGTCGCGACACCGGCCTCTTTCAGTTTGCGCCACAGACGGACGCGCGGTGCGCCGGCACCCTGGCCCGACAGGCTAGCCAGAAAAAGTAGCCATTTTGGTAGTAACATGTTATTCATGTAATGAATATTACTACTATGTAATGTTATTATCAAATATTTGATATAGCCATAGTGTATTGAATATTTATTCAATAAATAACAATACCTTAGTAGGCATGGATGGTGGGAAGTGGTACCCGCAAGAGTTACAGATTTATTTTGCCGACAGCACTAGATGACTTGTAACCAGGAACGAACATAGTATCAAATACGGTAACAACACTTGCTATTCGTAAAATGGCCGTTTTGTTTAAAATACTCCTTTTAGTTTGTCCGAAATTTGATTTTATAAGCATAAGCCTTTTCTACGTTTCCTTGGTGCTCTGGGTATCGACTCACCAGGCCATAACACATCATCAAAATCTAAGGTCTGCGTAGTTAACCCCAAGCGCATAGCAGGGGTCTTTTTATCTTTACCGACCTTGATGAAATTATGATAGACCCTGAGCAGGCTAAGATATTGCTCTACCATCTTTGGGTGGTAAGGAGCGTAGCCATGCCAAACGGTGTTATATCCGCTTGATGTACCAATAGGACGTTCAAAAGCATTAACTAATCGACGTGATATTTGAAAAATGTTGTCAACAGCATTAATACCAGCATCCATATACATCTGCGCCATAGTTATATCATCATATTGATTATTTGTGTTCTCAGTTAACCAACAGATCGCCTTATCCGGTTCGTTCATTGAGGGCATAGGATGTGTCACCCATTTATCCTTCCATTTGCCGATATGAGCTGCTGCTTTAATGTGATCATACATCAACCATAATGCAGCCTGATTCTTTTTGTTTGCTGGTAAATTTCCTCGGTAGTCTGACAGACTCTCTTTTGCCTTCTCATACAAGTCTGCTTTTTTCGGGGTTGTTAAATACTTTGAATAACGTACATAAAAAGCGTGTGCATCACCGGAGCGGATCTCTTGTTCAAATGCCGACATAAATCCAGCTCTCAACATGGAGTCACAGTCCATGTAGTAGAATAATTTCTCAACACCTGCACCATTTACTAACATATGAATCAACTGGAAATGGGCATAGCAGGTATAAGGCACATGAACTTGCATGCCTTCTGTCAATATAGGGTTGCAGTATTCCAAATTCATTTTTTGGTCTTCACGATCCTCGATATCTTTACGTGATTGTGCGGCAGAATAAATATCTGTGATTTGTTGCAAGACATCCTGGCTATTGTTGAAGCCAAGCTTTTGCCCTAGCTTGCGACCTCCCAATACTTCATCAGAAGACAGCCAGTATTGAGCACGCTGTCGGAATGCTTCCGGTTTTAGCGTGTCACCATTGAGTGCGGCTTCTTTATTGATTAGAAAGGAATCGGCATCCTTATGAACATCGACAGACAATTTGAGTGTTTTGGGGAGCAATACCTCACCATCTATCATACGTCTGTCGAACTTTCCGGATAACGCATTACAACGTCGGCTAATAAAATCGAGTATGGAGTAGTAGCTGTCTGGGCTTTTTAATGCCATCCCGCGCACAGCACCTCGAACTGGGGATTTATTGGCAACCCGACTAAACAGGTCTGAAGCGAGATGGCGTGTCTTGTGGTGAATTCGTACCGGGTCAGAGTCAAGCAGGCGTTTTCTGCATGATTTACAAATATATAACTGTTCACCAGTTATTGAGTGATGTCCTGCTTTGCTATATAGCCCAGGGTGCTCTCCCACAGAATATCCGAAATTAGAACCCGTAGCTGTCTTACAGGAGAGTTTTTCAGTAGTCGTAAGGATGAAGTGTGTAATCCTCTCAAATTCGGCTGAAATGCCGGAATTTGACTTGATTGGAATCTTTTCTTTGCAGGATTTGCATAGGATTGCAGGGATACGTCCTTTAGCTGTGTTGGTTACCTTGTAGTGAAAATCCCGATCAGGGCTTGGGCCTGGTTTAATAGGCTCTTCTTTAGCTGGGATACTGTGGGTTCTTACAGAAATTAATCTGGATAGGTTGAGCCTGAGCGGCCCCTAATTTCAGGAAGGAAGTCGGTGGAATTCGGTAGTTTTTTTGCTGTGCCATAAGATTGCCATTAAAATAATCAATAATATAGTTATAACTTATTGATAATAATCCACAAATGGTATTTTATATCACAAAATTCCGAACGCCTAGCTCTCCGCCATATTAACAACCCAAGCGTCTAACACAGGCCTTGGGTTTTTTATTGCCTGCCTTTAGCATCTAACACAGGCCTTGGGTTTTTTATTGCCCACCTTTGTTGACAACGGTAGTTTATTTAATCAAATATAGTTGCTGTTTAGACGATAAATAGTCCCTAATTTATGTACACTAACTTCATGGTAACTATTTTATCGATATACTTAGTATATTTATGAATACAAAAAGAGGGGAGTCCATGCCATATACAAAAGAACTGGTTGATGAAGTTAATATGCTTAATCTTTTTCAACACCCTAATAGCCAGGAGGGTATTAAAGTGCATGCGACTGCCGAGCAGTCTTCTATTGATGCTGCCAAACGTTTATATGAAAAGGGATTAACCACGCAGGTAGATGGTGGTTATTTAACCGACCTGGGTATTGAGGCTGTTGAACATGCGCAAGCGCTACTCCTAATACTAACAACAGAGCATTAACTTAATTTACGTACTTTAAATTTTCGGCCCTTAATTTTGCCTTCACTTAAAATTTTAAGCGCTTGTTTATATATCGGTTGTTCAACAGCAACATAGGAAAAATTGTCAAAGATATTGATTTTGCCGATTTGTTTTCCCTGTAAATTTGTATTTGCCGTAAGCGCCCCTAAAATATCGCCCGCGCGCACTTTGTTTTTTTTGCCACCGTTGATAAACAAGGTCACCATAGACGGGCTTAATTTAAAGTTATCCTTAAGTTTTAAAGTATTTGTACTTTCTATTTTTGCTGCTGTTTTTTGATACTCTTCAATTTTATTCACTTTATGTGCTTCAGAGGCCATAAATAAACTAAAAGCCAGTCCTTGTTTCCCGGCGCGACCGGTACGGCCAATGCGGTGTACATGAATTTCAGGATCAGGGGATAATTCAAAATTAACAACGGCTTCGAGATCTTTAATATCGAGTCCGCGTGAGGCCACATCGGTCGCGATGAGTATCGAACTGCTTTTATTCGAGAATTGAACTAACACCTGGTCCCGATCTCGTTGCTCTAAATCGCCATGTAATGCGCGCGCGTGAAAACCCTCCTGCCACAGCGCATCGGCAAGCTCTTGCGCTTGTTGTTTGCGGTTACAAAAAACCACCGTTGATTGCGGACGATATTGATGCAAGATCGCTATCAGTGTTTGTGTTCGTTGCCCTTTTTCAATCTCATAGAAAATGTGTTTTATGTTTTTATTATCCGTTGAGGCCTCCAAACGTATATCAACCGGGTTGTTTTGGATGGCCTCACTAACGTCTTTAATTTGTTCCGGGTAAGTCGCTGAAAAAAGTAATGTCTGTCGTTGTTTCGGCATAGTATGGATAATTTGCATAATATCATCATGAAACCCCATATCGAGCATACGATCTGCTTCATCTAATACCAGCGTGGTTAAATGGCTTAGATCTAAAGAACGTTTATCAACTAAATGTTTAAGAATTCGGCCGGGAGTACCTACAACAATATGTGGGCTGTGTTCCAATGAGACCAATTGAGGAACAATGGGCTTTCCTCCACAAAGCGTTAAAATTTTGGTGTTCGGAATAGCGCGGGCAAGTTTGCGAATTTCTTTGCTGACTTGATCGGCTAATTCTCGAGTAGGGCAGAGTACGAGTACCTGAGTTTCATACTTTTTAACCTCAAGTTTATCTAACAAGCCAATCGCAAAAGCCGCTGTTTTACCACTCCCCGTTTTAGCCTGTGCTAACAGGTCCTGTCCTTTTAAAATAACGGGGAGTCCCTGCGCTTGTATTGGCGTCATTTCTGTATAACCCAATGACTTTATATTAGCGAGTTGTTCAGAAGTAAGAGGAAGCGAAGAAAAGGAGGTAGTTGTCACAATGTTAGTCTGTTTGTTATGTCGAGGGCGCATATAATAACAGATTGTACGAGTTTAATGCTTGATTGTATTAGGAATTATTAATATAGTATATCCTCGCTGCAAATCGGGATATTTATGCATTTGCGGTCGCTTCAACAAGCTTTAAGTCCATTACGAGTCACTTTGTGTTTCGAATATCCACTTCGACATAAGCTTTTACCAATACTTTTAATTTGTTTTAAACGAGCAGCCTAATAATGAAATTGATGTCGATATTTCCGTTTTTACAGTGGTTTAAATTAATTACAAAAGATACTTTAAAGGCTGATCTTATCGCAGGTTTTACCGGCGCTGTTATCGTATTACCACAGGGGGTGGCATTTGCCACCATCGCGGGATTACCACCTGAGTATGGTTTATATACTGCCATGGTGACACCCATTATCGCCGCTTTATTCGGATCTTCACGCCACTTAATCTCCGGTCCAACAACCGCTATTTCCATTGTTGTTTTTGCGGCGATCAGTCATCACGCTGAACCCGGTACGCCAGAGTTTATTTCATTAGTCCTAACCTTAACTTTTTTAGCCGGCGTCTATCAGTTGGCGTTTGGTTTGGCTCGCTTAGGCACACTGGTTAATTTCGTTTCCCACACCGTAGTCATTGGATTTACGGCAGGTGCCGCAATTTTAATCGCCACCAGCCAAATGAAAAACGTGCTTGGAATCGAAGTCACCAAGGGAGAGTCCTTTTTTCACACCTGGCTGGAGATTGGCAATAAAGTAGGGCAGACCAACCTCTCAATCCTTATCGTCGCTATCGTTACTTTAGTTTCTGCGTTACTGATAAAGCGCTTTACCCCCAAAATTCCTAACTTATTAATTGCTTTAGTGATTGGTAGTTTTATCGCCTATGCTTTTACTTCTTCAGGTGCCAATATCGAATTAGTTGGCGAAATCCCCGCTCATCTACCGCCTTTATCTCTGCCTGATTTTTCTTTTGCTTCAATCAAAATGCTGGCACCTGAAGCCTTTGCTGTGGCTCTTTTAGGGCTTATAGAAGCTGTTTCAATTAGTCGTTCAATTGCCACAAAATCTAACCAGCGCATTAATGCTAACCAGGAGTTTATAGGTCAAGGCTTATCAAATATTACAGGCAGCTTCTTTTCAAGTTATGCTGGCTCAGGCTCATTTACGCGTTCAGGCGTAAACTATTCATCAGGTGCTCAAACCCCCGTTTCTGCTATTTTTGCTGCCATTATTTTAATGGCGATCGTATTACTTATTGCTCCACTGACCGCGTACTTGCCGGTTGCGGCCATGGGCGGTGTTATTCTCATCGTGGCCTATAATTTGATTGATGTGCAGCATATTAAGGCAATATTGAAATTTAGCCGTCCTGAAAGTGCCATTTTAATCACCACATTTTTATCGACATTATTCCTCGAATTAGAATTTGCAATATACCTTGGCGTTTTATTATCACTGGTGATATTTCTTGCCCGCACCTCAACACCTGAAATTATCACTTTGGCACCCAATGTGGATGAGAAAAGCAACACGAAGAAGCTCATCAACATTAATAAAAAACCAGTAAACCAGTGTCCACAGCTTAAGATTCTTCGTATAGATATGTCGATTTATTTTGGATCTATCACACATATTCAAAACCGCTTGCACCAGCTCATTGAACAAGAGAATATCAAGCATATCCTTATTATTGGTACTGGCGTTAACTTCATTGATTTAAGTGGTGCGGAAGCACTTGTTTCGGATTCTAATCGTCTCAAGGCTCAAGGTGGCGGGCTTTACTTTGCCGAACTTAAAGGCAGCGTCTACGAATTTATTAGCAAGAATTGTTTTGTTGCCAAAGTGGGTAATCAACAATTTTTTGACTCTAAAAAAGATGCTATCAGGACGATATATAAACGGCTTGATTCAACTATCTGTGATACCTGTACTGCGCGTGTATTTTCTGAATGCAAATAATAAACTTTAAATAAGTTCTCTATATTATTGATTTAAAAGATATTACTTAATTTAACATAATATACATTATGCCGCTTTTAGTAACGTAAAGCCAGTCACCTCTTAAACGTTATCTGAAAGATAATAAAGCAACATGTTATTACGAAGTCTCTTTCGGCGTGTCGA
>Ga0316208_1000543_pt1 | contig 44343 bp, 24 predicted proteins | sample 3monopyrite_MG_FD_204944 | JGI IMG/M metagenome (GOLD analysis project Ga0316208, IMG submission 204944) | Microbial mat bacterial communities from mineral coupon in-situ incubated in ocean water Damariscotta River, Maine, United States -... | ecosystem: Environmental > Aquatic > Marine >...
TGGACTGCCGCCAATGGTCACTGATTGTCCATTACAAATTGTTTGATCCAATCCTGCATCTACTGTTGGCAATGGATCAACCGTAATCGTCACTTGATCTGTGTCTGTACAGCCAATACCACTCGTGACAGTCACTGTGTATGTAGTAGTGATTGTGGGGGTAGCATTCGGATTAGCTGCCGTTACATTATCTAGAGAAGAAGAATTATTCCATTGATATGTGACTCCAGTTGGACCTGTAGGATTGCCACCAATTCTTGTTGATTGGCCGGCGCATATATTCTGGTCGGCACCAGCATCTGCAGTAGGTAATGTAACTACATTCAAAGTAATTTGATCGGTATCTGTACATCCATTAAGATGAGTTACAGTTACAGTATAGGTTGTTGTAACGGATGGTGTAGCGGTCGGATTGGCAATTGTAGCATTGTCTAAGCTTCCAGCATTGTCCCATGTAAAAGTGGCGCCTGCTGTGGTGGAGGTTGGACTACCGCCGATTTGAAAAGAATTGCCAACGCAAATACTTTGGTCTGCACCTGCATCCACATTTGGCTTAGGATTTACGTTTATTTGTACCTGATCTGTATTGGTGCACCCAGATGGATCTGTTACAGTTACTGTATAAATTGTGCTGATCGATGGATTTGCAATTGGATTTGCAACTAATTGGCTGCTTAAGCCAATTGAAGGAGACCATCTAAATATTGAACCTGCAGGACCTGTTGGACTGCCACCAATGGTCACCGACTGTCCATCACAGATCGTTTGATCAGATCCCGCGTCTACATTGGGAGGAGTACTTATTGTTATGGTTACTTGATCTGTATTTTGACAAAAAAGAGGTCCTTGGCTAGTTACTGTTACAGTATATGTTGTTGTTACAGTTGGGGAAGCAGTAGGATTCGCTGAATTTGCATTATTGAGCGTGGCCGCATTGTCCCATGCATATGTTGCTCCGTTTGGTCCTGTTGGGCTGCCGCCTAGTCTCACACTACCTCCATTGCAAATTGTTTGGTCAGAGCCCGCATTTGCAATGGGTAATCCATTTATTGTAATCGTAACTTGATCAGTCTGACTGCAGCCATTTGGGCCAGTTACAGTTACAGTATATGTCGAAGTACCAGTTGGCATTGCAATTGGATTCGCGGCATTAGCATTGTTCAAGGTTGTAGGATTGCTCCATTGATATGTAGATCCAGCAGGACCAGTAGGCGATCCACCTAGAGCAGTACTACCCCCAAAGCAGATTGTGCGATTGTTTCCTGCATTAGCAATTGGTTTAGATTTTATATTGACCCGAACTTGATCAGAGTCAGTGCAACCATTTGCATCTGTCACCACGACTGTATAAGTTCTCGCAATGTTTGTTGTTGTAATGGGATTTGATGCGAATCGGTCATCTAGACCACTTGCTGGATTCCAACGATAAGTTGAACCAGCGGGTCCAGTTGGACTGCCACCAATTTGGACACTACCGTCGGGACACACAGAAGTATCTGATCCAGCATCAGCAGTTGGGTTTGGTGTAAAAAATACAGTAACTTGATCGGTATTGGTGCATGAAGTAGCTGTATTTGTGACGGTGACAGTATAGGTTGTGTTTACTAAAGGTGAAGCATCCGGATTGGCGATATTTGCATTGCTCAAACTCGCGACATTATCCCATTGATAAGTATTTCCTGAAACTGGACTACTACCAATTTGGACTGGTGCTCCATTACAAGTAAATACATCGATGCCAGCATCTGCCGTAGGCAATGGATCTACAGTAACTGTTACTTGATCAATATCGGTACAACCATTGCCATCAGTCACAGTTAAGTCATATACAGTTGTAGCAGATGGTGAAGCAGTTGGTGATTGAATTTGATCGTTATCTAAGGAGGTTGCGTTATTCCATCTATAAGTCAAATTGCCTGTGCCAGATGAAACACCGCCAATCTGAGCAGATCCACTCGGGCAAATGGATACGTCAGTACCCGCATCTGCTAAGACTGTAGGCAATAAAGTAATTGTTACTTGGTCCGTTGCTGTACAATTTACCCCTGTTGTAACTGTAACCGTATAAGTCGTCGTAACTGTCGGCGTAGCAGTAGGATTCGCTGAATTTGCATTATTGAGTGTTCCTGCATTATCCCATGCGTAAGTTGCACCAATCGGACCCGTTGGAGACCCTCCAAGAGTAACACTGCTGTTCAAACATATACTCTGATTCAATCCAGCATCCGCAGTCGGCAATGGGTTTACGGCTAAGTCCATGGTATCAGTTGATGTGCAGCCATTAACATCTGTTACCGTAACTATATATTGCGTACTTGTTGCAGGATTGGCTGTTGGGTTGAATGCCGTTGTTGATGAAAGTCCATTGGATGGTGACCAACTCACTGTATTTACTGCATCAGCTGTGGGACTTCCACCAATGCTCACACTGCCACCAGGACATATTGCTATATCAGGCCCAGCATCAATATTAGGAAATCCTATATTAATTTGCTGTACAAAAGTTGAATCACATCCATTTCCAGAGGTCGCTGTTAGCGAAACAAAGTAAGTGCCTGAATTTGCATAGGTATGCTGGGGGTTGGTTTGGGTTGTTGTTGGTGATGCATCACCAAAATCCCAAACATATGATAAACTCCCTCCTGCAATTGATGTAGCATTTGTAAAATTGACATTGAATCCAGGACATGGAGCTGATGGACTAAATGAAAAATCCGTATTCGGTTCAGGAAATTGGAATCTAAAGCCAGCTAAATTTGATCTTGATGTACACGCTTCTGCAGTATTCACCAACTCAACTTGATAAGCCACGGTATCTTCACATACGGTAAAATTGTCATTAAAGTTTGTCCCATTTACATTCTGAAGAAAACTTAATGAACTGGTTGTGGGATAATCTTTTAATAGCCGATAAGAAGAAGCAGAACCTACAGGATTTGGATTTGAAAGCGGATTCCAACTTAATTCTACTTGAGTCGCATTATTTTGAATTCCAATAAAAATAGTTGCAGTGGTATCACGAGCTACATTCTGCACACTACCCTTGCAACCAGACCTACTTCTTAAGTAATACCATCTTGGTGTAGTGTTTCCATTTGCCCCAACATGTGTGTAAGTCGTCTGAGAATAAGTTTTAACACTATCAATTAACAAATACGGCCCATTTACATTTGTAGCAGAGTAAATCATCCATGCAGAAAAGGAAGCACTTGGGTCAGGTGTGGTATTCCAATCGAGGCTTACATCTCCGTTTTGCTGTATGTCTATACAATTTATAAGCGGTGATAATATGACTGAGTCAGCAAGAACAGTTATGGTGTATGTAGCAATGTTTTGTGCAGGAATGGGACAAGCATTGTCCACGGCTTTTACTACAAATGTGTAGGTATTTGTGAGACCTACACACAAATCATTTGCCACAACATGATTACAATCGGTTTGCCAGCTAAAAAAGAGGGAATCACCTTCTAAATCTGAAACTGGTGGAGTCCTATTTAATGTTGCACATGGTGGATTGTCGCAACCATTATTTGCATTAGTAAAATTGTTGCCAAACTGCAAGCCTGTAACAAATAGCGTCACGGAATCTCCAGCCGGGTTTATGGTATCAAATGTACCATTTGGACGCTGAACACGAATTAAAGTATCCACTGCATTAATACCAAACTCCACCAAATCTCCTGCTTTAACTGTATCGTTAAAAGAGGTACTGTTTGCAAAAGGCGGACGTATGGATGGTTTCTCATTCTTTGAACAACTACCATCAATATTGACTTGTAATTCTCGATAAATTTCTGATGCTCTTTGTCCACATTTATATGCTGTAACTCTGACAACAGAAACATATTTCCCTGTTGTGTAAGAAAGCATAGCAATTTCACCTGTATTTGCATCCAATGTAGCGGCCTGATTCCTAAAATCTTGAGTCCCACTAGGGTATGGAGATGTTTCAGAATAACCAAATTGAAATGTTACTGGCGAGGGTGTCACTCCTTCGTCATATAAAGATGGTAAAGAGAAGTTATTATTTGCATTTGATAAAGATCCAAGTGGTTTTGCCCATTCAAAGACCAATGAATCTAATTCAACATCTGAAGCATTGTGGTTGTATGTAAAAGGAGTTTCTTTACACAACAAACTTGTTGCAATTTCTTCAAATTGTGGAGAATTATCTACGCATCTACCAGCCACCGATTCTCCATGATTGTATATTTTCGCACGAAGTGTTACTCCAGGTGCACCAACTATATTGTCATTGCTATTTCTGGCTAAATCCGAGTAGGTTAGGATCCAACCATCTGACCCAGGTGTGCCAATTAGACCAATATTAGAAGCGATTAAAGTATTTTGAAAAGTTGCTCTTGGGTCACCATTCCCATTACCACAGATAATTACAGGATTACCACCTACAAAACATTCAGGTTTAATCGTATCACCCACATTTGAGCTATACTGCTGGTCTGTTACCAATTGCGTAACATTTCCTGGATTTGGATAATTATGAATGTAAAGATGGCCTCTTGGTGCAACCGCATTTCCACTACAATCACGATAGACCACCACTTTAAAATCATAGCGCCCATTGTTACGGCATTCCCAAGTAATTTCCCCACCCATAATATGGGTTGAAAATAAATCTTGACTTACTGATAGCAAGAGAATTAAGCCTAGTAATTTTAAAAGGAGACGACTCATTTGGTAGATTCTAAAAGCGCATACGAAAATATACAAATTGTTGCGCAATTTCTAGGACGATGAAAACCATCATGGCGTTGCTCTGGATAGAAAATATTTCTTCATTAAATAACTACTTTTGAAGCTTTCATAAAATAATAGAATGGATTTAAAGGGCATTATCTCAATATCAGGCAAATCAGGCTTGTTTAAAGTAATTAGTCAAGGTAGAAATGGATTGATCGTGGAAACACTGCAAGATGGAAAACGATTCGCGGTTAGTGGCTCTGAACGTGTTAGTTCTTTGGAAGACATTAGTATTTTCACCTCTGAGGAAGACATTCTATTGAGTAAGGTATTTGATAAAATAAATTCAAGTACAAAAGGCAAAAAGGTACTGTCACACAAATCATCACCAGATGAACTGAAGGATTTCTTATTTGGAGTTTTGCCTACTTACGATGAAGAACGGGTATATACGTCTGATATTAAGAAATTGGTTCAATGGTTTAATCTGTTGATTGAAAAGAACTTAATAAAATTTAAAGAAGAAAAGAATTCGACTTCTGAAAAAGATCCTGCCACGTCAAAATCGACCGCTAAGAAAAGTTCAAATCAAGCTGCTAAAAAATCTACCAAAAAAAGTGATTGAAAAGACTGCACGAAAATTCATTGCCAATGATTTGCAATTTGAGTGGGATCAAATTGCACCATACTTTGAAAATTTAGAACAACGGAAAATAAACTCGACTGAGGAGTTAAAAAAATGGCTAGCAGATCGAAGCGAATTGGATGCAGCCTTGGAAGAAGCCTTTGCATGGAGGTACATCCGAATGAATGTTGATACGAGAAATGAGACGTTTCAGGAGGCATTTAACTATTTTGTACAAGAAATCAATCCTAAAATTGCTCCGTATGAAAACTCATTGAATAGAAAGCTACTAAATTCAAAATTTACAGATGATTTGAGAGGGGAATCCTATAGGATCATGCTCAAAAAAGTTGAGACGCAAATTGATCTATATAGAGAAGAAAATATCCCCCTTTTTACTCAGCTCGAGAAAGAGTCCCAAGAATATGGTGCTCTTTCAGCGCGTATGTCGATCACATACAAAGAAAAAGAATACACTCTTCAACAAGCTTCCAAGTTCTTAAAAAGTGCAGATAGAGCTGAACGTGAAACTGTATATGCTCTAGTAAGCAAAAGGAGATTGAAGGATTCAAATACCTTGAATTCTTTGTTTAATAGTTTAATCGAGAAGAGACAAAAGATTGCAAAAAATTGTGGATTTAAGAATTATCGTGACTACATGTTTAAAGCAATGGAGCGCTTTGATTACAATGTTGAAGACTGTTTTGATTTTCACAATTCAATACAAAAACATTTTGTTCATATAGAGGAAGACATTCACAAAAAACGTTTATCAAGTCTCAATATAAGTGCGCTTAAACCTTGGGATCTAAGTGTAGACATTGATGGTAAAGACCCACTCCAACCTTTTAAGAATGGTCAGGAGTTATTGGATAAAACCAAGGAATGCTTTCATTTGATCGATCCATTTTTTGCAGATTGTCTCACACAAATGGAGCGAATGAACCACCTAGATCTTGAATCTAAAAAAGGTAAAGCGCCTGGAGGTTTTAATTATCCCTTGTATGAATCAGGCTATCCGTTCATTTACATGAATGCAGCAGGAAACTTTAGAGACGTCACTACCATGATTCATGAAGGAGGCCATGCAGTGCACTCTGTGTTGAGTCATCAGCTTAAACTTGTTTCTTTCAAATCATTGACCTCTGAAATTGCTGAACTGGCCTCCATGAGCATGGAATTGATTAGTATGGACCATTGGCATGTCTTTTTCGACAATGAAGAAGATCTAAAAAGAGCGAAACGTGACCAACTGATGGATGTATCTCATACATTGCCATGGGTAGCCACCATCGATAAATTTCAACATTGGGTTTACACCAATGAAGGTCATACTAAAGCAGATAGAGATCAGGCTTGGCTGAATATTAAAAAAGAATTTGGCTCTAGTGTGATTGATTGGAAAGGCCTTGAAAAAATGAAAATAAATCAATGGCATAAGCAGTTGCATTTGTTCGAGGTTCCTTTTTATTACATTGAATATGGTATGGCCCAGCTAGGAGCAATCGCCATGTGGAGAAATTATAGAGAGAACCCTCAAAAAACAATTGCACAATACAAAGAAGCTCTTAGCCTCGGTTATACAAAATCGATTGGTGAAATTTACGAGACTGCAGGAATTAAATTTGATTTCTCTGGAGAATATGTGAAAGAGTTGGCAGGTTTTATTCAGGCCGAAATCGAACAAAATTTATAACGAACCATGGAATTAACTACACTCAAAGCAATATCCCCTATTGATGGGAGATACCGCAGTAAAGTTGAAAGGCTTGAAGCTTATTTTTCTGAATATGCTCTAATTCGCTACAGAGTTCGGGTGGAAATAGAATATTTTATTGCTCTGTGTAAAATTCCTTTGACACAACTTTCCAATTTAACCAATGATGATTTTAAGGCGTTAAGGAAGCTGTATGTTGATTTTTCAATTGAAGATGCCCAACGTGTTAAATCACTAGAGCAAACAACAAATCATGATGTAAAAGCTGTTGAGTATTTCATCAAAGAAAAATTAACAAACAGCGATTTAAAAGAGCAATTGGAATTTGTTCATTTTGGTCTTACTTCCCAAGACATTAACAACACCGCTATACCGCTCTCAATTAGAGATGCAATTGAAGATGTGTACTTAGAGGAATTGAATGAGGTAATTTCTGAACTAAATGCATTTGCAATAGAATGGAAAGAAATCCCTATGTTGGCGAGAACACATGGGCAACCTGCTTCCCCTACACGCCTTGGAAAAGAAATAATGGTATATGCGGAAAGATTGAAAGAACAATATAATGCCCTAATAGAAACCCCTTATTCTGCAAAATTTGGTGGAGCTACAGGCAACTTTAATGCCCATCATGTAGCTTATCCAGAAACTGACTGGGTGGCTTTTGCTAATGAATTTGTCAACGACACCTTAGGGCTTTACCGTTCCCAAACAACTACTCAAGTAGAGCACTATGACAATCTTGCGCGTTTGTTTGATGCTATGAAAAGAGTGAACACAATACTCATTGACATGAACCGAGATTTGTGGTCTTACATCTCAATGGATTATTTTAAGCAAAGAATAAAAGAAGGTGAAGTAGGATCCTCTGCTATGCCACACAAGGTAAACCCAATAGATTTTGAAAATGCAGAAGGTAACCTAGGCATTGCAAATGCTTTGTTTGAACACCTATCCGCCAAGCTACCTATCAGTCGTTTACAAAGAGACCTCACGGATTCCACTGTAATGAGAAACATTGGAGTTCCCATTGCACACAGCTTATTGGCCATTAAATCGATGCTAAAAGGATTTAGCAAATTGCTAATCAATGAAGAAAAGATAAGCCATGACTTGGAACAAAATTGGGCGGTAGTGGCAGAAGCTATACAAACAGTGTTGAGAAGAGAGAATTACCCGAATCCTTATGAGGTATTAAAGGAACTTACGCGAACGAACAAAAAAATCAATAAAGAAAGCATGCATTCATTTATCAAACAATTGGATGTTAAGGAAGAAATCAAAGAGGAACTGCTCAAAATAAGTCCATACAATTACACTGGAGTCAGTCTCTTTTAACTTGACCTATTTTTCATAGTTTTCTTGATGGCCTGTTAACCATTTTTTCTAATACTCTAAATCTAGCAAAGCTTTATTTGTATACCCCACTTATAAAGAGCTAATTAAGTCTATTATTCTACAACATCACCTAAAGCGCTCAGGCAAAGTTATCAACAATGAACTTTTCAACACTTTGCAATTTTGGTTAATAACTTTGTTGATAAGGAAGTCTTGCCCGCTCAAACAAGCCACAGCATAAGCCCTATTTTTGATTGCATTAGAGACCAATCTACTGCATATGCTCAAGCAAATTTTCGGCAAGAAGAAACTTAAGGAAAACAAACTCGCCAATATTTTTGTGAATACGACACTTCAAGCAGTTGAAGATGGATTTCCTGATATCGTCGGCTTAATTCAAGACTCTCCAGAATTTATTATAACTCCTGAAATTGATGCTAACAATGACAGTAAGTTTATTCTCATAGTTCTTGCGGCCAATCTTAAAGAAATCCCTAAACACTTAGATGCACACCAAGACAATCGTATGATCAATCTCGTACTTACAAAGCTGAGTGGCGTGTTTGACGTAAGTTTTGAAAAATTGGAAGGCATCTTAAGGGAGTACCAAAGTTATTTGAGCAGAGTAAATCACCCTTCTAACAATAATCTCTACGCAATGTCAAAAGCCATCTTCTTTAAGTATGAGCTTGGACAATATCAAGAAGACTATTTCCGAAAAATGAACGCACCCAATCCTCTATTGCTTAAGCGCATGGATGAGGCCATGAAACTCTTCTTATTTAATTGGGCATCGGCAGTAAAAGATTACCAGATCATCTCTTAATCTTACGAATCAAAAGCATCGCGCAATAAATTCGATGTATTTGCTTGAGCTGTTGGCATGATTAACAAATCATTAATATTTACATGAAATGGTCGAGATGTCATAAAATAAATTGCTTCCGCAATGTCTTTTGCCATTAATGGCTGATAGCCTTGATAAACTTGTTTGGCTCGTTCTTCATTACCCTCAAAGCGTACTTTAGAAAAATCGGTGTCAACGGCACCTGGACAAATAGCACTTACCTTGATCTTATGAGGCAATAAATCCATGCGCATGGCTTTGGTTATGCCTTCTACTGCATGTTTGGTTGCGCAATAAACGTTTCCTTTAGAATAAACTTCTTTGCCTGCAATAGAACCTACATTGACAATATGACCTTTCTTGCGCTCCACCATCAATGGCATGATACTTCTTGAAACGTAAAGCAAGCCTTTGATATTCGTATCTATCATTTGCTCCCAATCGCCTATCTCTGCTTCATGAATGTCGTGAAATCCTTTGGCCAAACCAGCATTATTGATAAGTATAGATATGTTTTTCCATTCTGTAGGCAAATGCTCTATTGCCTCTTTTGTCGCCAACCGATCACGTACATCAAAACAAAGCGTATGCACTTGAACATTGAAACCATTCTCTAATTTGTTCATCAAGCTCAAGAGCAAATTTTCTCTTCTTCCTGTGAGGATTAAATCGTGCCCTTTTTCTGCATAATGGTATGCTGTAGCCGCCCCAATCCCTTTCGTGGCGCCTGTGATCATTACAATGTCTTTCATCTTTGGTTCTGTATTTCTGTGTAAGTTAAATAATCCAGCTGCCTGGGAGAAGAAATCATAAATAAAGTACAATTCGACTCAACCTCTAGCTGAAGTTCATTACTCTCAGAAACAATGACAAAATCATTTTCATTCATCTTGTCATTTTCGATGCTAAGTTGTCCAGAATACACATAGATGGAGTGTATTTTTTCTGCATTCAAAAACAAGCTATGTGCCCCTGTCTTAATTTCTTTCTTGTAGATCTCCACTCCTGGCGACCGCATTTCAAGTGGCGATCCTTCTCCTTTGTAAATAATTGTTTTGATTCCATTTTCATCCTTTACTGGCAATTCACTCAACGGAAAATCATCGTAGCTTGCTTCATCTTTAAGGCTCTCTTGCAAGTTAGGATCAAACCAAATCTGGAACATTTCTGCGTTTTCATGCAAACGTTCAGAGTGTGAAATGCCATTGCCAGAACGAATAATTTGTACCGCTCCTTCTTCCAACTCTATCCAATTGTTCAATTTGGTATCAAAATGAGAAATTTTGTTCTTCAACACAATCGACATAATTTCAAAGCCTTGGTGTGGGTGCAAGCCAATGGTACTGCCCTTGTCTGACCAGGCCCTTGCCCAATAAAAAAGATTGGAATAGGGCCGAAGCTGCCCACCTTCTCTTGGAAAGCCAATGGGTTTGTTTTCCAAAATTTCTCCGCCATTAAACTGGCCACGCGCTTGCTGATTAAGTCGAACGATTTGAATAGACATAGGCTAAAATTACACAGACATAAAAAAAGGGAACCCCATTGGTTCCCTTTTTTTATTTTATAGATTCATTTATTCAAAATCGAATTCTTGAATTCCGTAGATTGACTTAACTTCATTATAATTACTTAAATCAACATCGTGTCTTAAGGCAGAAGGAGGAATTACAACTATTTTAAAGTCAAAATCTCCAATTGCAAGTGCTGACGGCGCACTGTTCAGGTAGTTAATGTCCAAGCGAATGGCTCCTAAAGCCATAGAGTATGTAATATTGACTCCTAGTTCATTTCTTGGCATTGCAGTCCATTCCAATGTATCAATACTAAATATATCGGAGTAATAGTATGTCATTGCAATGCCCCCATTCATTACATCACTCGTTATTGCAGGAATATTCAAAGTGTCTTTGTGTCTAATTCTAAAATTAGAGCCAGAACTAGATGCTGATGCTGAAAAGTCCCCCTGCAATATCGTTATTGTAGTATCAAATGTAGTAACTCCACCACTTCCTGCTGGACCTTGTGGTCCTGTTGGGCCAGCTGGTCCTTGCGCTCCATCTTGTCCATCCAAACCTCTAGGCCCTGCTGGTCCTTGGGGGCCTGCTGGTCCTACACTACCTACTGGGCCTACTGGTCCGGGTTCGCCATCTTCGGGTGTACAAGAGGTAATCGTAAACCCTACTAACAGGGCTGCTATAAAGGCTATTTTTAGTTGCTGTAATTTCATTTTATAATGGGTTTTAATTCTTCAAAAGAGGTCAAATTTACTTGTTTTTATGTTTCGGTCTTCGTTAACTGCTTCTTATGTGTTGGATGGTCTCTCGAAACAAAAGCCAAGCGGCTCAATCGATCAACCTCTATAGTAGGGTAGCCAAACTCTTCTACCACCTTCCCTTCGATCAAGTAACAGCCTTTTCCTTCAAAAGGATATCGCTTCACTGAAGGAGGAAAATGCACTGTATCAATCCACCCCCCTTCATCATCTACAAATGTGCCAAATTGCATCAGCTCTTGGCGTGTAGTTCGGGTGTTCTTGATGCATACAAGACTCCCCACTACGCTTATCCGTTGCTTCAGGTGAGCAATAATGTCTTTGGCTTTTATGCTACCCTCCACCCTTTCAGCCAATAAAACGAAGGGAGAGGAAAGTGCAAATCCAAAAAGCTCCATTTGATCGTAGGCATCTTCGACAGGACTTTGATCCAACTCAGGAAGCTGGAACCTACGACGCCCAGTTTCAAATAAACTCTTGTACACTTGGGTTTTCTTGGCATGACCCAACAATTGGTACATTTCCCACAAGAGTGCTTGTTTTGATTTTCCACTAAAGCGGAAAGCTCCAGCTCGAATCAAGAGTGTAAGCTGTTCTTTCGATATCTCGCAACGACCAATAAAGTCGACCAAAGAACGATAGTTTCCATGCTGTTTGCGTTCTTCGAGCAACACCTCAATGCTCCGATGTTCCAACTCACCCACCAGATGGAAGCCCATATAAATGGTAGACGCTCCATAAAGGCTGCTTAAATACTGGCTGTTATTTATACAAGGGGCTTCTACGCATGCGCCCAGCATACGCGCCTCATGAAAATACATCTCCCGACTGTAAAAACCCCCTCCATTGTTGAGGACTCCCAAAATGAATTCCATGGGATAGTGTGCTTTTAGGTATAAGCTCTGATAACTCTCAACAGCATAAGAGGCCGAATGTCCCTTCGAAAACGCATAACCAGCAAAGCTTTCTGTCTGCCGCCAGATTTCTTTGGTTAGTGCTGAAGGGTATCCTTTCTTATCGCAATTGTCAAAAAATTTCTGTTTGACTTTCGAAAACTCAGCCCTTGAACGAAACTTGCCTGACATGCCTCTCCGCAATACATCTGCTTCACCGAGACTTAAACCTGCAAAATGGTGTGCTACTTTGATCACATCCTCCTGATACACCATAACACCATAGGTTTCTTCCATCAACTCCTGCATAATGACTGGTGTCTTTTTTCGCCATTCGTCTGACTTCGATTGCGACCGAAGAATATATTCTCTCATCATGCCAGACTTTGCTACTCCAGGACGGATAATGGAACTTGCTGCCACCAGAGAAAGATAATCGTCTGCCTTGAGCTTTTTGAGCAACATACGCATAGCAGGCGATTCCACATAAAAGCAGCCCATGGTATTGCCATCTCGCAAAAGTGCTTTGATCTTTTCGTCCTCAAAAAAACGCTCCGTAGAATGTATGTCTAGGTCTCTCTCCTTGCCGCGCTCAATGACCATCTGCATAGAATCCTTCACCTTCCCCAATCCTCTTTGACTCAGTATATCGAATTTATACAAGCCTACATCTTCCGCATGAATCATATCAAACTGCACTAAAGGAAAGCCTTTGGGAGGAACAATAGTGGCTGAGAAATAATGAATGGGCTTTTCTGAAATCAATATCCCTCCTGCATGCACACTCAAATAGCTGGGCATGCCGTGCATGTAAGAAGCATATTTGTAGATTAAACGTACATATTGATCAGGTTTTGCTTGTCTTTTCCTTTCCCTTGACAAAGCATCGATCTCGGAAGTGGGCAGGCCAAAAACCTTCCCCAACTCCCTAATCAATGATCGATATTGAAAGGTATTGTAAGTGGCCAAAAGTGCAATCTGTCCCTTTTTTCCATATTTATTAAACAAGTACTGTGTCACTTCATCCCGATCTCGCCAAGAAAAGTCAATGTCGAAATCTGGTGGATTTTCTCGGTAGGGATTGATAAAACGCTCAAAATACAGATCAAGTTTTACCGGATCTACATCAGTAATTTGCAACAGATACGCCACTATGCTATTGGCTCCACTGCCTCTACCAACGTAGAAAAAATTGCGGCTTCTGGCATAGCGCAACATGTCCCAGTTAATGAGAAAATACGACTCAAAACCTTGACTGCAAATGGCCTTTAGCTCCTTTTCAAGGCGGGGTATATTCTGCGCCTGTAGCAGCTTGTCTGGATAGCGATAATCCAATTGATCATAAGACAATTGCCGCAACAATTGGCGGTCTTCTTCTTTTGTTCCTGTAAAACTTTGTTTGTTTTGATTGACGGCACCGCTCTTTTGTTTGCCTTTATAGATGAAGTCAATTGTACAAGCTTCGACTACTTTTTTGGTGTTCGCCCAAATAAGTGGGTAGTGTTCTTTCATCTCCTCCAAGTCTTTTCGTGCATACATCTGATCTTCTATGGCTCCGCAGCTAGAAGGCCGCAATTTGGCAAGCAGTGTATTCTGATCAATGGCCCTTAAAAGACGATGCACATTGTAGCCACGACGATTGCCTACAGTAACCGATTGCAAGAAGATCATCTGTTCTTGATGCCTTGCCCAGGAAGAAAATGGCAATGCTTTTAATTCATGATAAGCAATGCCAATGTATTCGTTGTCCGCCAATTTAATGCGCTGCTTACTGTGTAGGGAGAATGGATAAACGATAAACGTTTCTTTGAGCTTGGCTGCGCGTGATGGGATGGGTGTTTCTGCCAACAGCAAGCTGGATAAATATTCATTTAAAGCCTGAAATCCTTTGTTGTTTTTTGCCAAGCCCACAAATTGCTGCTGCGCATCTACACGAAAATCGATACCTACAATGGGTTTGATCCCCGCTTCTTTCGCCTGTTGAACAAAAGATAGGCAGCCTGAAGTATTGTTGACGTCGGTAAGCGCAAGCACTTTTTGTTCGCATTTCTGGGCAAGCTGTAATAGCTGTTCAATGCTAAAGGTGCCGTATTTAAAACTATAGTGGCTATGGCAATTCAGGTGCATATCAACTAGACTGTCCGTTAAAAGGATTCATTTTATTCTGCCTGAACTGCATGCCCACAGCCCTTTGCACTTTATCCTCTCCAAAGCGCATGCGTAAGCGATCCATTGCTTGATACAAACTGATTTGTTCTTCAGTATCTTCAAACAAATTGATTTGATAGCCTCCTCCTACGAGATGGCTGAAACGCACCCCAATCAAACGGATCAAAAGTCGCCTTTGATACAAACGCACAAAGAGTTCTTTTGCTTTATCGATAAGGGTGTGATCGCAAGAAGTATAGGCCATCTTGCACTGCATGCTTTGAGTGTCAAAATCGGAATAGCGAATTTTTACGGTGATGCAAGCGGTTAACTTTTGTTGTTTCCTGAGCTTAAATGCCAAACGCTCTGTCATGCTGACTAGTCTACTCTTTAATGCGTTCATGTCTGCCGTATCTTTATTAAATGTACGTTCTGACGACATGGACTTTTGCTCTGAATAAGGGACAACAGGAGCATGATCAATTCCTTGAGCCTTGAGCCAAAGACTTCTTCCGTTTTTCCCCAATACATTTTCCATCAATTCTACAGGCATTTGTTGAAGTGTACTTATCCATACCACTCCCATACTGCGCAATGTGTGGTAAGTACGGTCTCCTACTTGCGGAATTTTATTGACGGTCAAAGGAGATAAAAAACGTTTTTCTTCCCCATAATCTACTTTTCGGTAATTGTCAGGCTTGGATTCGTTGGTGGCTACTTTCGATACAGTCTTATTGATGGACTGTCCAAAAGAAATGGCCAAGCCAGTTTCTCTCCTGATGTCGTCTCGGATTTTACGCGCAAGCAAATAGGCATTGAAGAAGCGTTCCATTCCGCTCAAATCAATGTAAAACTCGTCAATGGATGCCTTCTCATATACAGGAACTTGCTCTGCAATAATTTCAGTAACCATTTTTGAATACTTGCTGTACTGCTCTGTATCTCCTCCAATCACCGTAGCATGCGGACACAGTTTTTTAGCAGTGCGCATGGGCATGGCAGAGTGAATTCCAAACTTTCGTGCTTCATAACTACATGCGGCTACTACTCCCCGATTGCTACTCCCTCCAATTAAAAGAGGTAGCCCCCTTAGCTTTGGTATCCTCAAACATTCTACTGAAACAAAAAAAGCATCCAAATCCATGTGCACAATACTCTTACCTTCAATGGAGTTCATTTCATTTTTACTTTTTGACGTTTATTTTGTCATTATATTGACGATAATTAAATCATTTTATTTTTATTTTTCAAACTATTTTGTGCTTTATTGATCAAAAAAACACCTAAAGCGTCCATATATAATTCTTTACCTTCGACGATCAAACCTAAGCAGTCTTAATGACACAAGAGCAGGCCATTAACTACTTAAAATCAGGAAGAAACATCTTCTTAACAGGCTCTGCTGGTACTGGAAAAACCTATGTGCTTAATCAGTACATTCACTATTTAAAGGCAAGAAAAATTCCTGTAGCAGTAACTGCTTCGACTGGAATTGCAGCCACACACATGAATGGCATGACTATACATGCATGGGCTGGCATCGGTGTAAAGGATCAACTCAACTCAAAACAACTCAGGACACTTAAGGCCAAGTCCTACATGCAAAAAAAAATGGACAAGGTGAGGGTATTGATCATTGATGAAATCTCGATGTTGCATCAGAAACAACTTGCTTTAGTCGATCAAGTCCTTCAATATTTTAAGGAGAATAATGCGCCCTTTGGTGGAGTACAATTGGTTCTTTGTGGAGACTTTTTTCAATTACCCCCGGTGGGCAATCACCAGGAGAACAGCAGAGAAAAGTTTGCCTTTATGTCTCCCACTTGGATCCGAGCCGATTTTACCATTTGTCACCTCAGCGTTCAATACCGACAAGAGCAAGATGCACTGCACCAAGTGCTTGAGGAAATGAGGGCAGGCAGATTATCTCAAAAAGCCTACAGCAGCTTACAGTCAAGCAGTCAAAATCAACTCCCCAAAGAAATTGAAGCCACAAAACTATTTACACATAACATTGATGTTGATCAGATCAACCAAGAAGCACTAAAAAAAATCAAAGGCACAACAAAAACCTTTGATGCAGACTGCAAGGGCAATGAAAAATTGATTGAGGGCATGAAGAAGTCTGTTCAAGCAGCTGAGAGAATCGAGCTAAAGGTGGGCGCAAAAGTGATGTTTGTGCGCAATATCCCTGAAAAGGGGGTGGTGAATGGCAGCTTAGGTACAGTCATCGATTTTGGCGAAAATCGTATCCCTTTGGTAAAATTATTCGATGACAGTATCGTATCTGCTAAGGCAGAAGAATGGCGGATTGAAGATGAACAAGGAAAGCAATTGGCCCTTTATCAACAAATCCCTCTTCGACTTGCTTGGGCCATTACAGTGCATAAAAGTCAAGGCATGACACTGGATGCTGCTGAAATTGATTTGTCAAAAACCTTTGAAAAAGGCCAAGGATACGTGGCCTTATCGCGTTTAAAAAGTTTAAAACACCTGAAACTGTTAGGGATAAATGAGATGGCATTAAAAATAGATGCGCTCGCTTTTAAAGCAGATCAGCGATTTCAAGAATTGTCAAAGGAAGCAAGTGAAAACTATCGCTATGAGGTTTTAAAAAAGGAGGCCACTACGTTTATTCGTGAATGTGGAGGATTGTCAGACCCCAAAGAAATCAAGAAAAGAGCATCCCGGTTAAGGGAGAAAGGAGCGAAGGAAAAGGACTCAACCTATGAAATCACCTTCGGTTACATGCAACAAAACATGTCTTTGGAAAAGATTGCAGAAGAAAGAGGCATGTCAGTTGATACCATTGCAGGTCATCTAATAAAAATTAAAAAAGATCACCCTGGAGCAAACTTAAGTCAGTACAAGCCTAAAAAACAAATTGTAACACAAGTAGAATCTGCATATCAAAGGCTACCTAAAGGAGAAGCAGTGAGTTTAAAGACCATCTACGAAAAACTAGGTGGCAAGGTCAGCTATCGCAACATAAAACTTTCTCTCGCTTTTATTGTGTAGAACTATTGCCAAAGAAACAAAAGACGTTATATTTGTCAATAAATGTCAACATAATCGTCATGCAATATTTTGGTAACAACATTCAGCTTTTGCGCAAAAGAAAAAGAATTTCCCAGGCCGAATTGGCCGAAGAATTAAACATCAAGCGCAGCTCACTGAGTGGATACGAATTAGGAAACTCTGAACCTAACTTTGAAACACTTTTAGCCTTTTCAACTTTCTTTAGGATTTCTATTGACAAGCTATTGAAAGTTGATCTCATGAGAGTATCTGATCTCTACCTCTCCCAACTAGAACAAGGCATCGACATTGATATAAGCGGTGGAAAATTGCGTGTTTTAACCACAACTGTAGATTCTAGCAATGAAGAAAACATTGAGTTGGTTCCTGTCAAAGCAAAAGCAGGATATACTGCCGGTTATGGAGATCCAGACTTTATAAAAGTCCTTCCTACCTTCCAGCTGCCTTTCTTAGATCGAAACAAAAAATATCGAACTTTTCAAATCAATGGCGACTCCATGCCACCGGTGGCAGACAAATCATGGGTTACTGCAGAATTTGTGCAAAATTGGAAAACCATCAAGGATGGTTACCCCTATATAGTAGTAACCGAAAATGAAGGAATCGTTTTCAAAGTGGTTTACAAACAATTCGAAAAGAATCAAAGTCTTTTATTGTGTTCCACCAACCCCATTTACGAACCCTACGAAGTAAACATCAATGAAGTAGTCGAAATATGGAGATTTGTCAACTACATCAGTAATGAAATGCCAGAACCCAACCTCAGTAAAGACCAATTGAGCAGCAGCATGATCAGTATGCAGCGGGAAATCAAGGAAATTAAAAACACCTTGCGCAAAAGCACTTAAGTCTCAAATCAAGTAGCTGTCTAAGCAACCTTTCGTACCTTTATACGTTTTACACAGAATAGTTGAATTACATTTAAAAGGTATGAAGAAAATCTATACTTTACTGTGCATAGTCACAGTTGTCATTTTCTCCCAATACAGTCAATTTGATATCCAAGATTACAGCAATCATCAGCCAGCTCCATTAGAGCTGAGGCAAAATATCCTGCCCCCACCATCCAACTGTCTCGCATCTCCATACCCTACATTGATTCAACAATCAGATGGCACAATGCTTACGATTGTAGGAAAAGGAAACATGAACAACAATTGGATTGAGAGCACAGACGGCTATACCTTAACCCGGAATAGTCAAGGCGTTTATGAATACGCTAATAAAGTCAATGGCAACCTCATTCCGAGCGGAATAAAAGCAAGAGAAGTTCAAAGTAGGACATCTACTGAAACTAGTTTCTTAAGCACTCAACCTCTGGGCTTAAAACCGACTTTAAATCCTTTAAAAACATCTATTCTCAGTCAAGTTTTAAGCAACGTTCAAAACAAGACCTACCCCACCACAGGTAACCTTAGAATTTTGGCATTGCTCATCGACTATCCTGATATGCCAAATATTTACAGTAAAACTGATTTTGATAGCCTGACATCTGCAGCCAATTACCGCAACGGCGATCACAGTTTTAAAACATTTTATGAGACCGCCTCAAACGGCGAGATGACAATTACAGTAGATGTAAAAGGATGGTATACTGCCGATAGTAATTTTGTGTGGTACGGCAGCGACAGTTCAGCAAGAAGGGCGGCAGATTTAGTAAGAGAAGCAGTAGATTCAGCAGAATTGGATGGTGTAGATTTTTCGTTGTATGACAATGATGGAGATTTCGACGCCGATGGAATTTTAGTGGTACACGCAGGACCAGGGGCCGAACAAGGTGCACAAGGTCAATATATTTGGTCTCACAGATGGGTGATGAATGGAGGCACGAGTGGCGCTGTCACTTATGATGGAACATTTATCAATGATTACATAATTAACCCTGAAATAAGAACTGCAGGAACCGCCAATAACCTAGTTGGTATAGGTGTTTTCTGTCATGAATTTGGTCATAACATTGGCCTCCCTGACTTGTACGACACAGATGGCAACAATGGTACCTCTGCTGGCAATGGCGAATGGGCATTGATGGCAAGTGCAGGATGGCTTGGTGGTGAGCATCAACCAGGAAACTTTTGTGCATGGTCAAGAATAAACAACGGTTGGGATACCCCAACTGACTTGGTAATTGGCAACACAGGTAATTACACTCTTAATCCTGCAAGTTTGCATCAAGATGAAATTTACCGCATAAACACTTCACTTTCAAACGAATATTTTTTATTAGAGAATAGACAAAAAACCGGTATTGATACAGCATTGCGTGGTGAAGGGCTTGCAGTTTGGCACATCAACACAAATAAATTGAGCTCTACAAACCTCTTTTTTAACAATGTGAATGCAGATGAAAACTTAAAAGCAGTGGACCTTGAGGAGGCCGACGGCAGGAATGACTTAGATGCCAACATCAACAGAGGTGACAATGGGGATCTTTATCCCGGAAGTTCAAACAATAACACCTTCGATGACGCTTCAACTCCTAATGCAAAATCTTATACAAATGTTAATTCAAACATAGAGATTAGAAACATCAGTGAGAGTGGTCAAACTGTGTCTTTTTCATTTGGTCCAGCTCCAGGTCCACCTTGTGCTGCATCTTCTACACTTACAACAGCGACAGCTTCGTTTTCAGATGGAAGTGGAAATCTTGATTATGCAAATGGACAAAACTGTTCTTGGCTCATTCAACCTACAGGTGCAACTTCAATAACTCTAAATTTCACCAATTTTGACACCGAGCTCAATACAGATAGTTTAACTGTATACGATGGGACCAGCAACACAGCAGCTATTTTGGGCAATTTCAGCGGAAACACTTTACCTGCGGCTGTAAGCTCAACTGGTGGTGATATGTACATCGAGTTCAATACAAATCCCACAATTAATTCTGCTGGTTGGGATGCTAACTATACATCATCTTCAGGACCTGGCTGTACTGGAACACAAACGCTAACGAATGCTACCGACACTTTTGACGATGGTAGTGGAGGTAACAACTACACCAATAACCTTGCTTGCACCTGGTTAATTCAACCAGTTGGCGCTACAAGAATTCAGTTGGACTTTTTAAGTTTTGCTACGGATACAATTAATGATTCAATCGCAATTTACGCTGGCAATAGCCTTGCAAGCCCATTGGTTGCTTCCTATTCCGGTGGGTCCATTCCACCTTCAATTGTCGTAAATGGAAACAGTATGCTTGTGGAATTCATCACTGATGGGAGCGTCACAGATGCAGGTTGGGAAGCAAGGTATGTTGGTGACAATCCAGCATGCTCAGGTACTATCATAAAATCTCTTGCTACAGACACCATTGAAGATGGCAGCGGCAACAGCGATTATGCCAACAATCTAAATTGTGGTTGGCACATCAACCCAACAGGAGCAACGAGCATTACCCTTTCATTTTTGGAATTTGATACAGACACAATTATTGATTCTGTCGCCATATATGACGGATCAAGCAATGCAGGGACGCTTATCGCTTCATACTCAGGAAGCAGCTTACCTCCTGATGTGAAAGTTAGTGGTAAAGATATGTTTGTGGAATTCATTACGGATGGAAGCACAACAGCTCCGGGATGGAAAGCTGTTTATACTTCCAAACCTTCATGTAGAGGTACAGTTGCAGTAAATACTATCAGCGGTAGGATTACTGATGGTAGCGGTAAAGAGGACTATGACAACAATGTAAGCTGCGGATGGCATATTGAACCGCCAAATAATCCAAACGTCATTACTTTCAGAATGGACACCATTAACTTGGCAAATTTTGGGGACAGAATTAGAGTTTACGATGGACGTGATAATACTGCTCCGCTTTTAGGCCAGTATTTTCTTAATTTCTTGGGCAACCCCGTCTCTGCAACTAGTGGAGAAATGTTCATTGAATTTATCACAGATGCATCACTAACAGGTAACGGATGGTCTGGTAGTTTTGTCAGTGGGTCAACTTATTGCATTGGCAACTCTACCCTTACTGCTGAAAGCGGCAATTTAAGTGATGGCTCTCCAATTTTTGTAAATTATGCAAACAACACTAATTGTTCTTGGTTAATTCAACCTAGCACACCCAATAGATTAATTACCGTCAATTTCCCATTTCCTACTTTCAATTTTAACACAGAAGCTAACAGAGATTCTCTGACTTTTTATGATGGCCCAACCACATCTGATCCTATTATAAGAACAATATCAGGCAACCCTTCTACAATTTCACCCATCACCTCTTCTGGTGGAAGCATGCTAATAACATTTAAAACTGATGGAAATAATACAAGAAGAGGATGGAGAGGCAATTATACAACAGCACCAGATCCGACCTGCTCAGGAAGAACAACTTTCACAGCTGCCAATGCTACTTTTGATGACGGAAGTCTACCCAATGTGGTGTATACTGAAGACAATGATTGTAGCTGGCTAATAGAACCTATCGGAGCGAAAGTGGTGAGTTTGCAGTTTAATCGTTTTGAAACTGAAGGCAGCAATGATTTTGTTCACGTTTATGATGGAGCTAACGCAAGCGCGACATTGATTGGATCTTATTCAGGAAACTTAATCCCACCCGCCATTGTTTCATCAGACAGTGCATTGTTTGTAGAATTTAAAACCAATGGAACTGACAATAGACTTGGGTGGGAGGCCACCTACAATTCTTCCACTGATCAATGTATTCCCAATTTAACATTGACGTCTGTTAGAGACACCATTACTGATGGAAGCGACACAAATGACTATGAAAATAACTTAAGTTGCAATTGGCTCATCGAGCCACCTACAGCAACCTCCATATCACTTGATTTTATAGAGTTTGATTTAAATGATCCTGGCGACAGCCTTAAAGTTTACGATGGCAATTCAACTAGCTCGCCTATTTTAGGTGTGTTCTCTGGCAGCACGCTTCCCAATTCATTGACATCTTCAGGTGGAACTATGTTCATAGAATTCATTACTGATGCAAGCATTGTTGATAAAGGTTGGAAGGTTTATTATGACATAACCACCACATTAAGTTGCATTGGCACTCAAACACTCACTGCAACCGCCGCCACTTTTGGAGACGGCAGTGGAATTAATGACAATTACGACAACAATTTAAATTGTGGATGGCTTATTCAACCCACTGGCACGGTGAACGCTATTCAATTTGTAATGGATTCAATGGTAATGGGCAATGGTGATGTGCTGCATGTCTATGATGGAAGCAGCGCCAGTAGTACTTTACTTAAAACTTACACTTCATTCGACAACACACCAATTGTTGGAAACAGTGGAAGCCTATTTGTTGAATTTATTACGGACAATGCCTCAGTTGGTTGGGGATGGGAAGCCACATACACCTCTTCTAGTACATTTTGTTTCCCCTTAACAGTGTTCACAGAGCCCCAAGGTTCTTTTTCTGATGGCTCTCCTACAAATCAGAATTATCGAAACAATACAGATTGTTCTTGGCTGATTAACCCAGCTGGGAATGTTGGCATCAATTTAAGATGGCTCAGATTTAATACTCAACCAGGTACAGACACAGTAACGGTCTATGATGGAAATTCAACCAATGACCCTGTATTAGGCACTTTCTCCGGAAGACGTGGCAACATTGTCAATTCTACTGGAAATGAAATGCTGGTTACTTTCAAAACAAATGGCGGTGGCGTACGTTCAGGATGGCAAGCCAATTACAGAACCTTCGACTTACCACTCTGCAATGGAAGTACAACTTTCACTACTGCAACAGGAACCTTCGACGATGGCAGTGGAAATGGAACAGATTATGGCCCCAATAGTAACTGTAGTTGGCTCATACAACCTACAGGAGCATTGTCGGTAGACTTAACGTTTAATTATTTCAGTACACAGGCTACTTTTGATGTTGTCACAGTGTACGATGGAAGTAGCAATACAGATCCAGTATTGGGCGCCTTTTCAGGATCAACAATTCCATCGCAGCTAAATTCAACTGGCGCATCTATGCTTGTTGAATTTAGCTCTAATAATGCTATCAACGACAATGGTTGGGAAGTCACTTATACAGCCAATACCACGGTTAATTTGAGTGCCAATCCTGATACAATTACAATCAATGATCCAAATGGCAGTAGTAACACATTCGATGTACTCTCGAATGTCGCTTGGACTACATCAACCAATGTTGGTTGGTTAAGCGTTTCTCCAATAAACGGCAATTTAAATCAAACAGTGACGGCAACTGCTACAGCACCCAATCTTGGACCAGACCGTTTCGCTGAAGTATATATCAACTCTACAATAGGTGGGAAAAGCGATACAGTAATTGTAAAACAACTTGCACCAAACAATTTTATGACAGTTACGCCTGATACAATCTATTTCTTAGGCAATCCTAATGGCTCTCAGAACATCAACATCAGCGCCAATGTAAGTTGGAATTTAAGCAACAATGCTACTTGGTTAACTGCCAACCCAATTAATGGAAGTAATAATGGTGCACCTGCGTTGACTGCAGCGGTAAATGCTACAAATCAGCAACGTCTAGACACTGTAGTAATCAGTAGTGCAGCCGCAGTAATTAATGACACAGTGATTGTCTTTCAAGATTCTGCCATTCCTCCGCCTCCTTCGCTCAGTGTAAACCCTTCAAACATTGCATTAGCTCAATCTTCTGGAAGTAGTTCTTCTTTTACAATTAATTCTACAGTGTTATGGCAAACTACATCAGGAGCTTCTTGGCTCACAGTCACAAATCCTACAATTACTAGAGACACAAATACTGTACAAATTACAGCCAACAGCATGAATGTATCTGTAAATAGCCGCTCTACTTTCGTGGCCGTTCAGAACAATGCAGGCACTTTATTCGACACCGTTTTTGTGACACAAAATGGTGGAACTCTCATTCTGAATCCCAACCCTTCTTCAGTTACATTAAATGAAACAGCAGGGAGCAATGCAGCCATTAGTCTAAGTTCTAATTTAATATGGACTGCTACTAGCGGTGCTGCTTGGTTAGATGTTAACCCAAAAAGTGGCAACGGTAATGGAAGCCTTACAGTGGATGCACTCACGGCCAATCTAAGCACATCTCCAAGAAACTCTTTCATTGCCTTGGAAGGAGCTGCCGGAGCGGTTTTGGACACCATATTCGTAACCCAACTTGGCACTCCTAGACAATTGTCTGTAAATCCAACATTTCTTAGTCTTGGACAAGGCACAGGTAGCACAGGCAATTTTATAGTAAATTCAAATGTCATTTGGCAAACCACTGCAGGAGCCCCATGGATATCAATAACAAATCCTGCCGTTACACAGGATACAGCTGCAGTTCAAATTTCGGCAAATACCATGAATCCTAGCACAAACCCAAGAAGCAGCTTCGTGGCAGTTCAGGACAATAACGGTACTTTGTTTGATACTGTTTTTGTAGATCAATTGGGTTCAAACCCAGTCTTATCGGCTAATCCCGACACCATATTCTTTTTGGCAAATCCAGTTGGATCACAAAACATCAACATCAGTGCCAACGTTAGCTGGAATTTGAGCAAGAATGCTACATGGCTAAGCTCTAACGTTTCTGGTGGTGCCAATAGTGGTACAGCCGTACTAACAGCAACAGTAAACACTAGCAATTTACAGAGACTAGACACTGTTATCCTCAGCAGTGCGGCGGCTGTCAACAACGACACGGTTATTGTTTTTCAAGATACTGCAATTCCACCACCACAATCACTAAGCGTTAATCCTTCGAATTTAACCTTAGCTGGAAACTCAGGTGCAAGCTCTTCATTCTCTGTCATTTCTAACGTTGTATGGCAAACTACTTCGGGAGCATCCTGGTTAACCGTTACTAATCCTACCATTACAAAAGACACCAAAACAGTACAAATTACAGCAAACAGCAATAATGTATCTGGGTCTAACAGATCTACCTTTGTTGCGGTTCAAAACAAAGCTGGTACGCTGTTCGACACGCTTTTTGTCACTCAAAACGCAATAAGTATAAACTTTAGCCTTAACCCTTCTACGGTTACTTTAAATCAAGCTGCAGGTAGTACTTCTTCGGTAAGCTTGAATTCTAATATTAGTTGGACAGCAACGAGTTCGGCCGCATGGTTAGATGTCAACCCAAAAATTGGCAATGGAAATGGGAATCTCATCGTGGAAGCTCTTACAAATAATTTAAATACAGCAACTAGAAGCTCCTTCATCGCACTTGATGGTGGTTCAGGAGCAGTATTTGACACTATTTTTGTAACCCAATTAGGAGTGCCTAGTCAATTGTCTGTCAATCCAATCAATCTTTCTATAGGACAGGCATTGGGAAGCACCAACAATTTCACAGTAAATTCCAATGTCAGCTGGCAAACAACAGCAGGAGCGCCTTGGATATCAATTACCAACCCCACAAGCACTCAAGATACTGGTGTTGTTCAAATCTCTGCAAATTCCATGAATCCTAACACCAACATTCGAAGCAGTTATGTTGCAGTACAAGACAACAATGGGACCTTGTTCGATACTGTTTTTGTAGATCAATTGGGGGCTAATCCAGTGCTTTCAGCAAACCCTGATACGCTCTTTTTCTTGGCCAATCCACTGGGGTCTCAAAACATCAACATCAGTGCGAATGTCAGTTGGAATTTGAGTAACAATGCAACTTGGGCAATTGTTAGTCCCTCTTCTGGAAGCAACATTGGCTTGTCTTCTGTTTCAGTAGCAATTAATCCGACTACAGCTGATCGGTTAGACACCATCGTATTAAGCAGTCCAACTGGCAATCCTTCTGCCATACCAAATGATACAATAATCCTTGTTCAAGAAGGTCTTGTTATGCCTCCACCAGTTTTGGATGTGAATCCGACTAATTTAACGCTGAACCAAAATGCTGGAAGTAATGCGTCAGTGAACCTCACCTCCAACTTATCTTGGACTTTAAGGAGCGGTGCACTATGGTTGGATGCAAATCCTAAAAATGGCAATGGAAATGGAAATCTTGTTGTAGAAGCATTGACCAATAATTTAAGTACAAGTCCAAGAAGTTCATTCATAGCAATTGACGGTGGTGCAGGAACTATTTTAGATACCATTTTTGTGACGCAATTGGGAGCAGCAAATCAATTGTCTGTTACACCAAAGAATGTCTCAATCGCACAACCATTGGGCAGCAGCGTCAATTTCACAATAAACTCCAATGTATCTTGGCAAACCTCAGCAGGTGCTACATGGATCACCTTATTGAATCCACCCCTAACACAAGACACAGGAACAGTGATCATCACTGCGAATTCAATGAATACCAGCACAATTGCAAGAAGCAGCTATGTGGCCGTACAGGACATCAATGGTACACTTTTCGACACCGTCTTAGTCAATCAACTTGGTACTGCTCCTACTCTAGGCTCAAATCCAGATACATTAATTTTAGAAGCTACCATCAACAGCTCAGGCAATGCCAACGTTGTATCGAATGGCAATTGGACCGCCTTAAGCGGAGACCCCGCTTTTAGTTTAAATGCTTCAAGTGGATCTGGAAACAATGCGATCGTAGTGGCCACAACTGCTGACAACTTGGGATCGAACCAAATAATTTCATTCTTAGCGCTTGAAGATGCAATCAATGGCCTAAGAGACAGTGTTGTCTTAATTCAGGACACCATTATTCCAGGTTTAAGAACAGAGCCTGACACTATACGCCTATTGACTGCTCAAGGCAGTACCAACAGTTTTGACATTATTTCTAGTGGAAGCTGGAATGCGACTCCGAATGTAAATTGGTTCAGTGTTTCTCAAATTTCTGGCAATGGAAATAGAACAATTAATGTTACAGCTAATTCAGATAACAGTGGATTAACTGAGCGCATTGGATTTGCCGTCATCAAAAGTACTAGCGGTCCTTCAAGCAATGACACTGTTTATGTGATTCAAGAATCTGCTCCAATTAGTTTATCGGTTACACCTTCAAACATTATCTTGAACTCTGCTTTAGGAAGCAACGCTCAAATTAACATTAAGTCAAATCAAAACTGGGTTGTTAACAACCCTGTCAATTGGTTAGCGGTTGCACCATCTTTGGGTGTTAATGATGGCTCTAGCACAATTACAGCACTATCAGAAAATCTAAGTGGTTCGAATAGAACAGCCACATTGAGGGTAAGCACCATTGGTGCAAGTGACCAATTGGTCACAGTGACTCAAATTGATGGAAGCACACCACAATTTGATGTTTCCAAGGACACAATCTATTTGGACAACCCACAAGGTAGTACAGCCAATTTCACTGTTGTATCTAATGTGAACAATTGGAACATAAGTGAAAACACCTCCTGGATATTGGTCAACCCTCAAAGTGGATCCAATACGGTTGAGGTAACTGTTTTGGTCGCCACAAGGAATGCTTTTGGAAATGCTCGTTCAACTCAATTAACCGTGAGTGCGAATGGGTTCAGTGACAAGACGGTGACCGTTATACAAAAAGAGTCTATCCCATTATTTAACATTGCCCCTACAATGCTTATTTTAGGAAACGACTCCGCTGACTATGTCTCATTTAATGTCAGCTCGAACATGACAGCTTGGGGGATTTCAGAAAGCGCCTCATGGATGGAAGTCAGCCCTGATACAGGAGCATTTACCCAACAAATTATGGTAAGCGCTTCTGAAACCAACAACAGTGGGAATGTACGTACAGATGTGATCACAATTATCGCGCCGCCATTGATACCACAGACGATTATGGTGACTCAAGACACTGCAAGGACAATTGGCCTTGACGAAATAGAATTGCTCAGCAATGTTTCTATTTACCCAAATCCCACACGAGACATTGTGAGCGTTGCGATAAATGGAAGTTTAGACATGGAGAATGTGAATGTCCAACTCTTTGATATGCTAGGTCAGTCGATTCCAATACAAGCTGAAAACACATTAAGCAATCAATTCATACTCGATATTTCTTCCTTATCTAGTGGAGTATATTTCTTAAGGTTGAGTGTTGGAAGCGAAATCATCAGCAGAAAGCTAATTAAATCTGATTAAGCCCATTGCACAAAAGCACTTGCAACGTCAATGTTGTATAATAAAAAATGCCTGTTCGAATTCGAACAGGCGTTTTTGCTTTCTAAATGTAGCAATTCAAATAGTGCTGCGTATTTTAATCCAATGCATTTGATAGCAATTAATTAAAATACTATATTCAGTTGTGGAATTAATGAATGGAGAGTCAATTCTATGTTTCATAGATTAGACATGCAATTGAATCTAATGATAAGCAGCTCTCCGTTCAATTAATACATGCCAATAAGAAGCTTAAAAGCAAAAATGAAAGATTTGTGAGTCAAACTAAGCTTCCTTACGACTTGTCTTTGTAGATTAAGTCTTCTGGAAAAATTTTAAAATAAAAAAGGCGAAGCATGTCTGCTTCGCCTTTCAAATATAGTTGAGAGAATTATTAGTTAATCAATGCTTGAAACTCTGCATCGTCTTTATAAGTAGTAAATTCTGCATCGTCTTTTGCATTTGCCTTCAAGCTTGCATCTTTAGCAATGGCTAATTTTAAATTTGAGATTACCATATTTTGGTCTGCCATACGAGCTCCTATTACCGCTTTCAGATAATAGCCACTTGCTTGATCAGCTGCAGGGGAACTATCAATTGTTTGCAGTGCAGTTTGATAATCTTTATTTAAGGTTTGAGCCAAAGCAGCATTGAAGGTTTTCATTGCACCATAGTTGGAGACTGCTGAAACATAATCACCGCTTTTCAATTGTAAGTAGCCAATGTTGTTTCCAACGGCATCCCCTGCTCCTTTTGCAGCTTCATAATGCTCCATTGCTTTCTCAATGTTTCCATTTGCTCTTTCGTATATGCCCAAATTATTACTGACTACTTTATTTCCTGGTGCTAAGCTGTTGGCTTTGTCAAACTCAGCCTTTGCAGATTCCATGTTATTTTGCATAAAATAAACATAACCAACATTGTTTGGTCCTCTCCAGTCATCAGCATACATTTTAGTATATGTGCTGTAAATAGTCATTTTATCATCCATGCCATCGTACATTGTTGCTGCATATAACAATTCTTCCGCAGACAAAGTATCAGGGTTAGATTTTGCATACTCCTTAATTTTTTCATCAGAGAAACTATTTAAGACACCTTTAACAATAATTTCAGATCTTCTCAAGTCAGGTAAGATTTCTTCCTGAATAACTTCAAATGTTTCAGCAAGGTTTCTAATCTCTTCCTCGCGCTTGATATTGTCTTCATACATTTCAAGAACTCTTAAGATTAAATTCTTATCCTTGATATCAGAAGCTTGCATAGCCTTCTTGAAACCATTCCAATCTTCACCTTTACCCATCTTGTTGTAAAATCCTTCTACAGTATCGTCAATTTTTCTTTTGCTCAGCATTCTGTCTACTGAGCTTGCAGTTGATGATGCGCGGTTGTCTGCCAAGTTAGAATTCAAAGTTAATTCACCTTCTGGCGATGCAAATGCAGTCACGTCAACATTTTTAAACTCAAACATTGGATTGGCAGCCATTTCCTCCATCCAAGTTGCCAACAACTTAATATCTTCATCACTTAATTCAGAAGACCTAACCTGAGCACTATTCACTAGGTAGTTAATAGTTGCTGTTTGTTGTTTTGGAACCACTTTTTCAAAATTGTCCGCACCTAGAATTGCACGATCATCTTCCATCGCCCAAGCTGGTGTTATGATTGTTCCTGTAGCAATTTGTCTTGGATCAAATGCTTTCTCTTTACCTTTGTACATGCCTACAGCAACGGCATCTAGCGTAGCCATTTGCATTCCATCTTCGTATGGTATCATCGCCATGTAGGCAAAATTCCCACCTTTCTCGTATGGAATTTTCTGACCATCTACTTCAGAATCCTCACCGACCAAGATAATTTTCTCAAAAGCAGTTTTGTTTTCGCCATAATTGAGTGTTGGTGTTACTTGAACCGAAACCTTCTTATTGAAGAATCTTGGTGGAATAGCACCAGAAATACTAACTTGAATGCTATCTCCATGCATTTCAAGCGGGTTAGGTGTTACACTGTATGTCACCTCTTCAGCTCGCTTTGTCATATTATTCAGAGGATTACAGGCGATCATTGTTGCACCCGCAATGCCTGCAATAAAATACTTTTTGAAATTTTGCTTTTTCATTTCTGTTTGAATTCTAACACAATTAGTTTAAGTTGCAATATTAGTGAATATTGTTAACTCCGACAAAAATTAAAGTATGCTAATTCCGCTTAAATTCTTAGTTAGCGGCACTATTCAATGGAGGTTTTCAATCGTTTTACTTTGTTTTGGTCGGAACAGTTTAGTCTCAATTCTTCTATGTTTTTATTAAATTCAGGGTGTATCCAAGATGCCGCAATTTCAGCCAATGGTTCTAATACAAATTTCCTTTTTGCTAAATAAGGGTGAGGTATAATGAGAATTTCGCATCTGAACATCATTTGATCACAGAGTAAAATATCTATATCAATGGGGCGATCTATGTATTCTTTGTTATAAATGTCTTTTTTTCTACCAAGCGTCCGTTCTATGCTCTGACAAATCTTCAATAAATCTATTGGTCTCAATTTACTTTGAATGATCAAAGCCATGTTTAGGAAAGGCTTTAGTTCTTTGTTCCCCCATGGCTCACTTGAATACAACGATGAAATTTGAAGTATCCTACCAACTCTTCTTTCCAATAAAACACATGATTTATTTAAAAGCAATTCACGTTCACCGATATTTGACCCTAAGCCAATGCAATAATTTAGTTGCCTCTCATCCCTTTTGGATACCATTAATGTAGTTTAAACAAAAAGCTTTGGTTATGCTTTTAAATTTGTAACGAATATAAATCTAATCTGATGAAACAATTTTTCAAGTTCACCTTTGCCTCGATGTTAGGCTTTATCCTAGCCTCATTTATAGGCATTTTTCTATTTGGCGTCATTTTTAGTGCCATTGTATCTTCTTCCCAACAACCCTCTGCGCCAAAGGTTTCTTCTAACTCCATTTTACACGTAAAATTGGAAAAAAGAATTGTAGACCAACCGACAAACAATCCATTCGAGAATTTTGATTTTGGAACATTTGAAGATAAAACGCCATTAAGTTTAGAACAAATTGTAAGTTCTATACAGAGAGCAAAATCCAATAACAATATAAAAGGAATTTACCTTGATGTTCAAAACTTGCAGGCCAACCTTGCCTCAACGGAAGAGATTCGGAATGCCCTGATCGACTTTAAAAGTTCTGGAAAGTTTATCATCTCTTACAATGAATTTATCGGTCAAAATGAATATTACTTGTGCAGTGTCGCAGATGAAATATACCTCAACCCCGCTGGCGGCATGACCTTTAAAGGTTTAAGTGCTCAACTAATGTTCTTTAAAGATGCCTTAGAAAGGCTAGAGATAGACATGCAAGTAGTCCGTCATGGTAAGTTTAAAGGTGCAATTGAGCCATTTATCAGGAATGAAATGAGCGAAGAAAATAAATTTCAAATATCTGCATGGGTAAATTCCATTTGGAACCATCAACTCAATGGAATTTCATCAAGTCGATCAATAGAGGTAACTCAGCTCAACACAATTGCAGATGAATTGGCCATCAGAAAAACCGAAGATGCTTTAGAACATGGATTAATCGACGGTCTGAAGTACGAAGATGAAGTGTGGAGCATGTTGGCAACAAAAGTTAATCTTGAGGCAGATGATCGTCCAAAGACCATTTCACTTAAACGGTTTAGCAAGGTAAGAAGACCTAAAGTCGACAGCAGTACAGTTGTACCTTACATGCGTTCTTCTAAAAATAGAATTGCAGTTATATATGCTGAAGGTGAAATAGTAAGTGGTGAAAGTAGGGATGGTACAATGGGTTCTGAAACCATTGCTGAAGCGCTAAAAGAGGCAAGAGAAGATGATCGCGTTAAGGCAATAGTTTTTCGTGTGAATTCACCTGGTGGGAGTGCTCTGGCTTCAGATGTAATTTGGCGAGAAGCCGAACTTGCTAAGGCTGAAAAACCCCTAGTTGTTTCTATGGGCGACTATGCGGCTTCAGGTGGCTATTACATTTCATCTCCTGCAAATAAGATATTTGCAGAAAACACAACAATCACAGGTTCCATAGGTGTATTTGGTCTTATTCCTAATATGAAAGGACTTTTCAACAACAAACTTGGCATACACATTGACAAGGTAAATACAAACTCCTATTCTGATGGTTTAAGTGGACTAAGACCAATGGAGAAAACTGAACATGATGCCATCAAGGAAATGATAGAAAAAGTATATGATGATTTCACCAATAAAGTCGCTGACGGTAGAGGAATGACACAAGCTGAGGTTGATAGTGTCGGCCAAGGAAGAGTATGGACTGGTATAATGGCAAAAGAAATTGGCCTTGTTGACGAAATTGGCGGCTTACAATCTGCCATAAACGAAGCCATAAATTTGGCAGAAATCCTAGATTACAAAATTAAAGAGCTTCCTGCTCAAGAAGATCCGTTTGAAAAAATGATGAAAGAGCTTTCACTAGGAGCAAGCATTCAAATCTTTGGAGACAATTACGGAATTGCAGAAAAGTACTATAGCAACATTAAGCGAGTGATCTCCTCAGAGGGGATTTACACTCGAATGCCTGTTGACATTATATTTGATTGAGTAGATAAAGCCTCATTGTGAAAGCCCGCTCAAAATTGAGCGGGCTTTTTAATTAAAATGAATATTTTTATAAGCTTATCAAATGAATAGATGCCATTATTAAACTCACTTTTCTCTTGGTGGATGAAAAAAAGAATGCACCAAATAGAGTTCTTCACCAAATATCCTAATGAGGTGCAAAAGGAATGGTTTGAGCAATTGGTAAGTTCAGCAGAAGATACCGAATGGGGAAAGCGTTTCAGCTATTCAAAAATAGACTCCATCAGTGGTTTTAAGGAGAGCATTCCAGTACAAGACTATGATCGTTTAAAGCCATTCATCAAAAGAATGATGAATGGTGAGAAAAACATTCTGTGGCCAGGTGAAACAAAATGGTTTGCAAAATCCTCTGGCACCACTGCCGACAAAAGTAAATTCATACCTGTATCAAAAGAAGCATTGGATGAGTGTCATTACAAAGGTGGGAAAGACATGTTATCAATTTACTGCTCAACTCATGAAGACACACAGATATTTACTGGTAAAACATTGATGATGGGCGGCAGCAGCCAAACCATCAACCCTAGTATGGGCAGCTACCATGGTGACCTATCTTCGATCATAATCAAAAACTTGCCATTCTGGGCTGAAATAAGACGTACTCCTGACCGTGAAACTGCTTTAATGGATGATTTTGAGCTGAAATTAGAGAAGATGGCCAATTTAACAGCAGATGAAAATGTAACAAGCATTTCTGGTGTGCCCTCATGGACCTTAATTCTAATGAACAAAATGCTTAAAAAACACAACAAATCGACCATGCATGAAATTTGGCCAAATCTAGAAGTTTTCTTTCATGGCGGTGTAGCCTTTAGCCCGTATAAATCTCAATTTGATGAGATTTTAGAAAAAGGAAAGATGAACTTTTTGGAAACGTATAATGCCTCGGAGGGCTTTTTTGGAATAGAAGACTTAAGTGCCCCTTCAGAATTGTTGCTAATGCTAGATTATGGTATTTATTATGAGTTTGTTCCAGTTGATGAATGGGACAAAGAGTTCCCTAAAACACTTGAATTGGATGAAATTGAATTGAATACCAATTACGCCATCTTAATATCAACCAATGCAGGTCTCTGGAGGTACAAAATAGGCGATACTGTTCAATTTACATCTAAATACCCATTTAGAATAAAAGTTTCAGGAAGGACAAAACACTTTATGAATGCTTTCGGAGAAGAGGTAATCATTGACAATGCAGAGCAAGCGCTTAAATATGCGTGCAATAAAACAAAGGCTTCAGTGGCAGAATATACTGCAGCACCTGTTCATCTCACCAATCAACAAGCTGGATGCCACCAATGGTTAGTTGAATTTGAAGATGCACCTAGAAATTTAGTTGAGTTTCAATTCCATTTAGATGCTAGACTTAAGGAAGTGAACTCTGACTATGAAGCCAAACGAAGAGGCAATCTTGCTTTAGATGTGCCTCTAATAGAATCATTGCCAAAAGGCAGTTTTTACAAATGGATGAGGAGTCGAAATAAGCTTGGTGGGCAAAATAAAGTTCCTCGGTTGTCAAATGACAGAAAATATATCGATGAAATATTACGTTTAGTGAAGCAATCCAATTAATTCAATGAAGGTACTTCAACTTCTCTTTTTGTTTACATCAATTTCCATAAGCCTAATCTCGCAAAACAATGTAAAGGATTTTGAACTTGTAGGTGAAATTAGCAAGTCAAGCACCTATATGACTACAGATCAATTAGGTAATATATATATAGGTGACGGTCAAAATCTATATATGTACAACAAGTTTGGGGATTCACTAAATGCATTCAATAGTCGTAGGTACGGCAACATCACATTTGTAGATGCAACAGATCCTTATAAGATACTGCTCTATTTTCGCGATTACAATTACATACTATTGCTAGACAATTACCTGGCTATTAACGGAGAAGCTATTGATTTACAAACTTTGGGCTTTGATCAAAGTTCAATAGTATGTCGGTCACGTGTAAATGGCTTTTGGGTATTCGATAGAATTCGTCAAAAAATATTTCAACTTGATGCTGAGTTTAATCAAATGAATGAAACAGTCAATTTAATCCAGTGGTTTGGAAAAAGAATTAATCCAAATTTTATGGTTGAATACAACAATCAATTATATGTCAATGAAAAAAATAGCGGAATTTACATATTCGATCATTTTGGCACGTTTCTAAGAAAAATTCCGATCAAAGGATTGACTAATATTCAACCAAGGGGAGACAAAATAAATTTTGAACTATCAGATAAACTTTGTATCTACTCAATGATTGATTTTGAGAAAAACTGTGAACCCCTGAATCATGATAGTTTAATCAATGCAAGAATAGAAAAGGAGAAACTATACATTAGCACAAAAAGTAAAAGTTACATCTATCTGATTAAATAAAACACGAAGTGTATCTATCTCTTGTTTTTATTATTTTAGTCTCTTAAAAATTGATTTATGCACATCGCAATCGCAGGAAATATTGGGTCTGGAAAAACTACTTTAACATCACTACTCTCAAAGCATTATAAATGGGAGGCCCATTATGAGGATGCGGACGAGAACCCCTACCTAAACGATTTTTACAATGACATGCAGCGATGGTCTTTCAATTTGCAGGTCTATTTTTTAAACAACCGATTCAGTCAAGTTCAAGAATTTAGAAAAAGTAAAAAACATGTGATTCAGGATCGGACTATCTATGAAGATGCATACATATTTGCCCCTAACTTACATTCAATGGGGCTTATGACCTCAAGAGACTTTGAAAGTTACTTTTCCTTATTCAAACTCATGGAAAGCTTTATACAACCTCCAGACCTATTAATTTACCTACGAGCCTCTATTCCTGTATTGGTAGATCAAATCAGTAGTCGTGGAAGGGAATACGAGGAAAGTATCCGACTAGACTATCTTAAGCGATTAAATGAACGATACGAAGCTTGGATTAGCACCTATGATCAAGGAAAACTCCTAATTGTGGACGTAGATGATACTAACTTCATTAAAAATTCTGAAGATCTTGGCAAAGTCATTAGCCGCATTGATGCTGAAATTCACGGCTTGTTTTAAATAAGGTTTGAATTTTAACTAACCTTTCTTTGCGACGAAATTTGTATTCACGTTAAACTTATCGTGAATAAAATGATCGAGCAATGCATCTAATGATTTTGATTTGTAAGTAATCCCATATTTTGTACGGTCAATCGCAAATTGAGACTGAACTTTCAAACCATTTTCGACACTTTCTAGGTAGACATCAAATTTAATGTCTTTGCTTATTCCTCTCATAGTAAGGTTGCAAACAAACGTTCTTGTTTTACCCTGACCTACAGATTTTAAAACTTTTAAGCTACTTGAAGGATATTCGCTTACCGCAAAAAAGTCCGGACTTTTCAAATGTCCCACCAATTCAGCATTCTCTTCGAGATCTTCAATGTCACTTACTGTGATTGAACTCATGTCTATTTCAAACTCACCTTCCTTTAATTGATCATTTTCAAATACCAAGTAGCCACTTTTAATTTTTAGCTCTCCTTTGTGCGCTCCTCCAACTTTCTTTCCTTCCCAAGATATTGTTTCTGCACCAACTTCATACGTGCCATTTTCTATCACCATAGCTGGGATGATTTCCATAGTATGGTCTCCTTCCATAGATGTGTGACTTGGCCCATGCCCTCCTTCGGAAATATGTGGAGCAATGACCAATGACACGATTGACATTAATTTAATTAATATATTCATTGATGGACCTGAAGTATCTTTAAATGGATCACCCACAGTATCACCAGTTACTGACGCCGCATGTGCATCAGACCCTTTGTATTCCATTTTACCATTAATCATAACCCCTTTTTCAAAAGACTTTTTCGCATTGTCCCATGCACCACCTGCATTATTCTGAAAAATCCCCATTAATACGCCAGAAACAGTAACGCCTGCTAACAATCCACCCAAAACTTCAGGACCAAATGCATAACCCACTATAATTGGCACTATAAGCGCAATTAAACCAGGCAACATCATTTCACGAATTGAGGCTTTAGTAGATATCTCTACACATTTATCATATTCAGGCTTTGCTTTATATTCCATAATTCCAGGAATCTCTTTGAATTGTCTCCTTACTTCTTTCACCATGTCCATGGCAGCACGACCAACAGCTGCAATGGCCAATGAAGAAAATATAAATGGAATCATTGCCCCAATAAATAAACCTGCTAAAACATCTGCTTTATAAATGTCAATTGAATCAATACCAGCAACACCAACAAAGGCTGCGAATAAAGCGAGTGCAGTTAAAGCAGCAGAAGCAATGGCAAAACCCTTGCCAGCAGCTGCAGTTGTATTCCCAACAGCGTCCAAATTATCTGTTCTACCTCTTACCTCTTCAGGCAAACCACTCATTTCAGCAATTCCTCCTGCATTGTCTGCAATTGGTCCAAATGCATCAATGGCCAATTGCATTGCAGTAGTAGCCATCATTCCTGCAGCTGCAATAGCTACACCATATAAGCCTGCAAATTCAAAAGAGACAAAAATTCCTGCAGCTAAAACAATGATCGGAATAACGGTTGACTCCATGCCCACGGCTAAGCCTCCAATTATATTTGTGGCATGACCTGTAGAGGACTGTTGAACAATGGAGTTAACTGGTTTCTTGCCCATAGCTGTATAATACTCGGTAACGATACTCATAATAGCGCCTACAATCAAACCTGTGATAATGGCAAAGAATACTTGCATAGCTGTAAAAGCCTCTCCTCTAATTGATAAATTTTCTGGTAAAAGATATTTGACCAAGAAAAAAGAAGCCACAGCAGTAAGAATCACAGAAATCCAATTTCCTAAGTTCAAGGCCTTTTGTACATTTCCCTCTTCATTATTTATTTTAACAAACAAGGTTCCAATAATAGAGAAGATTAATCCTAAACCAGCAATTATCATTGGCAGTAAAATAGGTGATAATCCTCCAAAATTATCCGCAGAAGCATCTATCTCAGCTCCCAAAACCATAGTCGCTAAAATCGTTGCAACGTATGAACCAAATAAGTCAGCCCCCATGCCAGCAACATCACCAACATTGTCACCAACATTGTCTGCAATAGTCGCAGGGTTTCTTGGATCATCCTCAGGTATTCCTGCTTCCACTTTACCCACTAAATCAGCACCTACATCTGCTGCTTTTGTGTAAATACCTCCACCAACTCTAGCAAACAAAGCAATGGATTCAGCTCCCAATGAAAAACCTGCCAAGACTTCAATCGCTAGAGTATAATCATCTTTAGTAGAAAAGATTGAGCCTTCTGGCCCAAACAATGAAATCATAACGATAAACAAGCCCCCCAATCCAAGAACAGCCAGACCTGCAACACCGAGCCCCATAACGGTTCCTCCGTTAAAAGATACCTTTAGCGCTTTAGCCAATGAGGTTCTTGCAGCTTGCGTTGTTCTTACATTGGCTTTTGTTGCAATGTTCATCCCCAAGTAACCGGCAAAAGCAGACAAAAATGCGCCGATTAGAAAGGTAATTGCGATAACAGGATGTGTTTGAGGGTGGTCTGGATCCGTCATCGTTCCAGTCCAAGCCAATAGAATTGCTGCAATGATTACAAAGTAAGTCATCACTTTCCACTCTGCTTTTAGAAAAGCCATTGCCCCAGTTGCAATATGTCTCGCCAATTCTGCCATATTTTCATCACCATCATCTTGTTTGCTAACCCAAGCTGACTTTACTGCCATAACTAACAATCCAACGATACCTAAAACTGGAATAACGTATAATAGAAAATTCATAATTAAATGTATTAGATGTATGTATTTATTTATCTGCTATTTTGAAGGCCGCAAAAGTAGATTTAATTCAATTTAATTGCAAGTATTCGTCCTGCCTTAAATGTGTAAGTAGAATTTCAGTTTAAAGCGGCTTATTGGACGTACATTGTACCTTTAACTGCCTCAACAACATCCTTCACATTTGGCAACCACGCCTCTACAAAGGTTGGGGCATAAGCAAGTGGAGTGTCTTTAGTGTTGATTCGGCGAATAGGAGCATCAAGGTAATCAAAGGCATTTCTTTGCACAGTATAAGTGAGTTCAGTAGATATATTGCCTAATGGCCATGCCTCCTCCAATATGACCATTCGATTGGTTCTTTTCACAGAATCAATGACTGTAGCATAATCAATAGGACGAATCGATCTTAAATCTATAAGCTCTGCATTTATACCTTCTTTGGCTAATTCTTCAGCAGCAGTAATGGCAACTTTCATTATTTTACCAAAGGAAACTATCGTTACATCTGTTCCTTCTTTTACAATTTTTGCCGACCCTATAGGAATGACATACTCTCCTTCTGGGACTTCTCCTTTGTCACCATACATTTGTTCCGATTCCATAAAAATCACAGGATCATCATCACGTATAGCCGATTTTAATAAACCTTTTGCATCTGCTGGATTGGAAGGCACAATCACCTTTAAACCTGGAGTATTTGCATACCAATTGTCAAAAGCTTGTGAATGTTGAGCGCCCAATTGACCTGCAGATGCCGTTGGACCGCGAAATACCATAGGTGCACCAAATTGACCGCCAGACATGCTTAGCATTTTTGCGGCCGAGTTAATCACCTGGTCTATTGCTACTAGTGAAAAATTAAAGGTCATAAACTCAATAATGGGACGTAAACCATTCATCGCTGCACCTACGCCAATTCCTGCAAAACCCAATTCAGCGATGGGTGTATCTATGACACGATCAGGTCCAAATTCTTCTAACATACCTTGGCTCACCTTATAGGCACCATTGTACTCCGCGACTTCTTCACCCATTAGAAATACACGATCGTCTGATCGCATTTCTTCTGTCATCGCCTCCCTTAAAGCTTCTCTGAATTGTAATGTTTTCATCTATTGTTTTCCTAAAAATGGATCTCAAAATTAAAAAATATAGTTCTAACAGTTTGGTTTTTTTAATTCAGCTTTTTTATACTTTCTCGAGAACTGAAAAGACTTTCATTTGTTTTTGGTTAATTTTGTTAACCTTTATTCATGGGGGGCAAGCAAACCATTTCAACTCCTTCATTTTAAATAATATAGTCACATTATGAAAATATTAGTTTGCATAAGCAAAGTGCCTGACACAACAGCGAAAATCGCGTTTAAAGACAATAACACCGCATACGATACAGATGGCGTCCAGTTTATTATCAATCCATATGATGAGTGGTATGCACTCGTTAGGGCTCTAGAAATCAAAGAATCTCAAGGTGGTTCTGTAACTGTACTTAATGTAGGAGGCCCTGAAAACGATCCAACTATACGCAAGGCATTGGCCATAGGAGCTGATGGTGCTGTAAGGGTAAACATCAATTCAACAGACGCCATGAATACTGCCCAGAATATTGCAGGCTTTGCTAAAGAAGAGGGCTTTGATATCGTATTTTGTGGAAAAGAAACCATTGATTACAATGGCTCACAAGTAGGGGGCATGATTGCCGCCTTATTGGATATGCCATATATATCCTACGCATCAAAATTAGATCTAGATGGTTCAAAAGCAACCATTGAGAGAGATATTCAAGGTGGAAAAGAAATATTAGAAGTAGAAGTGCCATTTGTGTTAAGTGCTGCAAAAGGGATGGCTGAAGCTAGAATTCCAAACATGCGAGGTATAATGGCTGCAAGAACCAAACCTCTCAATGTAATAGAGCCAAGTAGCTCTGATAATATGACAGAAATTGTCAGCTATGAACTTCCACCTGCTAAAGGTGAATGCAAATTTGTGGATGCTGAAAATCCGGAAGAATTAATCGAACTATTAAGAAACGAAGCTAAAATCATTTAAGATATGTCAATCATTGTTTATACAAGTACAAAGAATGGTGATGTTTTAAAGTCATCATTGGAAGCAGTTTCTTATGCTGCTCAAACAGCAGAATCAAGCAATCAAGAAGTGATTGCTCTTAGCATAGGAAACGTAAATTCAGTGGATGAACTGGGTAAATATGGTGCAAATAAATTGATCCAAGTTCAGTCCTCTTCTGTTTCTAGCTTTCAGCCAAATCTAATTGCCAAAGCAATTCAGGAAATTTCGAAAATAGAAGATTCAAATCTTTGTATTTTGTCGCATGACCTAAACGGCAAAGCGATTTCACCACTTCTTTCTGTTATGATGAATGCAGGAATGGTCACTGGTGCTGTTGGATTACCGGATGATTCCAATGGATTTATCGTCAGAAAAGGTGTTTTTTCAGGCAAAGCATTCGCTAGGATAAAAATTAGCTCAGAAAAGAAGATTGTAACTGTAATGCCGAATTCAATTGAAAAGAAAGAATTCAATCAAACAACGAATATAGAAAGCGTAGAACTTGATTTAGGAGCCCCTCGGATTAAGGTTCTCGAACAGAAAATTGCGAGTACTGATATTCCCTTGCCTGAAGCAGAAAAGGTTGTCAGTGCAGGAAGAGGATTAAAAGGGCCAGAAAATTGGCAAATGGTGGAAGATTTGGCAAAAGAATTAGGTGCAGCAACAGCTTGCTCTAGACCAGTAGCAGATATGGATTGGAGGCCTCATCATGAACATGTAGGACAAACTGGAGTTGCCATTAGACCTAACCTTTACATTGCAATTGGGATATCAGGAGCAATTCAGCATTTGGCAGGAGTCAATCAAAGCAAAGTGATTGTTGTCATTAATACCGATAAAGAGGCTCCATTTTTCAAATCTGCAGATTATGGCATCGTAGGCGACGCTTTTGAAGTCATTCCTAAACTTGTAGAAGCAGCCAAGCGCTTAAGTGCCTAATATTATATATTTCTAAGCAGAACTCATGAACAAAATCGGCCTCGAAATCGTTGGATTATCCTACAGCCAAACACAATCTGGCGCCTATGCCTTAGTATTGGCAGAGCAAGAAGGACAGCGACGGCTTCCGATAATCATTGGAGGCTTTGAAGCACAGGCCATTGCCATTGAGCTTGAAGACATGACCCCTAGCAGACCACTTACACACGATCTAATCAAAAGTTTTGCCGACGCCTTTCAAGTAAAAATTGATGAGGTATTGATTTACAACCTTATTGAAGGGATTTTTTATGCTAAATTAATTTGTATTAGGGATGGTAAAAAAATAGAAATTGACACAAGAACCTCTGATGCAGTTGCAATTGCAGTAAGGTTTAAATGCCCTATATACACCTATGAGTTTATATTAGAAGATGCAGGCATCGTTTTAGATGAAGAAGAAGAAAAATCGAAGACCAAAATTAAAAGCAGCAAGAAGTCTCCTCAAACAAAAGAAAAAAAAGGCATAGATTCGCTAAAACTATCTGAACTGAAGGAAAAACTCCAACATGCCATTGATACTGAAAATTATGAAGAGGCTTCTAGCTTGCGTGATGAAATCAATAAGCGTAGCAGAAAAGAGAACTAACATTAATTTACATTCTTTATTTTTTTCCTTCGCTCTACTCAGTCTTTTCTTAATCTCTTGTCCTCTTTTAGCTCAAACAGATTCGTTGCAATTTCCTGATTCGATTATACAGGCGGTAAATAATAGTACAGTTGCGGAATTGGATTACAGAGCAAATAATCCCGCCCCACTTCAAGGTTTTAGCATTGGATCTTTATTTAGGGGCGTAATTGGAATATTGAGCTTAATACTGATAGCATTTCTGTTTAGCGAAAACCGTAAATCTGTCAATTGGAATTTGGTTTTCAAAGGCATTCTGCTTCAAATAATTCTTGCAGTATTGGTGCTAAAAGTTCCATTCGCGGAATATTTTTTTGAATCTATAAGTAAATTTTTTGTGAAGGTAATTTCTTTTACAAATGCAGGAACCGCATTTCTATTTGAGTCATTCGAAACCCAGAAAATAGAAAATGGCCTATTAAATTTTGCGATACAAGTCCTCCCTACCATTGTGTTTTTCTCTGCGTTGACTAGCTTACTATATTACTGGGGCATATTACAAAAGTTCGTCATCGGTTTTGCGTGGATCATGAAAAGACTAATGAAACTCTCTGGTGCAGAAAGTCTTGCTGCTGCTGGCAATATATTCTTAGGTCAAACAGAAGCACCTTTACTGGTAAAACCTTACTTAAATAGAATGACTAAATCAGAATTGTTATGCTTGATGTCAGGTGGAATGGCTACAATTGCCGGAGGTGTGTTGGCTGCCTACATTGGCTTTTTAGGAGGCGGCGATGAGCTACAGCAGATCTTCTTTGCAAAGCATCTGTTGGCGGCTTCTGTGATGTCTGCTCCAGCTGCAGTCGTTGCAGCAAAAATTCTGGTTCCTGAAACCGAAACCATTGACAGCACAATGAACATTAGTAAGGAAAAAATTGGCAGCAATGCACTTGAAGCCATAAGTAATGGAACAACCGATGGAATTCGCCTCGCCATCAATGTTGGGGCAATGCTCTTAGTTTTTATTGCTTTCATCACAATGGGGAATTACATTTTAAGAGACCTTATTGGCGAATACAGTGGACTTAATGCACTCATCCAAGATTCTACTAGTTTCGATGGACTAACCTTTGAATTTATCATTGGATATGCATTTGCCCCAGTGGCATGGCTTATGGGGGTAAATAGTGCGGACATGATTTTAGTTGGGCAATTGTTAGGTGAAAAAACCATATTGAATGAATTTGTTGCCTATGTTTCCTTGGGTGAGATGAAGGATTTAGGTGCGTTTAAAGAACAAAAATCCATCATTATGGCGACTTATATTTTATGTGGATTCGCTAATTTTTCCTCGATCGGCATTCAAATTGGAGGCATCGGAGCTTTAGCTCCTGAGCGTAAAGGAGTTTTGTCAAAATATGGCATTAAGGCGCTTATTGGAGGAACCTTAGCTTCCCTATTTACTGCAGTAATAGTAGGCGTTTTACTTTAACACACTTCTGCTGTTAACAATTGATTCTTAATAGTTATCTCTTTTGTGCTACAGCCTATACACAGATTAGTTAATTTTAACTCTGTTCATCCTTACTTAACGTGAGTTCGGTTTAAGCGGCAGTTAAAGCTAATTGATTTTGCTGGGATTTATCAAATTCGACATTAATTGAAGGCTTTTTAGGGAAAAAGGAAT
>Ga0316208_1000544_pt1 | contig 44282 bp, 45 predicted proteins | sample 3monopyrite_MG_FD_204944 | JGI IMG/M metagenome (GOLD analysis project Ga0316208, IMG submission 204944) | Microbial mat bacterial communities from mineral coupon in-situ incubated in ocean water Damariscotta River, Maine, United States -... | ecosystem: Environmental > Aquatic > Marine >...
TAGTAAATTTGGTCACCAGAAAAGCGTTTGGTTTTAGGGAGCATGAAACGCTTGAAATAGCGCTATTTCATACAATGGGGAAGCTTCCGGAGCCAAAATCAACCCACAGTTTTTTCTGAAGACCCAATTTTAATAAAGATGCGTTTAAAAGGCTGAAACCTTTTGATCAATTTGCCAAGAATAAATTGACGCAAGCGATCATTTTACATGTCGACGAAACCGGCATTAATATCAATGGTGAGGGTCATTGGTTGCACTGTGCAACGAATGCCTCATGGACGCATTTTTTTCCTCATAAGAATCGGGGTAACATTGCCACCGACCTGGACGGAATCCTACCTGCGTTCAAAGGTGTGTTGTGCCATGATCACTGGAAACCGTACTACTGTTATACCAATTGCTTGCACTCGCTTTGTAATGCCCATCACTTAAGGGAATTGACGCGCGCCTGGGAGCAGGACAAACAAGAATGGGCAAAACAGATTAAAGCTTTGCTGGAAGAGATGAATCGCGCTGTCCATAAGGCGGGCGGTAAGCTGGGAGATGAAGCATCTGAGCAGTATTGGCAAAAATACAGACAATTACTGGCGCAAGCCGAAATAGAATGTCCGCCGCCGGACGAAAAAGACCGGCAAGGAAAACGGGGTAAATTAAAACGCAGCAAAGCGAGAAATCTCTTGGAGCGACTCATCGAGTTTGAGGAGGACGTATTACGTTTTATGGATAATGAAGCGGTACCGTTTACCAATAATCAGGGAGAACGTGATATTCGAATGACGAAAGTTCATCAAAAAATATCAGGCTGCTTTCGCAGCATGGAAGGCGCTGAAATATTTTGTCGGATTCGCGGTTATATATCCACTTGCCGTAAACAAGGTGTGAGTTCAAGTGTCGCGCTGGATTTACTGTTTAACGGTAAATGGCCAGATTTTTGTGATGAACTTGTCTGAAATGCCGAAATTACGCTGAGTAGTTACGAAGATTCAAAATATAAATTAAAGTATCGGTTGAGTTCGGGTGAGGGTGTGTTGAGTAATAATATTCTCCACATGCGCACAAAATTCACCAATGGGAAACATGAAGCACATAAGCGTTTAATTTATCGAATGCGTTTTTATCAGCCCTTGTTTTCGATGGGCCATGGTTAAACCCAGATATAAGGAAGTAAATTTACACAGGTGAAAAATTAATGGAAGATATTAAATCGTTGGCTCAAATAGACGCCCCATATAATAAAAAAATATCACTCGATCAGGTGATTTATGATAACGGCTTTGCGCTTATTCGCATGCGTATCAAAGAGGGAAAACGTTTCACTGACATGGATTTGGATATTGATACGATTGAAACCTTAAACGGAGTTTTTTCTCAATGGTTAAAATCACAGCCTGAGTAATCTTATGTATTGGAACGATGACAACGAAACGGATGCCGTTACCCCATCACATGATAAAATTGATTTTGTTTTTCAATTGATTGGCCAAACCTTGCCTCAAAACTATCTTGGTGGTTTTGCTGATGTGTTACATAACCAGACAAGTTTCTGGGGTGAAAATGAGTGTGTCAGTTTTTTTGTTCATATTGCCGGTGAAGAGGGTAACGGCTGGTATCGTGATAGCCACCCCGATGCGGTTATTCACCTTTCCCGACGAAATATGTTAGTGATTCGCGCACCAATTCATTTATCATTAATGGTAATAAACATGGCCGGTATGAACCTTGATATTTCTCAGCATAATGTGCAGCTTAAACATAAACATAATAAAGAAATTAGGTCATCACCCACCTTATATTCGCGTTATGTGGTTTGTGATGATCAGTCTGAATCTGATTTTATCGAGTCAGTGACTGCGCAATTAGCCGCGTTAAAGGTAAGATGCAAAAAATTATTATGCGGCAAAACCCGCCGGTTTATTGTGAACGGAAAACAACTGGTCACCTGTAGTTTAATGCTTGAGGGATTAAGTAAAGAGGATTCGATCGTGATTCAGTCATCTGGTATTGGTGGTCATCAAAAAACCGGCTGTGGTGTTTTTATTCCCCACAAATCGGCGATCTAAAATGAGAATGCGAACAAAATGGTTTAAAAACCACGGCGAGCGAACAACGGATGAAACCAGTAGCGCACTGGGTTTTATATTTTGGCAAATCAGCATTGATCGATTAAAAAGTTTGCGTAAAGCTGATATTGGCGTGTTTAGTCCGCAGCAATCTATCGATATTTTACGCGAGATTTCGATGTTTCTCATTCATAATGCTGACCGTATTATTCATGAACGATTTTCGGCTGAAGAGCGGGCCGAGCTGCTTCAAAAACTGGCTGTGCACGTAGCAGATAATTACGCCGGCAATGCCCTGGATGCGTTAGGGTCGGGTGATTATAAAAATGAGTATATTAGCCGGTTAAACGAACGCCTTTCTGAATATTCTGCCATTATCGGCAGTGGCGAGGGTTTGCGATTTTCTCTCAGCCGAACGCTGGGCGCGCATGCGGAGGCTATCGTGCCCGAAAAAGACAAACCCTGGGTGGCTCAGCAACTTATCGAAATAGAAATCCCTGAAGTATTTGATAAGTTTGATCGGGCTTGTGGGTCTTTGCTTTTGCTTGGTGATGGATAATTGGTGTCCAATTCGTGGTGTGCAGCGGCAATGGTTTTCCGCTTTTTTTCTGGTTTGTATTCATATTTTTTTTGTGACTTTTTAAGTGCCTCATTATTATAATATTAAATTGTTAAGCTTTGGTTTGGCATAAAAAAGTTTGGCATAAAAAATGATGCTTTTTTATTAGACTCTTTTTTTTAAACCACTTTTTTCTAAAAGCAGGAATGCAAATGACGCCTGAAATACGATATTGGGACTTACAAAATAGCCGCGTTTTAAATAATGCAAACAAAGCGAATAGTCAGGTGTCGAAAACCGACGGACAAAATAACTACAAAGCGTTTGAAGCGGCGATGCTTAACAACCTGTTTACGTCACCGATTGGTGGTGGCTTAAGTGGTTTTAACGCTGGTTCTGGAAATGGCTTCGGCAGTGCTATCGGTAATGGTTTCGGCTCAAGTTCCCCAATGGACTTGCTGTTTTCCGGCACGGACTTAGGTGCCGCTGATTTGCAAAGTAAATTGAACGGCGCAAAAAACAAAGGCATGGAAAAGGTCTGGGCGGCGCAGTTAAGCAACCAGTTGCCTATGCTTGTTCAAAATCAGAATGCGTACGCAAACAATTCCAGCAACACGGGTATCGGAGGGCTGGATAAGATGATTTCGCTCACGATACAGGAACAGATGATAAAAGCGCGTAAAGTGCTCGAAAATCAGGCGAAAACACTGGTAAATACCACGCCAGTAAAAAATGATGAAAATCAATCGATGGCGCAGTTTATTGCCGGTATTCAGCAACAAATTGAAATCGCCTCACAAAAATATGGTGTCAGTGAAGACAAGTTAAAAGAACAGATTGATCAACCAGTCTCAGATAAGTTGTCTTCCGCTCGCGTGTAACGCTCAGCGCTTCCTTTCCCTCGCGACGATCACCTAAGTCCGACAGGCTCCTGGCCTTGACGTCAATACACATTATTACTATAATTCGATATATGTCGAATTATAGTAATAATGAAGCACACCGAATTTACGCTGATATTTTTAAGGCGCTAAGTAATGCCAATCGTCTCGCGCTATTTAAACGCTTGATGAGCTGCTGCGCGCCGGGTACTAAATGCAACCCGGAAGACGCCGTGCGCTTTTGCGTTGGTGAGTTGGGTGAGGGTCTGAATATTGCGCCGTCTACGCTTTCGCATCATTTAAAAGAGTTAAATCGTGCCGGATTAGTGCAAATGCAACGGCGGGGAAAGTCGATTGAATGTTGGGTGGAGCCGGACACACTTGCTGAGCTCTCCGATTTTTTTAAATAAAGTGGCTCGAATATAGGCACTGATTTTTTTCGGTGTGAAACAAAACAATTAGTACATCGTCAGTTTATGGCGAAACTATTTATCCAATTTCAATTTTACTTTTAGAGGATTTCACAATGAGCGGATGTTGTTCTTCAAATACTGACAATAACGACCACAAAAAGCACGATGACCATCGTCAGAATGTGCGAGGCGCGTATGCAGAAGTGGCAAACGCCAGCAACGAAGGTGATGCGTGCGGAATAGAAAGCAGCTGTTGTGGCGTGTCGGATGATACGGCCATTAATACCCTGATATCAACGCGAATGGGTTACAGTGAAGATGACCTTAAAAATGTACCAAGCGGTGCAGACATGGGTTTAGGCTGTGGAAACCCCCGTGCAATTGCCTCATTAAAAGCCGGTGAAGTCGTTGTTGATTTAGGTGCAGGCGGTGGTTTTGATTGTTTTCTTGCGTCACAGGAAGTAGGGGAGAGTGGCCACGTCATTGGTGTCGATATGACACCGGATATGTTAAGCAAAGCCCGAAATAATGCCACAAAAGGAAAATACACCAACGTTGAATTTCGCCTTGGTGAAATCGAAAACTTACCCATTGCCAATGATACTGCCGATGCTATTTTATCTAACTGTGTAATTAACTTGTCACCAAACAAAGCGCGGGTTTTTGATGAAACGTTTCGCGTTTTAAAACCTGGCGGGCGTCTCGCGATTTCTGATGTTGTTGCCACCGTTGAATTGCCTGAAGAAATGAAAAACGACCCGATGTTAATCGCAGGCTGCATGGGCAACGCATCGTTAGTGCAAGACCTTGAAGCGATGATTGAGGCAGCGGGATTTGAAAATGTAAAAATCCAGCCTAAAGATGAATCTAAAGAATTTATCCGCGACTGGGCACCGGATCATAATGTGACTGATTATGTGGTTTCCGCCAGTATTGAGGGCGTTAAACCTGGTGGCGGTTGCTGTTGTTCGTGATAAAGGTGGATGTCAAAGTCACGGCCTTAGTATGCGGTGACTTTGATGTTTACTAGGCTGAGCCAAAAGCCATTCCATTATCTCAGGACATCGGAAAAGGTATACCAGAAGATAAGCGACAGCGTTGGTTTGAGCCATAGCGCTTAGTTGTAGTGGTCACCTATATTTTGAACTGACCAACCTCGCCTTGCGCCTGCATAGCAAGCTGCGACATATCCTGACTGCCAGAAGCTGTCTTTTGCGCCCCTCTAGAACTCTGCTCACCCAATTCACTAATGGCGCTGATATTTCGGTTGATCTCTTCGGCCACACTCGCCTGCTCTTCAGATGCGGTAGCAATTTGTGCGTTCATATCGTTAATATTTGAGATAGCCTCGTTAATATCGCGCAACGACTCACCGGCTCGCGCGGCACTATTGACACTGACTTGTGCCTTATTTTGTCCTTCATGCATCGCAGATACCGCACTTGCCGCACTGCTTTGCAAGCTCTCGATCATTTTTTGAATGTCTTTAGTTGATTCTTCTGTTCTCCCAGCTAAGGTGCGAACTTCATCTGCAACGACAGCAAAACCACGCCCCTGCTCTCCGGCGCGAGCGGCCTCAATTGCTGCATTTAAGGCGAGTAGATTCGTTTGCTCTGAGATACCGCTAATAACATCAAGCATGCTGTTGATATTCTCAGTATCTTTTTCCAGCTGTTGAACCACACTGGAGGCCTGAACAACTTCAGAAGCCAGGCTATTAATTGAGGTAACCGTTTCTTCTACAATCTTCTGACCATTATTTGATGCATCGGAAGCGTTCATTGCCGAAGTAGATGCGACATGCGCATGGCCTGCAACTTCCTGAACTGTCGCCATCATTTGGTTCATCGCCGTGGCTACCTGGTCGATTTCTGTCGCCTGACGAGAAACACTGTTATTGCTTTGGCCCGAGATCGTCGACATTTCCTCGGCTGCTGCGGCTAATTTTGTCGTGGAACCCGCCACGTTAGTGATTATCGTTTGAAGTTTTTCAACAAACCGGTTGAACTGTTTTACCAGCAAGCCAATTTCATCATTACTCTGCGCTTCAAGTCGGCGGGTAAGGTCGCCTTCACCATTAGCCATATCACTCAACGAATTCACAACAGCGAGAATATTCCTTACGACCATTCTACTGACGAGGAAGCCAATTAATGCAACAACAGCAACGGCGATGAAACTAATGATAAAACTTGAATATAACGCAAAATTCGCAGACTCATTGGCGGCGTCAAGGGTACCGACAAACCGCTGGTAACTGACACTGCGAAAATCTTCAAGCCCTTTACTAAAAGCTTCCACGTCGCTTATCATCTTATCCATAGCACGCTTCATATCTGCGGGTGGAAGGGTGCCTTCGATCATGCCGACGGTAACGGATCGCGCGGATCGATAATATGTCTCAAATGCGGCCACCTGGGTTTTAACTTCATCGCTAACACCGGGGGAAAGTTTCGCAATTGAGGAAAACGCATCTTTCATGGCTTTTGCTAACGGATCTGTTTCTTCTTCAACCATGTCGACCTCCTGGCCATTCACTGCGGCCACCAAGGTTTCCTTGATTTTGTCCAGCCGCACCCGGTTAGCGTCAATATTTTCCAAAATCGGAAAAAACACATTCCGTACTTGCTCCATTCGCACAGAATTACTGGTGGTGACGGTATAATTAAAACCCATATTGGCCACAAACCCCAACAGGGCGATACCGACCACTAATAATATTTTATACCGAATTGAAATCGACTTGAAATCAGTCATCATTACTCCTTCGTATCAGAGCCTGAAAAAATTCAAACCCTGATACAATAATATTTTCACTACAAATGTGTTTCATGTTGCCACAAGATTGTTTTCAGGGCAGGGTCAACAGCACCTTAACCGACGCATCCACTGCACTTTTATCCACATAACCGATACCACCCTTGTTACTGGTCACCCATGCCTTAACCGCCGCATCATCACCAACCGCATGTGGTGGCGACGCTTTCCCGGAAAAAATCTTCTGCGTCCAATATCCTTTCATCGTATCGGCATCTTTGTTGGCCACTTTCTGGTAAAAAGTATCACGCGTGGCACTGCCTTCCATTTGATCAACCGGTTTAACCACTCCGCCGCCGGGAAATACGCTCTTCTTCCCCAAAAAAATCTTTTTTACCTGCTTGGCGTTAAGCGCGGCCTCTGCGTTTGCAATATTAGCGATCACGGCAATGTCGGCCTGCACCGCAGGCAATGCAACTAAAGTCATAAGGGCCGCAGCAAATAATGTATGAATAATGGTTTTCATGTTTGTCTCCTCCTTATTTAGAATACAAAGTTCACCGCAGCACTAACGATATTGACACGACTTTCTGCCGGTTGCGATTCGAACAAACCACCATCATTATTACCGCCTTCAGATGTAACCTGTTGTACTTCCAGCTTCAACGCTGTGGATGAACCCAGGTTATGGCGCACACCCAGCGTCCAGCTACTTTGATTTACGCCAGTATTTTTATCAAATTTCTGATAAGTGAGATGCGGCATAGTATGCCCAATTTTATATCCAACAGTTAAGAAAGCCCCGTAGGAATCATGGACTGGAACACCTTCAACGTTGCTACGCACGTATTCTGTCAGTAACTTCCACTGATTCCAGTCTGCTTTGCCCCCAATTGAGAGATATGTCTTGGTTTTCCCATTTTGGGTGTCGTCGGCCGTGAGCAAACTTGATCGATTATAAGCCAGTTTTAATTCGCCATAATCGTCATTAATCGCACGCAACGTGAGGCCCATCATTTGTTTGTGTGATATGCCTTCTTCCTCAATCTCTTCGCCGCCATAGATTTCAGCATTGTATTCAGTGTCGTCACCCGTTGAAAACACCGCGGCTGCACCGTTGTATGATTCAAAAAACAAGTCTGCACTTTCTGAATAGATGGCTTCCGGTGCTCGGATCCAGGGATATGCATAAGCCACATTAACGTACTCAGATATCAGGTTACCCGTATACTTCATCCGGCCTGCCTTAGCCGCGATGCTGTCGCTAATTTTGTAACGACCGAAAGCCCAGTCTAGGGCTACCGCATTACCTTCCAGTCCGGTTCCGTGAAGCTGCGTGGCAATAGTCAGGTTTTGGTCAATGATGGCCATCACATTTAAACCATAATCCGTAGCGGTCACATCACCGTCGCTATCAATTCTTTCCACGTATTTGGTGCTTGAGTTGCTGACCGAGCTTGCGGTGTTAACAAAACCATGAACACGGATGTTATCCATATTTTCGGCAACCGCTGTCTGGGATAACGTCAACGCCACGGCTGATGCTAGACTCACTAGTGTAAACTTCCTTAACATATTTATCTCCTTTGGGGTTTTTCGTGAATGCAACGCGGTATTGCCGTCTCTATCACGTAAATGCATGTCCTGCGTCAATCACATCGGAACTTTTTTCCAAATACTTTAGCACCAAATGAAAATAATTGAGAAATAGTGACATGTTACCGAATTATCACGGATTTCGAGCAGTTACCCCGCTCGTTTAAAACACGTCGAGCAATTATACGATAAGTTTACCTGATGACTTAAAATTCGCAGCCATCACTATAAGCCTCGTTGGCACTGTCTGTGCTCTCAATGCAATATCGGTAAAACGTGGCAGCATATTGCCTAGTAATGTACTTCAGGCGTTAATCTTACCCAGGGGTTATCTGATTTTTCGCTGACCCAACAGGTCGATGCCTTCAGTTTTAACGGCGCACTAGGTGTATTTGAATATAACGGCGGCTCATACAATATCAATTTGGCCTTGGCTTGGTCGGAATTGCGTTTTCTACAACGACAAGCGCCGCACAAAAGTGAAGGAGTTAAATTCGGGGGAGATTGCAGAAAAATAGGTGTTAAAAAAAAGAGTCATCGCTTAAGTGACTATGCGATGACTCTTTTTTTAACACCTATTTTTTGATTCAGATTTACATATTTAAATCAGAAAAGGAAGTACGGGAAGTGCATTGTGTTAACTGGCTTTCTTATTTAAAAGTATAAACCAGCGTCACTGCTGTTTCAGTGTCAGTGTTTTTTATACCGGCCGGAACTTCAGTATTGTTCCTAATTGTCAGTGCAGCCTTCATCGACATGTTGCCCGCAATTTGTGCTGTTATTGCGGTAACGGATTTTGAAATCGCGGATACTTCACCAATCGCAGTGATAAGGGCTTGTGAGAATTCAGCAGTTTTACTGAGTTTTTGTGTATAAAGACCGGCTAAACGTAGAACGCCTTCGCCGACGGCATCTTCGTCACCTCTGATCCGGGTTTGACGATAACCAGGACCGCCGTTTAAATCGAGTACGGTGGCTTCTGTATCAATGAGACGGTGTCCGTAACCTAATGCACTTGTTGCCTGATAGGCATAGCCACTGAAAGGGTCGTGTTCGCCATCGGCGGTTAAAAAGGTGTAGCTGGCATCGTTGATTAAGTATGACGTCTTGCCACTGGCGACATATCTTTCTGATAAGCGACCTTCTTTACCTTTTACGTTTAAGGTTTCAAATTTCGCTTCGTTTCGCCATTTATTTGACTCATGTTCAACCCCTGCTTTAAGATTGGTTGATTGTGTTTCGGTGTTACCGCTGGTTAAAATTAAGCCCACTTCGACATCGCTTTTCCAGCTCTCTGCGGCGATTGCGCTGGTGCCAGCGGCCATTAAAGCCAGAGCTACTGCTGATTTTGAAAAACTCATTGATCTATTCCCTCTCTCGTTTTTAATATTGAATATTCTAGTGTGCTATTTACCTGGCGTAATTAGATAGAGCCAACTGGCAACGATTGTCCCATATATCTGAACATTAGCCAAACATTTATAGTCGTTATAAAAATTGATATAAATATTTTGTTTACCTTGACCCATGTGTAGGACTTAGGATCTATACTTAAGTCAGATAGGCTTAACAGGGTGACGTCGTAATGAATGAAGTCATGTTAACGGTAAATGAATTGTCTAAAAAGGCACGGGTCACACCGGATGCAATACGCCACTATGTTCGTGTTGGTTTGTTAAGCCCAACCCGTCATCCCGGCAACGGTTATAAGCTTTTCGACGACGATGATATAAAAAATGTGAAATTTATTCGTCAGGCGAAAGCGCTTGGTTTTACCCTGGGGGATATTCGAGCCATTTTTGTTCATAGCTTTGACGGGCGCTCACCCTGCCCGGCGGTGCGGGGCATGATTCAGCAACGTATCAATGAAAACAGAGCCAGGCTCGCTGAATTAAACCGGTTGCAGCAACGCATGGACGACGCCCTGGAGATATGGCGATCAATGCCCGACGGTGAACCAAATGGTGATGCCATTTGTCACTTGATTGAATCGATTAGTTCCGTTGAGTGAATTTAGCGGAATGAACTTGCAGGGTGAAAGGATACCGATATGAAAGTCGAACCTAGCCAGAAAATAGATAACTCCCAAATTTACGTTTGCCCAATGCATTCTGAAGTTGAACAGCAAGGGCCGGGCAGTTGCCCTAAATGCGGTATGACGCTGGAGCCCAAGGCGATTCCCTTGGTTGCTACCAAAACTCAATACACCTGCCCCATGCATCCCGAAATCATCCGGGATCAGCCTGGTGATTGCCCCAAATGTGGTATGGCGCTTGAGACAGTCACAGTAGAAGCAGAAGACGATAACAGTGAGCTGGACGATATGACGCGCCGTTTTAAGGTTGGCGCCATTTTTGCTATTCCTGTTTTGTTGAGTGCCATGGCGGCCGAGTTCTGGCCTGAGGCCATGGCTGAGTTGATTGACCCCAGCCTGCGACAGTGGCTTGAAATGATTGTATCGGCACCAGTGATACTTTGGGCTGGCTGGATATTTTACGTGCGTGCCGTGAAATCGGTGGTTAATCGTAGCCTTAATATGTTTACCCTTATCGGACTGGGCGTCTCCGTTGCTTCGATTTACAGTGTTATCGCTACCGTTTTTCCTGGTATTTTTCCGCCGGAGGTCTTTAATGACGTGGGTGTCGTGCCGGTTTATTTCGAGGCGGCAGCGGTCATCACTGCCTTAATTTTGCTGGGGCAGGTGCTGGAGCTGCGGGCGCGCAGTCAAACCAACGCTGCGATCAAATTATTATTGGGTCTGGCGCCCAAAACTGCGCGTATCGTTCGCGAAGACGGTACTGAAGAAGACATCCCCATGGAGCACGTACAGGTTGGCGATGTGTTGCGCGTGCGCCCCGGTGAAAAAATCCCTGTAGATGGCAACACAATCGACGGCGAAAGCCATGTAGATGAATCCATGGTGACGGGCGAGCCATTGCCTGTTGCGAAAACGGTGGGTGAGCGACTCATCGGTGCCACGGTTAATGGTACGGGTGGATTGTTGATGCGGGCCGAGAAAGTCGGCTCGGACACACTGCTGGCGCAAATTGTCCACATGGTCGCCGACGCCCAACGTTCTCGAGCCCCTATTCAGCGGTTGGTTGATGTCGTTTCCGGTTATTTTGTGCCAGTAGTCATCGTTATTTCGATTATCACTTTTATTGTGTGGACCGCTTGGGGTCCGCAACCTGCCATTGCTTACGCGGTAATTAACGCCGTTGCCGTATTAATTATCGCCTGTCCCTGTGCGCTGGGTCTGGCCACACCGATGTCGATTATGGTTGGCACCGGCAAGGGCGCCATGATGGGTGTGCTGTTTAAAAATGCCGAGGCGTTGGAGGTGTTGAGAAAGATCGACACCCTTGTGGTTGACAAAACCGGCACCCTCACCGAAGGCAAACCAAAATTAGTTTCAGTTATCGCCCACGAAGGGTTTTCAGAAGATGACAACTTGCGACTGGCCGCCAGTTTGGAACGAGCCAGTGAGCACCCGTTGGCAGAGGCGATTGTGCGGGGCGCGCAGGCGCGTGAAATCGAATTGGCTAAGACAGAAAATTTTCAGTCTGTTACCGGTAAAGGGGTCACTGGCAACGTCGGTGGCCACGAAGTCGCATTGGGAAATTTAAAATTACTCAAAAGTCTCGGCATTGATGCTGGCGGTTTGCCACAGCAGGCAGACAGTGGACGTGCCGAAGGTCAAACCGTTATGTTGCTCGCGATTGATGGTAAAGCGGCGGGATTAATCGGCGTTGCTGATCCGATAAAAGAAACCACTCCTGAAGCAATTCGCGACCTTCATGATGAAGGTATTCGAGTGGTCATGCTCACGGGGGACAGCCGGAAAACAGCCGAGGCAGTCGCCGCAAAACTGGATATTGATCAGGTGCAGGCCGAGGTCTTGCCGGAGCAAAAAGCCGAAATAGTCAAACAGCTTCAGGCCGAAGGACGTATTGTTGCCATGGCTGGTGATGGCGTCAACGATGCGCCTGCGTTAGCCCAGGCGCATGTTGGTATTGCCATGGGCACCGGCACGGATGTCGCCATGGAAAGTGCCGGCGTCACGCTGGTGAAAGGTGACTTGCGCGGCATCGTCCGCGCGCGTCGTCTTAGCCGCGCGACAATGCGTAATATCCGTCAAAATCTTTTCTTTGCGTTTATCTATAACGCGGCTGGCGTGCCGATAGCGGCGGGTGTTTTGTATCCTGTTTTTGGCATATTGCTTTCACCGATTATCGCAGCCGCAGCGATGAGTTTTAGTTCAGTATCGGTGATAACAAATGCACTGAGATTAAGACGAGTAAAAGTATAGAAATAATTATGGGTAGAAATTGTTGATTAAGTCATTGACCTGAGTGTTGCACCTAGGACTTATACTTTGGGTAAGTAAGAGCATTAACTAAACTGTTTTAGTGAAATAATTTTCAATTAAATTATAAAGGAGAGTGAACATGAAATCTGATCCTGTTTGTGGCATGGACGTACCTGAGGATGGTAAATTTCGTCAAGACTACGCCGGCCAGCGTTACTACTTTTGCAGTGATAGTTGCTTGAGTAAATTTAACGCTGATCCCGTGCAATATAAAAGTGCAGGGTCGGCGTTGGATTCTGACACAGCCATATATACCTGTCCTATGCACCCAGAGGTTAAGCAACAAGGTCCAGGGCGTTGTCCTAAGTGCGGCATGTTTTTAGAGCCTGAAAAATAGGTTTTTAATGCAGTCAACAAATCAACTATCGTAATCTTTGATTACAAAAGTATTGATAGAACAAAGTATTGATAGAAAGAGTCCGGGTCGGGTGTTTGATCCAAGGCTGAATATATCCCGATAAAATCTAAACGAATTAAGGAAATATGAAATGCACAGTCTCGACGGGTATGCTTACGGAATGTGGATCGTGGCAGCATTTAATATTGGTATTTTTCTTTTTTTTATTCTCAGTTTTCTCAAACCCAGAGGCGGCCAGGAGTGGCGAAACATGGGTGTGGTTACGGCCTTTCTTGTGGCGCTTTTCGCTGAGATGTACGGTTTTCCCCTGACGATTTATCTGTTGTCCGGCTGGTTGGGTGATGCCTATCCGGTACTGCAGCCGTTTAGCCATAAATACGGCCATCTCTGGGTGGTGGTATTTGGCGGTTCTACGTTTGCCTGGGCTGTGGTCATGGGTTTAAGTTTGTTTTTTATGATTTTAGGTTACGTGTTGTTATCAAAAGGCTGGACACAAATTTACGGCGCACGCGGCGGCATGGTCACCGACGGTATTTACGCTTACGCCCGTCACCCTCAATACACTGGCTTGTTGCTCGTTATTGTCGGTTTTCTGATTCAATGGCCAACTTTTCTCACGGTCGTGATGGCACCAGTGATGGTGTATGCCTATGTGCATTTGTCACGAGTAGAAGAACGTCGCGCTAAAGCCGAATATGGTGAAGCCTACGATGATTACGCGCGTGACACGCCCGCATTTGTGCCGCCGTTTAACCAGTGGAAGGCGTTTTTAACCGTAGACGTTGGCGAACGAAAATAGGAGCCACCTAATGGGCAAAAAATGCGTATGTCAGGAGATACAACGGCATTTTCTTGAAGTTGCCTTCAATCGGCTTAAGTTAAAGAGCGAACAGCGACAATTGCTGCTTTCATCATTTCGCGAAACTCGAGTAACGATCCCCGTGTGCCTGCACCAGGATGGCGATAATGTATTGCAGACGTTTCAGGGTTATCGCGTACAGCATAATCATTCACGTGGGCCGTTTAAGGGCGGCATGCGTTTTCACCCGGATGTAAATATGGGCGAGGTCAGGGCGCTGGCACAACTGATGACCTGGAAAACCGCATTAGTTGACATTCCCTTTGGTGGTGCAAAAGGCGGCGTTACCGTTGACCCCAAACAGTTAAGCGAATCCGAGCTTGAGGAATTGTCTAAACGTTTTTGTCAGAAAATGGCGCCCATTATTGGTGTGCATGAGGATATTCCTGCGCCTGATATTGGAACAAACCCCCAGGTAATGGCGTGGATGCTGGATGAATATAGCAAAACTAACGGTTATAGAACGGGAGTTGTTACTGGAAAGCCGATGGAGCTTGGGGGTTGCGCCGGGCGCCTAGAGGCCACCGGCCACGGTGTTGCTTTTCTTGCTGACAAAGCGGCAACGAAAATGTCTCTGGTTCCTGAAAAAACCCGGGTTGTCATTCAGGGTTTTGGTAATGTTGGTTCTCATGCCGCCATTGCGCTGTCGAATAAAGGTTACAAAATTATTTCCATTTCCGGCTCACGCGGCGGTGTTTTTTCTGATAAGGGTATTGATATCGGTCTCGCCCTCGCCCTGGCGCATGTACACGAAACCGGTGCTTTGATGGGTTTGTCTGGCACGACGGCGGTTACAAATGATGAATTATTAGCGCTGCCTTGTGACATTATCGTCGCTGCGGCGTTGGAAGCAACGATCACCTGCGACAATGACGATGCCATACAGGCAAGATTAATTATTGAAGCGGCGAACATGCCAGTGACTCACCGGGCGGATGCTCGGTTACGTAAACGTGGTGTGATTATCGTGCCAGATTTGCTGGCGAATGCAGGTGGCGTACTGGCATCGTATTACGAATGGGTGCAGAATCTTCAGCAATTTCCCTGGGAACGGGAGACCGTATTAAATCGTTTGGAAAAACGCCTGAACAAAACATACGATGAGGTTTGCGAATTTGCAGAGCAGCAAAAAATCGATATGCGTGCTGCGGCTTATGAGTTGGCAATTAAACGGGTTGATAAAGCAATTAAATTGAGAGGTTTTTAGTCTCATGAGTGAGGGAGCAGGGAGTTTTTTGATGAGATGTAAGATGAAATGTGGTGGTCGTGGTTTGGTTCTGTTTTTTGCCTGTACGTCGCTGGTGTTTGCACATGGCGGTGATGGTGGTGGCGCAAAACCTCAACAAAGTAGAGCGCCCGCAATGGTTAACATGGCGGACGAGGATCGTGCGCAGGACAAAGAACTGCATGGCAAAGTGATTCACGAAAAATCGGTGAACGCCTACAAATTACGATTGAAAGTAGTAAGCGTAACAGACAGTGTACCTGACGGCGGTAGCCATAATTTATTGGTGAATATTCGGCGCGATGGCCGAACACAATATAAATTGAAGGTGAGCTCAACCGTTGAAGAAGTCAGCGATACAGAAAAATCTAAATCAAAATCAATGATGGAGCTGGGTGATTGGTATCTGGCAGGTTACGACATGAGTCCTGATGGTGAATATTTTATCACGGTTTCTTTTAAATCAGCTGATGGCGAAACACATAGCAGTTCGTTGGTGTATCCGTAGTACATAGGTAGCTGTATATAGTTGGATTTTTTTATGACTTACAAAACAGTGAATAAAACAGAGGTGAGGTGAAATGAATATCTACAAAACAATTTTATTGTCTGTTTCAATTTTTTCGTTGAGTTTGTCGGTATCGGCTGATGAAAATATCGATGCAAAAAAACTGTTTAAACAGAAATGCACTTTGTGCCACGCGATTGACAAAAAGAAGCTTGGCCCGGCAGTTAAGGTGATGAGTAAGGATGCAAAAGTATTACATCAAATAATTTCGAAGGGTAAAAAGTCAATGCCGGCCTATGGCGGTAAACTCAGCGCCGTGCAGATGGATGCGTTGGTAAATTATCTATTAGCCAGTCAATAAACCATCGGGACTGATATGTCGTCAAAACGCGCCGGTTTAAAGTCCAGCAGTACCCCGAATTCACACAGGGAGATCTGGCGCCGCTTTAGTGATGGTAAACCCGAATACCTGGTGTGTCATTATTGGTGGGCGTATCTGTGGCACTGGGGTGTCTGGTTTTTTGACCATCAACCGATTATTAACGCGATTCTTTTTGGTCAGTATAAAACACTTTCCCATCGCGCTTTACATAATTGCATGCAAGACCGGCCAGCGGGAAGGTTGTTACAGCTCACCTGTGCTTATGGCAGCATGACACCGTCATTGGTCGCGGCAATGGATGATGAACTTTATCTGATGGATGTGGCAGAGATTCAGTTAGATGCAACGCAGAAAAAGGTGCCTGAGGCGGATAAAAAACGCTTACTTTCAGCTCAGATGAATGCAGAATCACTTGCTTATGGCAATGATGTGTTTGCGACAGTTTTAATGTTTTTTTTGTTACATGAGCTGCCACCCGATGCGCGTGATCGCAGCATTAATGAAGCGATTCGTGTTTTACGGCCTGGCGGGCGTTTTATCATTACCGAATATGGCGCCAGCCCGAAACGAAACTGGTTATGGCGTTTTCGACCTACGCGTTTGTTGTTGCAATGGTTAGAGCCATTTTTGGAAAGTTTCTGGCAGTTAGACTTGCTTTGCCTGTTGCAAGAACGGGCGAAAACACAGGGCAAAGTGATTAAACAAGTGGATGAGTTTCAGTGTTTTTTCGGGTTTTATCGGGTTTGTATTTTTGAACTGGATTTAGCTGACTCTACCTGAGAAAGAATAAATAAAAAGCGGAGCAATAATGATGAGTAAACAGAAAGAACTAACTTGTCCCATCGTAATACCAAGGCGTTTCTACGACTGTACCTTAAACGAAAAGTTTTTGTATACGTCATTTTTGTTATTGGCCGGCATCGCTTACATCATGGCACTGGCTTATCTTTATACCAGTTATAACGGCATCGATGGCAAGCCGGGATTGTCGGTAGAGGATGTGGCCGAAAATTATTATGGCAATCGCAGTGGTACGCGGCTTGAGTCCGCCATTCGAGGGCCAATGTCCTCATACATTGAAAGTGATCAGCGAAACGTTATCGTACAGTGGTTAAAGTCCGGTGCGCCAAAAGATGTTTACGAAAGCAAGATAAAATCGATCATCAATGAAAAATGCGCCATGTGTCACAGTGCAGAGTCGGGATTGAATTTGCCTGTGTTTACTACTTATGAAGATATAAAAACTGTCGCAGATGTTGATACTGGTGTTTCATTTCACAGCTTAATGAAGGTGTCACATATTCATTTGTTTGGTATCACCTTGGTTGCGCTGGGCATTGGCCTGGTGTTTCGTTTTGCCCTGTTGCCTAACTGGTTTCAGTACACCTTAACGCTGTTGCCTTTTGTTGCTATTTTTATTGATATTGCCGCCTGGTTTCTGACAAAATGGGATCCTGTGTATGCATATACTGTTGTTTTTGCCGGCGCCATTCTCGGCCTATCGTGGGGGCTTCAAATTCTGATTTCGTTGTATCAAATCTGGTTCCTGCGTTGCCGGGTAGAAGAACCCTCTCATAGTGACTCGTTATGATAACTTGGTGCGATTGCTTTTTATGAGTGGGGCCATTTATGAGTGGGGCCATTTATGAGAGAGCTATTTATGACAGAGCTATTTATGACAGAGCTATTTATGACAGAGGGCTACTAATGACAGACAGTTACGACATTCGTTTTCACGGCCGAGGTGGCCAGGGCACTGTCTCAGCAGCGGCATTAACGGCGCTCGCTGCGTTTGAAGATGGTTTTGAATCTCAGGCCTTTCCCAAGTTCGGATCCGAGCGACGCGGCGCGCCGGTGGAAGCTTATGTGCGAATCAGTCGTACCCCAATTCGTGCGCATAATCAGGTTTATAAACCTGACGTTGTGGTTATACAAGATGTGGGTCTGTTACGTTCACAACCGCTGTTAAAGGGGTTAGATCCGAATGGCTTAATTATTTTAAACAGTGAGCAGCCACCCGAGAATATGAGCGAAAATTTCCGCTGGCTTTGCCTTCCAGCCAGTCAAATCAGTGAGCGTCATATCGGCCGACCACTACCAAATACGGTGTTACTGGGTGCGTTGACGGCAGGCACAGATTTTGTGAGTTTGCCCGCGCTGGAGAGGGCGGTGACAAATCATCTCGTTAGCAAAGGTGAAAAAATAGTGAGCGCGAATATTGAAGCGTTGCGTGAAGGTCATCAGTTTGCATCTCAGCTATTTTCACAGCAAGCGCTACTAACACAGGAGCCGGTTTCATGAAAAAATTGCTCGAAGGCTCGCAGGCGGTCGCCGAAGCCGTGCGGCTGTGTCAGCCTCAAGTGGTGGCGGCTTATCCTATCACCCCGCAGACGCACATCATTGAAAAACTCGCGCAGCATGTGGCCAATGGTGAACTCGACGCTGAGTTTATTAACGCCGAAAGCGAATTTGGCGCAGCCTCAATCGTGCTGGGTGCCGTTGCAACTGGCGCGCGGTCTTTTACTGCCACTGCCTCGCAGGGTTTGCTGTTGATGACTGAAGTGCTATACAACATTGCCGGGTTACGTTTGCCGGTGGTAATGGTTTGCGCTAACCGCGCCGTGGGCGCACCAATTAATATTTTTAGTGACCACCAGGACAGCATGGCGGTACGTGATGCCGGCTGGATTCAGCTTTATGTCGAAAGTAATCAAGAAGCGGTCGACACCATGATACAGGCATACAAAATTGCCGAAGCCTGCGAGTTGCCCGTGATGGTCTGCATGGATGGTTTTTTGTTAACGCACACCTTTGAGCCAGTGGAACTGCCCACCCGGCTTACGGTGGATGAATATTTACCCGCGTTTCAATTTGCGCGTGTCCTCGATCCTGAGCGGCCGATGACATTAGGCGGTGCCAGTGAACCCGAAAATTTTCAGGAATATCGCGAAGATCAACACGGCGCGATGGAAAATACGTTAACCGTGATTGAAGCCTTTGACGTGGAATATGAAGAACATTTTGGCCGTAATTGCGGCTCACTGGTGCAGCCTTATCGTCTTGAAGAAGCGACCACGGTAATGGTCGGCATGGGCTCACTAATGGGCGCAATGCGCGATGCAGTGGATGAGTTGCGCTTTGCAGGGCAGGCTGTTGGCGCGTTACGCGTACGTTGTTTTCGGCCTTTTCCTGCTCGGGCACTAACGCAGTGTTTTAAAGGTGTTGAGCGAATTATCGTATTGGAAAAAGCCATTAGCATTGGCGCCGGTGGTATTGTCGCCGCCGAATTACGCGCGGCATTGCAGACAGCGGGAATCACTGTGAAAGTTGAAAGCGTGATCGGCGGACTCGGCGGACGTGACCTGACACCTGAAGTGATTAAAGCCATTTTTGAAGAGTCACCGACGGTGGAGATGAATCGATTTGCGCCGGATCACAATGAGCTAACTCTACACCAAACAGGAGATGCAGGAGACGCAGGAAATGTAGGAAATGTAGGAAATGTAGGAAATGTAGAGAGTTTAGAAACACGCAAAGGAGCACCCCATGGATAGTCGCGACCCTTTTCGACACAATGTACTCACTTCCGGTCACCGTGCCTGTTCCGGTTGTGGTGAAGCAATGGCTGCAAGAATGGTTAGCGACCTGATCGGCCCGGACGCGATTTACATCAATGCCACCGGTTGTTTGCAGGTGTTCAGCACGCATAACCAACAGTCATCCTGGCAGGCACCGTGGATTCATTCGGTATTTGCAAACGCTGCTGCCGTTGCATCCGGCGTTGAAGCAGCGTTACGTGCGCGCGGCAAGGACACGCCCGTTATTGTTCAGGCCGGTGACGGTGGTACGTTTGATATTGGTTTGCAATGTCTCTCCGGTATGATTGAGCGCGGCCACGACATACTTTTTGTGTGTTACGACAACGAAGCCTATATGAACACTGGTGTACAACGATCAAGCTCGACACCTCATGCGGTGCGCACCAGCACGTCGCCACCGGGGCGTTTAAGTCAGGGTAAAACACAATTGAAAAAAGATGTTATTTCAATTATGGCGGCGCATCACATGCCTTATGCCGCGACCGCGACGGTGGCGTTTTTTCCAGACCTTAAAGCCAAGGTAGAAAAAGCAATGACGATTAAAGGCCCGCGTTTTCTTCAGGTATTATCACCTTGTCCTCTAGGCTGGGTACATGATAGTGCGTTGTCTGTTTCTGTTTCCCGCTTAGCGGTTGAAACCGGCTTGTTTCCTTTAGTTGAGCTGGAACACGGTGAACTCACCGGCGTAATGCGTCTGGCCGAACAAAAACCGGTAGAAGAATATCTTCGCCCGCAGGGACGGTTTAAACATTTGTTCGGCAGCAAAGAAGGCACTGTTGAGTTGCATCATTTACAGGCATTGGCCGATGCGCGGATTCGTCGGTACGATTTACTCGGGGCGGATACGCAATGGACAACGGCTACCGCCATGCAGAGTCAACGTCATGGCCGGGGTGGTTACGCGGTTTCCGATTCGCTTCACGAGAGGCCAGGGTCGCAAGGGGCACAAGAGGTGAAAGCTGATGCCTGATCCTAAAACAAAATCAAAAGCAAAAACAAAAACACAAATTAAAAAAAGCGTAAAACCAAAACTGGCAATTAACCCCGGTAGTAGCACTGCCTATCACACCGGTGACTGGCGTACAGAAGAGCCCGTGTATCAAAATAAATGGCCACCCTGTAGTCAGACTTGTCCGGCGTCCGAAGACATTCAGGCATGGCTAGCGTTGGCAGCGCGACAACAGTGGCAGGCAGCGTGGCATAAACTTAGCGAACGTAATCCGTTCCCTGCAACCATGGGGCGAATTTGTTATCACGCCTGCGAATCACCCTGCAATCGAAAACACCTCGATACCGCTGTGAATATTCACGCGATGGAACGTTATCTCGGTGACATGGCCATCGCACACGGTTGGCGGCACAAGCCTGCCTGCGACACACTTTCCGGTGATAAGACGAAGACACAGCGAGTCGCCGTTGTGGGCGCGGGACCGGCGGGGCTTTCCTGCGCTTTTCAATTGTTGCGCCACGGTTATTCGGTGACTATTTTTGATGAACAGTCAGAACCCGGTGGCACTTTGTACAGCGCGATTCCGGATTATCGTTTACCAAAATCAATACTCGCAAAAGAGATAGATGCCATTGTCGCACTCGGCGTTGAGCTGCGGTTAAACACACGCATTGGCCAGGACATCAGCGAAAGTGATTTACGTAATCAGTTTGATGCGATTTTTCTTGCGATTGGTACGCGACAACCGCGTCAGTTTCAGGGCAAAGATAACTCAACACACAGTGTCATGAGCGGCATCGATTTTTTGCAGGCGTTGATGCTGGCAGAAAGTCGTCATGAGAAAATGACGCTGCCAAAAAAAGTTGCCGTGGTTGGTGGTGGTAATACCGCAATCGATGTTGCGCGTTGTGTTCGTCGTTTAGGGTCAGAGGTTACCGTTATTTGCGCTCAGGACCCTCACGGTAATCATCACCACGATCTGGCCACTGAAATGCCCGCCTCAGTGTTGGAAGTGATTGAAGCGGAAGCCGAAGGCGTTCACTTATTGTATCGCGCCGGGGTTCGTCGTCTGGTGCGCAGCGGGGAGCATTTATCCGGTGTCGAAATCGCACACGTGGATCAGGTACATGATCGTCATGGCAACTTTAATCCCAAATATTTTGATGGCACGGAAGAGTTTGTACCCGCTGGCCTGATAATTTTTGCCATCGGTCAGGAAGCCAACTGGGACGGACTGGAAAATCTTTTTCAGGCCAGTGAATCCGACGGTGTCTGGTTGGGTGGTGATGCGGTGAGCAAATCAAAAGTTGCCGCCGCTGCGGTTGGCAGTGGTTATCAGGCGGCGATGTCAATAGTGGCCAGTCTAAAAGGTGAACAGGCGGTTTTTGATCATCTAAAAGCGGTTACCAAAAAAAGCAATAAAATTACATACCGGCAGATGCAATTGTCATATTACCCGACGCGTTCGCGACACGAAGGTGAGATGATAAGCCGTCGACTTGATGGTTTTAAAGAAGTGGTACAAGGCTTAACCGATGACGATGCTTTTAGCGAAGCGCAACGGTGTTTGAGTTGCGGCGTGTGTTTCGAGTGTGACAACTGCTGGCATTTTTGCCCTGATGCAGCAGTAATTAAAAAAACGGGCGGTTATGACATTGATTACGATTACTGTAAGGGCTGTGGAATTTGTGCTAACGAGTGTCCCTGTGGGCATATTGATATGGTCGCAGTGAAGGAATGAGTGGAGTTTGTTTATGGCGTTGTTAGGTATTGTGAACATAATTCCACGCTGGCAGTGTGTTACCGTCATGCTGTTAATTGTGAGTCTGCCGCTTCACGCGGCGGGTAATCAGCCTGGGGAAATATTGACCATGGCGGCTGCGGTGGCTGAAGTGGTCGAGGCGAATCCAAACCTTGCTGCAATTCGCGCCCGGGCCGAAGCCCTGGCGGCTTTACCTGATCAGGTGGGCGCCTTACCTGACCCGCAGTTGTCGCTTAAACTTTTAAATTTACCGACCGACAGCTTTTCATTTGCACAGGAAGGCATGACGCAAACTCAGGTGGGTATCAGTCAAATGTTACCGTTTCCCGGTAAGCTTGGTTTGCGTAAAGATGCCGCACGGGCCATGGCCAGCGCGGCCGGATTTGGCGTCGCCGAGTTACGTTTGAATTTGATTCGTGATGTAAAAGTGGTCTGGTGGAATCTATTTTTTCTTGATCGCGCCTTACATGTAGTGAAAAAAAATCAGAAACTCATGCGCCAGTTTATTGAGGTCGCAGAAAGTAAATACAGCGTCGGTAAAGGTTTACAGCAGGATGTATTACTTGCCCAGTTGGAGTTGTCAAAATTGTTTGACAGCCAGGTTGATCTTGAAGGTAAACGACGTAATGAGGCGATTCGCCTTAGCACATTACTTGATCGTCCTGCGACGCACCATATTATTTTACCCGTAAAGGTTGCAGGCAAATTTCCACTGCCTCGCAGCCAGAAAAGTTTGGTCGAAGCGGCGATTAAATCCCGCCCTATGTTAGCCGCGAGAGAGCAATACTTAGCGGCAGCGCGTTTACGACTGTCGCTGGCGAGAAAAGATTATTATCCGGATTTTACCGCGGGCGCGGCTTATGGCTTGCGTCAGGATGGTCAAAACGGTACGTCACGTGCTGATCTGGTTTCGTTTATGTTTGGTATGAATTTACCAATATACACCGGCACAAAACAGGATCGTTTGGTCGATCAACGTAACGCCGAGCGATTGGGCCAGCGGTATGTGTTGGCCGATGATCATAATCGGGTTGAGGCCGGCATCGGCAAAGCTCTGTCTGATTTTCGCCGCGGCACTGAGCAGGCGGTGTTATTTAAAACCGGCATCATTCCCCAGGCAGAGCAAACGGTTTCATCCATGCTTGCCGGGTATCAGGTAAACAAAGTTGATTTTTTAAATGTGATGCGTGCGCAGATCACCCTTTACAATTATGAAACACAGTACTGGAATGCTTTCAGCAGGGCGCATCAGGCAATTGCCCGACTGGTTGCGGCAGTGGGTGAGGAGACAATTTATGAGCAGTAATCTGAATTTGGCGGCGATGAGCGCAGCGGTTGGCGTATCGTTGGTGCTTGGCCTCGGCGGCGGATATATACTTTTTGGTGGTAGTGACACTCAGCAAACCGGCCAAAGCAGCGACGCTAAAGTGGTCGAACGTAAACCGCTTTTTTATCGAAACGCCATGAACCCCTCAGTGACGTCACCGACACCCGCGAAAGATGCCATGGGTATGGATTACGTAGCAGTCTATGCTGAGGATGACGCAGACAATAACGCACCCGCAGGCACAGTTAAAGTTGACGCTGCCACCGTGCAAAAAATTGGTGTACGCACTGACTTTGCGGTTGAAGGCCCGTTATCGCGTGTTGTTCGCGCGGTGGGTCGCGTTGATTTTGATGAAACACAATTGGCACGTATTTATCCCAAAATAGACGGCTGGGTTGAGACGTTAAACGTGGATAAAACTGGTGAAAAAGTGAAAAAGGGTGATCCACTGTTAAGCATTTATTCGCCTCAACTGGTTGCCACCCAGGAGGAATATTTGCTGGCCTTAAAAAATCGTAAAACCCTGGCAGACAGTCCCCTGGAAGATATTCGCCGGGGCGCTGAAAGTCTGGTGAAGTCTTCGCGTTTACGTTTAGAACTGCTCGACATGCCAGCTCACCAGATTGAAGCCTTAGAAAAAACGGGTGAAATCAAACGTGCAACGCATATCCATTCGCCATTTAATGGCATCGTGATTAAAAAGGGCGTGCAGGCGGGGCAGTATGTCACACCTAGAACACAGCTTTATCAAATTGCAGATTTGAGCAAGGTCTGGGTTTACGCCGAGGTTTTTGAATTTGAATTACCGTGGATAAATGAAAATGATTCTGCACAAATCACCGTTGAGGGTGTGCCCGGCCGTGAGTTCCACGGCCATATCAGTTACATCTACCCTTACCTCGACCGAAAAACACGCACGGCAAAAGTGCGCCTGGAATTTGAAAACAAAGATGGCAAGTTGCTGCCGGAAATGTTTGCTAATGTCGCCCTGAAAAGCGAGCGCAGCAAACCCGCCGTACTGGTACCCGCACAGGCCGTGGTGCGATCCGGTGTGCGTAAACAGGTGTTTGTGGTGCGCGAAGCTGGCAAGTTTGAACCACGAGAAGTGGTCATTGGTATAACCAGTGACGGTAAAACACAAATTTTATCCGGCGTTGATGCCGGTGAAGAAGTGGTTGTTTCGGCGCAGTTCCTGATTGATTCTGAGTCTTCATTGCGAGAAGCAACCGCGAAAATGATGAAGACAGCGACTGAGGAAGAGAGCGCGACTAATGCTTCAAACGCTTCAAACGCTTCAAACGCGACAGAGAAGCCGATGACAATGGATAATGGTAAAGAGATGGACATGAATAAGGATATGCCAGCGTCAATTTCCCCGTTAATGCCAACTCCAACGTCAACGTCAACGTCAATACCATCAAATGCAAAGAGTGAATAACGATGATTGAGCGCATTATTGAATTCTCAATTCGTAAAAAATTTCTGGTGATGATCGCTACTTTTCTGGTTGTGGTTATTGGCCTGTGGGCGGTAAAGACCACACCGCTTGATGCCATTCCGGATCTTTCTGATGTGCAGGTAATCGTGTTTACCGAATACCCCGGTCAGGCGCCGCAGGTGGTAGAGGATCAGGTCACTTACCCGCTAACCACCGCAATGTTATCGGTGCCGGGGGCCAGTGTGGTGCGTGGCTATTCGTTTTTTGGATACTCGTTTGTGTATATTATTTTTGAAGATGGCACTGATATGTACTGGGCGCGATCGCGGGTATTAGAGTCGTTAAATTATGTCGGCGGTCGCTTGCCCGCAGGCACTAATCCAGCACTTGGCCCGGACGCAACTGGCGTAGGCTGGATTTATGAATATGCCCTGGTCGATAAAACCGGTCGGCATGATCTGTCTCAATTGCGTTCAATTCAGGACTGGTATTTACGTTATCCGTTGCAAACCGTGCCGGGTGTGTCAGAAGTGGCTGCACTGGGTGGTTTTGTTAAACAGTATCAAGTGGTGGTCGATCCGAATGCCCTAATGAATTACAACATTTCACTGACCAAGGTGAAACACGCCATAAAAAATTCCAACAATGATGTCGGCGGCAAGTTAATTGAAATGGCCGAGACAGAATATATGGTGCGCGGCCGAGGATATATCCGTGGCATTGAAGATCTGAATGATATTCCCGTTGGCGCAGATGCCAACGGCACGCCAATTCGCCTTGAAGATGTAGCACACGTTCATGTCGGCCCTGAATTACGACGCGGCCTGGCCGAGCTGGATGGCGAGGGTGAAGTGGTTGGCGGTATTGTGATTATGCGTTTTGGCGAAAATGCTCTCGCGACAATTGAAGGCGTGCGTGCGAAGCTGGCAGAATTAAGTAAAGGTTTGCCCGCAGGCGTTGAGATCGTGCCCACCTATGATCGCGGTGCGCTTATCGAACGTGCGGTTGATAATTTGAGTGAAAAACTCATCGAAGAATTTTTAGTTGTCAGCCTGGTTTGTATTATTTTTTTATTACATGCCCGCTCGGCACTGGTGGCAATTGTGGCATTGCCGATTGGCATTTTGCTGGCGTTTATTGCGATGCGCTGGCAAGGACTTAATGCCAACATCATGTCGCTTGGCGGTATTGCCATTACTATTGGCGCCATGGTGGATGGCGCAATCGTGATGATTGAAAACGCACATAAACATCTTGAGCAAGCGGGTAATAAAAAAGGCGGCGAACTCACTACCCGTGAGCGCTGGGCGGCAACCACCGCTGCGGCGATTGAGGTAGGCCCGGCGCTGTTCTTTTCATTATTAATTATCACGGTTTCTTATCTGGCGATTTTCTCATTGCAGGGTCAGGAAGGACGTTTGTTTTCACCGTTGGCGTTTACCAGTACGTATTCCATGGCCGCCGCAGCGCTGATAGCAGTGACATTAGTGCCGTTGTTAATGGGCTGGTTTATTCGCGGAAAGATTATGCCAGAGGCGAAAAATCCGGTTAACCGTTTGCTGCATTTTTTACACACACCGGCATTGAAGCTGGCCATGGGCTGGCGTAACGTGACGTTGATTAGCGCCGTGATACTTTTGGTGGTGACCTGGTACCCGTTATCAAAACTCGGTAGCGAATTTATGCCGCCGCTGGATGAAGGTGATGTGCTTTACATGCCCACCACTTTTCCGGGTATCTCTATCACCAAGGCTAAAGAATTGTTGCAACAAACGGATAAAATTCTCAAAGAGTTTCCCGAAGTTGAAACCGTGTTTGGCAAAGTTGGCCGCTCTGAAAGTGCAACTGACCCGGCGTCATTGTCAATGATGGAAACCATCGCCAGATTAAAACCCCGTGAAGCGTGGCCTGATCCTGATAAAAAAATGCAAACCCTGATATCTGAAATGGACAAGGCGATTCGTTTCCCCGGCTTGGCAAACGCCTGGACTATGCCGATTAAAACCCGTATTGATATGTTATCCACGGGTATTAAAACACCCATCGGCATTAAAGTGAGTGGGCCAAGTTTGACTGAGCTGGCGAAAATTGCAGAAGAGATTGAACGCGCCATGAAAACCATTCCCGATACCTTGTCGGCCTTTGCTGATCGCGCAGTGGGGGGATATTTTATTGATTTTGATATTGACAGAAAAAAAGCCGCACGTTACGGCCTGACGGTAGGTGATGTGCAAAATACGATTTCTGCTGCAGTAGGCGGCATGAATGTCACGTATACGGTTGAAGGACTGGAACGTTATCCAGTCAATTTACGTTATCCCCGTGAGATGCGTGATTCACCGGAAAGTCTTGAGCGAATATTAATACCCACGCCATCGGGCGCACAGATTCCATTAACCCAGGTCGCCACGATTATTGAGCGACGCGGTGCGCCCGTCATAAAAAGCGAAAATGCAACGCCCAATGCCTGGCTTTATGTTGACATCAAAGGCTCAGACATTGGCGGCTATGTCGCGCTGGCTAAAAAAGTCTTAGCGGATCAGGTGGAAATTCCGCCGGGTTACACCGTTACCTGGTCGGGCCAGTTTGAGTACATGGAACGCGCCGCCAAGCGACTTCAAATTGTTGTTCCTTCGACACTATTGCTCATTTTTCTTTTGCTTTATTTTAATTTTGGCAATATTAGCGCGCCGTTGGTGGTCTTGCTCTCGGTGCCGTTTGCTCTGGTCGGCGGCATCTGGTTGATCTACTGGTATGGCTTTAATATGTCGGTGGCGGTCGCCGTCGGGTTTATTGCACTGGCGGGTGTGGCTGCCGAAATTGGCGTGCTAGTGCTGACGTTCATTGATCAGGAAGTGGCACGTCGCCGACAGGAAAAAGGCGCCAAAGAACGCAACCGTTTTGCGATATTAACGCCGGTAGAAATTATGGAAGGTGTACGTGTTGGTACCTCTGAGCGGGTTCGCCCGATTGCAATGACCGCGATTGCGGTTATCGCTGGTCTGTTGCCAATTATGTTTGGCACCGGCACAGGATCAGAAGTTATGCAACGGATTGCAGCCCCTATGGTGGGCGGCATGGTGACCACTACCTTGTTATCCCTGGTGGTATTGCCAGTGGTTTATGGCTGGGTGTTGCAGTTTAAAGAGAAAAGGGCGCATGCACATGACAATATTGAAGATTAATTTAACCGCTAATTTAAAAGGCTATTTGAAAAACAAAGTTTATTCTAAAACTTATGTTGAAAACAATAATCATATTAATTGGTAACCAGAGGACTGAACCATGAATTACAGAAAAGTCACCGCAATATTTCGTTTAGAGATGCTGGATAAAGTCGAACATAAATTACAGGAGCTTGGCGTTAAGGGTATGTCGGTTTCCAAAGTAAAAGGTTATGGTGAATATGCTGATTTTTACAGCAAAGATTGGCTAACAAGCCATGCACGTGTTGAACTTTTTACGGCAGTAAGTGAAGCCGAAATTATTGCGCAGGCAATTATGGATGCCGCCTGCCTTGACATGGAAGGTGATGGTATTGTTGCTATATTGCCGGTTGAGAAACTGTATCGTATTCGTACAAAGAGAGAAATCAGCAAAGATGAATAGTTTCCCGACAAAACTGCGGCGCATAAGCCCATCAGCTAGCGTGTATGGTGGAGAGCACAGGTGAAGCTGTTTTCCACTAAGCGCCGGGTAATTGCGCTTCACACGCTAGTTGGTGCGTTAATCGGTGTGATTGTTTTACACCCGGTGACTAAGGTTGTGTACTGGTATGAATTCGGGCACGAACTTGAGGCACAGGGCCACAATTTCACGAGTTTTTTGTTAAGTCGTCTGGAGTCTGCTTTCTTGCTAGAAATGATTCCGATGAGTCTGATCTTCGCTTTTATTGGCGGCAGTATTGGCTTGGCATTTGCGATTTATCACTTAGCGATTGTTAAACAACAAAACACCCTCTATTACCTTGAAAAGCAGTTGACTGAAGATATACCCGCGTTGATTAAAAGTGGTGAAGGTGAACATTTGGAGTTTAAGTCATCAGTGCGCTGGGATTTTCGGCAGGAAAAAGTCAATAAAACGCTGGAAATTGTTATCGCAAAAACCTTTGTGGGTTTTATGAATCACCTCGGTGGCAGCCTGTTAATTGGTGTTGATGATGGCGGCATGATTGTGGGGCTTGAACATGATTATAAAACCTTAAAGACTAAAGGCAGAGATGGTTTTTCACTTTTTATTACAGACTTGGTAATCAATCGAATTGGTGCTGATATGAGCGCCTTTATTCATTGCCTGTTTTATGAAATTGAAGGCAAAGATGTTTGTCGGGTGATTATTGATGCGGTTGACGAACCGGTTTATCTCAAAGACGGTAATACCTCTAAATTTCTTTTGCGTACCGGTAATGGCACGCGTGAACTTGATGCGAAAGAAGCGATGGCACATGTGTCGCGGCACTGATGACATTTAGTTTCAATGTTGATATAAGGAGCAAATTATGGAATGGTTATTTGCAAATCTGTTAATACTTTTTCTGATTGCTTGTTGTGTGTTTATGATGTTTTTTATGCACAAGGGTGGCCACAAAAAGTCCGATGACGATAAACATGAACATTAAGGTCAGCGTATCTCATCACCCTTAATAACGTAATGGAGCGGTTAAATGACTGAAGAAAAACCGATAGAAATTGGCGGTGCCGGGCCGGCTGGATTAGCAGCGGCAATTACACTGGCACGAGCAGGCCGTAAAGTAATCGTATATGAAGCTCAAAAAGAAGTAGGGCATCGTTTTGGTCGTGATTTTCAGGGGTTGGAAAACTGGTCGACAGAAGAAGATGTTTTAACCGAGTTTAAAAACCTGGGCCTTACCACTGATTTTGTGGCGAAGCCATCGCGAGACGGCACCATATTTGACCCCAGTGGCACGGCGTTTAAGGTGAAAAGTGATGAGGTTCTTTTTTATCTCATTGAACGCGGCCCGGGCCCTGGCACGCTTGACACTGCGTTGCTGAAACAGGCACAGTCATTAGGTGTTGAAGTACGCTTTAATAGTCGTTTACGTGAAATGCAGAGCCCGGGCATTCTTGCCGCAGGGCCACGTGCTGCCGATGCCATTGCCGTTGGTTATCATTTTGAAACCGACATGGAAGATGGCTATTGGGCAATTTGTGACAATGAGCTTGCGCCCGAGGGGTATGCCTATTTGTTAATAATGAATGGTAGAGGCACCGTGAAAACTTGTATGTTTTCTGATTTTAGAAATGAAAAAATTTATTTAGAAAGAACCCTCGCGGCGTTTGAGCGCCTGGTCGGTTTAAAAATGAAAAACCCTCAGGCTCATGGTGGCACAGGCAATTTTCGAATTCCCGATAGTGCTTATAGTGGCCTACATCCCTTAGTGGGTGAGCAAGCGGGTTTTCAGGATACCTTGTGGGGATTTGGCATGCGTCTCGCCATTTCGTCTGGTGTTTTAGCGGCGCAAAGTATTTTAAACGATGAAGATTATGACAAGCTCTGGCAACAGGCATTAAAACCGCAGATGCAAACATCCGTGGTAAATCGTGCGTTATACAGTTTAGTCAGTAATAGAAGTTTTACCTGGTTTTTAGGCAGACTGGTATCGAGAAAAAGCGTGCGCAATTCTCTTCGCTGGCAATACCGGTCTAATTGGCTTAAACGTTTATTAATGCCGTGGGCCAACAATCGATATGAAAGCAAACGTAAAGATGTTACCTGCAATCACAGTGATTGCCATTGCATATGGTGCCGTGGTGAGTGTTGTGAGCATTAGCTGTTTACATTAGACGTAGAAGGTCATCGAAAAGGCATTATCAAGGAGCAAAAATGAAAATCGGCGTGGTATTGAGTTCTGGTGGTGGCCGCGGGGTATATGCCCACACGGGTTTTTTATTCGCGCTGGAAAAACTCGGTATTGAAGTCGCGGCTGTTACCGGTTGTAGTGCAGGTGCATTAGCGGGTGGCGTTTTCGCCAGCGGCACGGATTTGCGAGACTGGTCAAAAGCCATTGCTGAAGTAAAATCACAGCAATTCTGGACGCCAGATTCCTGGGCTAAATTTTTCTGGGAAATGGTGGTTAACAAAGGTAAAGGTTATACTGGGTTATCAGACAACAAATCGGCCATCAATTTTATCGGCAGCAATTTATCGGTGCAGACGTTTGAAGAATGCCCCATTCCATTTTACAGTCTCGCGGCAAATTTAACCCAGGGTTCAAAAACATTATTTTCGAGCGGTGACCTTGCGCCGCGCATTATGGCCAGCGCTGCGATGCCGGCATTGTATCGCCCAGTTGAAGTTGACGGCGATTTATTTTGCGATGGCGCAACCATTGAATTATCTTCAACGGAAGCGATTTGCTGCCGGCACAATCTTGATGCGCTCATTGTGCATCACACCGCGACGAATAGAGAAGGCCCGGAGGGTTTAGACACTGCGTTAAATAACGCCTGGACACTGGCTGAAATTTTAAATTTATTATTATATCGAAATCGCCCCTGGTATTTGGGAAATCAACCGATAGATTATCACCACTGTCGTTGCGGCTGCGGCGTGCCGGTGATTGTTGTGGAGCCGACCCTGCCTGAGCTTGAATGGCCGTTAAGTAAAGGCGGTGTCGATGTGCAGCAAGCCGCAGAGGAACAGGCTGAAAAATTACTTGCACCTTATATCGATCTTTTGAGAAACGATCCGGAAAAACTCAGTGCACTGGCAATTAAATATCAGTCACAAGAAGAAAATGCATTAAAAGGGCATCATGTTGAAAAGAAATAGAACGTTATTATCGTTAGCTGCAGGCAGTTTAATTCTTAGTGGCTGCGATGTACCCGACCGCGAAGAAGTGCGTAAACGTCAGCATTTACCAGCCGCTGATTTCGTCGCTAATCCAGAAAATGGTAAGACGCTTTTTCAACAGCACTGTGCGAGTTGTCATGGTGTAACGATACGAGGAACGGATCAGGGGCCGCCATTAATACACCATACCTATCGCCCTCAACATCATGCCGATCAGACATTTCACTGGGCGGTGAAAGGCGGCGTAAAACAGCATCACTGGCATTTTGGTAATATGCCGGCACAGCGTCATGTGTCACCTGAAATGGCCGGAGACATTATTGCTTATGTGAGGCGCGAACAACGTAAGGCGGGGATTCGTTAAATGAATGAAGTAAATCTGGCATCGGATCAATATGTCTGGTTGTTATGGTCGAGTGCTTTTCTGGTTCCGTGGGCACTCGTTTACTGGCGTTTTCCAGCCCAGCGTCGGGCGATGTTATGGGCGAGTATTTTTACCATGCCGTTTGGTTTAACCGAACCGATTTTTGTGCCTGAATACTGGATGCCACCAAGCCTGTTTGATCTGGCAGAAAACACCGGCTTTGATATCGAAAGTTTAATTTTCTGTTTTGGTATTGGCGGCATTGGCTCGGTTTTTTATAACCTGTTAAGCAAAAAAATCCCGCAGCCTTTAGCCCACTGCGCGCGTCATGATTCATTACACCGTTATCATTATCTCGCGCTATCTTCACCGTTTTTGGTTTTTCTTGCGCTGTTCTTTTTTCCGTGGAACCCGATTTATCCGTCAATCATCGCGATGTTTGTCGGTGCCTGGGCAACAGTACATTGCCGCCCGGATTTAAAAACAAAAACCTGGATTGGCGGTTTGTTATTTCTCGGTTATTACGCGATATTTTTAGCCGGTTTGGAGTGGAGCGCACCGGGTTATATCGATCGCATATGGAATATGGATGTACTAACAGGTATTACCGTCGCCTTTATGCCAATTGAAGAGTTACTGTTTGCTATCGGTTTTGGTATGTACTGGTCAGGGGTCTATGAGCATTTTACCTGGCGGAAATTAGGCGATAAGACAAAATAAATAATGATAGAAATATGTGTTGGAAATTCGCCTATTATGTAATAAAGAGGCTAACAAAATCACCGGAATGCGTTGATCAAGTTATGATTGTTTGTGCCGAGTTAAATTTAATCAGATCTAATCAGATCTAATCAGAGCATTCCGGGTTAAATCCGAGGTGACATCATGTTTATCAGTTGGCGAAAAATAACAGGCGTATTGATTTTTTTTATCACGCTAAATGAAGTGGTAATGGCGCAACCACCTGATGGCCGCACGATTGTGTCGGAAATTGAAAAACGTCTTTGGGGTAATACCAGTCAGGGCGGATATGAAATGACAATTGCCACGCCCTACTGGAAGCGCACGCTCAAGCTTAACGTATTTATGCAGCGGCCTGACAAAAGTTTTGTTCGTATTCTTTCGCCCGCTAAAGAAGCCGGTGTGGGGTCGTTGAGAATCAAAGATGAAATGTGGAACTACCTGCCTAAAGTAGAACGCACCGTTAAAGTACCGCCTTCAATGATGTTACAAGCGTGGATGGGCTCAGATTTCACCAACGATGACCTGGTGAAAGAAAGCAGTATGATTAACGACTATACCCATTCGCTACTCGACGAGGAAACGCGTAACGGTGAAGTCATTTATCGTGTCAAATCAATTCCAAAACCGGAAGCCCCGGTGGTTTGGGGTAAGTTAATATACGAGGTTCGCAAAGCTGATCTTATGCCATTAAGTTTTAATTATTATGACGAGCGAGGGCGCTTAATTAAGGCACTGACATTCTCCGACGTACGTGAAATGGGTGGCCGCCAGATACCTACTCGTTGGGAAATGCGCTCAACCGCGAAACCGGAAAATTCCACGGTGATTAAACTGAATAACATTACCTTTGACATACCGATTTCAAAAAAGGTGTTTACGCTAAGAAATTTACGTGGCCGATGAAAATGGTCAGTCAGTTGTCAGGTGCCAGTTAAGAGTTAAGAGTTAAGAGTTAAGAGTTAAAAGTTATAGAGGAAGTTTATCGGCCAAGGGGGAAACAACATGCCTATCGTTGAGATAAAACAAATTTCAAAACGTTACCAGCAAGAGAGCCTTTTTGTTGATGCCCTGTCGGGTATTGATCTTGAAATCAACAAGGGTGAATTTACCGCACTCATTGGTCCTTCCGGCTCAGGAAAAACTACCTTACTCAATTTAATCGGCGCGCTCGATTCACCGACCAAGGGAAATATTCTGGTTGATGGTGAAGAAATCGGAAAATTCTCAAAACCTCAATTATCACGATTACGTTTAAAAAAGCTCGGCTTTATTTTTCAGGAATACAATCTTATTCCCGTTCTCAGTGCGCTGGAAAATGTTGAATATGTCATGTTACTGCAAGACGTCGATGACGCAGAGCGGCAAACACGCGCAATGGATATGTTACGTGAAGTCGGTCTAAAAGGCCTGGAGCATCGTCGCCCGGCACAGTTATCAGGTGGGCAGCAACAGCGAGTGGCAGTTGCACGGGCGATAGTCTCGGAGCCGATTATCGTACTCGCCGACGAGCCAACCGCAAATCTTGATTCCGCAACCGGTGCGGCTTTGCTAGACCTGATGCGAAACCTTAACGAAACTCATGGCACGACGTTTATCTTTTCAAGCCACGACCCGATGGTGATCGAACGTGCGCGTCGCGTTGTGCGCCTTAAAGATGGGCAAATTGTATCAGACAGTGAAGCGCAGGCCGCGTCATGAAACTACTTAAACTGGCCTGGCATAATGTGATGCGCAACAGACGACGATCTGCTAACACAATTAGTGCGATAGCCATCGGGCTTGCGGCGTTGATTTTTGTTTGGGGTTTCATTGACGGCATAAACGAACAGACAATAGAAAACAATACCACCTATTTAACCGGGCACTTAAAAATTCATAAAAAGGGTTTTCATGATGATGAGGCGCTGTATCTTGCTATGCCCAACGATACTGAGCTGCAAACTAAAATCAGCGAGCTGGAACATGTGGTCGCGATCACGCCGCGCATAGAAGATAAAGCACTGTTAAGCGGTGACAAGGAAGCGCGCGGCGTAAAAGTCATTGGTATTGATCCGGCGCAGGAGCCCAACGTTACCACTATTGCAAAATCAATTGTTTCCGGCCGATATCTATTGCCCGACGATGAAAATACCATTTTGCTGGGGGACAATCTTGCGGAAAGAGCAGGAATCAAGGTCGGAGACCGGGCCGTGCTTATTTCTCAGGCGAGGGACGGTTCACTCGCAGCTGATCGTTATCGTGTGGTTGGTTTGTATAACAGTGGTATTGATATGATCGACTCTGTTCATGTTTTTATTCCCTTGGCCGCAGCTCAGGAATTTTATTCATTGTGGGGGCAGATAACCGAGTGGGCCGCGCGTATTGATAATCGGAAATTTGCTGAGCACTTAGCGACGACATTAGAAGCTGATCTTGAGGCAAACTCAGACTTTAAATACGAAGTGCTTACCTGGAAAGAACTGTTACCGAATATTGTGCAGATGGTGCGGTTTCACGAAGTGATGACCTACATTATCATTTTTGTTGTCATCATTGTTGTTGCGGTTGGTGTGGCAAATACGATATTAATGGCTGTTATGGAGCGCACCCGAGAGTTCGGTATTATGTTGGCGCTGGGTACAAGTCAGGCGCAGATTATTCAGGTTGTGTTGCTTGAGTCATTGTTACTGGGGTTAATTGGTATTGTTATCGGTGCTGTTTTAGGCCTCGGGATTACCGCGTATTTCGGTGTTGTCGGTATTGACTTAACGGCGTATACGCTGGCAATGGAAACCATGCCTGGGTTATCTGGCAGTGTTTATCCGATGATTCGCTGGGATCACGTGTCGGTGGTTGCGCTTGTGACGGTTTTGATGAGTATTCTACCCGCGTTTTACCCAGCGTGGCGGGTATCACGTCTGCAACCGGTTGAGGCTATTCGCGGTACGCTAAGCCAGACAAAACGCCAGACAAAACGCCAGACAAAACGTCAGAAAAATCGTCACGCAAAACATCAGGATAAGCACCTGGAAACAGACAATGTGGCGAATGGAATAAAAACCGCCATTGAGAAAACTGATAAAAAAGCGACTCACTTAAAACAATTTCCGTTTTTTCGTATCGCGCTACGAAGTATTTTTCGAAATCCGCAACGCTCTATTCTGACCGCAGGGGCGACCGCATTTGGTTTGGGGGCATTTTTGTTTTTATATGCCTTTACCGACGGCTTTTTTGAACAGATGATTGATAACTCCATCGATTTTTCAACCTCCCACGTTCAAATCGAACCTAAAGGCTATCGCGATGAACTTTCTCCCGCATTGTATTTGTCGCAGGTCGATACCTTACTCACTAAAGCAAAACAAAATCCTGCGGTCATAGCGGCTGCACCGCGCATTCAGGTTGAAGCCATGATCAGCAGTCCAACGCAAACTGAACCACTGATATTCACCGGTGTAAATCCTGAGCTGGATCCAGCGGTAAGTCGGATAAGTCAGGTAGTTAAAAAGGGCGAGTACCTTAAACAAAACGCTGAAATGGATATTTTACTTGGGGAAAAGTTAGTCGACGAGCTTGACATAAAACTCGGTGAAAAAATTGTGGTTACAGTGCAGTTAGCGGATGGCAGTTTAGGCTCCGCCGCATATCGACTAGTGGGTATTTATAAAACAGATAACGCCATTTTTGACCGCACACTGGGATTTGTTGGTTTGCAGCAGGCACAGCAATTACTTGCCATGCAAAACAGGGTGTCCACTATTGCTTTGCGGCTGAATGATCGAGAACTGTCGTCACAAACTGCTGATGAGTTAAATATCACGTTGTCCGGTTTCTCATCCAAATCTGAAAATGGGGCGAATATTCAATATCAGGCGCAATCCTGGGAAACTATTATGCCAGTCCTGGTGCAGATGATTGACATTACGCGGCTGATGTTTCTTGTTGTTTTGATTATCGTCTTTTTTGTGGTTGCAATCGGCGTAATGAATACCTTGTTTATGTCAGTGCTGGAGCGCACACGGGAGTTTGGTGTGATGCTGGCGGTTGGTACCGAGCCACGTTTTGTTATTCGTATGGTGGTGTACGAGTCGATTATTCTCGGTGCGATGGGTATCTTTTTTGGCATATTGATAGGTATTTTATTAACGCTTTATTACAGTGATGGGATGGATTTATCTGGTTTTACCGGTGCAACAGACAGTATTCCGGGCTTAACTGACATTGTTTATCCCGTACTCATGTTTAACCATCTCTGGTTGCCAACATTGCTGTTATTTATTACTGGTATTGTTGCGGCATTTTATCCGGCATCACGTGCAGCGAAACTGGATCCGGTTGATGCCATACGCCATGTTTAAATGTATTTTATTTACGATATGCCTGCTTGTTTTTCTGTCATTGAAAACCACAATGGCAGCAGAAATTGCGCTTAGTGGTTACCTGAAAAAATATTTTATCGTATCAAAAACGTCGGCCTTTTTTCCACCTGAAAAATCTTATCTGCTTGATTTTAACCGCTTTCGTTTTCAGTTTGATGGCACTGTGAGTGATTCTGTTTCGTTTAATGTACAGTATGATAACGAAATTTTGCTCGGTGATTATCTTCAGACGAATGAATTTATCTTTGGTTTCGAAAACAGGCAACCTGATACGCGTTTTGATTTACAACAAAACTATCTCGATAATAAGGCCATATTCGGCAGGCATCGGGTTTATCGCGCCTACGTTGATATCGCCTTGCCTCAAATTGATTTGCGCGTCGGTCGACAGCGAATCGCCTGGGGCACGGCAATGATGTGGAATCCGATGGACATCCTAAACCCGTTTGATCCGATTCAATTAGAGCGACAGGAGCGTGAAGGCATTGATGCGGCATTACTCGATTGGAATTTAGGGGATTTGTCCCGTCTCAGTCTGGTTTACGCCAGTCAGCTAAGTGGTGACAGTGGTGCAGCTCGCTGGCGCACCAATGTGAATGAGTTTGATTTTTCATTAATGGCAGGCCAGTTTCGCGGTGATACAATCGGTGGATTTGATTTTGCTGGTCAGATACTCAACATGGGCATCCGTGGTGAAGTCACTCGAACTGAATCTGTGAATTATGGCGTGTTTACTCGCGCAGTGGTTGGCGCTGATTATACGTTTGCTAATACCCTGTCATTTAATGTTGAGTTATATTTTAACGGTGAGGGGAAAGCCGATGTGCTTGAATATCAGTTTGCGCGCTTATTTTCCGGAGAGATACAAAGCCTTGCCCGACGTTATGCTGGGCTTTATATGAGTTATGAGTTTACCCCGTTGTTAACCTGGAACAGTTTTTTAATTGCCAACCTTGATGACGGCAGTATTTTTTCATCACCGAATCTTGTGTATTCAGTTTCCGATAATGCGGAACTTGCTGTCGGTTTGCAGTCTTTTACCGGGGACGAAGGCGGGGAGTTTAGTGGTTTTAATAATGTTTATTACATTCAATTTCAATTGTTTTATTAAGTTCTATCACGGAAGCTGATAGGCTATAATAGTTTTGTATTGTTAGTAAAAGAAGATCGGTAATAACCTACACCTACCAACCAAAGGGGATACATAATGCCTGAAATAAAACGCCCTGTGCAAACCATTGAGGTAAACTACGTTTGTGATAAATGTGGCTATGGAATGATGCAAAAAGTCGGTGAAATGGATCCTGAAACCGGCGACATTCAACATGAATGCATGATTTGTAGTCATCCGCAAACATTTAAGTGGCGAGCTTACCCACGAATCAATCATATCGGCATGGATGAGTGTGTTGATACCCCCGAAGACGATGGTAATAAATAGGGATTAAGAAACAGGAACCAAGAGCTAGTGTAGTGTCTATGCAGGATAGTCTCTGCGCGCCGGCCCAACATATAGCTGACGTGGGCGACCAATGCGCTGTTTGGGTTCCGCAATCATTTCCATCCATTGTGCAATCCAGCCGACTGTGCGCGCAACAGCAAACATAACGGTAAACATATTTTCTGGAATACCCAGCGCTTTGTAAATTAGGCCTGAATAAAAATCGACGTTAGGGTAGAGTTTACGTTCAATAAAATATTCATCGTTCAATGCAATTTCTTCAAGTGTTATGGCGATTTGAAATAATGGATCGTTTTCCCTGCCTAATTTTGTTAATACTTCATGGCAGGTTTCGCGCACAATACGTGCTCTTGGGTCATGATTTTTATAGACCCGGTGTCCAAAGCCCATCAGTCGAAACGCATCATTTTTATCTTTTGCCCGTGCAATAAACTGGGGAATGCGCCCAACTGTGCCAATCTCGTTCAGCATGGCTAACACGGCTTCGTTTGCGCCGCCATGTGCTGGCCCCCATAACGCGGTGATGCCTGATGCAATACAGGCAAACGGATTCGCCTGCGAGCTACCGGCCAAACGCACAGTCGAGGTGCTGGCATTTTGTTCGTGATCGGCGTGTAATACAAAAATTAAATCTAATGCCTGTTCAGCGATGGGGTCAATTTCGTAACGTTCAGTGGGCACTGAAAACATCATGTGTAATAAATTACCCGCATAACTGAGCGAGTTATCGGGATAAACAAACGGCTCACCGATGCTGTGTTTGTAACAGGCAGCAGCAATGGTGGGCATTTTTGCAATTAGACGATGTGCGGCAATTTCGCGATGCCGGGGATTATGAATATCGGTTGAGTCATGGTAAAACGCGGACAGTGAACCGGCAATGCCAACCATCAGCGCCATCGGATGGGCGTCGTGATAAAACCCCTCGTAAAAACGTTTTAGACTTTCGTTCAGCATACTGTGATGAGTGATAACTCTGGTAAATTCTGCGTTTTCATCGGCCGTTGGTAATTCACCGTGCATCAGTAAATACGCCACTTCAAGAAAATTGCTACGCTGGGCAAGTTGATCAATCGGATACCCCCGATACAGCAGTTCGCCTATTTCACCGTCAATAAAAGTGATTGCACTTTGGCAGCTTGCGGTAGACAAAAAACCCGCGTCGAACGTAAAATAATCAAGCTCTTTATATAGGCGGCTAATGTCAAACACCGCTGGCCCGTGTGTGCCTTGCTGGACTTCCAGCTCGATGCTTTTTCCTGTCGCTGAGTCTGTTATCGTGACGGTTCTGCTCATTATTACTTTCTCCAAATTTATTGTCTGGTTGTCGGAAAAGTTATGGAAAATACCTGGTCTGTTTACCATGAGTCCGCGTTTATATAGCGCCAGACGCTCAGTTTTGTGTATTACTGAGTAGTTTAAATTATTCGATATTTTTACGCACAGCCGCAGCCGAGGCGGATAAAGCGTCTGATTCCGCTTGTGTAAGTGGTAGCTCCATCACACGCTTGACGCCGTTATTCGCGAGAATCACGGGCACCCCCATGGCGACATTATTTTCACCATACTCACCGTCTAAAATTGCAACGCAGGGCAAAATGCGCTGACGGTTTCGGACAATTGCTTCCACCATCAGCGCAATACTTGCAGCCGGGGAATCATAAGCGCTGCTGGTTTGTTTTAAGGCGAGTATTTCAGCGCCGCCTTTGCGTGTGTGGTCAACCAGTTGTTCGATGGTATTTTCATCAAGAAACTGGTCAATGGGTATGCCGTTTATGCAGGCATAACGGGTGAGGGGTACCATGGCATCACCGTGCCCACCAATCACCAGAGTGTTAATGTCCTGTACTGAAAACCCGGTTTCAAGCGCAATAAAACTCGCCATTCTTGCGCTGTCTAACACGCCTGAAAGCCCTAAAACTCTTTCCCGAGGCCAGCCTGTCCATTGCCATGCAAAATAGGTTAATACATCAACCGGATTTGTCACGAGTAGTAATATGGCGTCTGGCGCGTATTTGAGTACGTCATCGATTACACCTCGCAACACGGCTAAGTTGGCGGCGGTGAGCTCGTCTCGTGACATGCCGGGTTTGCGTGGTAAACCCGCAGTAAAAACAACCAGCTCAGAACCAGCCATGGCCGCCGGATCAGCGCTGCCGCTAACACGGGTATCAAATCGAAACAGTGGCGCGGATTCCTGTATATCAAGCGCGACACCTTTGGTTTTGTCGTCTTGACGACCAAGTAAAACCAGTTCGTGACAAAGTTCAGCCTTGGCAATAATTTGTGCAGCTGATTCACCTACACGTCCGGGGCCAATAATCGTGATTTTTTTCATCGCAAGTTCCTTGTTCTATGCGTTGCCTTGTTTGTTGTTCTGCTTATTGTTCGGTGTTGCTTCCAGTTTCAAACTGTCAATCGTGAAATTTGGTTTGATTCGTCATTTAATGCTACTAATTATAGACAACTATTTTGCGAATAAATTTTTGGGGTATCATATTTTTGTTAAATAATATTATGTACGCGTTATACTGATCAGAGCGATATTACAGTTATATAAAGCTATCACATATTCATCGGTTTGATATTGACCTTATTCTACTCGGAGTAGGTATGTTATTCCGGCGGGTTCATACGCAATACGCAATACGCAATACGCAATACGAAAAGTTGGCTGAAATCCACTCTGATTGTGCTACTTTTTGTTGCCATGGTTGCGGATATTAAGGCGCAATAATCGGGTTTATCGTTTCTTTGTGGGATAAATAAACTAAACAGGATAAATATGAAAAAGAAAATCGTTATTATTGGGAACGGGTTTGCGTCTTTATTTTTGATTCAGTACTTTCTTTTATCCCCCGTGTTTCCTTTTTTCGCAGGATTCTTTCGACGCATTTATTCTAAATACGATATTACCCTGATTGGTAATGGCGAATTTATCTACTTTCCCGCCATTCCTGAATTTATTATCGGCAAAAAATCTAAACAAGGTATTACGATTAATATTCGGCCTTTTTTACAGCGTCGACACATTCATTTTATTGATGCAATGGTGACCGATATTCAGGATGGTGGTCGAACAGTGATCACGCCAAACGGGTCTTATAAAAATGACATGTTATTTGTTGGCATTGGCCCGGCCTTTTTAAAAAATGATATTCCCGGTACTTCAGAACACACCTTATCGCCCTGCGACGGCCCTGGCAGTATGGACGTGTTTGTCAAAAAATTAAACGCGCTGGACGGCGGTATTATTTATCTCGGATTTAAAATTAATAAAAAAGACGGTTTTGTGTCCGGCCGGGCAGGGCAGATGTACGAGTGTGCGTGCTTGTTGGACTACGCGTTAAAAGAAAGAGGCGTACGGGATAAATTTGAACTTCACTTTTTCTCGTCAGATTTAAGTGCAGACGACACTGGTATGATCACAACGAAACTTCAGGAACGCGGCGTTATTTTAAACTACGGTTATGAGCCAGCGGAATTTGTTGAGGGCGGCATGTTAGATGCTGATGGTTCATTTCGACCGGCCAATTTGGTGCTTTTTTCACCCGGGATTACCGGGTCTGAGCTGGTCGAAAAAAGCTGTTTGCCGGTTTCAAGCGGCGGGCAGGTTGATGTTGATAAATATGGTCAGGTAAAAGGGCTTAGCCACGTATTTGCCGCGGGCGATTGCGCCAGCCATGAAGACCCGCCACCGTGGGTTCCGCACCAGGCCCACATGGCGCAGCTACGTTCAGAAGCCGCTGCAAAGAATATGAAAATGTTATTTAAAGGAAAAATACCACAACATTCTTATCGTTTTGAGTTGTCCTGCATTTTGAACATGGAAAACGACGCAATATGGTTACACGCGGCAAGCGACGAAAAACCGCCATTCTGGAATATTTTTCCTAAACAATCAAAAAAACTGGTGCGCGTGAAAGATTTTTTTGAGTCAGTGTATTTATTTTATTTGAAATATTTATAAATTGATTTTGATTTTTTTATTAACGGATATTGACCTAGGTGTTACACCCATGCACTATACTTTAGCCAGTTAGTGATGATAGGGCTGAGGAGAATCGATTATGCTGGATTCAAGTCACATGTCAGGCTGGGGTATGGGAGCTGGCTGGTGGGTAATGGTTGTTTTTTGGCTCGGTATTGTTATCGCTGTTTTCTACTTTATCAGAACAGGCGTTAAATCAAAGTCTGAAGGCCCTGCCGCTGAGAGTGCGCTCGAAATATTAAAAAGGCGTTATGCCGCAGGTGAAATAAGCAAACAAGATTACGAAGAAAAAATGCAAGACCTCAAAGAAAAATAGATAAAACCTGGGCTATAGCCATCTAGATGTTGAGGTTAATTACTGCGGTAGCTTACTGATGTTAACTGTCCGATATTTGATTTGGCGTATAAAAATTTTACCTGAAAGTAAGGAATGACTGACGTGTCCGTGTTGCAGCAATATGGAATACTTTTTGGCCTTATCATTGGCGCCATCGGATTTGTATTAAGTCTGTATGCGCTGAGTCGGGCAATAGGAAAGACCCGTGAAGAACTCGGCAAAGATGTGCCCGCCACCGCAGGGCAATTATCCCGTGACCCAGTCTGGGTTCGATATCATGCGCGTTATTATGGTTATGCGCTTTTATTTTTAGCCTTCGATATGGAAATGGCTTACATGTACCCCTGGGCGGTTGTATACAAAGAAGTCGGCATCGTTGCCTTACTGGACATGGGGGTGTTTCTAATGATTTTATTTTTGGGTTTATTATATGGTTGGAGCCAGGGCGCGTTGCGGAGACAATAAATGATTACGGGCGCTCGTCAGGGATCACTGATTGGAATACGACGTCTGTTTGCCAGCGCAATGGCGAAAGACTTAAAAGTATTCGTTGTACCTGGTTTAGACATTGCCCGCACCCACGGACTTGATATTGAAGCCAGTGGCTTGCAGGTTGTTGCCAGTCCGCGCCATGCCAGCGTGTTATTGGTTATTGGTGATCTTGTACCAGCCATGTGCGAGGCCGCGTCTATTGTGTATTCTCAAATGTTACGTCCAAGGCTGTTGTTTACTATTGGTGTCACTGATAAAGAGGTGCTTTCGCCTTTACCTGAGGCTGACGTTTCCGTTGCGTTGTCTGAAAATCAGTCGCAAAAAAATTTAATTGATGGTGTGCGTGAAGTACGGGCGGTATTTAAAAAAGGTGCATTTCAAACTAATGTAAAAGATTTTGATGCGCCCGCCTTACATGTGCGAATAGAATATGTCTGCCCAATGCACCCGGAAATTGTCCGCGATGAACCCGGTGATTGCCCAAAATGCGGCATGTTTCTCGTCCCGCGTGAAGCCCAGGAAAATTCAACAACGGCACATGATGAACATGAAAAACTGGTGAGCCCTGGTGCTGATGTCAGTGCTCAGGCTTCAGACCATGATCATCAGAAAACGTCCACCGAATACTTTTGCCCCATGCATCCCGAAGTAGTTCAAGACGAACCTGGTGATTGTCCCA